>Ga0209936_1002066_pt1 | contig 10107 bp, 3 predicted proteins | sample SalPonR1_A_D1_MG_FD_185694 | JGI IMG/M metagenome (GOLD analysis project Ga0209936, IMG submission 185694) | Salt pond soil microbial communities from South San Francisco under conditions of wetland restoration - Salt Pond MetaG R1_A_D1_MG... ... | reverse complement strand
GCCCTCTATTTCTGAGCCGTCGGCATAAGCGGTAACTTGAAGCTCAGGAAAGACGGTTACTAAAATATCGGTAGGTGGCCCTGCGCAATCTTCTTCGTTGACAGCTATGACTTTATAAATAACGGTCCCTGCGGTGTTGCCGGTGTTGATTAATTCTTGCTGGATTAGGCTTGCTGAGTCTGCTGTGGCACCCATAATATGATCAGGGGCTTCTACTGTCCAGGCAAACTCGACATTGAATATACTATCCTGGTCGGATTCCAGCACGATGTCTGTTTCCTCACCGGAGCAGATCGATATCTGCTGTTCTTCTACCAGCGGTCCTTGACAACACTGATTGATAAAAGAAGAAACGGTCGGTACATCTTCAGCGCAGATTTCATTATTTGATTGGGGGGCACAGGAATAACAGCCAGTTTGGCCATCAGCAAAAGTGAATATTTCCACGGAAAGGTCTGTCTGCTGGGTATCCTCACAGCCCTCCGGACCTGAAAACGGCCTGACGCCTAGGGTAAACTCTACTGTCCACCCGCCCATTGTTGTGCAGCTGGCGCCGTCGCCCCAGCCCACATTGGGATCTTCGGTTGACTCACAACATGGACTACCTCCGGGCGAATACGCAAACCAACCGGCCGGCATCCCTTCGCCGGCCACCACGCCGGTATCGATGCAGTTCGAATCGAGATAGTAACATATTTTTTTTCGACCAGACAGAGAGTCGGTAAATATATTGTAAAAGGGGGCGTCCCATTTATAGGTGATTGTATCTTGATCGTACCAAGCCCAGCTTCCTGAATATTGAGTCAAAGGGTCAACAGCTTCTGTAGGGCGTCCGTCGGCTTGAAAAGAGTTTGGATCCCAGCCATTCCCAAAAATGGGGACAATACCTTGTAGCCATTGGCATCCATTATCAGCTGCTGAATATTCATGTATGGTATAGCGAAAAGTGACTTCTTCGTCCGACTTGAAGGGGCCTGTAAACGGAGAGCCCAAGGAGGTATGAATTACTTCTAATTCACTGTCGAGGACACATCTACTCTGACTAGATTTGGTGTGTGATGCGGCCTTCTCTGCTAATTGTATCCTATTTGATGTCGGGTTTTCTTTCGCCGGCTGGGCGTGTACAAATGTTGCGAAGAAAAGAAAAAAGAAAGTCGTGATGATGGAGTAAAAGTGCTTTGTCATCCATGGGACGTATGGAATCATAATCAGAACGTTCAGATTATAAAAAAAATAATTTCATGATAGAAATTTTCTCATTTCATCACTAATATAAGGTATTTATATAAAAAAAGGCTACGAAGAGATTCCCTTCGCAGCCTTCATTTAAAAATTGATCTAACTCTTTTTATTTAACGACGAGCTTTTTGCGCTCCGTGAATCCTTCGTGATGGATGGCAATGATATACATCCCGGCTGAAAAGTCTACTAATCGTAGTTTTTGACGAGAACTATTTACCCGAGGGACATCCAACATCTCTTTCCCGTTCATATCGTAAATGGTAAGCTGAGCTCCGACCGGCATCCCGTCGATGGTGACCTGCCCACTTGTCGGATTAGGAAATACACGCACAGACTGCAATACAGTTTCCACAATCGAAGAGGAAATGATCTCAATTTCCAGCGATATAGTATCTAATCCGCAAGCATTTGACCAAATAAATAGGGCTTCATACACACCATCTTCGGCATAGGTATGTGTAGGATCTTCTTCTAAACTCTCGTTCCCGTCTCCAAATTCCCATCGGTAATCAACAGAAAGAGCATCATCTATGTCTGACTCAAATTCGTAGGTGAACATATTCAGGGACTCAAAGCTAGCTTCTGCTTCAGGGAAAATATTGACGCGCACATACTGCTGCCGTGTAAATTGATTAGTCCCGGCTGCGTTTTCGACGATGAGTGTAACATCATAAAAACCGGATTCAGAGTAGGTTACTAGTGGGTTTTGCTCGCTAGAAGTTGCTGGTGATCCACCATCAAATATCCATTCTACTGAACCAACCACCCCGTCAGAAGTGTTTTCAAATTGAACCTCAAATGGAGCACAACCTTCGGGACTGCCTGCGACCGTGAAATTCGCGGTTGGAACTCCACCCACGCCAATCTCTCGCTCTATAAATGCAGTATCGCAGTCGTTCATTGCAGTTAATGACACCACATACAAACCGGGATCGGTATAAGTATGGGTCGGGTTTTCGTCAGTGGAACTGTTTCCGTCACCAAAATCCCAAATATAGCTCATCGCATCACTACTGCTATTGGAAAAAGTGACCTGCAGACTGTCGACGAGCTGATCAAAGCCTACCTGTACGTCTGGATTTACGATTACGGCATCCTCCATTTCCAAGGTGTCAAACCCAGCTAAGGATTCCACAATCAGGGTAACACTATAGGTGCCCGCCTGCTCATAGCTAATGGTCGGATTTTCGGCTGTGGAGCTTGATGGATTTCCACCCTCAAATATCCATTCTCTACCAATGGAATTTTCGGACGAGTTATCTTCAAAAGTAACGGTTAAAGGTATGCACCCTTCCGCATTACCTGCAATTGAAAAGTCTGCAGTAGGCAGCGTAGCCACTGTGATCTCTTCGGACACTGTTTGTGTATCGCACTCGTTCCATACGGTCAAGCGCACGGTAAATTGTCCATCGGAGCTGTAGGTGTATGTGGGATTCTCTTCAGAGCTCTCCTCACCGTCCCCAAAAGTCCATAGAAGCCCGTCAAAATTTGTGCTATTGTTAAAACCCTCGAGATTCCGACCGGTAATATCTAAGTCGAAAGAAGCTGCAGGCCCTTCATTTACTACAATTAAATCGTTTAATGTTAAAGTATCTGCATCGCCATCTTGAGTGACAATTAAGCTGACGGTGTACGTGCCTGCTTCGGCGTAGGTAACCACCGGATTCGCTTCCGTAGAGGTTGCAGGTTGTCCGCCGTTGAAAGTCCAGCTAAAGGTTTCGGCATCGGATGGTAAACCCTCAAAATTGACAGTGAATGGCGTACATCCGGCAGTTTCACCGTCCCAGGCTATATCTGCTTGTACGCCTTCATCCACTTGAATTTCCTGAACCAGCGTATCTGATCCACAAGCAGCACTGCTGGCAATCAAAGTCACATCGTAAGTGCCCGCCTCGGCATAAGTATGTGTGGGGTTTTCTTCGGAGGAGGTCGACCCATCGCCAAAGAACCAGGACAAGTCATCGTAGTTTGTAGACTGATTTGTAAATTCAACCAGAAGTTCATCCGCTGTAAAGTCAAAATCCGCTACCGGATTAGGTAAGACTTCGATATAGTCCGCTTTCGTGATTGTATCTGAACCAAAATTGTTGACAACAATTAATGTGACATCGAATGTGCCTGTCTCTTCGTAAGTGATTACTGGGTTTTCGCCTGTAGCTGTAGACGGCGTGCCACCCTCGAAAGTCCAAGAAAACCCATCTGCATTAATGGAACTGGAAGCATCAAAAGTTACATCCTCACCCGCACAAACAGCGGTGTTTGAGGCCTCAAAGTCAGCTTGTGGATTCGCATCGATGGTCACTATCCTTTCGATTTCATCCGTTCCGCACTGATTGGTTGCGGTTAGTATGACATTATAATCACCGTCAAAGGCATACGTGTGAGTTGGGTTTTCTTCCGTGCTGGTGATTCCATCGCCAAAATCCCATTCATAGGCTAACCCGTTGGGTGTGGTATTCAAAAAGGCCACTTCGCGACCGAAAACGGAGAAGGAGAAGTCGGGTTCGGGAATATCCTCAACGATAATATACCCGCTTTTAAAGGCCACATCCTGGCCAGTCGCATTGCTCACGGTTAGTTCCACATCATACACTCCACGCTCGGCATAAAAGACCTCTGGGTTGGCCTCGGTTGATGTGGACGGAGAACCGCCGGGGAAAAACCAATTGTATTGATCAACTACACCATTGGTTAAGTCCTCAAACTGAACCACAAAGGTAGCGCAGCCTTCGGTCACATCTGAGGTAAAATCAGCTTCCGGAGGAAATAACTCAAAACAATCGGTGGTCAGCCAAATGCGATCCACGTATAAATTGTTTCCACCTAAGGACTTGTTCCGAATACGTACTTGTACCTCGGGTTCTTGAGCAAAGCCCGATAGTGGGATTTCCAGGCAATCATTTCCGATTCCCGATAAACACCACTGGTCGGTCTCAGACGGAACAAGAGGGTTACCACTATTAAAAGTAGTAGCATAATTTCCACTACCTGTCTCAAAATAACCGGCCACCTGTGTAAAAGTGGCGCCGCCATCTGTACTCACCGAAATGATAAGAGAGTCACTCGTTCCATTTTTTCTGCAATACGCATAATCCAAATGAAGAGTAGCCTCATCATATCCTTCCAAACTAAAGACCGGAGATTTTAGATCTTCATTGTTCGTAGGGCCACTATTGAAGTTATCCACCCAAATCGCCTCAGTTCCATAAGTACTGCCATCCGTGGCGGATGTAATATCCCATCCGTTGTTGGTTTCATTCTCTATAATCCAATCATCAATCCCACTTTCAAAATCTTGATACCATAAGACGGTTTCGCCGCTTGCCCCTACTGTAACTAAAGCATTTTGAGTCTGTGTGTCTTCCTCTCCATTACCAATTACCGTTAAAGTAACACTGTAAGTACCTGTGCTGTTATAAGTCACTACAGGGAATTCTTCATCACTGCTACTGGGACTACCTCCGGGGAAGGACCATTCGTACTCCTCTACAGGTCCACTGGCCAGACTGTAAAAATACACATCTGTTCCCTCACAAACATTGGTGTTGACAACACCAAAATCCGCGACCGGCGATAGTTGACATTCGTCCAGACAAGGTCGGGGAATGTAATCGTTCATATCATTAATAGAAAGATTCGACCAGTCATTTGTATTATTGACGGAAGGTGCCATAATGAAACCAGAACCCCCAGCATCGTGTACCAAAGAGAAATTGTGACCGAGCTCATGGGCTGACAATACCCGAATGAGGTTCCCATTATTGCTAAAATCTTCACAAATATTATATCGATTATTCGTACATATTACACTTACCCAGGCTAAGCCGATGGTTCCTCCGTTAAAGTTCCGATCAGACCAAAATTGCCCCACATCATGTGTTGTGCTAAAGCCGGTCGGAGCCCAATCGGTGAAAGAGTTTAGCAAGGTGCCCGGATCTGTGGAGGAGGTCCAGGGGTCACAGCTGGCACAGTCAGAAATAAACTGCTCAACAATTTCGTAAAGCAAATCAGATTCGAATTCACCAGAATAATTGGTTTGGACATCATTCATTACTCCAATGTTTCGGTTCTCAACATCTTGCACACTACCGTACTTTTGAAACATAGAGAAGTCTGCAGCTAAGGCAATCTCTACTTCTAGACACCCGTTATTCTCCATGCCAGAAGATGTACTCCCATTTCGTTTTTCACCGTGCATATGATGCTCCGCTGTTACCCCACAACTTCCTCTCGTAGTGTCTAAAACGTCCTTACTATAATAAATGATAAATTCGTTTTGATCAGCCGAATTATCGTGAAAACGCAAAGGCTCAACAAAAATTCGATCTCCGTTGGGCGCGGACCAACTGCCATACAAAAAATTGGAAGCTATCGTTAATGCCGTGCGGGCACCCGTTTGAGTAAATCCATCGGTTGGAATAGCAGTTTCTGTCCGAGCCAGGCCTTTTGTAGTTCGAACAGAATAGTGGTCTCCTAATATTTCGTTTTCGTTTAAATCTAAATCATACCCTATTTCATCAAATGACAAAGACAAGCTAGTCAGGCCATTGCGATTTAAATCCAAAACATTTGGTCTCAAATCTACTTCGACAACTTCATAGGATTGAAAAATTTCATTTAAACTTACTTTTTTACTGCCATCAATTGATTGCAGGTCTTCTACCTGAAGTTCAGATTGCGCTGCTAATGGCAGGAAAAAAGAAAAAACAAGAAATAGAAACGTAATAGAAGTGTATAGCAGTCTTTTCATGAGCTAGGGTGTTCGTTAGGGTTAGGGTTAGGGTTAGGGTTAGGGTTAGGGTTAAATTTGCTTTTAAGACATTTTCGAACTAAAGTATGAAATTTAAAACGAATTTTAAAACGTAAAGGTTGAACTGCAAATACCCATCTTTTATTTTATTTAAATTTCAATCCATATCTTTGAGGTACAAACAATATTATGAATAAGAAGCCTACGCTCCTCATTGCCTTTTTGCTGTTCTTCCTCTGCACTTTACATTTTTCAGCAGATGCTCAACGCTCTCGCGTCAATACTGAGCGAAATACAGAGAAACGCAATGATAAAAATCAAACAGAAGACCGAAAAGATCAAGTGCCCTTGATTGATAAACTGTGGTTTGGCGGTACCGTAAACCTTTTTTGGGTTAATCAAAGAAGTTTTTCCCAATTTTTAGTGGGAATAGCGCCAATGGTAGGCTATAAAGTTACAGATAAACTCAGTTTTGGTCCGCGCGTTGAGATACAATATACCTCCTATAAAATTCAAACAAACTCAGGGAATCAAACCCTTAATAATATCAATTTTGGTGGTTTTGGATTTGGTCGCTATAAGTTATTTCGACAATTTTTTATCCATGTGGAAACTGGTTTTACTACAGAGCCCTATTTAACTCTTAATAATGTGGGAAATCCTGAATTTGTAAGAGAATTGCGGCAGCCCGTGCTGGCTGGTTTGGGTTACTCAGAAGGCGGAGGAGAGATTTACTTGCTTTATGATTTTAATGACCCGAATGCAAATACACGTTTCCCATTTCAGTATCGCTTTGGATTTAATTATAACTTCTAGTTCCTTCAACGGAATACACTTCTAAAAATTAATTTGGGATATTCCACCCCATTAACTACTTTTGATCTATCTCACAGGGGTGCCCTAAAGGGCTGAGATTATACCCATTGAACCTGAATCAGGATAATGCCTGCGCAGGAACGTGAATTTTTGAATCTTTCAAAAACTTACCTCTGGTTTTTGTTCTAATATCCAATAGAGCATGAACAGTCAGTTTCGTTTTTTTATAATACTTTCCATCTCATTACTCGGGCATGCACTACATGCTCAATTTTCTCTAACAGGCGTGGTTCAAGATAGCAGTGGAGAAAGACTATCTGGAGCAAACATCAGCATACCTTCCATTCAAACCGGTGTATACACCAACGAAAACGGAGCGTTTTCTATCGATGGACTGGAAGCGGGAACTTATAACTTAATAGCAAGTTATCTTGGATTTGCTCCTACCCGCAGAGAGATCAAAATTGGGAGTAATTTTAATGAAGGTCAAGTGATTATTGTTTTAAAACAGCAATCTACAACAACAGATATTGCTATAATACAGGGGGTTCGGGCTCCGGCAACCGCACCAGTTTCGCAAGTTACCCGATCCAAAGAAGAAATTGAAGAAGAGTACACAGGACAAGATGGAGCGTTCTTGCTGGAAAGGCTCTCCCCTTCAATTGTTAGCTATTCGGAATCGGGAACTTCACTTTCCAATTACGGCCAATTGCGCCTTAGAGGGATAGATCAGACTCGAATCAATATGACGCTGAATGGAGTACCCTTAAACGACATGATTGACCAGGGGGTGTTTTTTAGTAATTTTACAGATTTTGGAAACAGTATTGAATCGGTACAGATCCAGCGCGGAGTAGGAACCTCTTCGAATGGAGTGTCCAGCTATGCGGGGTCCGTCAACTTTGAATCACTTGATATTTGGTCGGCTGATCCGGGCGCCCAAATCCAACTCACCGGTGGGTCCTTCGAAACGATGCGCGCCTCAGCGGAAGTAAAAACAGGTAAACTCAATAATAATACGGCATTTTATTCCCGATTCACCCAAACGGAGGCCGACGGATATCGCTATAATAGCGGTACGTCTTCGTATTCCATGTTTTTCTCAGGAGGCTGGCAGGGCGAAAAACACCAATTCAATTTTACCGGATTTTCCGGTCGGTCGAAAAACCAGTTGGCCTATCTCCCGGTGGGCTTGTCCGACATCAAAGAAGATCCCAGAACCAATTATGTGTCCCCCAACGATCGCGATGATTTTGGGCAATGGATGACCCAACTCCACCACCAATATCGCGTATCGCCAAACGTTCGATGGTCAAACACCGTCTATTATTCAGGAGCCGGAGGAAACTTTCCTTTTGGATTTACAGATTCGGACGGCTCGTTCACTCAAATAGACTATCCGCTATACAATGATCACTTCGGCCTGTTGAGTCATTTGGATGGGAATATTCCGGAGTCAAATTTAAAATGGAATGGAGGAATCCACGCCTATAGCTTCCGACGAATCAACGAGGAGGCCATCGTGCCCAACTATAATCAGCCTTATTACCGGGATCGCTCTCAGAAGGATGAGATTTCGGGTTTCCTTAAGATAGAGCATCAACTAAAGGGGTGGCGATTTTTTGCAGATGCTCAATTGCGATTCGTATCCTTATCTCTAACCGCCGACACCTCATTCTTAGGAATGGCCGCGCCTATTCCGGACCGAAACTGGCTTTTCTTCAATCCTAAAATGGGAGTTTCGTACCAAGTAAACACAAATTCACAGATGTACTTCAGCTTTGGACGTACCGGAAGAGAACCGACTCGATTTGATATTTTGGGGTCCACTCAAATCAATGCTTCTAATCTGGAGTTAGCGCAGAATACGGAAAGTGTAGCCGCGGAATTCGTCAATGATCTCGAACTGGGATATCGCTTCCGCACGGCGAACCTCCAATTGCAAGCCAATGCTTTTTTCATGCAATTTGAAAACGAGATCGCTCCCATTGGAGCCTTTATTCCCGAAGGCTTTGTTCAAATTTACGAGAATCAGGAGTCGAGCCGACGATATGGCTTAGAACTGGACTACAGCTATTCATTAACTCAAAGACTACAACTGAGCGGCCAGGCGAGTTGGATGCAAGCATCCATCAGTTCTTATTACGACCGAGCGACGGACCAAACCTTCGAAAATGTCACTCCTATACTAAGTCCGGAATGGAACATTGCTCAAAATATAGAATGGGAGATAATCAATGGATTCCTTATTGGGGGACGGCTACGCTATCTCAGCGAACAGTTTATGGAACTCACAAATAGCGAGCCCTTTGTCGTACCCTCCTCGTTTATCCTTGACAGCTATCTCCAATACCAGGCAACAAATAATATAGATTTTCAAATCCAATTCAACAATGTTCTGGATGAGCTCTATTACACCTATGGAGCGCCTGTGACCGGGCCCTCCGGCCAATTGGAGCCCGGCTTCTTTGTTCAGCCGCCAAGACATATTTACGCCACACTTACTATCAACCTGTAATCCGCTCCCCTATGAAGAATACGAACTGGATATATAGCTTAATACTGTTGACGGGTTTGATAGCCTGTCAATCCGAAAAACAACAAGCTTCAAAAAAGGCTTCGGAGCCGGGAACACTAGACACACTCAGGATCGCTTTGGATTGGAGACCTAACATTCTTCATTCAGGAATTTTTTTGGCGCAATCGCGTTCGGCATACAGGCAAGCAGGAATATATGTCGATTGGTTCACCCCGGAGATTGATAACTATCAAAAAAAGCCCATTCTTCGATTGCTTGACGGAGAGGCTGATCTCAGTATAGGGCCATCGGAGCACTTGTTTTATTACGCGCTGGATACCTCTTCTGGGAGTCCCCAAGCCGAAGCCATAGCATCTCTGCTCTCAAAACCCCAAAGTGTTTTTGCCGTACACGGTGAAGCTTCCATAAAAAGTCCAGCAGATTGGAGCTCTGTTCAATACATTGGTTACGATACGCCCTTAGAGGAGGCCATCATCGGTTCCATGGTTAGAAACGCCGGCGGGAATAATATGCCCGAAGTGGTGCAACCCGGGAGGCTAGCTGTGTGGGAAGCATTTCTGAAAGAACCTCAGGGAATGGCGTGGATTTTTACGCACTGGGAGGGCCAAATGAGTCCTATAGAACTGCAGTTTTTCGCCCCCAATGATTGGGGTGTCCCCTATGGCTACTCGTCCGTGATCGTGGCGCGTAAAAACTGTAGCCCTCAGCTAGAGACCGTCATAAAAAGGTTTTTGGCAGTTACAAAGCGCCACTATCTCGA
>Ga0209936_1002061_pt1 | contig 10123 bp, 11 predicted proteins | sample SalPonR1_A_D1_MG_FD_185694 | JGI IMG/M metagenome (GOLD analysis project Ga0209936, IMG submission 185694) | Salt pond soil microbial communities from South San Francisco under conditions of wetland restoration - Salt Pond MetaG R1_A_D1_MG... ... | reverse complement strand
AGATTTTGCATCCCTTTTTCTTTAGAAACAGAGTTATCTCCACGTAATTCTCACTCCATTTTGTATTTTTTTTAGCAAAATTTTTTTTTATTTTCGAATCTCGAAAACGTTTTAGACGGGGTCAAACCCCTGGAAACAATAGATTTAACCTTATTTTTATCTTAAATAAAACTTAAAGGAAATATTCTAAAACCTGACTCTCGTCATAAATTCTGCTGTATTTCTACCCCAACTTTGTACCAAACTTAAAAACATAACATCATGAAAGTTTTAAAATCATATCAGTTAATACTCACAGGAGTATTTTTTATGCTGCTAACCGCAGGAAGTATGGTTGGCCAAAACTTTAGAATGGACAATTCTTCAGAAATTATTATTGAAGGAACTTCCAATATCCACGATTGGGAAATGAAGGCAAATTCTAAAAAGGGTGGCGCCACAATTACTACCGAAGATGGCAAGCTTACAGGAATTTCTACTCTACAGGTTACCGTTCCTGCTGAGAGCTTAGATAGCGGAAAAGGCGGTATGGATAAAAACGCTTACAAGGCGCTTGATACCGACGAATATAAAAATATAGAATTCAAACTGGACGAGGTTAAGAAAATAGAAGCGCAAGGCAGTGACTCTTACAAGGTGAATGGTCTTGCAACCCTTAAAATTAAAGGGCAATCCAGACAGGTTCCGGTTGATTTTATTCTAAAAATAAATGGAAATAAAATACAAATTAATGGCAAACAAAACATCAATATGACCGATTACAAAGTAGATCCTCCTACTGCTATGTTTGGAACAATTACCACCGGAGAAGACCTAACTATTAAATTCAATTCAACATTTTCTAAATAACTATTCAATTTAAAAACTATTACAATGAAAAATTCAATCAAATACTTTGGAATTGCCCTAATGATGGCCGTAGGCTTTCAGGCACAAGCACAAGACGTAGACGTGGATGTCGTAGATGTGGACGTAGAAGAAAAATCTATATGGGACAGAGAACTTCCTAACTTTAGAGCACCAGACCAGCGTGGTATCGGTGAATTTGAACCTACAAAAGATACCGATTATGATTTTGACGGTGTTCAGGTAAGAGTAGGTGGGGCTTCCACTATACAATTACAGGGATTAAGACAGGATAATGCATCAGGAGCACCTGAACTTTACGATTTAGGAACCAACTTTAACCTGGCTACCGCTAACCTTGCTTTAGATGTACTTTTAGCAAAAGGAATTAGAATGCACCTTACCACCTATTTATCTTCTTTACACCACACTGAAGCATATGTAAAGGGCGGCTATATTCAAATAGACGGTCTTGACTGGATCAGCGAAGATTTTGCAGGTGCCATGGATAACTGGAGAGTTAAAATAGGTCACATGGAGAACAACTATGGTGATGCTCACTTCAGAAGATCAGACAATGCCCAGGCGATTTACAACCCATTTGTAGGTAATTACTTAATGGATGCTTTTACGACAGAAGTTGGTGCAGAGGTATACTACTTCAACGGACCATGGTTAGCAATGGCTGGTTTTACCAACAGTACTATTAATCAAAGTTCATTAGAAAGCGATAGAGATCCTTCATACCTTGCAAAAATTGGTTATGACAAGCAATTTAGTGAAGACTTCAGATTCAGACTTACCGGATCGGTATTTCACTCTAACTTCAGACCTAACTCTTCTCGTGGAAGCACGCAATATCTTTACTCAGGTGACCGTGCAGGTACAAGATATTACAACGTAATGCAGGGACCTGTAGACGGAGTACGTTACGATACTGACTTTAGAGCCGGTAGACTTAATCCTAACTTTGGCGAAGAGCTTACCGCTTTTATGATTAACCCTTTTGTTAAAGTTGGCGGCCTTGAATTCTTTGGACTATATGAAAACGCTTCGGGCGAAGACGAAACCTGGAATCACTATTCTGGAGAGCTTATTTACAGATTTGGCCAAACAGAAGATTTCTACGTAGGTACAAGATACAACACTGCAAGTAACGACGATGTTTCCGTTAATAGATTCAACGTAGGTGGTGGATGGTTCATGACCAAAAACATTCTTGCTAAGATTGAGTATATGAACCAGCAGTATAATGACTATCCTGCAGGAAATTACCGGGATGATGCTAATTTCAACGGATTTAACATAGAAGCTGTTATTAGTTTTTAAGTTGAATGTTGAGCCCCGGATGCTATCTCTAAGAGATTCGCCGGGGCTTTTTATTTCCTGTTTTTAGCAATTTTTCAGTAAAAAATGATTGCATATATTTATTAGAACGCTCTAAATTTAGTCAGGATGAAAACTTATTTACTTTTTTTCTTCACGATATTCCTTAGTTTTTCGGGTCTGGCACAATCTAATTTAGAGACCCGCGAAATTGTTATCCTTCCCAACAGTAGCCTAAGTATTGCCGGCACCACAAACATCAACGAATTTGAATGTGATTTTAATCCACTTTCCTTTAAAAACGAAAGCTTTAAGGTTCATTATATAGATAAAGAACGTGCCCTAATATTTAAAAACAGCATCCTTACTCTCGAAAATAAAAATTTTGACTGCGGGCATAGAAAAATCAATAAAGATTTTCACGAGCTACTTAAAACTGAAAAGCACCCGGAGATCCTTTTGAAAATAAAAAAAATAGACCTGAAACAAGAGGAAGAAGCTACAGTAACTTTAAGTTTTACCATTGCAGGAATTGAAAATGACTACAAATTTCCTATAGAAATCAATTGGGAGAACCAAGTTCGTTTTGAAGGCAAATTAGAACTAAACATCAAAGACTTTAATCTAGAAGCACCTACTAAAATTTTCGGCTTAATTGTAATAGATGAAGAAATTGAGATCGATTTTAATTTAAATATACAAACTTAAAATTGTGAAAAATCCAAAGATTTTATCCGCCCGGCAAGCCGTTGCTATAGTAAATTCTGGTAATCGTATTTTTATCCAGGGTGCGGCAATGACCCCAATCAAGTTAATTGATGCTCTATGTGAGCGCTATGATGAATTGACAGAGGTAGAAATACTTCAGATTCACACGGAAGGTAAAGCAAAATATACCGAAGAACCCTATTCGCAAGCTTTCAGTATAAATAGTTGTTTTGTCGCAGGAAATGTTAGAAGCGCTGTTAATTCTAATAAAGGAGCTTATATCCCTATTTTTTTAAGTGAGATCCATAATCTTTTCCGCAGGAATCTTCTCCCTTTAGATGTAGCGTTTATCCAGGTTTCTCCACCCGATAAACATGGTTACTGCTCACTTGGAGTTTCTTTAGATATCACTTTACCGGCAATTCAAACCGCAAAAAAGGTAATTGCGCAAATAAACCCAAAAGTTCCAAGAACCCACGGCGACGGGATTATTCACATAAGTCAAATTGATGCAGCAATAGAGGTAGATGAACCTATTTTTGCTACAAAAATCACGGCTCCAACTGATATAGAACAGCAAATTGGAAAACACGTAGCCGGTTTAATTGAAGACGGTGCCACCCTGCAAATGGGCATTGGCGGTATTCCCAACGTGGTCTTAAGCAATTTAAAAAACCACAAAAACCTGGGAATCCATACCGAAATGTTTTCTGACGGAATTTTACCACTTGTAAAATCGGGGGTAATAACCGGGAAGAATAAAGAGATAAAAACCGGAAAACTGGTTACCTGTTTCGCAATAGGTTCGCCAGAATTATATGATTTTATAGATGATAATCCTATAGTGCATTTTAAGGAAGCCGCTTATACAAATGACACTGCCATTATTAGGAAAAACCCTAAAGTGACCGCAATAAACTCTGCTATAGAAATAGATCTTACCGGGCAGGTATGTGCCGATACTATTGGGAAATATCAATTCTCTGGAGTTGGCGGACAAATGGATTTTATAAGAGGCGCAGCTCTTTCTGAAGGTGGTAAACCTATTATTGCCATGCCTTCCATTACCAAAAATGGGATTTCTAAAATAGTTCCCTTTTTAAAAGAAGGTGCCGGCGTGACCACCACCAGGGCACATGTGCATTATATAGCCACCGAATACGGAGTTGTAAATTTATATGGCAAAAACCTTAAGCAAAGAGCAAAAGAGCTAATTTCCATAGCTCATCCGGATCATAGGGAGCAATTGGAAAAAGATTTATATTGCCAATTTAGATAAGCTTATTTTTTAAATGATTTTAAAGCCTGAAAGAATAAAAAGTTCTCCAGGCTTTTTTTATTTATGATTTTACTCATAACACAGTTCTTATTGCCGAGTTAATTTTATCCGGAATTAAAAATTAGAGCTATAGGGAACTTTTCGATCGAATTTTTCAAAATTTGATTTCACTACTATGGTAATGAGACCTATTTTATCCTCTAGCTTTACTCTAATAATTACTATTTAAATCCTTTTGTATGTCAGTTGATATTAAAACACGGGAAGATATTTTTTCACTTGTATCCGGTTTCTATAAAAAAGTAAGAAAAGATCCTGAAATTGGTCACTTTTTTAATGAGGTTATAGAGGATTGGGATGCACATCTAGAGAAGCTAACCGATTTTTGGGAGAGCAATCTCTTTTTTAAAGCACTTTACAAAGGGAACCCGCAAAAGGTTCACGTAATGGTAGACCAGGAAAACAATCAGGAGATTTCATCCTATCATTTTGGGATTTGGCTAAACTTATGGTTTGAAACGATAGACGAATTATTTGAAGGAGAACTAGCCAACCGGGCTAAAAACAACGCTCGTAAAATGTCTTCCCATTTATACCTCAAGATCTTTCAGGCAAGAAAATAGATTATATAAAAAGGTTAATTTCGTCAAGCTGAACTGGTTTCAGCTTCTAATATCTTTTGATTCAAACGACTTAGATCCCGAAACAAGTTCAGGATGACGTTTTTCATTTAAACTGAACATAAAAAAAGCCCTAAAGGTTAATACCATTAGGGCCTTTTAAAATATGAATTCTCTTTATAGAAAATCTACTTTTCCTGAATCTAAATTGTAATAAGCTGAAACGATTTTTAATTTTCCGCTATCTACAGCGTCTCTAATTATCGTAGAACGTCTCGTAAGTTCTTCTGCAGTTAAATGTGCATTTTTCTTCACCACCTCATTTACCGTAGCATCTTTTTCTGAAGCTGCAATAGCAGGCGCAATATGGGAAACAAGATGGTTTAAATTATAGCCATTATCGCCTCCACTCATAGCAGCATTAACAGCACCACAGCTTTCGTGTCCCATTACAACAATAATTTCGGTACCTAAAATCGCTACAGCATATTCCATACTGGCAATAGAGGAGCTATTGGCAATATTTCCCGCTACCCGAACGGTAAACAATTCTCCAAGGCCGGTATCAAAAGCAAGTTCCGGCACTACACGGCTATCTGCACAGCTCAAAACAATGGCATAAGGTGATTGGCCGCTGGTTAATTCCTCTCTTCGAGTTTTGTCTTGTAATTTACCTTCACCATTATCTTCAATAAAGCGCTGATTACCTTCTTTTAATCTATTTAATACTTCGTCCTTGGTCATAATATGTTTTTATAATTTATTATCTTATTATAAATAAAAAAGCTGTCTAAAAAAAATGAAATCGTCATTCTGAATTTATTCCAAAATCTAAGTTATTATTGTTCAAAACGTGTTAGAAGCTGAAACAAGTTCAGCTTGACGGAAATAAAATCTTTCAGATACCCTCTTTAAATTGAACCCTAAACATAGGCTTTTCTGCCCTATTTACCAATATCTTAAGCCCTTAAACAACAGAATTTAATAGGTTAGCAACAAACTTTAACCAATCTTAAGAAAATTATTCATGAAGTATGAGCACAGGAAGATTCTGCATCCTGGTTTCTACGGTAGAAAGCCTATTTAAAAGCTTTTCGGTAATATGAAGTTGCCGTGCGAAAAATACGATCAGGTTGGCATTTGCATTCGCTTCCGGCCAGAACTTATCTAGAAAATCTGATTCTTCCCTGAGCGTTTGGCGGTGAAGTTTATAATCAGAGAATTTAAAATCATTCATTTTCGAACCTGAATTATTTAAATCGAATTCCCATAAATTTAGCGCTACATCCTTTGTTACCGGCAACTTTGTTAACAAATGCAGAGCTTCAGTATTTACCGGAAACCGCAAATCTATAGGAAGATAGAGTCTTTTCCACTGCTCAAAATCACAATTTGGAACCACCAACATTGGACATTTCACTTTTTTTGCTACACTACAGGTATTTCCTCCTAATCCTTGAAAATTGGAGGTGTTTTTTCCAGAAGCCCCCATAACTATAAGATCAATCCGTTTTTCTATAACAGCTTTTCGGGTTGCGTCTATAAGATTATCTGAACAAGGAAGGGCTGACAAACATTGATCCTTAGCCGCAGGTTCCTGCTTAAGCTGGCTTACAAATTCTACCAGAGTCTTATCTACCTGTCCTGCTTCACCGTTAGAGGCGTGTAGCACATAGAACTTAGAAGACCCCGAAGCAGAGTTCAGGGCATATCTGGAAGCATTATAGGCCTGAGCAGAAAAATCTGTAAGTATTAAAACATTCATGGGCTTGAAAATTCAACGCTAATTTTCGCCAAAAATAGCGTGAAAGATCATTCCCAAATATGATTGCCGTCAGGTCTTTGAAAAATTAGCTAATATGCTCAAGTTTTTCAGCATCCAACAGCTTAACATTTCGGCCTTCAATTTCAATAAGTCCCTCTTTTTTAAAATCAGAAAGTGTTCTAATTAAAGTTTCTGAAGCTATACCGGCAACACCCGCCAAATCGGCTCTCGAAATTCTTATACTGTGTAAAGGGTTCTTCTTTATTTTATGGGCAAACAACAATATTGTACGAGCTGTTTTTCTTCTTACAGAAGCATAAGCAATTTCCATTAATTGTTCTTTCACTCCCATTAAATGATCGCCCATTTCCTGCAGTAATTCCATACTAATACTGCTGTTGCTCTTTAAAATATCGCGCAAATTATCTTTTGACACCACATAAAGCAAACTATCTTCTAAGGCAGTAGCGTATTCTCCATAAGCTGAATTCTTATTAAAGCTTAGATTTCCAAAAAAGTCACCCTCTTTGTATAACTCAGTGATCATTTCCTTTCCACGGCTATCAAATTTATGGGCTTTTACCACTCCACGACCAACCATATAAAAATGAAGCGAAGATTTCCCCTCCTCATAAATATTCTCTCCGGCTTTAAAATGAACCTGTTCCCGATTTTTCATCATCTCCCTAAAAGCAGATAAATTCTGAACAGTATCCCCATCACCTTCAGCTTTCTGAGCCCTAATAATTTCCATTTTAGCCAGTCGGCTTTCAATCGCACTTAGAAGATCTTCTTCTTCAAAAGGCTTGGTTAGGTAATCGTCTGCCCCAAGGTCCATTCCTCTTCTTACATCTTTATGCTCGGTTTTCGCCGAAAGAAAAATAAATGGTATTCCATTGGTTTTTGAATCTTCAGATAATCTACTAAGCACATCATAGCCATCAAGTTCCGGCATCATGATATCGCAAACAATAATATCAGGAAGTTCTTCTTTGGCTTTATCTACGCCCTTTTTTCCATCGGGTGCGGTTACTACTTCATAATTCGAGAGCTCCAGCAATTCTGCAGTATTCTCCCTAACTGTTACATCATCTTCAATTAAAAGTATTTTCTTCATTTCAAGCTGTTTTCAATGTTCACCAGTATACTATCGGTGGCTATCTATTTTGGTTGGGTAATGTTACGGTAAATTTAGAGCCTTTATTTTCTACACTTTCAAAAAATATTGTGCCACCCATATTTTCTACGTGCACCTTCACAATATTAAGTCCGATACCAGTTCCCTGGTTTAGCAAGGCATTTTCTGCCCTAAAATAACGCTCAAATATATGCTTCTGATCTTTCTGAGGAATTCCCATTCCCTGGTCCTCTACTTCAAAAATAATCTTTTTATCCTTCGGAAATATTCTGAAAAATATCGTGGAATCTTCTGGAGAATATTTAATCGAGTTTCCAATTAAATTTGAAAGAATTAGTTCCAGTATTTTTTCATCCTGGTACAGGGTAACATCTTCCATATTATTATCATACTCTATTTCCTGCCCATATTTAAGGGTAACATTGGCATTATAAATAACTTCGTTCACTAACTTGTTAAGGCTAAATGCTGTGTATTTATAATTTACATTACCAGATTCAAGGCGTTCCAACGAAAGGAAATCGTTAAGAATATTATTAAGATAATGCACCTTATTCTTAATGGTACTAAGATGCTTGGTACGTTTTTCCTGTTGCTCGGTTTGAGTATATTTTTCGGCTAAAATGGCCGATGTAAGTATCCCGCTTAGCGGAGTTTTAAATTCGTGTGAAACCAGGGAAAGAAATTTCGTTTTTAATTCGTTGAGTTCTTTTTCCTGTTTTAAGGCTAACTTAATTCGTTTTTCAGCCTCTTTTCTTTTTGTGATTTCCTTTTCAAGGTCTTCGACAGTTTTACTAAGCTCCCTGGTTCTTATTTTAATTTTATCTTCCAGCTCAGCATTTAATTCTTTAATTCTCCGTTGATTTTCTTTTCTAACCGAAATATCTACTATTAAAGACATTACAAAGCGGTCACTATTTACTTTGAAGGGATTTAAGCCAGCTTCCACCGGAAATTGTGTTCCATTTTTCTTTACGCCAAATAAATCCCTGCCATGCCCCATTTGTCTCTTTTCACTATGCTCCATAAACTTATCAAAATGCTCATGGTGATTGGCCTTATAGCGCATTGGAATAAGAATATTGAGATGTGCCCCTAAAAGCTCTTCTTTTTTATAGCCAAACATCTCTAAGGCAGCCTTATTTGCGGTTACGATTATTTGCTGGTCATTCACTACAACAACACCTTCAGAGGCCGCTTCAAATAGGGTATTGAATACTTGTTCGTTCTCTTTAAAAAATTCTAAAGCCACAATTTATTGGTTAGGATTTATGGAAACTAAATTACGAAGTGTTAAACGAATTATTAAGAAAACTAGATCTTAATTTTTAAGAGAAATTAACAAACGGCAGGTATATCTTGCAATTCAGCTATAATTAAGGATTTAGGAATCCGGGCATTTTACATATAGCCTTTAGTTTTTATCTTTGAATACCAAAAAATCCTAATGTTCAAAAAATTCTTTTTTGTCTTTTTGTTCTCTCCTATCCTTGCCAATGCCCAGTTGGTAAATATAGAAACTAAAAGACTGCAAACCGATTCATCCAGATTTGTAATGGATGCCGATTTCGCTTTTAACCATTCCAATAACGATGGGCTGGCAGTAAATCAGTTGAACGGCACACTTACAACACAATTAAAATCTAAGGATTTAAGGAAGATCTATCTCTTTTTAGGGAATTACAAATTAATAGATGCTGAAGAAGGAAATTTGCAGAACTCCTGGTTTCTACACACGAGATTTAATTACAAGTTCAGCAACTTATTAAGGTTGGAGGCTTTTCTACAAGGGCAATATAACCAACTTCTCGTAGTGGAGCAAAGAAATCTGATTGGTGCCGGTTTAAGAATGAAATGGATGGACAGGGATTATTTTACAGGGTATCTGGGAAATAGTTATATGTATGAGGTAGAATATAGTGACAGAGCGGCCTCAACCAAATACAATCATAGAAATAGTACCTACTTATCAATTTCCTATCTCTCAAAATCCAAAAGATTCTCTATCACCAATACCGTTTACTATCAACCACTTTACAGAAATTTGGAAGATTATCGAATTTTAGAACAATTTAGACTAGATATTCCACTGGCAAACTGGTTTAAGGTCTTTATGATCTACGATTATTATTTTGACAGCAAAACACCACTGAATACTAAAGAGTACACCTCGCAACTACAAATTGGAGTAGGTTTTAATCTATAGCTAATACTTTCAGTTATCACGAAAGAAGAATAAAGCTTAAAGATGGATTGCCACGTCGGCTACCGTTTCCTCGCAATGACGCACTTTTTTAAATAGCTGCCGGGCAAATTATTCCCAAAAACAAAAAACCGAACTCTTTTCAGAATTCGGTTAATTTTTGTTGGCCTACTAGGGCTTCCCGATATTCCGCGAAAAGCTCCAATCGGGATAAACTTGGATCAAGCCTAATTGTTGT
>Ga0209936_1002056_pt1 | contig 10150 bp, 6 predicted proteins | sample SalPonR1_A_D1_MG_FD_185694 | JGI IMG/M metagenome (GOLD analysis project Ga0209936, IMG submission 185694) | Salt pond soil microbial communities from South San Francisco under conditions of wetland restoration - Salt Pond MetaG R1_A_D1_MG... ... | reverse complement strand
GAGATCATGGAGACATTCAGAAAGAAAGATGTAGTACTCTCCCTTGGAAATACCATGAGAAGCGGCTGTGTACATGATCTGAACGACAGTGTCCAGCTTATGGAAATTGAAATGAACGCAAAGCTTGCCAGAAGGGCAAATGAACTGGGTGTCCAGGTAATTATCAATGGCATGGGAGGACACATACAGGCAAATGACATCCCGGCCAGTGTTAAAATGTACAAGAGAAAGGCAGACTTCCCACTATTTGTAGCAGGCCCGCTACCTACCGATGTTGCTGTAGGTCATGACCACATTGCCGGTGCCATAGGTGCTACCATGGCAAGTGGTGCAGGTGCGGATTACCTCTGCTACATTACACCTGCTGAGCATCTCTCACTTCCAAATCCTGAGCAGGTGAAGGAAGGGCTTATCGCTTTTAAAGTGGCAGCCCACATCGGAGATTCCATGAAATATGGACTCAGTGAACAGGATCTCATACTTGCACAAAAAAGAGCGGACTTTGACTGGAAAGGTCAAGCTAAGGCTGCAATCGACCCGGGTAGAACAGAACAGATGTGCCCGGATGAAGGACCTTGCTCCATGTGTGGAGATTACTGTGCCATCAAGATCATGAAAGAATATCTTACAGGAGCAGCTTAAATGCAAAAAGAACTCACATCTTTGCAGATGTTTGGAATTAAGACCCCCCTGATAAAACCAGGAGATAATATTGCAAATATCATTCTTGATGCCATGGAAGAGAATGGGCTTTTTTTTCAGGAGAAAGATGTGCTTATTCTTGCAGAGTCAGCTGTGTCTACCGCTGAGGACAGACTTGTGGATCTGAATAAAGTTAAAATAACTGAAAAAGCCATGGAACTTGCAGAACAATACCAGCTTGACCCCCGGGAAATGGAACTCATAATACAGGAATGCGATGAGATATTTGGTGGCGTACCCGGCGCAGCACTTACCATCACAAAGGGCACACTGGCACCAAATGCAGGTATTGATGCATCCAACGCCCCGAAGGATCATGTTGTACTGCTTCCTGAGAACGCTCAGAAAAGTGCAGGCGTTATTCGCAGGGAAATTGAAGAAGAATGTAAATGCAAAATTGCAGTGATAATAGGAGATAGCCGAACACAACCTCTGAGACTTGGTTGCGTGGGAATTGCCCTTGGAACATCCGGTATTGTACCTGTTGAAGATGCCCGAGGGACCCTTGACCTCTTTGAAAAAGAAATGACAATTACACGCAAAGCAGTTGCTGACAATCTGGTTTCTGGAGCACAACTACTAATGGGAGAAGCGGGAGAAAGCGTGCCTGCAGTACTTGTACGAGGTGCACCTGCACAGATGATCGAGGATTCTGAAGATATACCACTATTTACACCGGAAGAGTGCATGTATTATAGCAATATAAGAAAAAAATGATATCATTCTCTTTTTTACTGTTAACAATATTCTATATAGGCAATTTACCCCTCAATATAAACTACTTTACAACATATTTCATTTGTGCAAGATACAAATCAGCATAAATGAAAGTTCAACTCAGACCTCAGTTTAGGTCGGAGTTGAGAAAACATGGATAGGCAAAAATTCAATTCGATTTTCGTCATAGCAATAGTATCATTACTTCTTATCGGAAGTGCAGCTAACGCTATTGCAGGCAAGGGACCTGCAGACAAAGACGTCCCACCTGCTCATGCAAATACCAGGACATTGACGTAGTATTCGGCGGAGCAGAGCGCCGCCTTATTCCAGAAGCAGATGGTGGTAAGCGTACAGATGGTGAGAAACTCATAGAAGTTCTTCTTGATGAAGGATACAACTACGTTACAACAAATACAGAAATGGAAGTAATCACATCCAGTACGGTCCTGAAAAGCCAACCGAATTCCTTGACAACACCGAACTTGCAACCTGTGTTGCTGATGCATTTGGTTTCAAACTTGAATGGGGATGAAGAACTCAGCGCAGCTGATGACTTCTACATTCCAAAGGAAGCAGTAAAGATCATCAACGACTAAAATCAAATACAAAAGATGGGGATTTTAATCCCTATTACTTTTTTCAGTGATCAGAATATCAAATTGGTTTGCTACTCTAATTTTTCCAGACCCAGTGACTGTAACACCACGTGATACTCGCTCACAGGCATCCTCGAGTAGAATGCACGCTTGATAACTTCGCTCATTGAAGGATGAATATCCATTGCATGCATGATCGGAGCTGCGGTCTGCTTGTCGGTATACATCAGAGGAATGATCTCATGTATCAGGATAGAAGCATGTGGCCCTATCATATGAGCACCGAGTATCTTGTCAGTATCTGATTCAAGGATGATTTTCACGAATTCATCTTCCAGATCCATTGCTATACCCTTTCCGGTATCATGGAAACGATAGAATCCCATCGTGATATTTTCAACTCCGTACTTTTCTATTGCCTGTGCCTCATTCATACCCATTCCTGCAATTTCAGGATAACAGAAAACCGCATGTGGTATCGCATGATATTCCGGTTTTGCAGGACGCTTGAGAACTGCATTGTAATATACCACGGAAGATTCATGATTTCCCGCATGTTTGAAGAGATATTTACCAGTAGCATCACCAAATGCCCATACATTTTTGCTAGTAGTTTCCAGATGCTCATTGACCTTTATCCAGCCATGTTCGTCTGTTTCAATACCAGCAAGTTCTGGTTTGAGAATATCTGAGTTAGAGCTTCGTCCTGTTGCAACAAGGATTTCATCGGCTGTTATTTCAATTTCATCGGCACTTGTTATGTCCTTTGCTATTACTTTCTTTTGACCATCGATCGAGCTTACTTCAAGGACTTCCTGATTTGTTAGGATATCCATGTACTCAGACATCATTTTCTTTGAAAGGGTCGATATTTCAGGTTCTTCACTTGGAATAAAATGAGGATTTCTTCCAATTACTGTTACTTTTGAGCCCATAGCTGAAAAGAAATGACCATATTCAGCAGCAATGTAGCCAGCACCTATGATTGCAAGAGTTTTTGGCAATTCATCCATTCCAATAACGGAATCGCTTGTAAGGTAACCTGTATCTTCAAGACCTTTAATAGAAGGAATCATAGGTTTGGAACCTGTACTCAAAAAGATCAGCTTCGAGTTGATAGTTTCACCTCCCACCTTGAGAGTGTATGGAGACGTGAACTCAGCAACTTCATTATAATAATCTATTCTTGAACCATGTGAAAGTCCCTGCCTTATATTCTCAATGTCCCCTGATATGGAAGAGCGCATACGATCCATTACTGCTTTAAAATCAATACTTTCTATTTCTGAATATATTCCAAATTTTGATGATCTTGCAATATCCCTTACAAGCTCTGCGGGATAAAGGAGCATTTTTGAAGGAATACATCCACGTGTCAGACATATCCCACCAGGATCGTCTTTATCTATCACAGCGACTTTCATATTTGGATCTGCATCCATCATAGAGCCTACATAATTCATTCCTGAGCCCGAGCCAATAACAATAAGATCATATTCTTTCATCTGTGAACCCCACTGTGTCATTTTTCTATGAATGGTAAATAAATTCAAAACGTTATAAATATTCCTGGTTTAGAACAAGATCCATGTTTACTGTCATCGCAGCATTAAGTTTATATTTCAGCCATTTTTCCTGAGATCAACTCCATGAGATCATCCAGTGTCTCACAGGAGTTCATTTCATCAGCAGTGACAAAAATATCCATACGATCTCCTGTATTGATATATGCACATGGAAGATCATCTTTAGTCTCAGCATATTTGTCAACGAATTCGTCTTTGTGCAGGAACTCCGTCTGATATTTCAATCCCGAAATGAACTCTTTCCAGTCATCCTTCATACCAGTGGTATCATATGTGAGTCCACAAAGACTACAACCATAAGTGGATGGAGAAACGATCTTGTGTATATAATCTGAAGCCATGTTCAAGATGCCACTGTTTGCATTGTAAACAAAAACTATTTTTTTTGAAATGAAATCTTCCCATGTGTCTGTCATTTTAACGCACCTTATAGTAGGTTGCTTGTAGTGGTATTTATAGATACCCTGATTAAGAGGCAAAATAAATATGCATTCATAAAAAATTAAATCTTAAAAAATAAACAAGGGCCTTGAGAACCCTTTTTTAAATAAAAGAGAAACACGTTTAGTGGATTAGTAACAATCTATATAGTACCTTTTGAGTATATTATTCACAGGATATTAGTTGCAACCAATCGAATGCTAATAAGCATACATAGCCAGCAATTAAAGCCGAAGCTCTCTAGAACAGACTTTTAGAAAATTAAAGTGAATAAGTGAGATGGCAGCGATCCAGAGTTCCCGAAGACTCTCATACTTCAGTACAGTAAGGAACTCTGGCGGACTTATCTTCTGTGTTCGGGATGGGTACAGGAATTGCCCCGCCGCTGTGGCCGCCAAACTTGCTTATCTAACGTTAATGAAATGTAAAGCCAAGATCCGGATTCGAACCGGAATGGAATCGCTCTGCAGGCGATTGCGTAGCCGCTCCGCCATCTTGGCATTCGGTGAGTAAGCATTGAATGGAATAATTGTATTTATACTTTACCGATGCAGGTAGAAATACACATCAACCGAGCTATATCATTGACATGTGTGTAAACAAACGTAAAACTATTCTATTGATAATTACTAGTTAAAAAAGGTATTAATGTGAAAGTGAGATGGCAGCGATCCAGAGTTCCCGAAGACTCTCATACTTCAGTACAGTAAGGAACGCTGGCGGACTTATCTTCTGTGTTCGGGATGGGTACAGGAATTGCCCCGCCGCTGTGGCCGCCAAGCTCACATTCACGATTATAGTGATGGATTGAACTCGTGTATAATTGCATGCATATAACCAGATTTCGCCCGGACAAAGCAAAGTAGAAAGGTACGGATGGTTAGTAGCCGTGGACTGAACACCTCGTTGCCTTGGTGCGTACATCCCGACCCTATCAAACCGGTCTTCTACCGGAATCCTTAGTGCGGTCTCTTTTTAGGTCAGATTTCGAGCTTAGATGCATTCAGCTCTTATTCCTTAGCGCGTAGCTACTCGGCATTGCCTTGTCAGACAACCGATCGACCAGTGGCGCCGCTACTCTGTTCCTCTCGTACTAAAAGTAGCTTACCTTCAGACCACTAACACCTCTAGTAGATAGTAACCGACCTGTCTCACGACGGTCTAAACCCAGCTCACGATCTCCTTTAATAGGCGAACAACCTCACCCTTGGCTGCTGCTGCACAGCCAGGATGGAAAGAACCGACATCGAGGTAGCAAGCTGCCGGGTCGATATGTGCTCTTGCCGGCAACGACTCAATTATCCCCGGGGTAACTTTTCTGTCATTTTTGACTCGCACCAAGCGAGTACAAAAGTTCGCTAGAACCGACTTTCGTCTCGTCATCCACTACTGTGCTGAATAACGTCAGGCTGACTTATGCTCTTGCACTCTTCAGTGGGTTTCCGACCCACTTGAGTCAACCATTGCGCGCCCTTGATATCTTTTCAAGGGCGTCCCGCCCCAGGCAAACTGCCCACCTATCGGGGTCCTCTTCTCAGAGTTAGGGTCGTAATTTTAAAAGGGTAGTGTCCCAATGACGACTCCATCGATGCTGGCGCACCGACTTCGATGTCTCCTACCTACACTGTACATTTAAAATCACAACCCAGCGACAGGCTGCAGTAAAGCTCCACGGGGTCTTCACTTCCCCCTAGAGGTCTCTAGACTCTGCACTAGAATGTAAGCTTCACCGGACTCTGGTTAGGGACAGTAGAGCTCTCATTGATCCATTCATGCAAGTCGCCAATTAAGCGACAAGGTACTACGCTACCTTAAGAGGGTCATAGTTACCCCCGCTGTTTACAGGCCCTTCGTTCCGTTGAAACAGAGTTTCAGGTACCTGCACTGAGCAGGATTCAGAGATCGTACTAGTCCTTACGGATTTGCGATCTCCTATGTTGATATTAGACAGTTGGAGCTCTCTTGTCACTGCGACCTGCTGTCTTCACAGCAGGCACTCCTTCTCCCGAAGTTACGGAGCTAATTTGCCGAATTCCCTTAACCAAATTTGTTCCGACACGCCTTAGCCTTTTCAGCTAGGGGCACCTGTGTCAGTTCTCGGTACGGACCCATAACTTCCTTTTCACGGGTTCCCGGGTGCAGCCGACTTTCGCCGTTACATATTCGCCCGCTTCTCGCCATTACGGCTCTCCACAGGATTCGATGCTTAGACAGCGCGACAGCGCTGCTCAGCCTGCCCAAAAACGTTAGTTTTAATGTCATGAGGTACAGGAATATTAACCTGTTTCCCTTTCGACGTACTCGAATTACGGTACGTCTTAGGACCGACTAACCCTCGGCTGACGATCATTGCCGAGGAAACCTAGCCCCTTCGGCGGATGGGATTCTCACCCATCTTTGCTGTTACTATTACCAGGATTTTCGTTTCCGCACGGTCCACAGGACTTCACAGCCCTGCTTCTGCCCGAACGCAACGCCTTCCTACAAGATTACCTTTCGGTACTCCGTGGTATCGGTGGTCGACTTGAGCCCCGTCCATTTTCGGGGCCTCAAACCTCGACTGGTGGGCTGTTACGCACTCTTTAAAGGGTAGCTGCTTCTAAGCTAACCTTCCAGCTGTCTAGGGCTTGAGACGCCCTTTAGTATTAACACTTAGTCGACACTTGGGGACCTTAACCACGGGCTGGGTTTTCTCCCTTACGGACTACAAGCTTACCCCAGTAGTCCGGACTCCAACTTTCTTCGACGACGGTGAGTTTGGAGTTTGACAAACGGTTGAGGGATTTCTCCCCCGGGACCATTAATCAGTGCTCTACTTCACCGACTATCTCCAGTTAGGTCATGCTACGACATGTTTCGGAAGGAACCAGCTGATGCCGGGTTAGATTAGCCTTTCACTCCGAGACGCAGGTCACACGAATGATTTGCAGATCAATACCGCTTGCGGTCCTCCACGTAGCTTTCGCCACGCTTCAACCTGCCCACGCCTAGATCACCCGGCTTCGGGTCGTATCCTAGTGACTCCGCGCACTTGTATACGCCGCGCCTCACCTTACGGTTGCGCGCATGTTGCTTTCGCTTCGGCTTCCTAAATATAAAGTTAGCCATTGCCACTTGAATACACTCCCTGGCCCGTTCTTCAAAACGTAAAATATAACACTGGCAATGATGCCCGTACTGCAGCCTCGCGACTGTTTCCTTCACATCAAAGATCCTTTAATGCTATATTGCTCTATCACCTTCAGGTTTCAGGCACTTTTAACCTCCCTTCTTGGGGTACTTTTCAGTTTTCGGTCACCCTACTAGTTCGCTATCGGTCTCAAGAAGTATTTAGTTTTGGAAGTTGGTGCCTCCCAAATTCACGCGAGAATTCCAACTCACGCTACTCAGGATCATAACCAGATCCTTCAATTCTTGTCTACGTGGCTATCACACTCTGTGGCTTAACGTTCCAGAAAAATTTAACTTGAATTGAGTGGGACTTTTAGAAAGATCCTATAACACCACATCTCCCGCACATTACTGGCGGGATTCAGTTTGAACTGTGCCGTGTTCATTCGCCATTACTAGCGGCATCTCTTCGATTTCTTTTCCTGCCCCTACTAAGATGCTTCAATTCGGGGCGTTCCCGATCATTACTGATCAATGCGCAGAACGCATTAGGAAGACCCATTAGGAGATCTCAGGTTCATAGGTTCCATGCACCTACCCTGAGCTTATCGCAGCTTGGCACGTCCCTCTTCAGCCCTTGAGCCGAGCCATCCACCTGAAGGCATAATTACCAGAGTCCACCTCACTTTGTCCAGTGAGCGTCTGGTATATGCATGCTTATACACGATTTCATTGCAGTCGTCGTTGCTACGACCACTTCATCCTTCCCGGGCGAAGTTACTCGCCTGGTGCACTAGTATGGACTTGCTGGGATTCGAACCCAGGGCCTTCGCCTTGCAAAGGCGACGATCTCCCAACTGATCTACAAGCCCCATAGGACTATATTAGTGTCCCAATTGGATCTGGCAGTTTTTCGATTTCTGACTGGTAATGGTTGACTGACTTTGTGTCAGTCTTGCTTAGGAGGTGATCCAGCCGCAGATTCCCCTACGGCTACCTTGTTACGACTTAACCCCCCTTGCGAAATTTAGGTTCGAACACGGCATGAATCCGTGCCCTCACCCATACCTCACTCGGGTGGTTTGACGGGCGGTGTGTGCAAGGAGCAGGGACGTATTCACCGCGCTATGTTGAAACGCGATTACTACGGATTCCAGCTTCATGAGGGCGAGTTGCAGCCCTCAATTCGAACTAAGGACAGGTTTATGAGATTACCAACCCCTTTCAGGGTAGGGACCCATTGTCCTGGCCATTGTAGCCCGCGTGTAGCCCTGGAGATTCGGGGCATACTGACCTACCGTAGCCCGCACCTTCCTCTGGTTTAGCACCAGCGGTCCCCACAGAGTACCCATCATCCCGAAGGACATGCTGGCAACAGTGGGCACGGGTCTCGCTCGTTGCCTGACTTAACAGGATGCTTCACAGTACGAACTGACGACGGCCATGCACCTCCTCTCAGCGATTCAGGTAAGACCGTTAGCCTGACCTACATATTGCTGTCGCCCCAGGTGAGTTTTCCGGCGTTGAGTCCAATTAAACCGCAGGCTCCACCCGTTGTAGTGCTCCCCCGCCAATTCCTTTAAGTTTCAGCCTTGCGGCCGTACTTCCCAGGTGGCTCGCTTTACGGCTTCCCTGCGGCACCTGAAACGGTCGCACCGTCCCAGACACCTAGCGAGCATCGTTTACGGCTGGGACTACCCGGGTATCTAATCCGGTTCGTGCCCCCAGCTTTCGTCCCTCACCGTCGGACCCGTTCTGGTAAGACGCCTTCGCCACTGGTGGTCCCACAGGGATTACAAGATTTCACTCCTACCCCTGTAGTACCTCTTACCTCTCCCGGTCCCAAGCCTGACAGTATCCCCCGGAAGCCTAACAGTTAAGCTGTCAGATTTCCCGGAAGACTGATCAAACCGGCTACGGACCCTTTAGACCCAATAATAGTGGCCACCACTCGGGCCGCCGGTGTTACCGCGGCGGCTGGCACCGGTCTTGCCCGGCCCTTGCTAACACATGCGATTTAGACATGTGGACAGCCAACATAAATGCTGGCACTCGGTATCCCCTTATCGCGGTTTCCCGCAGTGTAAAGATTTCGCGCCTGCTGCGCCCCGTAGGGCCTGGATTCATGTCTCAGAATCCATCTCCGGGCTCTTGCTCTCACAACCCGTACCCGTCGTCGGCTAGTAGGTACATTACACCCACTACTACCTGATAGGCCGCAGATCCATCCTAAGGCACCGAAGCTTTGAACCAGAAAGCATTCCAGCATATCTGGTTTATTCGGAATTATCACCAGTTTCCCGGTGTTATGCCAAACCTTAGGGCAGGTTATCCACGTGTTACTGAGCAGTTCGCCATGTTCACGAAGAACATATGACTTGCATGGCTTAGTCGAATACCGATAGCAGTGACCTCTGGCAGGATCAACCAGAATTGCTGATCCACACACATAAATTTAGTCTACTTACTTGGAAGTATTTTTAAAGAATCGATCGGAAAAACTCTAGAGAGTTTATTCACTTTGCACATAGTTTGGCTAATTCTTTAGAAGATAGTATATAATTACACTACCAGTCAGAATTAACCGAACTGCCAAATCCAATGTCAGACCGGAAATAACTCCGGCCTCCACTTATTATGATATGAAGGTGATAAAAGAACTCGCAATGCGAGGACTTCTTTAAAGGCAACGTTGGTATATAAGTGTTTCGTTGTTCGGAAGAACTTCGAACACTCCCCAAGGAAGCCTTGATGATTGTTTTTTCATGACGGAAAAAGCTCCCGCCAGCACGCGATTTGCGCGGACTCCTACAAAGGCAGACATCGTATATATACCTTCCGAACCCGTGGGATTTTGAAGGCAAAGATGAAGCTTTGCGGAGATATTTACTTAACGGAAATGAATTCCCGTTAGCGCGTGATGTTCACGCGGACCCCTACAATAGAAGATGTTCTATAAATAGATTGCTGAGCCAAATGCTTTTGAAGGCAAGG
>Ga0209936_1002055_pt1 | contig 10151 bp, 5 predicted proteins | sample SalPonR1_A_D1_MG_FD_185694 | JGI IMG/M metagenome (GOLD analysis project Ga0209936, IMG submission 185694) | Salt pond soil microbial communities from South San Francisco under conditions of wetland restoration - Salt Pond MetaG R1_A_D1_MG... ... | reverse complement strand
GTCTTTTGCATCCACAATTTGTATGTCAGTATTTAAATTACCATTAGATAACTTATCTAGGTTTGCTATCATATTAGTTTGGAGGTTATCCATAAAGGAATCCATCTCCTGAGCCATCTGTCCTACTTCGTCTTTAGTCTTTATATTAAGTCTTTCCTGCAGATGTCCCTTGCTCATTTCAGATAGCATGTCTTTTACTTTACCTAGAGACTTAGATATTCCTCTTACTATAGGGATAAAGAATAGTAGGGATATCACTAGAGTAGCTATTAATCCTCCGATTAAAAGAGCAATAGTTCTTCCAACTGCGGAAGTGTTAGTATCAGATAGAGTACCCATATTATCCATATTAGTATTAGCTATACTGTCGGTAATCGCAAGTAGTTCTGTTCCTTTTGCATCCCTTTGAGATCCTAAAGCACTAAGAGTTTCACTTGCATCTAAATATTCACTTATTTCACTTTCATAAGCATCTGCTGCTGTTCTTATAGCACTAAGTTGTTCTAGGTTGTAGTCATCAATAGTTATATCCTCTAAAGAAACTATTTTTTCTTCGATTTGTGGAAAAAGTTCTAAAGCAGTTTCTAAAGCTTGAATATCATCAGTTGCCTGAGATTTAAAGTTTTCGATTCTTGCTGTATTTCCTAAATCGATTACATCGTTTATTAAAGTAATTTTTGTTAATCTTTCTTGAAGAGCTGCATTAGAAAGGTCATTATTAATTTCTTGAGTCATTTTTAAATTTTGATCTTCTAAGAAAGCAGCTGTTTCTGTCATATATGCAGCTGCAGCTGTATTCATATGACCAATGTTTTCTTCTACAAGTAAGTTTATTTTTTCAGTTTGGTTAACTAAAGATTCATATTCATTAACTATATTCATAGCACTTTTAAAATCCGCCTCATCTATTTCATCAGTAGACTGGGCTATACTTAAAGAATTATTAATGCTTGTTTTTAAATCAGCTAAACTAGTTTGAGCTGAATCTAAATATGAGCTGTTTCCAGTTAGTCCGTATCCTCTCATATTATACATGGTGTTTTGTGCATTGCTTTGTATGTCGATTATTGATTCTGTTGAAGGTACAAATACATCAGATATTTTTTCTGAACCTGTACTAATTTTGCTCATGTCTAAAAATACTAGTCCGTTTGCAATAACTAACACTACTAAGATAATTGCTAGAGCTGTAAAAACCTTCTTTCCAATATTCATATTATTAAATATATTCATTCTTGTCTCCTTTTAGTTTTTTCGTTTTGTGAAATTAAATATTATAATTCAATATCTTGTATCTCTTCTTTTTCTTTATCTGTTAGAAGCTTATTAGAATCTAATAGTAGTTTGACTCCGTCTTTATATTTCCCTACTCCCTTAATATACTCATTTTGAAAGCCGGTTTTATAACTAGGCGGTGGAACTATATCTTCATCTTTAATAGTAATAACTTCCGATACCTCATCAACGATTAAACCTACGGACATATCATCGATGTCTATTACTATAATACAGGTTCTTTCGTCGTAATCAACAGGTTCTTTTTTAAACTTGATTCTTACATCAATTACAGAAATAACCTTACCCCTTAGGTTTATAATTCCCTTTACGTAGTTAGGAACTTCGGGTATGTTAGTAATAGGTTGAATTCCTACTATTTCAGTTACATACTTGATTTCCAGACCAAATACCTCATCCCCTAATTTAAATGTTAAAAATCTTCCTTTTTGGGTATCTTCTTCTTGATTTAAATCTTTTTTTTCATCCAAACTCATGCTTACCCTCCTTATCCTTTAGTTTGTGTTAGTGTACACTAACATAAATGACTTCTTTATATGTTATCGGTTGATAACATAAAAACTTTAGCAGAGATTTTATAATTAATAAATAAAATATAAAATTATAATTTTGTGATAATTTATATAAGATGATATAATGAAAAAATAATTTATTCTTTGAATAGGAGCAGTTTTAAACAAAAGAGTCTGCCAATTTATTAAGTATAAAAGGATTAACATCAAGAGAATATTGTAAAGAGCTTCTTTTAGACTTAAGAAAGCATGAAAACCTATCTATTACAATTGCTGGAGCAAAAAGATAATAAATTAGTTTAATATAAAAGTTTTGGATTTTCGCTAAAGAATTTGAAAAAAATACCGAAGTAAATTGATGTATAAAAAAGATTTCAAAGGAGAAAGTTTTGATTAAAAAGACAATACTACTTACATTAACAATTATAGTTTTAACTTCATTTACATTAACATGTAACGGAGAAGAATTAAATTATGAGAGTCTAATCGAAAATCATGGTTCCATAATGCTTATAGTAAATCCTGAAAATGGAGATATAGTATATGCAAACAATGCTGCTGTCGATTTTTACGGTTATAAAAAAGAAACATTACAATCCAAGAACATATCACAGTTGAATGAAATGACGGATGAAGAAATAGCAGCAGAAATGAAAAGAGCAAATGAACAGGAAGTAAACCATTTTGACTTTAAGCACATAAGAGCCGATGGCACTATTAAAAATGTTGAGGTTAGTTCATATCCTATTGAAATAGGTGGAAGAAGTCTATTGTTTTCAGTAATAAATGATGTAACAGAAGAAGTAATGATTCAAAACAAGAAAATGAGAAATGAATATATTTTCGTAGCTTTTTTAATTATATCAATATTTATACTTGCCTATCTATTGTACACTAAGAAAAAAATTGTAAATAGACTCCATACAAAGCAAAAACAAGTAGCAAACAATGAAAAACTTAGGAAAACATATATTAATGCAGATCCAGTATATACAAGTCTAAAGGATGAAAAATTCAGGTATGTATTTGCAAATGATTCCTTATGTGAATTTATAGGAGATACTGAAGATAAGATAATAGGAAAAAAAGACTTTGAAGTCCTTAAAGACGAAGCTAAAAAAATTAGAAAAATTGATGAACAAGTTTTAAAAACCATGGATACTGTTGAGTCAATAGAAAACTTAAGAGGTCAAATATATAAAGTTACTAAATTTCCTGTAGAACTTTTGAATGGAGAATATGGGGTTGGAGGATACTTAAATAATATAACAGAAAAAGAAGCAATTAACAGAAAATTAAAAGAAAATAGAAATAAACTCAGGAGCATCTTAGAAACAACTCAAGATGGATTTTGGATTGTTGGAGAAAATCATAAGATAATAGATGTAAATAATGCCTACTGTAAAATGAGTGGCTACAGTAGAAAAGAGATGTTGAGTTTAACTATCCCAGATATTGAGTTTTTAGAAACTCCAGAAGACACCAAAAAAAGAATAGAAAGAATAATGAAAACTGGACATGATTTATTTGATACAAAGCACGTAAAAAAAGATGGAGAAATTTTTGATGTTGAAGTTTCTATATCACTGTTTTCTAAAAAAACATTAGAATTCATATGTTTTTTTAGGGATATCACTGAAAAGAAAAAGTATGATGGTAGGATAATAGAAATTAAAGAAAGATTAGAAAATATAATAGAAGGAACAAATTCAGGAACATGGGAAATGGATGTTAGAATTGATGAAGTAATCATTAATAAAAAATATGCTCAAATGATAGGATATGATTTTAAAGAAATTTCACCATTAAATCTAAAAAAATGGAGAAGTTTAGTACACCCTGAAGACTTTGATATTGTAGAAAAAGAAATAAAAAAATTAGTAAATAAAGAGATTGACTATTATAATCTTGAGATAAGAATGAAGCATGAAAATGGAGATTGGATATGGATAAACTCAAGGGCAAAAGTTACGAAATGGAATGCTGAAGGCAAAGCTCTTTTAATAAGTGGAATAGTTACAGATATTACGGATAAAAAAGAAGCAGAAGAACAAGTATATAACCAAAAAGAACAGTTCAAAACAACCTTAATGTCTGTAGGAGATGCTGTAATTTCTACTGATAAAAAAGGTAAAGTTAAACTTATTAATAATGTAGCTGAACAGCTAACTGGATGGTCTCAAGAAGAAGCATATAATCAACCATTAGAAAAAGTTTTAAATATTATAAATGAATACACAAGAAAAATCTGTGAAAATCCTGCAGAGAAAGCTTTAAGATTAGGAAAAGTTGTGGAAATGGCAAATCATACAATACTAATTACAAAAGATGGAAAAGAAATACCAATAGAAGACAGTGCAGCACCTATAAAAGATATTGATGAAAATGTGACCGGTGCAGTTATAGTATTTAGAGACTTTAGTGAAAAAAGAGAAAAACAAAAAGAAATAGAATACCTAAGCTTTCACGACCACCTTACAGATCTTTACAACAGAAGATATATGGAAGATGCAATAAAAAGATTAGATACTAAAAGAAACGTACCTTTTTCTATAATAGTTATAGATTTAAACGGACTGAAACTAACAAATGATGCTTACGGGCATAGTATGGGAGATAAGCTTTTAGTAAAAGTTGCTGAAATTCTAAAAAAGTCTTGCAGAGAAGATGATATTATATGTCGAGTAGGAGGAGATGAGTTTGTAGTACTTTTACCAGGAACAAATAATATAGAAGCAGAAGAAATAAAAGATAGAATAATAGAAAAATCTCATAAGACCAGCTTAGATTCAGTAATAATCTCATTAGCCCTAGGCCATGCCACAAAAAAACCACAAGACAAGGATATATTAGAAACCTACAAAGAAGCAGACAATAATATGTACAAGAACAAACTTAAGCATGGAAAAATTATGCGAAACAAGACGATAGAAACAGTTTTAGTAAATATTAATAACAAATATGACCATGAACAGATCCATACTCAAAGAGTCTCCCAATACTGTGATAGTATAGCTAGAGCTATGAATTTAAATAGTAAAGAAATTGAAGATTCAAAAATAGCCGGTACCTTACATGACATAGGTAAAATTATTGTGCCTCCAGAGATATTAAGCAAGGAAGAGAAATTAAGTTATGAAGAATGGGAGACTATAAAAAAACATACTATTACAGGGTACCAACTTCTAAAAAGTGTAGATGAATATTCACATCTAGCTGAAGCTGTATTACACCATCATGAAAAATTAGATGGATCTGGTTATCCAGAAGGATTAAATGAAGAAGAAATACCATTATTATCAAAAATAATTGCTGTAGCAGATGCCTATGAAGCTATGACTGCAAATAGACCATATAAAGAAACAAAAACAAAGAAAGAAGCAATAGAAGAATTGAAAAAATATTCTGGAAGCCAATTTGATAAAAAAATAGTAGATGTATTTGTTTATGAGGTTTTGTGATTAAATTATAAAGTAAGATATTTAAAAAAATAGGTTTTATTTAAATTTATTATAAAACTATTGAAATAATTAAAAATAATATATAAAAAAACTGTGGCTTTATGGATAAGTGAAAAACCCACTTATCCATAAGCTCCACAGCTCCTAATAATCCAACTTTTTTTACTCTAAAGCTAGGTTTTAATTTAATCCAAGTTCTTTTAGTTTTTCATCAGTAGGAATTCCTGTTTCTAAATTCCATCCCATACTTTCATAAAATTCTTCAAGTATTACTTTGTTATCTACTATATTTCCTTTTCCTAAACCATCCGGTGCAGCTTCAGTAGTTAACCTTACAGGAAGCTGATCATCTTTAATATCAAAACCTTCTCTATAATTAAACATTCTCTCAAGGTTTATTACTCTTTCTGCTGCCTTCATCATATCTTCAAGTTTAACATTCTCTCCGGTAGCTGCATTGTAAAGTCCCGTCCAAGTACTTCCCTTTACAGCAATAGTTATACTGGCAAAGAGACATACCCCTAATAAGTTTGTCATCATAGACAATTCCATGAATGGTTTAACCCATTTTTTATCCTTATCTTCAAATGGAGATACTTTTTCATTAATTCCTAATTCAGGCTCAGTATATCCAAAAGCATCTATTACTGAAGCATAAGGTCTCAAGTGATCTGCACCTCTTGGAGAAATTACATGGGATAAAGTTTCACCCTTACTTGCTCTAACTCCACAGGATGCCAACTCCATTCCTTTTACAGTGAAGGTGTATTTTTTAGCTTCTTCACCAATTTTTTCCGCTGCCTTATCGGAACCATCTGCAAGTACGTCACCGTAACCTTCTCTTTTTGCAATTTTCTCTACTATATCTACAAGAGCATCTGCATTTCCAAATTCCAGTTTTATACCTCCAGTAGTTTCTTCGTCTATTAACCCTTTTTCGTACCATTCCATAGCCGTTGCTACTACTTGACCTGCAGAAATAGTATCCATACCCATTCTATTGCAGATGTAGTTTGCCATAGTTACGGCATTTAGATCATCAACATAACATTTAGAACCGAATGCTCCAAGAGTTTCATACTCTGGTCCTCCACCTGATTGACCTTTGTACTTTCCATCCTTAATTGTTGTATGTCTTCCACAAGCTATAGGACAACCGTAGCAGGCCCAAGCTTTTACATCTAAATTTTCGTGATACGCTTTATGGCCCAGTTTATCCATAGCATCAAAGGTAGTATACTGCCAGTTTTTAGTTGGAAGCAAACCTAATGCATTTATTGAATCCATAAAAGATGGAGTACCAAAAGGTTTTAATTCATCCCTTGCGAATTCTTCTGCATTCAATTCTTCTCTTGCTCTCTTTGAAAATTCTTTCATCATATCTTCATCAGCATCAGTTAGTTTTTCACTACCAAAAAAGGCTAATGCTTTAAGGTTTTTACTACCCATTACAGCTCCTGCACCACCTCTTCCTGCAGCTCTATGCTTATCAATCATAATGGATGAAAAATTAACTAAATTTTCACCTGCTGGTCCTATTTCCGCTATTCTTATTTTTTTATTTCCAATTTCTTCTCTAATTTTCTCTTCAGTTTTTTCCGTATCCAATCCCCATATACCTGCAGCATCTTTAAACTCCACCTTGTCATCTTCAATGTTTATATATACAGGTTTTTCGCTTTTTCCTTTTACTACTACAACATCATATCCCGCTTTTTTAATCATAGGCGCAAGATGTCCTCCTACATTTGACATTCCTATAGTTCCTGTCAGGGGTGCCTTAAATCCTATGACTAATCTTCCAGAACATGGAGCCTTTGTTCCTGTTAAAGGCCCAACTGTAAATACTAATAAATTTTCTTCACTAAGGGGTTCTATCCCTGCCTTTAGTTCGTCATAAAGAATTTTAGTAGCAAAACCTTCACCACCGATAAAATCTTTATACCATTTTTTAGGGATATCTCCCGCCTTAAAGCTTTGATCTTTTAAGTTGATTCTTAAAATTTTTCCTTTTTTACTCATAAATTCCACCTCTCAATTTTTTTAGTAACCAAGTTTAAAATTTTAAAATTTAACCTTTGAATTTAAAACCTCCTTTTTCAAAAAATAAGCAAAGGAGCATATTCAAATTAATGAATATACTCCTTTGCAAACACGGCAGGCTGAAAAATCCCTTCTCCAACCTTTTCGTTCTACCTTCCTATTGTTATGCCTTCACATTATGCAGGAATAGTAGAATCGGAGCTATGTATTCCTGTTAATTATATTATAAACCTTATAGTCGCTATAATGTCAAGCTCTTTGATTATTTTATAGGAACCTGTAATCTTATATACATTTCCCTAGTTTTATTTTTAAAGAGTGGTAATTCAGTTATTACTTCGCAGATATAATCTCCATTTATTTTGAAATTATTATCTTTGACATAATTAAGAAGTTCCTCGGCATATTTAAGTTCATTGCTAAAGCCTTCTTCTCCTTTAAAGGATATACAAGCGTATTTTTCTTCCGGTATAACTTCTACATTTTCTTCTGGAGGAAATGTACTATCCAAAAATACAAAGATTTCTGATGAATAGTAGTTATTCTTTAGAAGATTTTCTTTTCTAATAATGGAACCTATATTACAAAAGTAAACCATAGGCAGGTTTTTAAGTATTACCTGCTTCTTTAATTCCCTGAGAATGTATTCAAAGCTTTCCATATCATTTTCATAAATATTTTTTTTACCATCGTAGCAAAAAATTTTTCTTCTTTTAAATCTTCTTATTTCAACACCTTTTTTCTTGGATTCCATTCTATATTCTTTTAAATTATCTTTAAATTTTAAAGCCGCTTTTTCCATCATTTCAAGTTTTTTCTTTTCTTCAGAAATACATTCCAGCTGCATATCTATATTTTTTTCTACTAAGCTAATATCATTTTTTTCAAAAAGAGTCCTTATTTTTTCTAGAGGCATACCTAAGTATTTCATATGATTTATTAAATCTAATTTTGCACTTTGATTTATATTGTAGTATCTATAGCCGGTATTATCGTCAACTTCATCTGGTGACAGCAGTCCTATTTTATCGTAGTATCTAAGGGTTTGTTTGGAAATATTATTTAGTTTTGACATTTGGCCAACGCTTAGTTTATTCATATAATCATCTCTCTTTATTATATTTCATAAGTTTCATTCTAAAACATAAGATGCAAGAAGTTTTATAGTGTTTTCAAGTCCTTCATAGTGGGTTCTTTCCATTCCGTGAGATGCATGAACACCCGGTCCTATAAGAGCACATTTAATGTTGTTTCCAGCTCTCAAAGCTGCTGATGCATCTGAACCATAGTAAGGATATATATCAACAGCATGATTCAGTTTCTTTTCCTCTGCTATTTTTATCAACTTGTTTGTCATTTCAAAATCGTAAGGTCCCGATGAGTCTTTTACGCAAATAGAAACATCATTTTCTGTACAGCTAAGATCATCTCCAATACATCCCATATCAACTGCAAGAAGTTCATCTATTTCTTCGGGGATATATGATGCACCATGGCCTACTTCTTCATAGGTTGATATAAATAATATCAGATTATTTTTTGGTTTTATTTTATTTTTGTTTAAAATTTCAAGAAGACTTAATAAACAAGAAGTTCCTCCTTTATCATCTATATGTCTTGATTTAATGAAACCGCTTTTAGTAAGAGTAGTTTTAGGATCTATAGATATAAAATCTCCTGCTTTTATTCCCAGTTTTTCTACATCTTCTTTATTTTTAATATTTTCATCAAGTCTAATCTCTAAATTTTCTTCATTTCTTTCTTTATCCTTAGCATCTTTATATACATGAACTGCCGGAGATGTAGAAAGAATTGTAGCAGTGTATTCTTTACCTTTTCTTGTGTGTATGTTGCAGTACTCTCCATCTAAGCTAGGAAGCAAATTCCCGCCTATTGAGGTAAATCTTATCATTCCTGAAGATTTTATCGATCTCACCATCCCACCTAATGTATCTATATGAGCTGCTATCCCTACAGTATAGTTTTTATTTTCCCCTTCAACCCTTATATATCCTGCACCTTTTTTTGTATATTCCATCTTAAATCCTAATTCTTCAACCAATTTTTCTATTTTTTTCATTATTTTGTGGCAGTATCCACTTGGGCTAGGGGTTTTTAATAATTCTTCAAGTGTATTCATTATAAAACTTTTATTTACTTTATATTGCATTTTTCCCTCCTGTTTTATCTAAGTTTTACTATATATATTATTATACAATATTTTTGTAAAAAAATAATATAAGTAGGAAAACTTTTTCAACTTAAGATTCTAAAATTAAAATCCAAGATATAGCATATTTTATTAAATAAAATCATTAAAAACTGTTTTAAAAATGTTATTTATCTACAGTATTGATATTATTATATTAAAGATATATAATATGTCTGTGCACGTGAAATGCACAATTTGCATGGTCACTCAACGGGTTTGTCCAAACAGCAAGACCTTTGAGAGTTTCACAAAACATAATAATAAGTCACAGTTAAAAATAGTGTAGGTAATCTACACTATTTTTTATTGTAAAATTTCTATATATCCATTTTCTTAATTCTATATTGAAGGGTTTGTCTAGGTATTTCCAGTAGTTCTGCTGCTTTGCTTACATTTCCATCAGTTTTATTTAATGCTGTAAGAATCAACTCTTTTTCTTTTCTTTCCAATGCTTTATTCAAAGGCTCTATTTTTCCATTGTTAAAATTACCAGTAGAGCTTTTCTCATTAAAGTTCTGAGGTAAATGTTCTTCTCTTATTATATCAATATCATAGATGCTACTTATTCCTTCTATTACATGCTCTAATTCTCTTACATTCCCCGGCCATTGGTAGTTCATAAATATT
>Ga0209936_1002053_pt1 | contig 10154 bp, 3 predicted proteins | sample SalPonR1_A_D1_MG_FD_185694 | JGI IMG/M metagenome (GOLD analysis project Ga0209936, IMG submission 185694) | Salt pond soil microbial communities from South San Francisco under conditions of wetland restoration - Salt Pond MetaG R1_A_D1_MG... ... | reverse complement strand
CACTATAATATCGCAGGGTTCGATATTACTTTCGACGAAGCTCCACCAAATAATGCAGAAATATTGGTTATGATACCAAGATCGTTTTTGATATAAGAGAATAACAAAATGAGCACTAGACGAATTATTTCAAGGATTCAAAATCGCAGAGGCACTAGAGATAATCTCCCACAGCCTCTGTCTCCGGGCGAAGTAGCATTTACGACTGATACTAGGCAGGTCTGGATTGGGGCTGATCCAGATGTGACTGCACCTGGGCTGGTTGTATATGTTAATCGTTCCATTAGCACCGCACAAAATATTATCAATACTAAAATCATCGAGGTGCGGTTTGATACAAGCTTTACCCAAAATGCATTTATTGCCTTAACAAATAATTTATTATCGAATATTAGTTTCAATTTTGTTGATTCAGATTTTGAATGGGATACAACTCTTAGAACTGCACCTCCGAATAACTTTGAAGGTTATTCGATGTACATTGTTGCAGACCAAAACGTAAATGTAAACCATACCTTCAATAATATTCAGACTGCAATTCAAAATTCTTCTGTGAGCGATAAATTGCTTTCTATGGATTATGTGGGTAATATATCACCTTTCGGAGGAACATTTAATACGAACGGCGAATTAAGTCTTTATTCTCATGAGCAAACATTGATATTGGTCCGCATGATTAACCGAGTTTATTCAGATGCTGGGACTTCGGGCGGAATTGTTAGAACAAATCTAAATATCGAAATGGTAGCTGGAATAGGTCGTGAAGGACTGAACATTGATGTTCAACCAACAATCGGAACAAACACCATTGACGAATCGTTACTGACTAGTAGCCTTCAAGGTCGAATCAACTTAATCGACGGCCCAGATACATTACCCAATTCGGTAGCGCAAAGATTACTACAAGAAGCCCTTGCAAGAGCAGCAGCTCTTGAAGCGGAAGAAACCGCGAGGGCAGCAGCAATACTAGCTGAATCTAATACTCGCCAACAAGAGATTGCTGCCGAAGCCGCAACTCGCGCACAGGCGCTTCAAGACGAGGCCACAGCGAGGGCAGCAGCAATACAGGCAGAAGCGGATGCTAGATTAGCCGGATTTACAGCACAAGAATTGGCAAGGGCCCAGGCTTTGTCAGACGAGGCCACAGCGAGGGCAGCAGCAATACAGGCAGAAGCGAATGCAAGAGCTCAAGATGTTGCTGACGAAGCGGCTGCTAGAACCACTGCGATACAAGCTGAAGCTGATGCAAGGGCAGCGGCCATTACAGCAGAAACGAATGATAGGATTAGTAGCATCAATAATCTTCAAACCAATCTTCAAGGTCAGGTAAATTCTTTACAGGCGACGGTATCTGATCTAGAAGGTACTCCATTGTTTGATACGAACACTAACTATTTCATTGATGATCTGGTACAGTATGAAGGCGGGCTCTATCGTGCAATTCAAGATATGACTGCACCAAGTCCGTTGCCTACAGACGTAGCTTTCTGGGAAAAGATCGGAAACTTTACTTCGCTGGCTGGTGCTGTGTCTGCTAACTCTGCATCTATTGCCGACCAAGATACTCGTATCACAACTGCTGAAGGAAACATCACAGCAACCGCAAGCGATGTAAGCAGCCTTCAAACTGATGTTAGCGGTATAAATACCACAAAGGCCGATATCACATACGTTGATACTGCCGTGTCTACAGAAGAGTCTGCTAGGGTAAGTGCTCTTAGTAATCTAGAAACTAATCTTCAAGGACAGATTAATACTAAAGCATCGTCTACAGATTTAACAACAGCCGTCAGTGATATATACGGTTCGCAGGTATCTGCGTTCACAAACATTGATGCAAGATTTACATCTACCGATAATACAGTGGCCACTAAAGCTTCTCAGACTGACATTGATAATGCAGTCGCTGATGTTTACGGTGCTGAGGTATCACAATTTACAAACATTTCTGCCGAGCTTAGAACACTTGAAGAATCTGCAAATGCAATCGCATCTGGTACAGATGGAAGTAAAGGATCTGGAGGATCAACATTTACATCTACATCGGGTGACTTTATTAATAGTAATGTTTCGGCTGGTGATGTCTTAAGGATTACCAGCGGCGGCGAACAGGGCGATTATCCAATTCTTACCGTAGATAGCGCCACGCAGGTTACTATGGATGGCGTTGTATGGGCTACATCAGAGGTAGGATTATCGTATACTATCTTATCTCCTGGGACTATAAAAGCAACAAGGACCGAATTAAATCAGGCGGTTGTAGACGTATATGGTGCTGAAGTATCGCAGTTCACAAACATTCAAGCCGAATTTAATAATATACAGGCGCCCGATCTCAGCTCGTATGCAACATTGACAAACTTATCTACGACCGAGGCGAACATCTACGGCGCTGCCGTAGAAACATTTACAAACATTGATTCAAGATTTACTGATGTAGATAATGCGGTGTCGTCTAAGGCTTCTATCACAGCTTTAAACAATGCTGTTTCGAATATATATTCATCTGAGGTTTCTCAGTTTACAAATATTTCTGCTCAGTTTGATGTTGTAGACACCGCTGCCAATGCTGTGACTCGCGGCACAGACGGTGCAAAGACGATCGGTGAAGCAACATTTACATCTGCAGGTTCTACCTTTCTATTAGACGGTGTTTCAGTGGGCGATACACTACGCATAACATCAGGAGCAGAACAAGAAGATTATATAATTCTGACCGTTGATTCCGAAACTCAGATTACATTAAACGGAGTATCGTGGGCATCAACCGAGACCGGCGTTGAGTTCGCAATTGTTACATATAACCAGATCAAAGCTACAAGAACCGATTTAAATAATGCCATAACAGATGTTTATGGTGCAGAAGTAACGGCGTTCACAAATATCAATGCTCGGTTTACATCAACTGATAATGCGGTCTCTTCAAAGGCTTCAACAACTGATTTGACTACCGCTGTAAGTGACATTTACGGATCAACTGTAGATCAATTTACCAACATTGATGCACGGTTCACATCAACTGATAGTGCTATTGCTAGCAAAGCCACGCAAACAGATATTAATACCGCGAAGGCAGATGTGTTTGGGTCTGAGGTTACTGCGTTTACCAACATCAATGCAAGATTCACATCGACAGATAGTGCTATCTCCAGTAAGGCATCGACAACTGATTTGACTACGGCCGTTAGTAACATTTATGGTTCAACGGTAGATCAGTTTACGAATATTGATGCACGATTCACATCAACTGATAGTGCTATTGCTAGCAAAGCATCTTCTACGGACCTAACAACAGCCATTTCAAATGTATATGGAGCACAGGTATCAGCATTTACGAATATTGATGCACGATTTACGTCTACTGATAGCGCGATTTCTAGTAAGGCATCGACAACTGATCTAAATACTGCTATCTCTAATGTATATGGAGCAGAAGTTACCGCGTTTACAAATATTGATGCACGATTTACATCAGTTGAAGGAGATGTTGCATCTCGAGCTACGCAAACCCAATTGAATACTGCGGTGTCGGACATATACGGCGCTGAAGTCAATCAATTTACAAACATTTCTGCCGAGCTTAGTGATTTTGAAACTTCATTAAATGCGATTTCACAAGATGTCGACGGTGCAAAAACAGTATCGCAGGCCACGTTCACTTCCTTAAACTCTGATTTTATCGGGGACGGAGTTGTGGCTGGAGACACATTACGAATTACAAGCGGCACCGAACAAGGTGACTATGTTATCTTATCTGTTGACTCAGCAACGCAGATCACACTTACTGCAACCCTTTGGGCATCATCTGAGACCGGTCTAAGTTTTTCGGTATTGTCTTTCAACAAGATTAAGGCTACTCGAACCGAGTTGAATACCGCGATTACAGATGTATATGGTGCCGAAGTATCACAGTTCGCAAACATTCAGGCGGCCTTTGATACATTTGATCCAGACCTGACCAACACAGCATCATTGACGGACTTGGATAATGCAAAAGCTGATATATACAGTTCTCAAGTTTCTCAGTTTACAAATATTGATGCAGAATTTAATACATTAGATACTGCTATTAATTCAGTTGGGAATTTGGCGGACGGTGCAAAAACTGTAGGGACCGCCACATTTACTTCGGCGTCGGCTACCTTCACCCAATACGGACTGACTGCTGGAGACACCTTAAGGATTACTAGTGGTACAGAACAAGGTGACTATACAATTGCTAGTATTGATTCGGATACCCAGCTAACCGTCGGCGGTCATACGTGGGCATCCACTGAGTCCGCCTTAACTTTCTCAGTCTTATCATACTTTAAAGTTAAGGCGACAAGAACTGAACTTAGCGATGCGGTTTCAGATGTTTTCGGTGCAGAGGTAACTGAATTTACAAATATCGATGCTGCATTTACTTCGGTTAATAATGATCTATCTTCAAAAGCAACGCAGACAGATATTGATAATGCAAAGGCGGACGTGTTTGGTGCCAGTGTCGATCAATTCACGAATATTAATGCCGAATTTACTAATTTAGAGACTGGAATCTATTCTGTTGCCAATGGGTTTGATGGTGCTAAGACGGTAGGTGGATCGACATTCACCTCCGCTACCGCAAACTTTGTGACGGACGGCGCAACCGCAGGTGATACATTGCGTATTGAAGAAGGCGCCGAAGCCGGTGATTATACCATTCAAACGGTTAATAGCGGTACACAGATTACATTAACTGGAGTTACATGGGGTTCAACAGAATCTGCACTAACTTATTCTATTTTATCTTTTGGTAATATTAAAGCTAGTCGCGATGAATTGAATACTGCAATTGCTGATGTGTATGGTGCAGAAGTTACTGCATTCACAAACATCAATGCGAGGTTCACATCGACAGATAGTGCCATTTCTAGTAAGGCAACACAGACAGACATTGATACTGCGAAAGCTGATGTGTTTGGTGCAATGGTATCATCATTTACCAACATTGATGCACGATTCACATCAACAGACACAGCAATTGCTTCTAAGGCATCCTCACAAGATGTTGTAGATGCCAAGGCGGATGTGCTTGGGTCTCAGGTATCAGCATTTACGAATATTGATGCACGATTTACGTCTACTGATAGCGCGATTTCTAGTAAGGCATCGACAACTGATCTAAATACTGCTATCTCTAATGTATATGGAGCACAGGTATCAGCATTTACGAATATTGATGCAAGATTTACATCGACAGATAGTGCCATTGCTAGCAAAGCTACGCAAACCGATATTAATACTGCGAAGGCAGATGTATTCGGCGCAGAAGTTACTGCATTCACAAACATCAATGCGAGGTTCACATCGACAGATAGTGCCATTTCTAGTAAGGCAACACAGACAGACATTGATACTGCGAAAGCTGATGTGTTTGGTGCTACAGTAACATCGTTTACCAATATTGATGCTCGTTTTACAAGCGTCCAAGGCGATATCGATAGTCGCGTAACACAAACAAATTTCAGCCAAGCTATCTCAGACGTCTATTCCGCGGACGTGATACAGTTCACAAATATTAATTCGAGGTTTAGCGCCGTAGATTCTAATATAGATGCGAAGGCTGATATCACCTATGTTAATACAACGACTGCGAATGCAGAAGCTGATGCAATAGCACAGGCCACACAGACTATCTATACGGATCTAGACGGTCCAGGAGCAACGCAGAGCTCTGTTCAAACACAGGCAACTGCATGGAACGGGGTTGCATCACAGTGGGAGGTTAAGTCAACGGTCGGAGACTTAACGGCAGGGATAGGACTTTACAATGATAACGGAACAACTCGTTTTGCTGTTCAAGCAGATAATTTTCTAGTATACAGCGCCAGCGTTCCGCCAACATCTGCGGACGCTATACCATTTAAGGTGGTAAGCGGCAAGACCTACATTAAAGAAGCGGCGATTGAAGAAGTTAGTGCTGGTAAGCTAACTGCCGGAACGATTGATGCTGGTCTAACAATGACTGGATCGCTTGTTGTAGATACAAGTGGATTTATTAGATCTGGTCAGACTGCATATAACACAGGTACCGGCTTTTGGTTAGGCAACTCGGCAGGAACACCTCGATTCAGCATAGGTAATTCTTCAGGTAACCGACTAACATGGGATGGGACAAGCCTCAACATCGTAGGTGCGGTTACTCTTACAAATACAATTCCTATCGGCGATGTAAGTGGTACGGGCACGCTCGCAACAAAAAATAGTGTGAACCTTGCCACAGCAGAAGTCACAAACAAATCTCTAGCGAATGTAGATAGTGCCGCTAATTCTAAATTGGCTTCGATTGACGCTAACGCCGATGTTACTCTGGCAGCAATTAATGGAGAACTGGCAGTCACCGGCGGCGGAATTAATCTATCTAGTGGTACAGCAGCAATTCGCTCGGGCAAGACTAGTTACGCATCCACAGCAAATGGCTTTTGGGTCGGCATTGATTCCGGCACACCTAAATTCCACTTCGGTGGTTCTACAAAGAATATTAAGTGGACAGGCTCGGACCTCGTTCTTAACGGGGAAGTGGTCGAGACAGGAAACATTGCACCTAATTCTATTACTGCATCTAAAATAAATGTAAATACACTTGCTGCATTAGATGCCACTATCGGGTTTTTAGAAAATAGAGCTGACGGTGCCGGTACAACTCCTTATATGAGATTGACCGATTCGGCATCTCCTATTGAGATTTTTGATTCTGGTGGTTCCACTAGCACTAGACTGTTAGGTGTGGACACGATTACAACAGACGGGCAGACTAGGACGGTGCTTTCGATTCGAGGAACCTTCGCGTCAAACTCTATAGCGGACGCTAACTGGTTATCGCCTGCAGGTGTCACTGCTCTTCGTTCACGTCTTGGTTACATTCCGCCATTGAATCCATCGGGAGGAGAACTGTCTCAATCTGATATCACAGTTTCTTCCGACCCATTCACAAGGACATTAACTGGTACAATTACATCAGGTGGTGCCGGTCAGGCCGTTATCGCAAGTTTGAAACTTGTTGGTAATCACTCAATCAATACAAGTAGCGATCCAGGCTGGGTAGCACCAACATATAATGTAACATTTAGGTACAGGCCCAACGGTGGAAGCTGGACAACCTATGGAACAACGCAATCTATTACTGGAACTAGTGCTTGGTTCCCTGGCGAACCAGCTGAAGGAATTCCGGGTGTTGCTGGTGTGGGTATTAGTGCTACGGCCGCAATTGATGCTACTTTGCCAGGAGGTGCACCAGCAAACGCATACGAATGGCAAGCTACAGTAGATTTAATATCTGGCTTTAATCTCAGGTCTGTCACAACAGTGGAGATCGAATTCTTTACGGTTGTTGAAGAGTTAGTGGGCGACGTTCAGGCACACAATCATGCCGCAACCGATATAACGACAGGCGTTCTAGCAGTAGCGCGTGGTGGTACTGGCATTGGAAGTTATACATCAGGGAATTATATTAGGGCGTCTGGTTCTACAACATTAGAACAAAGGACTCCAGCGCAAGTGCGCTCAGATATAGGTGCTGGCACAGGAACAGTCACAAGCGTAACAGGTGGAAACGGCTTGTCTGGAAGCGTATCAACTTCCGGTTCAATTTCAATGGGTACGCCAGGAACAATAACAACATCAACAAGCAACTCTGTCTCAAGTACAAGTCATACACATGCGATTAGTGGTGTTGAACCAACGCTAGCTACGAATCGCAAACGACAAATATTTGTACAGTCTTCAACACCGTCCGGTCCATCAACCGGCGATTTATGGATTTGGTGAGGTAAGCAATGTCTACTTTTAAACGATGGACTGGAAGCTCTTGGGTTGATCCTACAAATGTTCGTAGATGGTCTGGTAGTTCCTGGGTAAATGTTGGTTTTGTAAGACGATGGTCTGGTAGTGCATGGGTAGATGTTTATCCGACCTATGTTGATATTTCTGTCTCAGTATCACCCACATCCTATCAATCTGCAACTATTGGCAGCAGGAATTTTACAGCATCCGTCAGCGGTGGTGATGGTAGTCATACATACAGTTGGAGTATCAGCAATCCGACGAATTTCAGTTTGGCTAACGCTAGCTCTCAAACCTGTAATGTATCTTGGTCTTCATCCAATGCTGGTAGTTGTACTGTCACTTGTGTTGTTAATGATGGAACATCAAGCGATTCAGCCAACGCTTCAATCACTATCGGGCAAATACAATAAAAGGAAAATACAGTGGCAACACGCATAGTCATAGCTAGAATTCAAAATCGCAGAGGTCGCAGACAGAACCTTCCACAACCATTGCGACCAGGTGAAATAGCACTCACAGCCGACACGAAGCAGGTTTGGATTGGTGGCGATCCATCATTAATGATTGCAGGCATATTGGTTTATAACGATCAAGATATTGCGACAGCACAATCTATCATAGACACAAGCATTCTCGAAATACGATTCGATGATGCTTTTAATAGTACGCTATTTAATAATGTTAAGTCTGCGCTTGTGAACTCGGGTACCGTTGTTCTGGCAGATGAGGATATTATTTGGGACTCTACATTAAGAACTAATCCGCCTAATGGATTTACTGGTTATTCTGTTTTTGTTGCTGCTGATCAAGGCGTTGATGCAAATAATACTCTGGCAAATATCGAATCAATTGTTCTATCTACATCTGCAGGAGCTAATCACATATCTACAGATCTTGTTGGCGATCTAGTTCTGTTTGGTGGCGATTTTGATGAAGACGGTTTTCTAAATCTTGACACTCAGGGGCAGGCAGCAGCATTGGCCAATTTGGTCAATCGTGTTTTCGCCGTTAGTCCATCTTTTAGCGGCTCGCCAACAGGCATCGTAACAACCAATCTCAATATTGAGATCGGCACAGGGGCAGGAGGCGGATTTAGTGGTCCAGTACCTTACGAAGTAGGTTTCTTTATTAGTGGTTCTACCACGACACCTGATTATCTTTATGGTGCTTATGTGGTGGCAAATGCATTTACCTTTTTAGATGGTAATGCATCACAAGCTTATGCTGCAACGGCATCTAATCTTGCGCAAACATTTAGCGTACAGAAGAACGATGTAGAGTTTGGTACCATCCAATTCACAACAGGTAACAATTTAGGAACGGTCACGATTCCATCGGAAGTGATCGTAGCACCCGGCGATGTCATCACCCTTGTTGGACCCAGTGTTCCAGATGGTGTGATAGGTAACATCGCCATTACATTAAGCGGGGAGCTAACCTTCTAATGCCGTTTATCAGTGTTAAAGTCCTTCAGTCTGAGGTAGCGCCGGAGTTCATCTCATTTAGCGCAGGTTCTGATCAGAATGTTATTTGTGCATCAATTGTAGAACTCGATGCACAGATCTTAGTAGGTGACATTAATGATCACATATTTGAATGGGAACAAATAGAAGGTACTCCGGTCACATTAGAAGATTCTAATACGTTAACGCCGTGGTTTGTAAATCCGAATACCACTGATTTAGTTTTTCGACTTTGGATAGATAGGGGTACGCCTTTTGAGAAGTTCAGTGATGTAAATGTCTTTAGAGAAATAACGTCTATAGCATCTAGTACCATCACAGAAGCAGGCGAATCGTATGTGCCTACGGTCATCGAACTTGGTCGTCATAGTTCGGAAGTTCGTATGCCGGCGACTGTTGATGTTGCTCCTACATCATACTCGGACCAAAATGGGACATATACACCGGGAACTTGTAAGAACGGACCTTATTCGATTATGTGGACTCAACCTACTGGAATTTCCAAATATAATATTCTATTAGGTATAGAAGTACAGAAATTAGTAAATGGTGTTTGGGTGACCGAGGGCATACAAATTCCTGAAAGAAGGTACTGGAATATCGAAAACGGCGTTACATATCGGCTGGTTGTAATATGGAATGATCTTTTACGAAATGTTGTTTCCAGAGAAACAAGTGGTGAGATCTACCGAGCACCAGAATCGAAGTATACAAGAAATGCCTTTACATCTGTCGCAACAGGAATGTCTTCTTCTGGCGCTTCTGAACTAACAAGTTTTACGATTTTCATTACAACATTGATTTCAAAAGAGGTTGAATCTACCGCAACTCCGGGCATTACTATTGGCGGCGCCGCAGAATTAACAAGTTTCTCAACCTTTG
>Ga0209936_1002050_pt1 | contig 10157 bp, 7 predicted proteins | sample SalPonR1_A_D1_MG_FD_185694 | JGI IMG/M metagenome (GOLD analysis project Ga0209936, IMG submission 185694) | Salt pond soil microbial communities from South San Francisco under conditions of wetland restoration - Salt Pond MetaG R1_A_D1_MG... ... | reverse complement strand
CAGCGCCTTGCCCAGCGTCGAGGTGATGATGTCGACCTTGTCGAGTACGCCGTGATGCTCGGGCGAGCCCCGGCCGGTGGCGCCGAAGAAACCGCTGGCGTGGCAGTCGTCGACCATCACCAGCGCGTCGTACTTCTCGGCCAGCTCGGTGATTTCGTCGAGCTTCGCCACGGTGCCGTCCATCGAGAATACGCCGTCGGTGGCGATCATGCGGGTGCGCTTGTTGCTTGTCTTCTTCAGCGCCTCTTCCAGTGCATTCATGTCGGAATTCGGATACCGATGACGCTCGGCCTTGCACAGGCGAATGCCGTCGATGATCGATGCATGATTGAGCGCATCGGAAATGATTGCGTCCTCGGGTCCCAGCAGCGGTTCGAACAGGCCGCCGTTGGCGTCGAAGCAGGCCGCATACAGGATCGCGTCTTCCTTGCCGTGGAAATCGGCGATGACCTTTTCCAGCTGCTTGTGCAGATCCTGGGTGCCGCATATGAAGCGTACCGAAGCCATGCCGAAGCCGTGATCGTCCAGTGCCCGCCTGGCGGAATCGATGATCTCGGCATTGTCGGCCAGGCCGAGATAGTTGTTGGCGCAGAAGTTCAGCACCTTGCCCCGCTCGGCGGTTTCGATTGCCACGCGCTGCGGCGTCGTGATCTGGCGCTCGCGCTTGTACAGCCCTGCCGATTCTATTTCGGCGAGTTCGGATTTCAGTCGTTCGTAGGTTGCGCTGTCGGTCATGGAATCTCCCAGACGGCAAGGTTCAAGGTTTGAGGGTCAAGGGTTTAGGGTCAAGGGTCAAGGGTTTAGGGAAAAGCTAATACCTCTGGGCTTTAGCGTTGCGTCGAGTTCGGTCATGGCACAAGGCTTGATTCTTTTGCCTTAACCCTTAACCCTTAACCTTTAAACTGTTTTTCCGCTGTTTCAGCCAATTTCACCCGTCCAGTCGCAGACCACCTTGCCGCACTGGCCGTTGGCCATCAGCTCGAAGCCGGTTTCGAAGTCGTCGATGGCAATCTGGTGGGTCAGCACTTTTTCCAGAGGAAAGCCGGTGAGCACCATCTGGGTCATCTTGTACCAGGTTTCGTACATCCGGCGGCCGTAGATGCCGTGCATTTCCAGGCCCTTGAATATGACGTGGTCCCAGTCGATGCCGGTACCGGACGGCAAAAGCCCGAGCAGCGCGACCTTGCCACCGTTGTACATGGCGGTGAGCATGTCGTTGAAGGCGCGCGGGTTGCCCGACATTTCCATGCCGATGTCGAAGCCGTCGATGTCGAGTTCTTCCAGTATGTCCAGAAGATTTTCGTTCCTGACGTTGATGGTCCGGGTCGCGCCCATTTCCTTTGCGAGGTCGAGGCGGTAGTCGTTCAGGTCGCTGATCACGATATGGCGTGCGCCGACGTGCTTCGCGATGCCGGCGGCAATGATCCCGATGGGGCCGGCGCCGGTGATCAGTACATCCTCGCCGACCAGGTCGAACTGCAGGGCGCAGTGCGCGGCGTTGCCGAAAGGGTCGAAGAATGCGGCGATCTCGCTGGGAATCTCGTCCGGGATGGGCCACAGGTTGGTGGCCGGCACCACGACGTATTCGGCGAAGCCTCCGTCGCGGTTGACGCCGATGCCGACCGTGTGCGGGCACAGGTGCGGCTTGCCGGCGCGGCAGTTGCGACAGACGCCGCAGACGATGTGGCCTTCGGCGGAAACACGCTGGCCTTCAGCGTAGCCTTTGACCCCGACGCCGATTTCGACGATGCGTCCGACGAACTCATGGCCGAGCACCAGCGGGGGCTTGATGGTCCTGGCGGCCCACTCGTCCCACTGGTAGATGTGCAGGTCGGTCCCGCAGATCGCGGTTTTTTCGAGCTTGACCAGAACCTCGCCCGGATCGGGCGAGGGGACCGCGACTTCGCGCAGCTCCAGGCCGGGTGCGGCTTCGGGCTTGACCAGCGCGCGCATTTGACGGGTCATGGTTGCCACCTAGATTCGAAAGAAGGGCAATTATAAATCGTCGCCCCCGTGCTCCGCCGAGGCGCGGCGTTCGGCGGTCAGCCGCGGTTTTCCGAGAGGGCTTGCGCCAGGGCCGGCAGCCAGGTGGCGCCCGGCCCCGACAGATGCCAGTCGGCGTGGCGCGAGATTGCAGTGGCTTCGGGGTTGATGTCGATCACCCGGGCGCCGGCTTCGCCTGCGACAAACGGAAGACTCGCGGCCGGTTGCACTGCGCCGGCGGTGCCCGCGACGATCATCAGATCGCAGCCGCCGGCGGCTGCCAACGCCGCCTCCAGTGTGGTCTCGTCCAACGCTTCGCCGAACCAGACCACGTCCGGGCGCGCCATACCTTGTTCATGATGAGGCGAGGGTGGCGGGTGTTCTTCGGCGTGCTGTTCGATCCAGTCGTAGGAGATGGGCTTTCGCGTTTTGGAGCAGATGTTGCGCTGGATGTTGCCGTGCAATTCGAGTACGTCCCCGGATCCGGCAAGCTGATGGAATCCATCCACGTTCTGGGTGATGAGAACGAAACTGTCGAACCCCGGCGCCATCTCGGCCAACGCTGCATGGCCCGCGTTGGGGCTGGCCTCGGCGATGAGTTCGCGCCGCCATTGGTACCAGTCCCAGACCAGCGCCGGATTTGCCTCGAAGCCCTCGGGCGAGGCCAGCGACATCGGATCGTGCTGGGCCCAGAGGCCGGTCTGGGCGTCGCGGAAAGTCGGAATTCCGGATTCGGCCGAAACCCCGGCGCCGGTCAGCACCGCAACGCACGAGGCCGAGCGCAGGCAATCGACCAGGTCGGCGGGAAGTTCGTTCTGGTTCATGCGAATTCATGTGCGTCGGGCTCGGGTCATTATGACGGCAGCCGCGAGTGATTTTCAGCGCGGAGGCATCCAGCGCCCGGTTTCCGGATTCCGGTTTCGGGTTTCCGGAAAGGCGGAATCGGAGGTCGGAAGTCGGAGGTCGGAGGTCGGAAAATTCCTTTCGCCGGCAGGCCGGCTCCCACACGCGTAGAGGGTTTCAGCCAGGAAACTGGCTCCCCGGCCCACTGACAGGTGTGTGAGCTTGCCCTGCAAGCGAAGATCCTGATTTCCGTGGGAGCGGGCGCCGGCCGCGATTGCCGCCGAGCCCATCGGCGCCAGAGCCCCTCCCACAAGACCAACAACAAGCCAACAAGCCAACAAGCCAACAAGCCAACCTTTCAGCCATAATCACGATTATGGAATACGCCGAAAAACTGCTCACCGCCCTGGCGCTCCCGCCCGCCGGGCCGATTCTTTTGGCGCTGATCGGCCTGTGGCTGGCCTGGCGCGACTGGCGTTTCGGCAAGACGCTGGTGGTGCTGGCACTGGCCGCGTTGTGGCTGCTTTCCACCCCCGTGGTATCCGACGCCCTCCGGTACAGCCTGGAACGCCGCTTCCCGCCGATGGATATCAAACGGGTGCCGAGCGCCGATGCCATCGTGGTCCTGGGCGGCGGCATGCAGCCGCCGACCTCGCGCAATCCCTATCCCGACCTCGGCGCGGCCGCCGACCGCTACTGGCACGCCTGGCGGCTGTGGCGCGCCGGCAAGGCACCGGAGATCGTCGTTTCCGGCGGCGCGCTGCCGTGGCGCGACGCGGTCGCCACCGAGGCCGACGCCGCGGTGCGATTCCTGACCGACCTGGGAGTGCCGACAAACCGCATACTGCTCGAGTCGGCCAGCCTGGACACCTACCAGAACGCGCAGATGACCGAGGCCGTACTCAGGACCAGAGGCGCGCGCAAGGTGCTGCTGGTGACCTCGGCGCTGCACATGCGCCGGGCGCTGGCGCGCTTCGAGCCGATTCCGGGTATCGAATTCGTGCCGGTGGCCACCGACCACGAAGTCGCCGCCGACCCGCCCGGCCTGATCCGCTGGCTGCCCGATACCGACGCGCTGGACGGATCCAGGCGGGCGCTGAAGGAATATATGGGGTTCCTCGTGGCGCAGTAAGACCGTGGGCGCGCGGACCATGCCAGCGTAGGCTAGAGATGATTCCTATTCGAAAGGGTTTGCCAGCACCCAGTAGGGCAGACCTTCCCGCGATCGGGATCTGGTGTGTGCACGTTCCTCGGGCGGCGTGCCGCGCGTCAATGATTCGACCAGGTCGGCGGCAACCACAGGGTGATAGAAGAAATACTCGTGGCCGGTGGGGTGGTAACGGCCTATGCCGGAGACGTCCACGGTCTCCATGCCTTCGATCACCGTGAGGTTTTCACCGGCCTGGCCCAGTCGGGGATATCCGTGCAATGCCTGCGAAAACAGCAGTGGCGTGTCGTTGGTCGACGCATACAGCGTGATGCGGTCGACCGCGCGCGCGACGTGCTCGAACTGGCGCCTGAACGCGGCGATGTCGTAGTCGGGCGCGAGTAGCACCAGATGATCCGCAATCGGAGTTTCTGCGCCCTCGAGTCCAAGCCAGCCCAGCGCAAAGAGCGCCCCGCGAGAGCCCAGCGAGTGCGCAACGACTTTGAGTTGCTCGGGCCCGACGAGTTCGCCGAGCCGGTCGAGCAAGTCGGCCAGTGCCGGCACGCTCCACTCCATGTCGACCTGGTCGGCGACGTAGTCGGCGGGGTTGGCGTCCGACGGCCAGCTGAACATCACGACCGTAGCGCGGTCGCCGAGCATGCGCTGCAGCGCGACGCCAATTCGGCAGGTCTTTTCGAAGCCGTACATATAACCGTGCACGAATGCGACCACCGGAGCGTCCGGATCGATCGCGGTTTCGAATGCCTCGGCTCCGATTCGTTCGACCGATTCGATCCGCTTGAATTCGGTGGGCACGAAAAAATCGACGCTGCCGGCCAGGTCCTGCGACATCGGTATCGGCCGGTAGCCGACCGCACAGCGCAGGTGGTGTACCGTGCCGCGGCGCCCGTCGAAGCGGTCTGCCGGATCCTGATCGTCGGTCAGGTAGCGGTTGGTCACGATCAGGACATCGCCGACTTCCGCCGGCGGTTGAGCCGCCTGGTGTGCGGAAAGGGCCAGCCAGCCGGCTGCCGAAGCGAGCCCCAGCATAATCGCGCCCAGAAACCACCTTGCCAGCCGTTTCAACAGCAAGCTCTGAATTTCCGGCCCGGGCGCGCCGGAGCCCTTTGCGACCCAAACGCGTCTTGAGCAAGGATGTTCATAGGTTCCTCAGATCAGGATCCCGGCCCAGGCGGCGTTTAGCAGCGAGACGATGGTGCCGCCCAGGATGGCTTTCAGCCCCAGTTGGGCCAGTTCCGGACGGCGCTCCGGCGCCAGGCTGCCGATGCCGCCGATCTGGATGGCGATGGACGAGAAGTTGGCGAAGCCGCACAGCGCGTAGGTCGAGATCAGCACCGCGCGATCGGAAAGCTGATCCTGGATGTCGGTGAGCGCGACGTAGGCGACGAACTCGTTGGCCACGACCTTCTGGCCGATCAGGCCGCCGACGGTCACGGCCTCGTCCAGCGGCACGCCGACGATGAATGCCAGCGGGGCGCAGATCCAGCCCAGGATCAGCGCCAGTTCGATCGGCTGGCCCACCAGCATTTCGAGCCCGGAGATCTCGCCCAGCCAGCCCAGCGGCCAGTTGACCAGTGCGATCAGCGCCAGGAATGCCAGCAGCATAGCGCCCACGTTCAGTGCGAGCTTCAGCCCCTCCGACGCGCCGCCGGCGGCGGCCTCGATCAGGTTGGTGTGCTCGCGCTTGACCGTGGTCTTGACCAGGCCCATGGTTTCCGACGGCTCGCGCTCTGGCAGAATGAGTTTGGCGACCACAAGCGCGGCGGGTGCGGCCATGATCGAGGCCGAGATCAAGTGCTTGGCGTAGAACGCCTGGGTGGCCGGATCGGTGCCGCCCAGCAGCAGCACGTAGGCGGCCAGGACCCCGCCGGCGATCGTGGCCATGCCGCCGGTCATCAGCGCGAAAAGCTCGGAACGGGTCATGCCGTTGATGAACGGGCGCACCACCAGCGGCGCTTCGGTCTGCCCGACGAAGCAGTTGGCCGCTGTGGCCAGCGATTCCGAACCCGAGACCTTCATGAAGCGCACCATGACGCGAGCCATCAGTTCGACGACCTTCTGCATGATTCCGAGGTGATACAGGCAGGCCATCAGCGAGGCGAAGAAGATGATGGTGGGCAGAACCTGAAAGGCGACGATGAAGCCGAATTCGTCGGCGTTGGCCAGATCGCCGAAGATGAAGCTGGACCCGGCCTGGGTGAAACCGACCAGCTTGACGAAACCGGCACCCAGGGCCTCGAACACGGTCTTGCCGAACGGCACCCAGAGGACGAAGATCGCCAGCGCCAGCTGCAGCGCCAGGCCAACGGTAATCGTCTGCCACTGGACCTGGCGCCGGTGCTCGGAAAACAGCCAGGCGATGCCCAGCAGCAGCACGATGCCCAGCAATCCGATCAGGTCGCCCATTGAATCGTCCGAAATAACTTCAAGCGAGTGTAGCGGCAAGTGGCTTTCGATGTTTCTTCATGGAAAGTCAAAGGCGAAAGTCAGGACAGCTCTCGCGAAGGCGCTAAGGCGCTAAGAACGGCCAAAGGCAGAAGGCTAAAGGTCTTTTACTCGCGCAGAGACGCTGAGGCGCAGAGATCGGATCTTGCGATGGCCCCGGATGCGCGCTTCGCGCTTATCCAGGCTACGAAACCGGTTGTTTATGATTTACTCCGCGTCTCTGCGCCTCCGCGCGAGCAGGCTTTTGACTTGCTTTTCCTTCGCGGCTTTGCGCCTTCGCGAGAGCTGTCTTCGCCTTTGCTATTTACTGCATGGCCCACTAGAGCTTGATCTCGCGCCAGCGGCCGTGCTTCCAGGCCAGCGCGAACCAGACGGTCTGTCCGGCGCGGTAGATCGCGTACAGGATCCAGACGCCGATCAGCCCGTAACCCAGAATCGGGCCGACCAGCGCGGCCAGCGGCAGGAACAGCAGCCATTGGGTGACGACCGAGATCTTCATGACCTTGTGCGTGTCGCCTGCGCCCAGCAGCGCGTGCATCACGGCCAGTCCCGCGGTGTCTATGCCGATGATCACGCCGGTGATCAGCATCGGCACGTAGGCCACCTGCAGCGTCGCCGGGTCGGTCAGAAAGACGCCGAGGATGGATTTGCCGAAAACGATGACGCCGATGCCCATGAGCCCGCCCAGTGCTCCGACGTAGAGCATCGCGTTCCAGCCCCATAGCCGCGCGTCTTCCGGGTTTTCGCGGCCAAGCGCGTTGCCGACCATGGTCGAGGTGGCCATGCCCAGCGCGATGGCAGGCAGCACGATCAGCAGGCCGATTGTGAGCAGCACGTGCACCGCGGCCAGCTCGCGCGTGCCGATGTAGCCGACGATGGTGATCAGTGCCACCATGCCGCCGGCGAAGAACAGTTGCTGCAGGCTGGCAGGCAGCGTGCGCTTGAATTGTTCGACGAGTATCGTGCGCGACGGGATGCGGTGCAGGAAGCCCTCGACCCAGGCGTGCTTGATGCCGAACGCGAAGTAGATCAGCGTGCCGAGGAAGATCGAAATGGTGGTCGCCAGTCCGGCACCGGTCACGCCCAGCGCCGGGGCGCCCAGGTTGCCGAAGATGAACACCCAGTTCAGGAAGATGTTGACCACGTGCATGATCACCAGCGTGGTCAGGTACAACCGGGTCTTGTGCACCGCGGCCCAGTAGCCTCTGAAAGAAAAGTTCATGCCGACCGCGACCAGCGCCAGCAGCCGTACCTGGAGATAGGGCGTGGCTTCGCGGACCACGTCGGTATCGGGATTGATCAGGCCCAGCAGTTGCGGTGCGAAGATGGTCACCACTACCGCCAGCGGCACGCCGAGGATCAGCGCCAGCAGCAGACCCGCATTGAGCGGCACCGCGATATCGCCGTGCGCCTCCTGGCCGACGCGGCGAGAACAGTAAGCCTGTACGCCTGTAGAAAGTCCCAGGATGAACGCCATCGAGAGCCAGTTGGCGAAAGAGCCCAGTCCGGTCGCAGCCAGTGCCGTGGTGCCCAGCCGGCCGACCATCGCGATATCGACCAGGTTCAGGATGTTCTGCGACATCATCCCGCCGATGATCGGCAGCGCCAAGGCCAGCAGCGCGCGCCGGCGTTCGCGGCCGGGAAAATAATCCCTGGTCGCGGCCAGCGCGTTCAAAGTCTGAATCCTGTCGTTATCGAATGGCGGACGGGTACAGTCACCCGACCATTGTGCCGGGTTGCAGAAACCACGATGTGACTTTCAGGCTTATCCAGAGGACTCCTGAACGTAGACGCTGACCTCGCGCGTGGCCCGGAAAGTGATCTCCGGGTGGCGCTCCTGGGCCAGTTGCAGGTTCACGCGGGTCGGCGCCAGGTAGACCAGCCGCCCGCCGCCGTCCTCGGCCAGGTGCTGGATATTCTTGTCGCGGAATTTCTCCAGGTCGCGTTCGCTGTCAGCCGAGACCCAGCGGCAGGTCGCCACGTTGACGTTCTCGAAGCCGGCCTCGCAGTTGTATTCGGATTTCAGGCGGTAGGCGACCACGTCGAACTGCAGTACGCCGACCGCGCCGAGGACCAGGTCGTTGCCCATCAGCGGCTTGAAGAACTGGGTCGCGCCTTCTTCCGACAGCTGGGTCAGGCCCTTGGTCAGCGCCTTGAGCTTGAGCGGATCGCGCAACCGGACCCGGCGAAACAGTTCCGGTGCAAAGCTGGGGATGCCGGCGAACTGCAGTGCCTCGCCCTCGGTGAATGTGTCTCCAATTCCAATCGTGCCGTGGTTGTGCAGGCCGACGATGTCGCCGGGGAAAGCCTGTTCGGCCTCGGCGCGCTCGGCGGCCATGAAGGTCAGCGCGCCGTGGGTGCGCTGTTCCTTGCCGATGCGCACGTGCTGGAGCTTCATGCCCTTGGTGAATGTGCCGGAGCACACGCGCATGAACGCCATTCGATCGCGATGGGCCGGATCCATGTTGGCCTGGACCTTGAACACGAAGCCGGTCAGCTTGTCTTCTTCCGGTTTCACGGTGCGACCCAGCGTGGCCCGCGGCTGCGGCTTGGGCGCATGTTCGACGAACTCGTCGAGCAGCGGGATGACGCCGAAGTTGTTGAGCGCGGAGCCGAAGAACACCGGCGTCTGCTCGCCTTTCAGGTATCGCTCGGCGTCGAAGTCGTGGCTGGCGCCCTTGACCAGTTCGATCTCGTCCCGGAGTTCCGCGGCCATGTCGCCGAGTTCGGCATCGGCCTGGTCGCTGTCGATGCCCTTGATGATCTTGGGCTCCTGGCGGAGGTAGTTTCGGCCGGATTCGTAAAGATGGATTTCGTCGCGGAGCATGTGGTAAATGCCCCTGAGCCGGCGGCCCATGCCGATGGGCCATGTGATGGGCGCGCATTCGATGCCCAGCACCTCCTCGACCTCGTCCAGCAGCTCGATCGGTTCGCGGCCCTCCCGGTCGAGCTTGTTGATGAAGGTAAAAATGGGCGTGTCGCGCAGACGGCAGACCTCCATCAGCTTGATGGTCCGTTCTTCCACGCCCTTGGCGCAGTCTATGACCATCAGGGCCGAATCGACTGCGGTGAGAACCCGGTAGGTGTCCTCGGAGAAATCGGCATGGCCGGGGGTGTCAAGCAGATTGACGATTGCGTCGTGGTAGGGAAACTGCATCACCGACGAAGTAATCGAGATGCCGCGTTCCTTCTCCATCTCCATCCAGTCCGACGTCGCGTGGCGCGAGGCCTTCCTGGCCTTGACCGACCCGGCCAGCTGAATCGCGCCGCCGAACAGCAGGAACTTCTCGGTCAGCGTGGTCTTGCCGGCGTCGGGATGCGAGATGATCGCGAACGTTCGACGACGGTCGATTTCTTCGGTCAATGAGGACATGCGGGTGCCTGTGCGGCCGGCGGCGGAAAACCGTCCATTATAGGGGGTTGGGGTTGTGTAGGTCATTCGGGCTTGGCTGGAAAAGCGGTGACCACGAAGGGAAAGTCACGAGGTGAAAGGTGAAAGGGCGGAAAGGTGAAGGGTGAATGGGGAAAAGGGAAAAGGGAAAAGAGAAAAGACTGGAAGGCTGGAAGGCTGGGGACAAAGCTCATAAAGAAACCTGAAAAGCGTTGTGTCCCAGTAGAGTTCTATGTTCTGTCATTGCCCGACGCGAAAGCCGCTGGGCCCCGGATCAGGTCCGGGGCGACAAGCTCGGAGATTCCGCTTTGTTGTCGCCCCCGCACC
>Ga0209936_1002045_pt1 | contig 10187 bp, 10 predicted proteins | sample SalPonR1_A_D1_MG_FD_185694 | JGI IMG/M metagenome (GOLD analysis project Ga0209936, IMG submission 185694) | Salt pond soil microbial communities from South San Francisco under conditions of wetland restoration - Salt Pond MetaG R1_A_D1_MG... ... | reverse complement strand
CGAGGTGGCGTCCTGCCAGCATGAGCTAGGCCTGATCTTCGGCACGCTGACCACGCAGGCCGACGAGCTTCAGAAATACAAATACGTCATCCACAACGTCGCGCAGGCTTACGGCAAGACGGCCACATTCATGCCCAAGCCGATCTATGGCGACAACGGCACCGGGATGCATGTGAACATGTCGGTCTGGAAGGACGGCAAGCCGCTCTTTGCGGGCGACAAATATGCCGATCTCAGCCAGGAGGCGCTCTACTTCATCGGCGGCATCCTCAAGCACGCCAAGACGCTCAACGCCTTCACCAATCCCTCGACCAACAGCTATAAGCGCCTGATCCCCGGCTTCGAGGCCCCGGTTCTGCGCGCCTATTCCGCGCGTAACCGCTCGGGCTGCGTGCGCATTCCTTGGACGGAATCGCCCAAGGCCAAGCGCGTCGAGGCCCGCTTCCCCGATCCTTCGGCCAACCCGTATCTCTGCTTCGCGGCGCTGCTGATGGCCGGGCTTGACGGGATCAAGAACAAGATCGACCCGGGCGAGGCGATGGACAAGAACCTCTATGACCTGCCCGCCGAAGAGCTGGAAGGCATTCCCACCGTCTGCGGTTCGCTGCGCGAGGCGCTCGACGCGCTGGCCAACGATCACAGCTTCCTGATGGAGGGCGACGTGTTCACGAAAGACCAGATCGACGGCTACATCGACCTCAAGATGGAAGAGGTCGAAGCCTACGAGCACACACCCCACCCGGTCGAATTCCAGCTCTATTACAGCTGCTGAACGACCGCTCAGGTCACACGAACCAAAGGCGCCCCACGTGGGGCGCCTTTTTGCTTGGGCTTCTGCCGGGCCACTGCGAAACAATCACCTCCGCTGAAACGGATTGCCCAAATGTGTTCGCATTTGAAACAAACCATTTCCCATATCGCCGGTTAGAAAGATCATAATTGCAGAAAACCCGCAAAACAGGCGAAATTGATGAACGAGCGACTTCACTGGGTGACAGCAGGACTGGTTTTTCTCGGTCCCAGAGATATCGACATGGCAGGCTGTGCGCGCCGCGCAAGCGCCGCCATCGAAGCCCTTGGCCACAGGGTCACAGGCACACGGATGCTGTCGGAAGGCGGTGTGCAGATCACCACCTGCTGCCACATGATCCGGCTCGAATTGCAGCGCGATGTCGCTTTCGACGGGATCGCGACCCGCGCGCCGCTCTGCCTTGGGCTTTCGATGCCCGACGGTGCAAGCAGTCGGCTCTGCGATGGTCAGGGTGTAAGCGGCGAGATGGTTCTGACTCATGTGCTCAAGGCGCTGCATTGGCAGTTGTCTGCGGATTATGTCCGCTGGGTGGGCGATAGCCGCCTTTTGACGGCGGCTGATTTCGTGCTGATCACCGCCGATCTGCCCGACATTCCACCCCAACCCCACGACATGCGCGCCGCCAGCCGCAGCGCACCCCGCGTGCCAGAACCGGTGACGGTCGCGGCGACAGCCCAAGGGCTTTATCGCGACGCCGCGCTCACCAGCGCAGGGGCGGATGCGGGCGCCGGCCCGCAGGCGCAAAGCGACAATTCCAACGAACCCCAGATCGATTCCCTGCGCGAGTTCCTGCGCGAGATCGATGCCACCGAACCGCGCGAACGCCCCGTCTCGGCCGCCGCCGCGATCAGCGATCTGCAACGGCTCGCCGCCTGGCTCATGACCTACGCAGTCCTGCTGTTCTCGCTGCCCGTGGGCTTGGCGCTGCTGGGGGTGAATGTCTTCAGAGGTGAGAATCCGCGCCTCGCCTCCCAGGCGGCGGCGCTAACTGGCACGTTCATTGCACTTCAGACCTACGGGACCACGGCTCAGGCGATGTCAGTCGTCGAGGCGTTCCTGTCCTAGGTATGGTGACGAGTGCGAGCGGCCTGTGCTTCGGCACGGGCCGCTTTTTTGTTGTCGGATCGTCTGGCATGCCTACACTCGGGGTCGAACACCGCTCAACCGGAGGCCCTCATGCACGCTGCCCGCCATCGCGCCCCCCGCTCCTCTTCGCTCCTTGCCCTCGCCCTGGTGCTTGGCTTCGCTCCGGGCGCATTGGCCGCGCCTTGCGGCAATGATGGCGCGGGCTTCGCCGCCTGGAAATCCGCCTTCGCCACCGAGGCCGCGCGCGCAGGCGTCGGCGAACGCGGCCTTCAGGCCCTGGCCCAGGCCCGCTACGCCACCGCCACCATCTCGGCGGATCGCAACCAGAAAAGCTTTCGCTACAGTCTCGACAAGTTCATGCAGGTGCGCGGCGCCGCAACGATCGTGGCACAAGGGCGCACGCGACGCGCGCAGAACGCCGCGTTCTACAACGCGCTTGAATCGCATTACGGCGTGCCCGCGGGCGTTCTGATCGCGATTCACGGCATGGAAACAGGTTTCGGCAATTTCATGGGCGACAGCGCAGTCGTTTCGGCGATCACCACGCTGGCCTATGATTGCCGGCGCAGCGATTTCTTCATCCCCCATGCCATCGGCGCCCTCAAACTGGTGGATCGCGGCGCGATCACCGGTGCCACGCGCGGCGCCCGCCACGGCGAGCTGGGCCACACGCAGTTCCTGCCGGGCAATGCGCTCACCTATGGGGTTGACGGCAATGGCGACGGGCGCGTCGATTTCTACAACCTGACCGACGCCATGGCCTCGACCGCGAATTTCCTGCGCCAGAAAGGCTGGCAACCCGGCCAGGGCTATCAGCAGGGCCAGCCCAATTTCGCCGTGATCGAGCAATGGAACGCCGCCACCGTCTATCAACAGGCCATCGCCATCATGGCCGCGCAGATCGATGGCGGCGGCTGAACCGCACACACATAATTCGTTCAAAGCGCCACGGTTAAGCCGCATTTCCTTCAACTTCGCTTCAAATTCATGTGGTCTGTCTGGACGTGACCGAAAACACCAATGCGGGCACTGAGAGGATTTTCTCATGCAGACCCAAGGCTTTGTTGTCGGTTTCGAGTACCGCGCATGTCCGCGCATGGAATTCAGTGATATCGTCGAGGAATTCGACCTCGCGTTCCGTTTCGTTGATGCGCAAACCCGTGCGCTGATCTGGGATTGCGACGATATCGCCCTGATCGAGCGCGAATACGTGCGCGTCGCCCTTGGCTGGCTGCCCCCGGATGACGATTCCGGGTCCTGGCACCTTGTGGCCGCGGTCGGCCCGATCAAAGGCCCCAACAGCGCCCGCATCAACCCCGAGGCATTCCGCTTCGTCGCCGACCAGATCGAACAGCGCACGCAGGATTTCCTGCCCGCCGATTCCGTGTTGCGCGGCGATGCGCATCAGGAGGTCGGCCCCGAACTGATCGACACGATCTTCGATCTGTTGCGCGACGGCGCGCAATCCCCCTGCGACACCACCGCACCCAACGCCCGCTCCGACAGCCCCCGGCCCGATGCTGCGAATGTCATGGATGAGCCCGCTATCACCGACGATGAACACGACATCATCGACGCCGTGCCGGTCCTGCCGCGCGCCGCCGCCGTGCAGCGCTGGCTCAGCACCCGCGCCGAGCCGACCAAGCCCATGCGCCTGACAATCCACACGCTGGCACTGACGATGATGCTTTACGTGCCGCCCGTGGGCGCCTTCATGTTCGCCTACACGATGCTGCGCGACATCGTCCCGATGTCGACCTGATCTAAGGCGCGCGGATCACATAGCTGTGGATCGAAAAGACGCAGGCCCGCGTTTCGGGCAGGCGCAACACGCATTGCCTCTCCGAGCGCAGATAAGGCGCCGCATCGCCGCCCCCTTCCTCCAACGCATCCACATGCACCGGCGCCACGCGCGGGCGCGGCTGAAACAGGTCGGGGTCCACATAGCGCAGCGCGTTGAACCGCCACAGCGGCCGCCCCACCTGCACCCCGTCGAACAGCCGCTGCACCCGGCGCGCCAGCCCCTCGTCATATTCGGGCACCGGCACATGGATCGCCGTCAGGGGCCGCCCGATCTTGTCGCCAAGACGCCAGCTTGCCGGGAAACACAGCACCGCCGCGCTCAGGACGTGCTCGTCGCCACGCTTTTCCATCAGGCACAGATCCTCCTGCACCAGATGCCCCAGCGTGCCCATCGGATCATGGCGATTCAGCGCCACGCGCACAGCATCCGGGCGGATCACCTCATCCTCGCCGATGCTGTAACCCTCGCCATGGCGCCCCAGCCAGTCCAGCACGAATGCCAGCAATTCATCCGCCGCCGCACGCCCCTCTGGCGTGACAGCCAGCACCTCGTCGCGCCGCTCTTTCAGAAGTCGCGCGCGCTCGGCCATCTGCGCCTCGAACACCTCGTCCACCACCAGCCATGTCGCCGGGTCCAGCGGCGCGATCCCCGGCAAGGGGCGTGGCGCATGGGCGTCATGCGGGATCGCTTGCTGTAATATCTCGCTCATGACGCCATGCTTAGCCAGCGCCGCCGCCCGATGCATCCCGAAAATGCATTACGCCTCACGCGGCCCGATCGGGCTGTAACCGGTGACCATCCGGTAATCCTTGCGCGGCCCGCGCACCTGCCAGATGCAGCGCCATTCGGGCCACCGGCTGAAATCATATTGCCCGTCATACTGGTCGGGGTCGCACCAATGCGCGCATGCCCCGCCCCGCACGGGAACGCTGTGAAAGAACCGCCCGTCATCGAACCACACTGTCAGGTCGTCGCGCCACAGGTAGCACCGTCGCGCCTCCAGCGGCGGCTGGCCTTCGACACAAAGCCGCCCCGCCTCCTCGCACAGCAACCCCTCATCGACGCGCCGCCAGACCGCCTCGCCCGTCAGCTCCGCCCGGCCGCCATCGGCCTGCACGATCCGGCGCGCCATGCGCCAGCGCCCCTCGAAATCCGCCAACACCCGCGCGGGCATGTCATCATCGCATCCGGTCAAAGCGTCCCATCCCGGCGCCATCCGCTTGCCGCGCGGCGCCCATCCGTCTAAACCCGCGCCAACCGTTACAGGACAGGCAGAGGCTCGTCACATGATTCCACGTTATTCCCGCCCCGACATGGTCGCCATCTGGGACCCCGCCACCAAGTTTCGCATCTGGTTCGAGATCGAGGCCCATGCCTGCGACGCGATGGCCGATCTGGGCGTGATTCCGCGTGAAAACGCCGATGCCGTATGGAAGGCCAAGGACGTGGAGTTCGATGTCGCCCGTATCGACGAGATCGAGGCCGAAACCAAGCATGACGTGATCGCCTTCCTCACCCACCTTGCCGAACATGTGGGCAGCGACGAGGCCCGCTTCGTGCATCAGGGCATGACCTCTTCGGATGTGCTGGATACCTGCCTCAACGTGCAACTGACCCGTGCCGCCGACATTCTGCTGGCGGATATGGATGCGCTGCTCGCGGCGCTCAAGCGCCGCGCAGTTGAACACAAGGACACGGTGCGCGTCGGGCGCAGCCACGGCATCCACGCCGAGCCCACCACCATGGGCCTGACCTTCGCGCGCTTTTACGCCGAAATGGACCGCAACCGCGCCCGCCTTCGCGCCGCGCGCGACGAAATCGCCACCGGCGCCATCTCCGGCGCGGTCGGCACCTTCGCCAATATCGACCCGCGCGTCGAGGAACATGTCTGCGCGCAATTGGGCCTCAATCCCGAACCGATCAGCACGCAGGTCATCCCCCGCGACCGTCACGCGATGTTCTTCGCCACCCTTGGCGTGATCGCCAGCAGCATCGAGAACGTTGCCATCGAAGTGCGCCACATGCAGCGCACCGAGGTTCTGGAAGGGGCCGAATTCTTCTCGATGGGGCAAAAGGGCTCTTCGGCGATGCCCCACAAGAAAAATCCCGTGCTGACCGAGAACCTGACCGGCCTTGCGCGCCTCGTGCGCTCGGCGGTGCTTCCGGCGATGGAAAACGTGGCCCTCTGGCACGAGCGCGACATCTCGCATTCCTCCGTCGAGCGCGCGATCGCGCCGGATGCGACCATCACGCTCGATTTCGCACTGGCGCGCCTGACCGGCGTCATCGACAAGATGCTGATCTATCCCGACAACATGCTTGAAAACATGAACAAGTTTCCCGGCCTCGTGATGTCGCAGCGCGTTCTTCTCGCCCTGACCCAGGCTGGCGTCAGCCGCGAGAACGCCTATGCGATGGTGCAGCGCAACGCGCTCAAGGTCTGGGAAGAACGCCGCGATTTCCGCCAGGAACTGCTCGCCGACTCCGAGGTGGTGGCCGCCCTTGGTGAGGATGGTATCAACGAGAAATTCGACATGGATTACCACACCAAACATGTCGACACGATCTTCTCGCGGGTGTTCGGCGCGGGCTGAACAGGCGTTTCCGGCAGCGTTGCGCAAATCAGGTTTGGTGCAAACGACGTGTCGTGATATGCTTGAGCCTGTTCAACAGGAGAGATGTGTGATGACCTTCAAGACCCTTCTGACGGCTGCGGCCTTTACCGTCACATCGGCCATGGCATCCTTTGCCTGCCCGGCACATGATCAGCACGTGATGTCCTGCGCCGAAGGCACCGCCTGGGACGCTGACGCCAAGACCTGCGTGCCGCAAACCACCAGCTGACGCGCGCAGACGCTCACAGACATGCGGATTTCGGGGCGCCATCGGGCGCCCCGTTCGCGTTTTAGACATTTCTTCATCCCTGCGGCCCTATCATGCAGCCTCATTGCCTGAACGAGGACCGCGATGACGCAGCGCACACAGCTTGCCCGCCTGACACAACCGGATTCGCCGCAGGCGCCGCCGCCGCCGTCGTCTTCGTCGCCTGCACAGCGCAGCGCCGCCGCCGCCCGCCTGAGCCGCCGCCAGAAGGCGGCGATCATCGTGCGCTTCCTGCTCAAGGAAGGGGCCGAGGTGCCGCTTGGCGACCTTCCCGACCCGCTTCAGGCCAGCCTGACCACCCAGATGGGCGCGATGCGCTATGTGGACCGGGCCACGCTGGCCGATGTGGTCGCCGAATTCGCCACCGAGCTCGAGGCGTTGGGCCTCACCTTTCCGCGCGGGGTGGCCGGGGCGCTCTCGGCGCTTGACGGGCGCATCAGCGCGCAGACCGCCGCGCGCCTGCGCAAGGAGGCCGGGGTGCGCCAGTTCGGCGACCCCTGGGAACAGGTGCGCGCCGCCGAAGCGGATGCCTTGCTGGGTATCCTCATGCGCGAAAGCACCGAGGTGGCCGCGGTGATGCTCTCCAAGCTCGCGACCGAACGCGCCGCCGAATTGCTGGGCCGCCTGCCCGGCGATCAGGCCAGGCGCATCACCCACGCCGTGTCGCGCACCGGCGCCGTCTCGCCCGCGGCGGTGGATCGCATCGGCCTCGCGCTGGCGGGGGAATTGCACGACGTGCCCGAAACCGCCTTTGACTCCGGGCCGGTGGAACGTGTCGGCGCGATCCTCAACTCCACCGCCGCCGCCACCCGCGACGCGGTGCTCAACGGCCTTGACGAAACCGATGGCGATTTCGCGCGCCTCGTGCGCAAGGCGATCTTCACCTTCGTCCATGTCCCCGAACGCCTCGCGCCCCTCGATGTGCCCCGCGTCATCCGCGAGGTGGATCAGCCCGTTCTGGTCACCGCGCTGGCGGGCGCCACATCCGCCGGGCTTGGCGATGCGGCGGAATTCATCCTTGCCAACATGTCGCGCCGCATGTCCGAGGCCCTTCGCGAAGAGATCGGTGAGCGGGGCGCGGTCGGCCTGACTGACGGCGAAGCCGCCATGAGCCAGGTCGTCAACGCCATCCGCCGGCTGGAGGCCGCGGGCGAGATCACCCTTGCCACCGCGCCCGACCCCGATGACACCGGCACCACCGGCGAAACGGCGCCGTCCGATCCGCCGGGCTGACCGCCCAAGGCTTGTGGAAACGCCCCGCGCCGCGTATGTCTGGCGCAAAAATCAGCAGGCGCGACCCGACCATGAGCGACACCAGCCCCCCTCCCCTGGCCGACCGGCTGCGCGACACCGCGCTCGGCTTTGCCATGTATGCCCCGATCGCGGTGGCGCGGCTTTTGCCCTATCGCTGGCGGGTGCCCTTCATGGGGTGGGTCACCTCGCGCATCATCGCGCCGGTGGCGGGCTATGACGCGCGGGTGCGCGACAACCTTGCCCATGTCCTGCCCGACCTGCCCGAATCCGAAGTGCGCCGGCTGATCCGCGCCGTGCCCGACAATGCCGGGCGCAACATGATCGAGCTTTACTCCCCCGACGCCTTCATCGCCCTTGCCCGCAAGGCCCCGGTCGAAGGCCCCGGCCTCGAGGTCATTCGCGCCGCCCGCGCCGAAGGACGCCCGGTGATCTTCGTCACCGGCCATTTCGGCAATTTCAACGCCGCGCGCGTGGCCATGATCGAACAGGGCTTCGAAATGGGCATCTTCTACCGCCCGATGGCCAATGATTTCTTCAACCGTCGCTATACCCATGCCATGGGCACGATCAGCCAACCGATGTTCGAACAGGGGCGGCGTGGCATGATGCAGATGGTCAAACACCTGCGCTCGGGCGGCGTGCTGGCGATCCTGACCGATCTCAACTCGCTTGACGGGGTGCCGCTCGACTTTTTCGGCAAGCCCGCTCTGTCGCCGCTGGCCACCGCCGAACTGGCGCTCAAATATAACGCGCCGCTGGTGCCGGTCTGGGGCATCCGCGACCCCGACGGGATCAATTTCCACGTTCACGTCGAAAGCCCCGTGCCCTTCACCGATCCGGTCACCATGACCCAAGAGGTCAATGATCGCCTTGAGGCACAGGTGCGTGCGCGCATGGAACAATGGTTCTGGATTCACAGGCGCTGGAAAGACGGCACCGGCCCGCTGGCCAAACGCGGCAAAAAGCAGCTCGCAGCCTACCGCAAAAAGGCCTGATCCGCGCTCAGACCCATTTGGCCAGCGGCGGCAGGCTCATCAGCACCGCATTGGCGTCATGCCCGGTGGCCAGCCCGAAACGCGTGCCCCGGTCATAGACAAGGTTGTATTCCGCATAAAGCCCGCGATGGACAAGCTGCACATCCTTGTCCGCCTCGTCCCAGTCCTGCACCCGCCGCTTTTCCACCAGCGGTACGAAAGCGGGCAGAAAGGCGCGCCCGATATCCTGCGTCAGCGCGAAATCCGCCGCCCAGTCGCCCGAATTGCGATCATCCATGAAGATCCCGCCGACACCGCGCGCCCGCTTTCGGTGCGGGATATAGAAATACTCGTCCGCCCATTCCTTGAGATGCGGGTGAATATCGGCGCCATGCGGGTCCAGATGCGCCTTTTGGGTGGCGTGAAAATGCGCCGTGTCCTCGTCATACTGAATGCAGGGGTTGAGGTCGGACCCGCCCCCGAACCACCAGGCCCCCGGCGTCCAGAACATGCGCGTGTTCATGTGAACGGCGGGCGCATGCGGGTTCTGCATATGCGCCACCAGGCTGATCCCCGAGGCCCAGAACCGCGGGTTTTCCGCAATCCCCGGCACGCCGCGCGCCGCCATGGCCTTTTGCGCCGCGTCGCCCAAGGTGCCGTAAACCTCGGATACGTTGACCCCGACCTTTTCGAACACCCGACCGCCGCGCATCACGCTCATCAGGCCACCGCCCGCGTCCGACCCGTCATCGCTGGCGCGGCTGGTCTCGCTCACCTCGAAGCGCCCCGGCGCGGCCTGGCTCAGCGGGCCTTGGGTATGGCTGTCTTCCAGCGCCTCGAACGCCGCGACGATCTCGTCGCGCAGCGCGCGAAACCACTTGGCCGCGCGGGCCTTCTCTTCGATCATGTCACCACTCGTCACGCCTTGGGTCTCCTCGTCGTCAATGGGCCGGGGCCGCGACCGGATCCAGCAGGCAACGCCCGCCATCCACCGTCATGATCTGCCCGGTCATGAAGCAGGACCCGTCACAGGCCAGATATTGCACCGCCTCGGCCAGCTCCGTGGGCGAAGCGATCCGCCCCAGCGGCGTATGCTCCTCGATATCGGCGCGAAAGTCACGGTTCTCGCGCAGCGCATCCTTCAGAGACGCGCTCATCACCGACCCGAAAGCCAGCGCATTGACCCGGATGCGATAAGGTGCCAGCGCCACCGCCATGCTGCGCGTCATCTGGTCCAGCGCCGCGGTCGAGACCGAATAGGCCATGAGGTCCGGATGGGTCCGGCGCGCCGCGATCGAGGACAGGTTCACGATCGTGCCCGCGCAGCCCTCTTCCTGGCCTTCGGATTGCTTGATCATGCGCTTGGCGACCATCT
>Ga0209936_1002039_pt1 | contig 10203 bp, 7 predicted proteins | sample SalPonR1_A_D1_MG_FD_185694 | JGI IMG/M metagenome (GOLD analysis project Ga0209936, IMG submission 185694) | Salt pond soil microbial communities from South San Francisco under conditions of wetland restoration - Salt Pond MetaG R1_A_D1_MG... ... | reverse complement strand
CGCGCTACGCGCTGACCGCCGCGGAATACCTGGCCTTTACCGAAGGATTGCACGTGCTGGTGGTGATGACCGACATGACCAGCTATTGCGAGGCGCTGCGCGAGGTCTCGGCCGGCCACGGCGAAATTCCGGCCCGGAAGGGCTATCCGGGCTACATGTATTCCGACCTGGCTTCGCTGTTCGAGCGCGCCGGGCGTATCCGCGGCGGCAGTGGGTCGCTGACCCAGCTGCCCATCCTGACCATGCCCGGCGACGACATCACGCATCCGATTCCCGACCTGACCGGTTACATCACCGAGGGTCAGATCGTGCTCGAGCGCGGCCTGCATCGCAAGGGCATAGAGCCGCCGATCGCGGTGCTGCCCAGCCTGTCGCGGCTTGTGGATCAAGGCACCGGCGAGGGCTTTACCGACGCCGATCACCCGGCGCTGGCCTCGCAGCTTTACGCCGCCTACGCGCGCACGAGACAGGTGAGACTGCTGGCCAGCGTGGTCGGCGAGGAGGGGTTGTCCGAGGGCGACCGTGCCTACCTGGAATTCGGCGACGCGTTCGAGCAGCGCCTGATCGCCCAGGATGCGCCGCGCAGCCTTTCTGAAAGTATGCAAATCGGCTGGGACGTGCTCAGAAACCTGCCGGCCGGCGATCTGACAAGGCTCAGCGACGAGCAGCTGGAGCGTCATCACGTGAAGTCGATGGAGACCGAAGATGGCTGAGGCCGCCCGCGGTTCCGCCTCGCGCGCCGAGCTGCTCGAGCTCCGGCGCGAGCACGAGGTCGTCGAGGAAGGCCACCGCCTGCTCGACGAGCGCCGGGTGCTGCTGGCGCGCGAACTGCTGGCCCGGCTGAAGGCCTTCGATCAACGCTTCGAGACGTTTGCCGATTGTGAGAAACAAGCGCACGCCGCGCTGATCGAGGCGACCGAGCGCATGGGACTGGAGCAGCTGGAGGTCTACCCGCCGCTGGATCTTTCCGGGCTGGAGACGGTTCGCGAGACGGCAAGGTTCATCGGCATCACGTTCGACGGCGTCCGGCTTGCCGAGCTGCCGGAGTCGAAACGCGAGCGTGACCCGGTTTTCGAATTCGACCAGGCCGAAACCGCCGCCGGAAAGTTTGCCGGCCTGCTCGAAGAAGCCCTGGGCCTGGCCACCGACATCGCGCAGCTGCTCAAGCTCGAAGCCGAATACCGCCGCACCCAGCGCCGTGTACGCGCGCTGGAAAAGATTCTGCTGCCCGAGCTCGAGGCCGAGCAGAAGGTGCTGGAAAATGCGCTCGAGGAGCTGGAGATCGAGGAGGCGGTGCGGGTGAGGTTGGCGGCGAAGGGATGAAGCTGAGTTTTCAGTTTTCAGTCTTAAGTTTTCAGGTTTCAGGTTTCAGGAAATTCCGGTTTGCCTTTCGTAGCCCGGATAAGCGCGTAGCGCGCATCCGGGGGATGGTGGCCGGGGAAGGCAGGCCCCGGGTGCGCTTCGCTTACCCGGGCTACGGGTTTTGAAACCATCGCTTGCAGGCAAGCTCCCACACCTGTGAGTTAAGCCGAGAGCGAGATTCGGCCTGGTGCTTTCTTACGGGTGTGGGAGCCGGCCTGCCGGCGAATGGCTTTGCGCCTTCGAAAACTGTAATCCGCAGATTGCCTTGCAGCTTGCGAAATCCGAACGAGTGTTCTAAAGTTCTTCACGGGGCGATTCGGCCCGGGCCATTCGCCCGGGCCTTGCAGCGAATGCGTTCGGGAGTGTCAATCATGTCAAGACGAATACTGCAATGGGCAGCGGTCCCTGTTCTTCTCTGCTTTTGCGCGTTGGCGCAGGCGGTTCATATGAGCGATACGGGTCGCGGGGGTGCGCTGATCGTGCCGTACTGGACGCCCGCCGGCGGCAACGACACGCTGCTGACTGTGCGCAATCATGACGATGGCGCCACCGCCGCGAAATTCAGGTTGATGGATGCCGACGGTGGCGAGATCGGTGCGTGGAATATTTACCTGGACGCCGGGGCCACGTACACGCTCTCGATCTCGAACACCTTTGGCCAGGTATTGATGCTGAGTGGCCTGGATACTGCCTGCATCGCACCCCTCGCGACTGCCTTCAATGGCGCGCCGTCGATGCGCTCACCGGGGTTCGAGAACGGTTACATCGAGATCGTCGAGATGGGGCGCGCCGCGGACGAGACCGGCCTGGCTGCTGCCGATGCATGGCCCGCATGTGAAGAGGTCAACGAGCGGTTGTTTTACGGCGACTGGCGCGACGACCCGAACGCCGGGATACTGCCGCCTGGCGGGGCGCTGAGCGCCTCGGTCTCGCTGATCAACGTCGAAGTCGGCGGCATGGTGGCCATCGATGCCACGGCGCTTGCCGGTTTCAGCGACATCGCGCAGCACACGCTTCCTGAAAGCGACGTGCCCAGCCTGGCCACCCCTCACGATTCGGGCGCCGAACCCGGAAAGACCCGAAGCCGAATCTGCACCGCAACCGACTGTCGAACCGATGCCTGGGACCTTCCGGTCGAGGCTGTCGCTGCGGTGTTGATGGCCAAGGAGATCGAAGCCGATGTGGTGATCAATCCGGCCATAGGCGCGCAGGCTGAACTGGTGATGGTCAAGCCGCTGGAGCGCTACTGGAGCGTTTTTTCGGAATCGAAACTGTACTTGCGCCGGCGTGACGGTACGACCGTCGTCGGCACGGAATCGCCGCCGGGGGTGTGTGTGGGCGTCGGGACCTGTACCCCGGAACGCAGTGCCCCCTGGTTTCCGGTAGACTCGCTAAGCGCGGTGGCGGTGGTTTCGCTGAACACGTCGCCTGAGGATGTCGGACTGGAGCAGGTTTCACCGATTCTTTCCGCGACCATATTTCCGTCTTTTTCGCTGGAGGATCGTGAATTCGTCTCCGGTATCGCGTCGGTGTTTTTCGAGCAGCGGCGACCTCCCTTCGGCACCACTCCCAGTATATGCAACGATGAAATCTGCATGTTTGGCGAGCCGGTCATCGGTTTCGTCATCCAGCAGTTTACCAACGGCACGTTGATCGACGCCGACGGCATCCGGATCCGCGCCAACTACCGCACTGCGGTCGAATGGAGTCGGAAGCTGGATATCAGAGACGTTCAATGACGCCGGAAATTCCGCAATCGTCCCGCACGATGGACAGGAGCTCACCTATGAAACTCACGACAATCATGCCGCTCCGCATAGCACTGTGCTGGGCGATCTTCATTTGCCACGCGGCCATTGCCGCGCCGGTGGAGCTGAGCGCCGACCGCCAGGGTCAGGCGCTGATCGTGCCGGTCTGGACGGCACAGGCCGGCAACGACACGCTGGTGACCGTGCGCAACAATTCCGACTGGGCGGTGGCGGTCAAGGTTCGCATCATGGATGCTTTCGGCGGCGAATTCGCGGCGTTCAACCTGTACCTGAACGACGATGATGCCTGGACCGGTGCGTTGACCGCATCCAGCACCGGCGCCGAACTGGTCACCAGGGACGGCTCGTGCCTGTTGTCGCATGAACCGGACGACGACAGCGACGTGATCGTCCTTCCGCCGCCGGGTCCACGCGCCGGCTACCTGGAAGTGATGGAAATGGCACGGCTGCCGAAGGCCGGTCTGGGGGGGGCACTCCTGATCACGCGCTGGCCGGATTGCGAGTCGCTGTCGGAGCGTTTCGCCACCGGAGACTGGCTGGATGATCCGTCGTCGGGGCTGATTCCTCCGGGCCGCAACCTGGGCGGCATCAGCGCCAGGGTGCAGATCATCGATGTCGCCGAAGGCGGCATGTTCTCCGTGCCGGCGACCGTGCTGGACGGGTTCACCGATATCGTCCAGCACTCGCCGCCGGACAGCCCCGTGCCGAACCTTTCGACCGCCCACGGCGAGAATACTGACTCGGGCATTACCGAAAGCCGAGTCTGCAACGCGTCGGGCTGCAGGATCCTGACCTGGTCTCGGCCGGTGGAAGCGGTCGCCTCGGTGCTGCTGACGAGAAGTCTGCGCGGAGACGTCGTGCTGAATCCGGATATCGGCGGCATGACCGAGCTGGTCGTCACCCGGCCCCTGAAGCGATTCGAATGGCTCGACGACACGGAATTCGCGATCGAAGTGGAGGCCGGTCTCGCGTTGTTCGATCGCGAAGGCGCATTCGTCGAGCCGGAGATACAGACCGTCCAGCTATCGCCCCCGCCGCCGCCGAAGGCCACACCGGTACCGATCGCGGTGCTCGAAACGCTCGACCCGGTCGGGGTGGTTTCCTTCGACCAGCCCGCGCTCGTCCAATCGCCGATTCTCGGCCTGTCCGGGGGCAGCGCGTTTTCCACCGACGGAACCGGCTTCGTCTCCGGCCATGCGGAAATCATTTTCAGCGGACAGTCGCTGGAGCAGGCGCTGACCTCATTGGAGAGCGTCTCGCTGCGCGGAGAGGCCGCGATCGGCATCGCGGTACAGCAATTCACCAACGGCACCCTGGACCCCGACCCGGCGACCGGAAACTCGGTTCTGTCCAACTATCGCACCGCTGAGGAAATGACCAGGCGGTAGGCGCATTCGCTGGATTTCAGGTTTTTCAGCTTCCGGCGCGGGTCCGTCGAATTGCGTCAATTCCGACGTTCGGGCAAATCGTTCATCGCCGGCAAGGCCGGCTCCCACACCTGTGAGCAGGTAACGGAGAAAACCCGGCTGGGGGCGGTTTTTGGTAGCCCGGATAAGCGCGCAGCGCGCATCCGGGGAATTGTGGCCGTGGAAGGTTGGCCCCGGGTGCGCTTTGCTTACCCGGGCTACGAGTTTTGAAACCATCGCTTGCAAGGCAAGCTCCCACACCCGTAGTGGGTTGCGGTGGTTGGCGGCAGGTTTTTGCGGGGCGCATCCTGCGCCGATGCTGCTCGGATGGATTGGGGCTGGAAGCACATCTCACAGCCGACTCTGCCGGCGATTGACTTTGGTTTCGTAGCCCGGATAAGCGCGCAGCGCGCATCCGGGGAATTGTGGCCGTGGAAGGTTGGCCCCGGGTGCGCTTTGCTTACCCGGGCTACGGGTCTGCCGGTTTAAGCTTTACGGTTGCAAGGTTTACGCAGTCAGGCGCTTCGCTTACCCGGGCTGTTGACTGCAAGCGATGATTTCAGGTTTGGCGGGTTCGATCATCGCCGGCAAGGCCGGCTCCCACACCCGTAGCGCGGCTTGTTGCCCGATGCCGGTACCGCCCGACCGTTTCCCTGTCGTCCCGGGCTTGACCCGGGACCCAGCGTCTTGCCCACCCTCCGAAGTCACTGGACCCCGGATCAAGTCCGGGGCGACAAGTGTGAAAGGATCAGACCTGAACGGTGGATCCGCTTCGTTGGCCAACCCGACTCTTGTAAAGACTCGCTTGCAGGCAAGCTCCCACAACCGTAGGAAGCCTTGGGAGTTTTTGAGCATGGATCCCCGGATGCGCGCTACGCGCTTACCGGGCTACGGAAGGCAGGCGCGTTTCGGTTGGTAACGGTGGCGGCGGTCGATCGGCCCAGGATGGGCCTCCCACAACAACCAACAACGCCCTTTCCTCGCCTAAAACCTAACACCTAAATCCCACGCGCCCGAACGGGTCGCTTCCGTAAACCGTAAAGCGTCCAACCGCAAACCGGCGCTAGCTAAAACCTGATAACACCTAACACCTAAATCCCACGCGTCGGAACGGGCCGCTTCCGTAAACCGTAAAGCGTCCAACCGTAAACCGGCGCTAACTAAAACCTAAAACCGCCGCGCTCAAGCGGCGATCATCCCTACCGCCCGCTTGACCTCGTCCAGTCCGCAGGCCCTCCGCACGAAAATCTCGCGCGCCGGACGTGCGAAACGCATCGCGGTGAAGCCGGCGCCGAGGGCGTGCTTGCCGAGTTCGCCCAGCGTGCGGGTTTCGTTGATGGCGTGGATGCCGCCGGCGACCAGGACCGAGTCGGACCAGCGTCGGCGGGAGTAGCGGGCGAGCCGGTCGCTGGGATCGTTCTTCGCCTGCTGCCAGCCGTCCAGCGCCTCGATCAGCGCGGCGACGTCGGCCAGGCCCAGGTTGAGGCCCTGGCCGGCCAGCGGGTGGACGCTTCTGGCGGCGTCGCCAAGCAATGCAATTCGCCCCGAAGCCAGCGGTTTGGACTGGCGGCGGACCAGCGGCAGGGCGTGGCGCTCGCCGGTGGCGGTGAACGCGCCGAAAGGGGGTTCCTCGCAGTGTTCGGCCAATGTCTCGAGAAATTCGTCGTCGCCCAGTTCCATCAGTTTGTCGGCTTCATCGTCGTGCACCGACCAGACCAAGGAAGACCTTCCCTCGGGCAGCGGCAGCAGGGCCAGCGGGCCGAGGTCGGTGAAGCGCTGCCAGGCGGTGCCGGGGTTTGACTGCTCGGTGTCCAGATGCGCGACGATCGCGCGCTGGTTGTAGTGGTGCGCGGTGACGTCGATTCCGGCCGCGGCGCGTACCCGGCTCTTCGCGCCGTCGGCGCCCAGCAGTATCCGGCCCGTCAGGATCTGCCCGTCCGCCAATGCCACCGAAACCTCGCTTTCATCGATGCGAATGTCTTGCACGTCGGCCGGCGCGTAGACTGAAATGCGCCGGCGCTTTTTCAATTCATGCCATAGCGCCTGGTCGAGCTCGGGCAGTTCGGCGATCCAGCCCAGCGCGGCCAGACCGTGCTCGGTGGCGCGGAAATGAACCTTGCCCCGTCCGGCGACGACCTGCATGTCGGCATACGCGGCGATGCGCGCCGGGCGCACGTGTCGCCAGGCATCGAGGGTTTCGAGCAGGCGCTTGGAGCCGGGGCTGACGGCGACCACGCGCGGATCCATCGGCGCGTCGGAGGGACGCTCTTCGGGCTGCTTGCGGTCGATCAGCGCGACCTCGCGGCCGGTGCGCGCCAGCGCCAGCGCCGTCGCGGCACCCACCGTGCCGCCGCCGATGACGATTACGTCGAATGTTTCGTTGTCAGGCATTGGATTTCCTGGTCGGGAGCGTGTTTCCAAAGCGATCCACAGATTACACAGATCGTTGGATTCGAGTTTTCATGCATGCCGATCGTATCCCGATCGGGACGTTGTTTCGTAGGGTGGATAAGCCCCAGCGCATCCACCTTTTTCGACATGGATGGTGGATGCGCTGGCGCTTATCCACGCTACGGAAAAACCCGACCAAACGCTGTTTGCGGTTTTTCCTTCGTGTTCTTCGTGCCCTTCGTGGTTACCCGCTCTTGAGTCTTATTCGAAGACAAGGCTTTACCGCTCCCGGGCGAGTTTCGATATCGGTTCGCGAAAGCCCATGGCCGAGGTGACCAGGCGGCGCTTGAGGCCGGGCAGCAGCGCGTGCGCGGTCAGCCCGAGACCGGTGCCGACACGAAACGGCAGGCTGGGGTTGGTGAAGGCGCGCGCCAGCGTGTCGGTGTAGCGCACGGTGTCGGCCTGGTCGGCCTTGCGCGCCTGGACGTAGCGCGCCATCCAGACCGGCGCGCCGGGATCGTGCGCGTCGGCCAGCACGTCGATCAGCCCGGCGACGTCGCGCAGGCCCAGGTTGAAGCCCTGGGCCGAGACCGGGTGAACGGTATTGGCCGCGTTGCCGATGCACACCACGCGCTTGCCGATGGGGACCGGTGTGCGCAGCAGTTTCAGCGGGTAGCGGGCGCGTTTGCCGGGATGCGAGAAACGGCGAAAGCCGATCGCCGCGCGTTGCTCGAGCCGGGCGATCAGTTCGTCGTCGTCGAATTCCATCGCTTCCTCGATGCGATCGGAGGAATCGATCCAGACGACGCCGAAGCGGCCTTCGGGCTGCGGCAGGAAGGCCAGCGGCCCGGCCGGTGTAAAGCGCTCGTGCGCGGTGTCGTTCGACGCCCGATTGCCATTTGTCCGGGCCATGACGTTGAAGATCATCGCGGACTGATGATAATCGTGCAGCGTCGAGGCGATGCCGGCGGACTGGCGAACGTTCGAGCCGGTGCCGTCGGCGGCAACCAGCAGCCAGGTCCGGATCCGGGTGCCGGACGCCAGTCGGATCGAGACCTCTTGTTTGTCGTCGTCGACCTGGAAGGTCTCCAGGCGCTCGGGGCAGTACTCGGTGATGCCGTCGGTTTCGTCCAGGCAGGTCAGCAGCCGGTTGCCAAGCTCGCGCGCGACGACCACCGCGCCGAAATGGTCGATGCCGTGTTCGGCGGCGTCGAGGCGCACGTGGCCGAAGCCGTGGGCGCGGGTGACGTCGATATGACGGATCGGACAGCGCGGCAGGCTGTCGTCGAGAATCCCGAGGCTGGTCAGGATATTCAGCGAGGCGCGGTTGATCACCAGGGTGCGATCGTCGTAGCTCGGCTGGTGGTCGGCGCTGCGGTCGATGGCCTCGATGATCGCCACGTCGAATCCGGCGCGGGCCAGCCCCACGGCCAGCGATGCGCCGGCCATGCCGCCGCCGGCGATGACGATGTCGTGTTCGTGCGACGTATCCATCAAGGAATCCTGGCTCATGACTGCATCAGTGCCTCGATGTCGTCGGCCGACGCCGGCACGCCTTCGGTCAGATTTTCCGGGTCGCCGTCGGTCACGCGGATATCGTCTTCGATGCGCACGCCGATGTTGCGGAACTCTGCCGGGATGTCTTCATCGTCGCCGATGTAAAGCGCCGGCTCGACGGTGGTGACCATGTTCTTTTCCAGCATCCGGGAGTGCCCCTCGATGCGGTAGTCGCCCACGTCGTGCACGTCCAGGCCCAGCCAGTGCCCGGTCTTGTGCATGTAGAAACGCTTGTAGTTTTCCTGCTCGAGGTTTTCTGCGAGCGTTCCGGACAGCAGGCCGAGCTCGATCAGGCCTTCGGTGAGCACGCGGCAGGCGGCTTCATGGATGTCGTCGAACGCGTTGCCCGGCCGGGCCTTGTCGATCGCGGCGCGCTGCGCGGCCAGCACCAGGTCGTGGATCTTGCGCTGGGCCGGCGTGAACCGCCCGGCGACCGGGAAGGTGCGCGAGATGTCGGCGGCATAGCCGTCGTATTCACAGCCGGCGTCGATCAGCACCAGACCGTCGTCGGGCAGCGGCTGGTCGTTGGCGACGTAGTGCAGCACCAGCGCGTTGCGGCCGCCGGCAACGATCGGCAGGTAGGCCGGCGGGCAGCCGTTGCGCGTGAATTCGTGCATCAGTTCGGCGGTCAGATCCGGCTCGCCCAGACCGGGGCGGCAGACCTGCATCGCGCGGCGGTGCGCGGCGGCCGATATCTTTGCCGCCCGGCGCATCGCTCTGATTTCTTCGGAAGACTTGAGCAGCCTGAGTTCGTGCAATACGTGGTCGAGCGCGATGAATTCTTCCGGACCGCGTGCGTTGCGCTTGAGCTTGCGGAGCTGGTTGCGCCAGCCGATCACCTGCCGGTCGAAGGCCGGATCGCGGCCCACCGAGTGGTAGATGTGATCGCGGTCTTCCATCAGGCCGGGCAGGATTTCGTCGAGATCGGAGATCGGAAACGCATCGTCCAGATCGAGCTGCTCGCGCGCGCCGTCCAGGCCCAGTCGCGGGCCGTCCCAGCGCTCGCGGTCCGGGTCGCGCTCGCGGCAGAACAGAATCTGCTCGCCGGCGTCGCGTCCGGGAATGAGCACCAGCACCGCGTCGGGTTCGTTGAAGCCGGTCAGGTACAGGAAGTCGCTGTCCTGGCGGAAAGCGAACATGGTGTCGCCGTTACGCAGCTGCTCGGCTGCGGCCGACACGATGATGATGCTGTCGGGCTCGGCGAGGTCCATCAGGTGCCGGCGTCGACGGGCCAGGATCTTCTTGCTTGCCGTCATGGATATCGTTTCACGTTTCGGGAGAGAGTCATGCGGGCTTGCGCAGGCCTTCCTCGCGCAGCAGCAGCGTGGCGACACGCACGAATTCGCTCAGCTCGGTAAAGGCCTGCTCCTGCTCCTCGTCGTCGGCTTCCGGATCGGTGCCGGCGCGTGCGATCTGTTCGAGCAAACGCAGCGCCTCATTGGAATCAGGGTTCTTGAGCGCCGGTGCGCCCGCGCCGAAACCGGCCAGGAAGCCGCTGACCCACGAGCCCAGGCACCGGGTGCGCTCGGCCAGCGGCCGGTCGTCGGTGGGCAGCAGCGGCTTGAAGTCCATGTCCGGGGACGCAAGCTCGCTCCTGAGGGTGCTGATCGCCGGTCCCAGGTCTTCCTGGATGCGCGACGAGTTCCAGTCGCCCACCTGCAGCTTCTCCAGCTGGTCGGCGAGCTCGGAATCCGCCTGGTGCGGCCCGCCGGCCAGCA
>Ga0209936_1002033_pt1 | contig 10245 bp, 6 predicted proteins | sample SalPonR1_A_D1_MG_FD_185694 | JGI IMG/M metagenome (GOLD analysis project Ga0209936, IMG submission 185694) | Salt pond soil microbial communities from South San Francisco under conditions of wetland restoration - Salt Pond MetaG R1_A_D1_MG... ... | reverse complement strand
ACGATGCAGCCGGACAGATTGTACATACGATAGAGAATGAGTACAAGAAAGGTTATAATGAGGAGACGGTAGACAGCCGTGATATTCCGGCCAATGGCTTGTACTATTACGAACTGCGCAGTGGCGACTTCCAAGCCACGAAGAAGATGGTGGTGAGCGGTCGATAGGCACGCTGCTCCATTTGAGATGAAAAGACGAAAGGGCGTTTCCGCAAGGAGGCGCCCTTTTTTTATCAATAAGGAGTTAGGGTGTACTAATTCTTAAAAATGTCAGCTTTTAGAGAGTGGTGAGTACTGCCTTATTAAGGAACTGAAGACAGCGTATTTCGTCCCATTTTAAAACCGAGATATAGTTACTATATTCTGGACTTTTTGCTTAGTCGAACAATAAAGGCTGATAATATCCATTCATTAATAAAGGTGTATTTTTTTTAAAGCAATCTAGGTATGAATTTCTATTTTATTGACAAGCTTAGTGTTCTATTCATTTCCATAATATTCTTTTTACTAACAGTAAATCTATTTTCTCAGGATATTTTTATTGATGACATTTGCACTTGTAGCGATGGAACAAGTATTAGTGAATTTATAGTCACATTTGATAACTGGCCGAATGATAATACTGAATCCTTTGATATCATTATTAATTATTCCGAAATAGGAGGGGACAGAACAGAATTATCTGCATCTGGAGTCCCCGGGGATTCATCCGGTTTTATAAAAGTTATTTTTTCTGGTGTGGCAAATGCTGTAAATACTGGAGATATTCAAATTTCCAGTGTTCTAAGCAACTCTGCTAATACCAGCCTACCTACATCTCCTGATTTTATTCCCTATCAGCTTTCAATTGATGTAAGCCTTACTGTTCCATCAGATACTATAGTATCTTCATGCTCACTTGGGAATACAGAAGTCAACGATTTTTTTGATTCCTGGCTTTCGGAGGTTAGCGCTTCAGGGGGTTGCGGAGATATCGAGATTTCAAATGACTGGAATGGCACATATCCGGATAATTGTGGTGATTCAGTAACTGTAGAATTTACAGCTATTGATCCGGTCTGCGGAAATACGGTCGTATCCAGTGCTAGTTTCACTGTGATCGACTGCACAAACCCTACCCCTGTAGTTATCAATGGATTAGTTTCAGCGGAAGTTACTAACACTCTATGCGTAGATGTCAATATTGACTTATTTGATGCGGGTAGCTTCGATGACTGCGGCGATGTGACGCTAAGTTTTTCAAGCGACGTGTCCGATACTTTGCGGACTTTTTGTTGTGAAGTCAATAATGATATTAGGGAGGTAGAGTTTTGGGTAACCGATAAAGACGGGAATCAAGACTTTACTGTCACATTCATTGAGATTAAGGGCTGCCATTCACATGGCTTAGAAATCAGTGGAAAGATTAGTACTGAAGATAATCGAGGCGTTCAAGGAGTAGAAGTGTTTTTAGAAGATAGTACATCAATGTCTCCATCCAGGGTGCTTACAGGGATTAATGGAGCGTACATATTTCAAGGTTTAGAGCCATTTCAATCAACCGAGTATTCCATCCGACCGTATAAAAATGACGATATATTGAATGGGGTAAATACCTTGGACATTTTATATATACAGCAGCACATCTTAGGATTGAATCCAATTGAGAATCCGTACGTTTTGATTGCGTCAAATGTGAATGATGATGCTCGAATCACAGGTGCAGACTTGATTGAGTTACGCCGCGCAATTTTGGGTGTTGGCCAGGAATTTGATAATAATACAAGCTGGCGATTTGTCGATGCGACAGAGATTTTGGAAGAGGGGGAAATACCTCGTGACTACTCCGAGGAAATTTCGGTTTCCCTTTTTAATAATAACCGCCCAAACCAAGACTTTATCGCCATCAAAATTGGAGATGTTAACGGAACAGTAGCTACGAACATAAATGATGAAGACGAGGATTATAGTGGTTCCTTTACAATGATAGCCAGGGACAAACAGACGGAAAACGATCACAGAGTCGAGCTGGAAATATCTAGTGAGGACTTCAGAGAAATACAAGGGTTTCAACTCGCTCTCGATTATGGTTTAGATACGTTCGAATTTTTGGAATTGGAATCTGGAGTTCTTGATATGGAACAAGGGAATTATGCAGATTTTAAAGACCGCGGTATTTTGACCATGTCTTGGAACGGAAGCACATCCGTTAGCCGTGGAGATGATGATGTATTATTTACACTAGTGTTTCGAGTGAAAACAGATGTATATCTTCGACAGAACTTCCACATTTCAGATGAAATTACTGCTTCAGAAGCCTATGCAAGAGGAAAGATTAAAAAAATTAAGTGGAAGGTGGATCAGGAGTTTGATGACTTTGCTTTGCTCCAAAACGTACCCAACCCGTTTAAATCGCAGACAATTATTGGATTTGAGATTCCAGAAAATGGTCCAGCATCAATAACTTTTTATGATGCAACCGGAAAGATAGTATATTCCATTATCGGAGAGTATGCTGAAGGATATAACCAAGTTGCTGTTAAGAGAGCAGATTTACCGATGAAGGGCTTGTACTATTACGAACTCTGCAGTGGAAGTTTCCGGGCAACAAAGAAAATGGTAGTGACCAGATAATGAATATTTGATCTTAGGTAAATAAATGAAAGGGGTTTCCATTTGGAAGCGCCCTTTCATTATTCCATTCTAGAAAGGGGAGGTACTTATACCCCTATTTTTTATAATAGCATATTACTTTTTTCCGGTAATGAAGACAGTATAATTCATTTAGATGGCAGCGAAGGTACTGTCTTAGGATTTATTGTTTTTTTGAAAATACTCAGACTATAACTGAACCGCGAGGCCCAGATTTAATCCTATCCTGGTTTTATTTTCATACATACTCACTCCACTATTGCCAAGACTGAAAATATACATCGATGTATTTATCAAAACAGGGAAATCTTTAATCGGACGTAGATACATATGTAATCCTGCGTCCACTCTATGCAAGGGGTCCATAAGTTCTCTATCAATATCCCTAGTTGCCCAAACAGCACTGGACTCAATATTGATGTCACTGATTTGAGTACGTCGAAAAGTAGCAGACCCACTAAGAGAGAATCTTCCATCCCAGGATCCTACTAAAAGTCTCTCAACTCCTGCTGTCAGCTCCCAGATATTACCAGAGTATATAAGCTGCCTGCTTGATCCAGAAGAATTACCACCTGCTAGATTAGACACGGATTCTGCCATTAGACCCACATCTCTAGTTACGGTTCCAACAGCAAGTTGAAATAGTCCGAATCCTGAGGATCCTCTGGAGCTTGATCGGTATATCTTCATATTGGCCGAGCGATTACCTGAGCCTAATCCCCCCTTGAATAACCATTTATCGCTTCGATAGTAAGAGATATTGATTTCTACAGTATTTTCTGTAAGACTTCCTGGTGGATCATCTCTATTACTTTCTGCTATTTGTGAAAATGAGTTATGAGTTTGGACAGCTATTGCGAGGTGTGGCTTTTGTGCTACCAATACATTAGCAAAAACTACGAAAAGAAAAACTTTAAAAATTTTCATGATGATTAAATTTTATTTACGATCAAATGTACTGAGGAAGGAAAAGCAAAAATTTGTAAATTATGCAAAAATCATATATATTTTTATTGAATATCAATAAATTAGCTGTAGTCTAAGTATACTCACCACGCGCCACATTAGATACACATTACTTAAATGGGGATTTTAAATAAATGAGAAGGACTTGTATTTAGGCCTAATTTGCTTTTTTAACGAAACATCCGCGGTAGTGATGGCAGGGGATTCTCCGCCGACTGGCGGAGGATGTCCGAGCTCTCAGTTCGCTGGGAGCGAAGGACGAAACCCCCGGACGTAACGCCGCGCCTGTCAAGCAGGCGCGGACCGCCCTATAAAATTGAATAGAGGGAAACTATTATTTGATTTAATTTGTATAAAACCTACAAATGATGATATGAAGAAAATATACATCTCCTTAATGCTTTCCTGCCTGGTAGGTATGGTAGGGTATGGACAAACGGATCGGGCGCGGGAATATGTCAGAGCGCGAACCAATGTGGAAGAATTGCAGCGAAAAGCCGAGGAGTGGCGCGTTCGTGATAGTATACTATATACAGAGGCCGTCGCCAAAGCCAAAGAAGAAGGCTGGCCGATACGAACGGTCGATAGTAATCGTATCGTCGAAATCGCTTTTTTGAATGAGTCTGGCATGCCTGTTTACCGCACGACCACGTCCAATACTAATGCGGCTATATCTACCCAAACTGACCAGGTGCATAGTGGAGGTGGAGCTGGATATGACCTGAATGGTGAGAATATGACGGTTGGTGAATGGGATGGTGGAGCTACAAGAGGTACTCATGAGATTCTCACCGGGCGAGTGACGCAGGTAGATGGAGCGACAGGCAATAGTAGTCATGCGACCCATGTGGCCGGTACCCTTATAGGAGATGAAGGAGGAAATGCATCTGCTAAGGGAATGGCTCCCGAAGCTAACCTGGACGCTTACGATTGGAACTCTGACAATGCGGAGATGGCCAGCGCGGCTGCTGATGGATTATTGATATCGAATCACTCTTACGGTTTAATTACGGGTTGGGCATCCGGAAGTTGGTCGGGGAATTCGGGTTGGCATTGGTGGGGAGATGTGAATAATTCTACTACTGAAGACAGTGATTTTGGCCGATATAGTAGAAATTCCTGGGATGAAATAGCCTTTGATGCACCCTTCTATCTTATTGTTAAATCAGCGGGTAATGATAGGGGTGATGGACCCAATGCCGGCACGTCACATTATTATTGGGAGCCTGGAGTCGGATGGACCCAGAGCAATGAAACCAGAGATAAGGATGGAGGTGCTGAGGGCTATGATTGTATCTCCTTTTATGGTCAATCCAAGAATATCCTCTCCATTGGAGCTGTTAACGATGTACTTAATTACAACGGTCCGGGCGATGTGAGCATGAGCTTTTTTAGCGGTTGGGGTCCGGCCGACGATGGTAGGATCAAGCCCGATTTGGTCGGGAATGGAGTTGGATTATTATCTTCACTTGCAGGCAGCAACTCTTCTTATGGAAACTATAGTGGCACCTCCATGTCCAGCCCGAATGTGGCTGGGTCGCTTCTACTTCTCCAACAATTATACATGGAGTTAAATAATGATGAGGTGATGCGCTCGGCTACCTTAAAAGGTCTGGCCATTCACACCGCACGACCCGCTGGGGACGGACCCGCTCCTGATTATCGCTTTGGTTGGGGGCTGCTCAGCACCCGCGATGCCGCCGACCTGATCTCCGATGCGGCTGCTAACGATAGCTTGCTTATGGAAATGACCTTACTTAATGGCACCACAGAGTCCTACACCTATATCTCAGATGGCACTGAACCCCTAAAAGTTACCATCTCTTGGACGGATCCCCCGGGAACCCCGAAGTCGGGCCTGAATAACCGCGAACCGGCGCTGGTCAATGATCTCGATTTGCGCATAGAACACGATGGGACAACCTACCAACCTTATGTCTTGGATGTGGAAAACCCTTCGGATCCGGCTACAACCGGTGATGACACCGTCAATAATGTTGAGCAGATCTACATCGAAGATCCAATGCCGGGGGAATATGTGGTGACCCTTTCGCACAAAGGAAGTATAGTCGACTCGCAAGCAGTAAGTATGATCACCTCGGGCTTTGACCTTCAATTACTGCCCACCGAATGGATCTCGATTTCCGCCGAGGCCGAACCCGAAGGTCACAGGATTTCGTGGACGGCTGTTACCGAAAATGTGCAACGCATGGACATTCAGCAATGGCAATCATCGGATGGTTTTGTGTCCATTGGGAGCCAGGCGCCCATCAATGACAAAGGAGCAAGAAACTACTCCTTTTTGAATCTTCAGCCGCAGGGTGAGGCGCCCTTTATTTATCGAATTCGGTCTACTGATTTCGACGGTACCGAGAGCTACTCGCGCTATGTGATGGTGTACGAAACCTATACCGACGACCTTTCAGAGATAGATGTTTTTCCCAACCCCGCCGAAACCCACTGGCGCGTGCGGTCTTCACTGCCGATTTCAAATATGGTATTGCTCAATAATCGGGGACAGCAAATTCGAAGTTGGTCCGGAGATTGTCCGACGGTTATCGCGGCCAGCAGTTTAACGCCGGGTGTTTACTATTTGCGCTTAAAAAGAGATGGCCAGGAATGGACTACCTATCCCTTGATTAAAGTGGAATAAAACTGAGCCCAGGCAAAGTTCTGCAGTACTGGGTCTTTTTTCTTTAATACCTGTCGTTACATTTTCCGACAACCTTCTGCGCGCTACCTGTCTACCGATAAAGTGGCACTAAAGTCAGCGGTGAACACATTTTCCATAGTTGTTCATGAATATGCACCGCAAAGTCGCGAAGGACGCAGAGAAGAAGTAGGCAATCAAGGTGAAATTCGAGAATAAAGCCTCTCCGTTCTTGCTGTCTACCGCTAAAGCGGCACTAAAGTCTGCAGTGAAAGCATTTCACAGCTATTTCTGAATATGTACCAAAAAGTCGCGGAATTCAATGATAGTTTAGCGTTAGGATCCAGAGCATAAATATGAATCAAATTAGAACGCGTAAGAGCGCCTCTGCGCACTTAGCGTCTCAGCGGTGAACACATTTTCCATAGCTGTTCATGAATATGCACCGCGGATCTTGATGACGCCCTGGCGTTAGTCGCGAAGGACGCAGAGAAGAAGTAGGCAATCAAGGTGAAATTCGAGAATAAAGCCTCTCCGTTCTTGCTGTCTACCGCTAAAGCGGCACTAAAGTCTGCAGTGAAAGCATTTCACAGCTATTTCTGAATATGTACCAAAAAGTCGCGGAATTCAATGATAGTTTAGCGTTAGGATCCAGAGCATAAATATGAATCAAATTAGAACGCGTAAGAGCGCCTCTGCGCACTTAGCGTCTCAGCGGTGAACACATTTTCCATAGCTGTTCATGAATATGCACCGCGGATCTTGATGACGCCCTGGCGTTAGTCGCGAAGGACGCAGAGAAGAAGTAGGCAATCAAGGTGAAATTCGAGAATAAAGCCTCTCCGTTCTTGCTGTCTATCGCTAAAGCATCTCTAAAGTCAGCGGTGCAAAAGGTAATTTTCTGCAAAACTTTCGGATGGACTTTTCTCCCCGTCAACAACACTAGCCAAAAACACTTCGCCTCTCATCTCATTTAGCTACCTACCGAAAAAATGGTAATTTTGCCCCACACGAAAAATTACAGCAGATGTCATTAACCGAGAGCTCAATGTTGGAGCTGGGCACCCACGCCCCAGACTTTAAATTACTGGATGTGGTAAAAGGAAAAAAGCGCAGCCTAAATGATTTGCGCGGACCGAAAGGCACCTTAGTTGCGTTTATTTGTAATCATTGCCCGTATGTGATCCATATTCAAGAGGCTTTTGTAGATCTGGTTTCAGCATATGATGAACAAGGAATCGCTACCATCGCTATATCCTCGAATGATGTAGAAAACTATCCGGCAGATCATCCGGATAAAATGAAAGAGCGGGCGGAAGAGTTAAATTTTGACTTTCCTTATCTCTACGACGAAACGCAAGAGGTAGCCAAAGCCTATAAAGCCGAGTGCACCCCCGATTTATTTTTGTTTGATGAAAACATGCAACTGGTTTACCGGGGGCAATTTGATGCCTCGCGTCCCGGAAATGATGAGCCAATTACGGGAAAAGACCTAAAAGCAGCTTTTGATGCTTTGCTCGAGGGACGGCAAATTCCCGAGGAGGAACAGCGGCCCAGTGCAGGCTGTAACATCAAGTGGAAATAAAAATAGGCACCTACCGAATTCGATAAGTGCCTACCATCCCATGGTTGGAGGGATGTTTTCGCGGAAATGCTCCTGACATTCCCGCACGTACAAAACCAAAAAAGATAACTACGAAACCTCCGCACACGCAAGTGCGTCTGCGCAGCTGTCGTTAGCTATCCAAACCAAAACCATAGTAATACTGGCCGGGTCGGTCAAGATATCGACCTTCTACCAATATACCACCGTGCGTAGTCTCCAATTTCTTCTTTAAGTCTTCTGCAGATCGTATAGCGCTTTGATTCATACTCATCACGACAAAACCCTCTGCCATTTGTGTATTATTGCGAATGATTCCTCCGCGAATATTTTCGATAACGGCGCCACCTTCGAGGTTCAATTGTTCTTTCTCTTCCTCCGTCAAATCTCGAATTTCGATTCCCAACTTAGAAAGCTCCGGAGAACTTACCGCTGCTATGCTGTTCTCGTCATAGGCGCTTTTTAGTGTGACGGGCAATTCTAAGCGCTGGCCATCTCGCAGTACTTCCAATTGAATTTCATCACCGGGTCGATAGCGTGCTACACGCTCTTGAAGCTCAGGGGTAGTCAACACTTCTGCATCATCTACCGCTACTACCACATCTTCGGACAATAATCCGGCATCGGCGGCCGCACTCCCACTCATCACACTATCAATATAAACCCCTTCTGGCCGGTCTAAACCGAGCTCACGCGCCATTGCGCCATCCACGTCGCGAATTTGAACGCCCAAATAACCGCGCTGGACAGATCCAAACTCTAAAATATCTTCAACGACCTTGCTGACTATATTTGCAGGAATGGCAAATCCATAGCCGGAATACGTTCCGGTGGGACTCATCAAAGCGGTATTAATTCCAATTAATCCGCCCTGTAGATTTACAAGCGCCCCTCCACTGTTTCCGCGATTAATGGCCGCATCGGTTTGAATAAATGACTCAATAGCAAATTTGTTGCGATTGATATTGATATTTCGTGCCGTAGCACTCACGATACCTGCGGTCACAGTGGCCGTCAGATTAAAGGGGTTGCCCACAGCCATCACCCACTGACCGACATTCACCTGATCCGAATTAACCAATGGCAAGGCCGTCAAGTTTTCAGCGTCAATTTCCAATAGGGCTAAATCCGTGGTTTCATCGGAGCCCACTAATCGAGCCTTAAATTTTCGATTGTCACTCAGGGTTACTTCTATTTCTTCCGCCTGATCGACCACGTGATGATTAGTAACAATATATCCTTGCTCATTAATAATTACGCCCGAACCTGATCCCATGCCGTACTGAGGTTCCCGCGGCTGTTGACGCCGCTGCTCAAAAAATGGTGAGATATCTCGCTCAAAAAACCGTCGAAAGGGATCCATATTTTGCATTTGAGGCCGCTCCTGACGAATTTTAGATTGGATGTATACCGTAGCCGGCATGACTTCCTTTGCTGTTTTCTCGAAGTCCACCGGAACGAGATCTCCATCCGGGTCGATTTGGTATAAAGCCTGTTGGGCGGGCACTTGATTTAATGTTTGAATCTGTACCTCAGCACCCTTTTCAGATGCCGTCCAGTAGGATAAACCATAAAAGGTGCACATCGAAACGACGACAGCAATCACTGCCGACCAAAGCAAATTCATTTTCATAGTATTTCTTTTTAGTTCACAGATATAACTACTCTAGAATCACTTTTGTGCCTGCCATTGCCCTATTTAACGACATATTAACACTTCTTTTACAAATCTTATTTTAGCCGCAACCCTCCAAAGCCCTCAAAGGGGTTCGATTATAGCACAGTAGAAATCGAGGAAACATGGTATACAATTTGAATTGATGGACCTTTCACAGTGGGCTTTGCGGGTCGGGTCGTCCAGGGGTTCCGTCCTCGAGAACGCCTGCGGCGTTCCTCGGGACCGCCTTCGTTTTACTCGGCGCCCTTCCCACCCCTTGCGGGGCCTGCGCGCCGGGCCTTGCTTTTTTCTGTCGAGATTAATAAAATGGAAATAGAAGGGTAGATATGTTGGCTTTAAGAAATTCAAAAAAAGATTACTTTTCCACCAACGCTTAAGCCCGCTCATCTCATCTATATATATGAAAGCGGTCGGGCAACACAGAACGTTTGCCTCCGCAAAAGAATAAAATAGTTCGTAAACCGTATATTTAATTAAAATCCAAACACATGAGAATCCTACTCTTCTTCTCCGCAATTTTACTATTTGGCGTATCCTGCGTTACAGACAACTGCTCCGAGCAGCGGACCTATTTGCGCTATGATCAAGTATTTGTTACACCCGATGAATATCGGCTTGCCTCCGCTACTTTTGAAGAGCCCCGCGAATTGGAGCAGCCCGGAAAAATTTACTTTTACCAAAATCTCATTTTAATTAATGAGGTACGGGAGGGGATTCA
>Ga0209936_1002032_pt1 | contig 10246 bp, 9 predicted proteins | sample SalPonR1_A_D1_MG_FD_185694 | JGI IMG/M metagenome (GOLD analysis project Ga0209936, IMG submission 185694) | Salt pond soil microbial communities from South San Francisco under conditions of wetland restoration - Salt Pond MetaG R1_A_D1_MG... ... | reverse complement strand
TCTGGTTCCATATGAGCAGCAATCTGATTCACCAGGATTTTGAACAGAGGCTGATTTGGGATCCGGCATTAAGACAAGCAACGGTAAATGAAATCAGGAAAAATCAGTAACTTCCCTGAGCATGCAATCGTAACCTATAAAGTCCGGTTTCGCAACTTTATGTTATGACCTTATAAAACTCAACCATTAAACGGAGGTACATCATGGCTTCTTCAGGAAATACCGTAGAATATGTAAAAGGAGGAATTACCCTGGGAACTGCTTTGGCGGTAACCATATCCTGGTCCGTAAACAAATCGATCATCTGGGCAATTATTCACGGGCTCTTCAGTTGGTTTTATGTTATTTATTACGCTCTGGTTTATTAATTACAGATACTTTTTCAATGTCAAAATATAAGTTTCTTTATCTCTACTGGCTGATACCTGCCTTCCTGTTGTTTTTAGTGCTTCACCAGGTCAGTGTCTATTACGGTGTCATTGACACCTACGAAAACGGCGACTCATATACGGCCGAGGTACTTGAGTTTGAACTCAAACAGATTGCCGCACAGACGAATGGCTATGTAATCTTACGCTTCCAGCCGGATGGCGCTGATGAGGTAGAGCAAAAACTTTCGCTGCCTATAGAGATGGCGGGACAAGTAGCCGATATTCGCGTAATCCCGATTCGATACCAGGAAGGGGCCCGGCAGAATATTGTTATGATGCCTACCTATTCCACACAAAAGAACCTGGTGGTAACCAATATAGCCATGGCGGCCCTGGGCTTTCTGATTACATTTATCATAGGGATTGGGGTAGACAGGTACACCCGCAAGAAACTGAAAGATGACGAACCCGAACTTGTATTTGAAAGAGTAGATTCTGATGAGTAATTCTAAAGGAACACTGTACCTTATTCCGAATACACTGGGCAAAACGCCCGAAAACAATACCATCCCCGACTATGTACTCAAAATTATCAGAAGACTCGAGGTGCTGGTAGTTGAGAATATTCAGACCGCGGTAAAATACCTGCAGTGGGTAGGCGATACCATTCCCGAGTATAAGATAGAATTCCTGCTTCTGAACAAAAAAACACCGGCCCATGAAATTGCCACTTTTGTAAATCCACTGAAAAAAGGAAAAGATGTGGGCTTGATTTCTGAAGCCGGCTGTCCCGCTGTGGCTGACCCGGGATCCGAACTGATAAAAATGGCACATGCACAGCATATCAGGGTGCAGCCGCTGGTCGGCCCCTCCTCTATCTTGTTGGCACTGATGGGCTCCGGGTTTAACGGGCAAAATTTTGCTTTCCACGGGTACCTGCCGATTGAGAAGGCAGACCGCCAAAGGCAGATCCGGCAGCTTGAAGAGGAGTCCCGGGAGAATGACCGAACGCAGATATTTATGGAGGCGCCTCATCGCAATGATGCTATCATCAAGGATGTGCTGAAGTTATGTCACCCGGATACCAGGTTCTGCACGGCCACCAACCTTACCCTGCCGGATGAATCGATTGTTTCAATGCCCGTTTCAAATTGGAAGGATGAAAAGCGGGATTCGATCAATAAAGAGCCAACCATTTTCCTGCTTTACGCGCCGCAGCTGTAGTTCTTGCCACAGAATTGCACTGATTAGCCCTCAATTAGCCCTCATTCCGAAGCTCCGCTTCGGATGCTCAGGTCCACGATTCTCACCAAAGCAGAGCTTCGGTGAGAAGGCAAGATGTGAGCGAAATCCGTGAAAAAATAAAAAAAGCCTGTTCGATGATAAATCGAACAGGCTTTGCAGCAAGAATACTGCTATGTTATTAAGCCCCTGCCTCCTCAAGCAAGTGCAAAATATCTTCATAATTGTGAGAACTGGCCTGATCTTTAGCTGACCATCCACGATCATCCATTACGTCAACATCACTGTGGTGTTGAATCAATAGCTGGACAATATCATGATGACCGTTACTGGTGGCCCAATATAAGGCACTCGTCCCGCGATTATCTCTCGCGTTAACGTCTGCCCGGTTGTCGAGTAAAAATTGTACAATGTCAAGGTGTCCATGTTTGGCAGCTTTCATCAGTGCGGTACGTTCATGTTCATCACTGGTATTTGCATCGATACCGTCATTAATCATGCTAACTATAGTATCGAGGTCTCCGCTCTCAGCGGCATCAAGAAAGGTTTCATCATTCATACGCTTTACCTCTGTTTTTTTGTATTTAGATGGGAACTATTTTTATTGTAACTGATTGCAATGATAGAGTCAAACAGAAGCTTTGTATTCTAATAATTATTTAAACCCGGAGGCGGTATCTACAACCTCCGGGCTTTGCATTTTATAGTCCGATCTCTTCCATTCCCTGCTCAAAGGTTATATCTGTGGGGATGCCTTTGGCGTCCACCCGGTCGAGTGAAGCCTGCAGCTGCTCACCCACCTGTCCGTAATTTTTGACAAACTCCGACACCCCCTCATAGTCACCGTCGCCCTGCAGCGTCAGAATTTTACGGGAAAGAGCGTTCGTTGCTTCCTCGATCTTGTCGAAATTAACGCGGTAGGTCTGTGTATCTTCGTTATAGCTGAAAGCTCCCTGTTCTTTAAAGAAATTGAACCTGATCAGGTTCGCTTTTCCGTGTGCACTCGAGGTACCGAAACGGATCGAACGGAAAATGCTGGCCATAAAGGTAATATAGTTATCCTCAATGCTTCCTTCTGTCACTATGCCGTCTTCTCTAAGGCTGGTAACCATATAGAGGCCTAACACATCGGCCTTGCCTTCTTCGAGAGCGGAAGCATGCTCTTTGAGAGCTTCACGTACCGTGCCCTCGCCGCTGATGGTATTCTTGACACCCAGGCCGTGTGCAACTTCATGGAACATGGTGTTGCCAAAGAAAGCATCAAAGGTGATATGCTCTCTTTGGTCTTCCGCAATCAGTGTCTCCGAAATCGGTACCAGTATCTTATCGTATTTGCCTCGCATGGCATTTTTCAGCTGCAGGCGGCGGGTACCTTTCTGAAGCTGCACTTCCTCATCATTCGGAAGGTTGATGGCGATCGTTTTGGAACCTGCATTGGCATCGCCCGATACATAGACCACATCATAGGCATTCAGATCGGAATCACGTCCGGGGGTCTCCTGCTTATACTCTTCAGGGACCGGCAGGCCTTTCTGCAGTTCGGGCAAGACGGTAGCATATTTTGAAAGACGGTCGCTCCACTCGGTGTCTTTTACAAGGATAAACGTTTCATGAGCTGCCTTGTAGCCGTACAGCTGATCCTCGTATGTTTCAATCGGTCCGATAACGACATCAATGACATTGTCTTTCATATCCATCCAGGCCAAATCGCTTTCGCGGTATTCATCGGTAAGCAGGGCTTCGGCACGAAGATTCAGGTACTTCTTCAGGCCGGGATCCTCAGCCAGTTCCGCAGCTGCTTTAAGCTTTTCCGATGCCAGCTTGTGCTGCTCGGCAAAGGCTTCATGATAGGGTACCGTCATCAGGTTCCCGCTGTCATCACGCCTAACCAAGGTGTACAGATCATCTTTTGCTTCCGAGTCCCAGGCTTCGAACTCTTCTTTGGTAATATCTTCCGGGTAAAAATTCGCTCCGGCAGGTTTTTCTCCAACGCCTTCTATAAATGCTTCGTTTTCTTCCAGACGGTCCCAGGGGCCGTAGTTAATTTCCGCATAGCGCCGTACTTGGGGATCTTCAATCATGTCCATCAGTTCTGACTTATCCCCGTAGGCTTCCATCCAGAATACTTTATCCATGGCCTCAGCCGCCTCTATTAACAGCGGAATCATCTTCTTTTGATTTTCCGAAAGCCCGGAAACATCTGTAGTCAGTGTAAAAGAAGTGTATTGGTCGAGCCTGTCTTCTATCGACATTTCCTGACTCCCATTTTCACGGCCGTTCATGCCGGTGTCTCCGGTACAGTTTTGGATTACCAATCCGATAAGCAAGAATACCGACACAATCGGGGCATAAAATTTTAAGCGATCCATTGTAATAGGTTTAGTTAGAATTTTAAGTGTTCATTATATAACAGGTCAAAAAGATATCCTACATGTGTAACGGTCGGATATTATCAGTAAAAAATCAATCTCATCTTCAGGATGCCTGGGAGAAATGGCCTGGAATCAGTTTCCGCTTATTCAGTTCTGCGAGTATAAGCTCGGTCATGTCGCTCTGAAATGGAAACTCGTAGCGAATATCAAGAACATAGGCCTTGACCCGAAGCTTGATCACATAGTTCTTTTCGTAAATTTCATTCTTGGCAATCACCCGTACCGGTTTTTGAAGGTAGGCATATCGTGATGATATTGCCGCCTTATAGGCAATGCGTTTCACCAGCTCAACATCAATGTCAGCCGGCAGGTAAATTTCAGCAACAACCTGGCAGTCGAGTGCGCTCGAATTTGCGTTGGACACCGACTTGCTCATTAACTCACCGTTCGGAATCGTTACTATCGAATCGTCGGGAGTTACTATCCGGCAAGATCGAAGACCTATCTGTAATACCTCCCCATAATAATTGCCAACCTCAATTTTATCTCCCACCTGGAAGGGACGGTCAAGTATAATAATAAAGCCGCCGAAAACATTTTTCAGGATATCCTGGGAGGCAAAACCCACCGCAATACCAATCGATGCCGTAACAGTTAGCACTGTTTCAAAGGGTGGATTGATGATGCCGGCAATAATGATATACAGCGAAAATGACCATATAGTAATTCTTACAACCGGGACCAGCCTTTTTGTAAAGAGCCTGTATTTTGCAGATTTCTCCGAAATATTATCCAGTATCTGAACTACAAACTTATTGAGGAAATAGGTCAATACAAGAATGAACAGTGTCAGAAATATTACGCCAAATGATATAAGATTCCTGATTTCATCCAGTTTGGTATTGATTTCTTCACCGGCAGCGCCTGATGTGTCTGTTTGAGCCTGAGATACGGTATCCGTTTGTACCTGCAGCGGCATTACGATGGGTTCACCGGTACTGTTAGCCTGAACGGGTTGCTGCCAGGGCAAAAGCAGCAGGACTGACGTTAAAAGTAATAGCAAAACGTGTGGTGTTATCTTTTTCATAATGCGATGCTAAACTAAGTGAATAATATTCCGTTCTTTAAGAACCCGCACTATTTGACGGTATACCAGTTGATTTATAAAATATCGGTCTTTTTCCTGCCGAAGAATTCCCCTGGTTTTAAGGCGTACCAGCATGAGCTTGCTTTCCTGTTCCGTAAATTGCAAAATCTCTGACAGCTCTTTCGGAGTCAATGTATCATGCAATACGATGGTTGCCAGGGTAAAGAGCACATCCGGTTTCAGATCCTGAATAATTTCCATAGAGGTAACCTCAAGCGGCTTGATATAGAAATGGGTATCATCAAAATTACGGATAGAGCGTATCCAGAAAATCATAGCAATTGATGCATTACCCTCAGAAAGTTCGGTCAGATCTTCGAAATAGGCCTGTCTTAAATATTCACGTGCAGATTCTTCCTGATCCATAAGCTTGCGATATGCCCGGCTTTTGCTTTGAGACATACTCGGTTCAAACTGTAACTCGTAACCGCTGGATCGATGACGATTCATTATTACCGACTCGATCTGTTTTTCGTCCAGCTTATCGGTTCGCACAACATGAGAGAAATACTCCCCTACTGTAACTGCTTTGTCCAGAAAGTTCCAGGCATAAACCGAACAGCTTACTATCCAGAATATCGATTCTTTCGTTTCCGAAATTACATAAAGCAGGCTTTCAATAGCACCATATCCGTTAATGTTGCGCAGGTAAAAATTTTGAAGGGCTTCAAGAACTATCACTTTCTTCTCTTTGGCACTGCGGATAGCTTCAATGATACCCTCAATGGAATTGACATTTTCCAGTTCCAGCTCTTTTTCCATGAACTTGATGAAGTCCACTTCGCTGTAAATGCCACCGGCAAGGTTAATATCCTTGACTTCTCTTTCTTTAAAAAAATCATCGATGGCATAACTGAGGTAGGTTGATTTTCCAGCTCCTTTCTCCCCGACAACGGCAAATGTGGCCGGATAATCTTCTTCCCAGCTTTCAAACGCTTTCTTAAGGTTGCCGAAATTTTGATTGACAGCTACATAAAAACGTCTGTCCGTTTCCATATCAAAATTGAACAGGCGCCGGTAGATATAAGGCAACTCTTTGATTTTCGCATCAGTTTCAGAGAGATAGGTTGCAACATCTGTCTTAATTACTTCTTCAGTTTCTTTTTGCTCAAAACCAAGAAAACGACGAAAAGAGGTAACGTATTCTTTAATTTTTTTCCACAGAAAACGTCGGCTTAATGCCAGGAAATCCTGAATACGAGCCCATCTTGCACCGGCTTTAGTCTGCCAACCCTGCGTTTTCTGTTTTACCTTGTATTTGGCATCGAGCAGTTGCAATTCTTTGGAATCACCTTCATGGATAAGATGCAGCATCTTTTTTGAAAACTCACTGTGCCCGTCAAGAACAGCAAGCTTTAGTTGTTCTTGCTTTTCCCTAATAGCCTCATTTGTATTTTCCAGCTTTGTCAGGGTTCTTTCCAAAGCTTCAATTATAATACTGTAAGGACTGTTTTCTCCACTTGGCTCTTCAAATAATTCCAGGGCGGAATTAAAATTAACCTCTATCACTTCCTGCACTTCTTCTAAATCGCCGCCTATAGTGACTAAAAAATCCTCATAATGCTGTTGCGACGGCTGTAGCTTTTTTAACGTGTGTTCCTTTAAACTTCGTACTACCAACAGCCTCCACTCCAGCATTCGGCAATCAAGTTCAGGGGGATTTTTATCCGGCTCAAGATCATGAACAAATAGAATATTTTCTGTTATTGTATTTGCTTTAAGCAATACATGCTCGGAAAAGAGATTCGCCTCATTAGAAAGCCGCGTTTCTTCTATTGTATCATTTAGTGTACTTCTGACTTCCTTTATAAGCTTTCCCAGCAGGTCTTTACTGTCATTAATTAAACGGTATGCGGTGTCTTTATTCTGCTGCTGCTCGAAATCTTGAATCTTCGCCTTGATTCCTTCAAGATCCTTTCTAAGGGACTTAAGAGGCTCGGTGAGGTAAGATTCAAAAAACTTCTCCAGGCTCTGTATGAAATCATGGCCCCGGTTGTCCAGTTTCTCTCTGAAATCGATAAATTCTTTTACGGTGTCAGCCTTTTCCAGCAGCTGAATATTTGCCTGATTCCAACGCTCCAGGTGCTTATCCAAAACAGACCGAAACTGGGATAAACGTCTCTCAATCTTTGACTCCTGGTAGAATCCTGCCCTACGCTCCAGGGTGCCGGCTCGTTCCAGGTAATAAGAAAGGTCATTCCGGATGGCTTCGAAATCCTTCTCAACCTGCTCTGCCAGCTCACCCTGGGATTCCCTGCAGCGCTGCAATAACTCGTCTATTGTTTCTTCAAGCGAAACAGCCGTCGTTTTTTTCTCTTCTGCGCTTTTCATTTCGCTCTCGAAATACTCTTCAGCCAAAAAGTTCTCAAGCCCGATAATAATGTCGGTAAGATGCCTGTAATCTTCGTCTACATGTTTCTGAAATAGTTTATCTGCCTTGTACAGGTGAAACTCGGTCAGCCTTCGATAGGGTATTTGCTGTCGCCAGGGCTCATAGGCACGAGTAGGCTTGTTCAACAGCTTCCTGAAAATATTTGAGAAATCCCGAGCAAAGATACCTAAGGTTCGTACAGATCTTTTTATAAACTTATAAAACCTGACATTGGGGGAGTCACTTTCCAGTTTCTTAAAACGGTCTTCGCTCTGGCTCACCGATACCTCTTCGGCAAGCCCCATGGTATGCTTCTTTACGTTGGTAAGATAGATATCAGCTGCCGTTGTCTCCTTATGTTCCTCGATTACTCCGCGTAAATTCTGCAGGCATTCACTGATAGCTTCCCGGAGCTTCTTCTTTTCACGAGTGGCATGCAGCCGGGTTTGGAGCCTCTCAAGGTTTGTTATGATATCATTTAAAAAATAGCTGCGTTTCTCCTTAACCGAACCGGACAATCTCTGGGCTATCAGTTCATTCAGTTCGGCTTTAAGGTCACGCATTCTTTTTTTCTCACTCATCGAAAACCCGGCTAAAGTAATTTTTTATGAATTTAAAACCAGATGACTCAAAATAAATACTATCTCCATTAAAGAAAGGACTCTATTCAACCATTTAAAAGCGCCAAATATATATCTGTTTTCATTCTTAAGTAAATATTATTTAATTTAATTAAATCTGTGTTATGCTTATTATTACCATTTAGAACTGATAAGCGCCCCATAATCGTGAAGGTTCAGCAATATATCAAAACGAAGACTGTGACTGACAATTTATCCATGTTAAAATCATGGCTCGCTCTCGCCGTATGTATGCTTTTTAGTATTTCAGGCTATGCCCAGCAAAATAGCTTAAGCCGAGTCTCTGCAGCTGAACGCAGTGACGGAAAGGGATATGTCATCCGTTATCACCTGACCGAAGAGGCTGACTCCTTCCGTGTGTTCCAGCCTACCACCGACCTTATTCAGATGACCCTTTACGGGGAAAGCATAGATACAACCGATGTAACCCTGGCCGGTTCAAACAGTGTATTTGACGATATCAGCTTCCATGATATCCCCTTTGGAATAGGGGTCGACATCTACCTTCCAGACAGCACCTACTTCAAAGCCAAGAGCTATCCGGACGGCAATAGCGATGACCTTCTGCTGGCTTTAACCTATGCCGAAAGGGAAGATATTGCTTATCTCACCGAAGGCCTTGACCCGGTTATCTGGCCTCGCCTGTCGAATGACGATGATGACATGCTCGTCGGAACCAACCGAAATATCCAGAATGTCAGCAGCCGCGAGTATTCCGACAACACCTACAACCGAGTCAAAAACAAGATGAAATTCGACGTGGTGGTAATTGATCCCGGACATGGCGGCAAAGACGTTGGGGCTATTGGTTACAAAGGGGTGCAGGAGAAAGGTATTGTATTGAATATTGCAAAAAAGGTGGGCGGTTATATCAAGGAGTACCTGCCTGAGGTGAAAGTTGTTTATACCCGTGATGATGATACCTTTATTGATCTGGAACAGCGCGGCCCCATGGCCAATAAAGCAGAGGGTGACTTGTTTGTCTCTATTCATGCAAACAAATTTCATAACAAATATCCTCACGGTACCGAAACCTATTTCCTGGGGCTCGAGAAGAGCAAGTCGGCGCTTGAGGTTATGAAAAGAGAAAACAATGTAATCAATGGGGACGATTTTGACCCGGACAAGGTGCTCTCGCCTGAAGAGCTTCTGGTTTATGAGCTTCAGAACAGCGGCTATATCGCTACCAGCGAAAAACTTGCAGGAATGGTAGAAAATCAATTTTCTGACCGCGCCCAGCGTAAATCCCGCGGAGTCAAACAGGGACGTCTTGTTGTGCTTTACCAGGCCTCTATGCCGGCTATACTTGTTGAAACGGGCTTTCTGAGCAATCCAAGCGAGCAGCGTTTCCTTTCCAGCGATTATGGGCAAAGCATCATCGCTTCAGCCATTTTCCGTGCTATCAGAAACTATAAGGAAGAGTACGAGAAGAGTCAGCACTTTAACACCAACTAGTCGAGCATTTGGAACCACTTATTATTGGCGTAGCCGGAGGCAGCGGATCCGGAAAGACAACGGTAGTCAGGCACATCATAAACACCATCGGTGAAGATAACATAGTGTTGCTGCAGCACGACTCCTACTATCGTGATCTCAAGCATCTGTCTTTTGAAGAACGAAGCAAGCAAAATTTCGACCATCCCTCCTCCCTGGAAACGGAATTGATGATTCGCCATATAGAAGCTCTCAAGGAGGGTTATCATGTGGAAGTGCCTATTTACGATTTTTCAAATCATGTCAGAAAAGAAGAATCGCGGGAGGTCTATCCCAAGAAAGTAATCCTCGTAGACGGCATCCTGATATTCAGTGAAAAGGGACTCCGAAAACAGATGGATATCAAGCTGTACGTGGATACCGATGACGACATCCGCCTCTTAAGAAGAATTCGAAGAGATATTCTGGAAAGAGATCGCGAACTGCAAAATGTCCTTAAACAGTACGAAGAGTATGTGCGTCCCATGCACCTGGAATTTGTAGAACCGAGCAAGCGGTACGCGGATATCATCATTCCCCGCGGCGGACAAAATGAAGTCGCCCTGCAGATGGTCACTGCCCGCATCCAGGAAGAACTGAACAGTTGACAGTGAGCAGTTATCAGTAAA
>Ga0209936_1002015_pt1 | contig 10306 bp, 11 predicted proteins | sample SalPonR1_A_D1_MG_FD_185694 | JGI IMG/M metagenome (GOLD analysis project Ga0209936, IMG submission 185694) | Salt pond soil microbial communities from South San Francisco under conditions of wetland restoration - Salt Pond MetaG R1_A_D1_MG... ... | reverse complement strand
ATAACTTATTTTATAAAGCTATTTTGTCCGCATATTATCCCTCAATGGGATATCATAAAGAAAAGAACCTCCAATAAAATAACTAAGGTAATAAAAGTTTAGAAGTATATTTATTTTTTTAATTTATTTTATACCTCAGCTAAGCGGAATTCTTGCCTGAAAGCAGACAGGTGCCATTCCGCTTGTTTTATTGAAAAATTTGAAATTTTTCAACCTTACCCCTTTTCTATTTATAATATCAACCGGAATAAAAGTTGATTTTATGTATAGACGATGTAAGAAAAAGTGAAGTATTTGTTTTTTTGGGGGTTAATTTTAACGGTCAGTTCTTGCAGGAAGCTTACAAGCAAACTGCACCCCCCCGCATTATCTGTTGAACAAATGTTATAAGTTGTGCCCATTATTTACTATATTTAATTTTCTAAAATAAAATTAACCCATAAAGTTTAGTAATAACTAAACAATATGTCTATATTTGCGTTAAAAAGAATAGAAGCAATTGACAGTAAACAAACTGTTGATAAATTGATTATCAATGATAAGTGTCAATTTGATGAATTTGAAGATGAAATTTTAAAACATAAGAAATATAAAAGTCAATTAGGTATGATTTATACCTATTTAGAATATATTTCTAATGGAGAAACGTTGCCGGCAACCCATTTTAAGGATATTACTACTGAAAATGAAAAAGTTAAAGAATATGAATTTAAAACAAAACATCTAAGAATTTATGCTATAAAAAAAAGAGATGGTAAAATAATAATCCTGGGAGGTTATAAAAATAATCAAAAGAAAGATATTTCTAAATTTAGAGCGATTAAAAAAAGATATTTAGAATCCGTAAAACTCCGGAAATAATGAAAAGAGAAGAGCTTTTAAAAAATAAAGGGTATTGGATTTCAAAAATACAAATTGATTTATACAATCAATTAGAAAAATACATGAGCGAAAACAACCTAAATAGAACATTGTTAGCTAAAAAACTTGGTGTTTCTAAAGGTTATATAACTCAAGTTTTAAACGGTGATTTTAATCACAGAATTTCCAAACTTGTAGAATTATCTTTAGCTATAGATAAAGTTCCTGAATTAAACTTTAAAGATTTGAATAATTTAATTCGAGAAGAAAACGATGGTTATAAAACGATCACCTGGACACTAAAAGTTAAAAAGTCAGGTGTTGAAGATTCCGAATTAAATGAACAAACAACTCAAGGTGTGTATAAAACTGAATTTAATTCCAAAGCAAGTTTTGACGAATCAGTAGTTAATTATTCATAAAATGGCAAAAAATAAAAAAATCAATTTTGCACTAATTTCTATCAAGGAATTAGGATTTGCATACAAAAACCCAAGAGAGATAATACCAGATTTTACGCCGGAAAAAAATCCATTAGAAGTAAAGGTTAATGTCAATTATAGATGGAATTTGGAAAAAAACTTATTTGGAGTGGTTATTGATTTATTTTATTTAATAAAGGATAAAAATAATAAGAAAGTTGAATTAGTTAAACTTTCATTTATCTCGGAATTTTTTATTGAAAATTTAAAAGAAATTTTTATAGTACGAACAAATAATGATTTTGATATGGATGAAAAGTTCGAATCAACTTTGGTTGGTTTAGCTATTTCAACCGGAAGAGGTATCCTTTATGAGAAAACAGCAGGAACCGTTTTTAATAATTTTATTTTCCCTGTCGTTAATCCAATGGAATTAATTCTTTCTAAAAAATTCAAAAAACCTAAAAAATAATTGGTATTACTTATAACGGTTGCCAATAAGAAACGTAGGCCATTTTGAAGCTCCTGCCTATCAGGTTACAAGGCCGTTTATTAAATGTTATATTACCCAAATTCAGCACTTTCTGCCCAATATCTTTATTGCTTGTTAGGTTGAACAATTCACTGTATATCAAATTTTTTCTTTTCTCTGTCAATAAATGTTTTTAAATCAGTCGGTTTTTTCCCAGTCAATCGCTCATAAAAATCCGAAATCTGTGGTTCTTTTTGATATCTCGGTAGAAAGTGAAGTAAAATCATTACGATAATCATTCCTTTTACCATTCCTTCGCGCTTTTTAATCCTAAAAAATCTGAGCGGATTAACATTTTTGTATTTAATCGGATTATTAATTGAATGGTTAATCAACTCTGTTACTTTTTCAAAATTTTCGTTTTCCAATCCGGTTATTTCAATCGCTTGGTTTTTGTAATCTGCGAATTTGTTAAGTAAAATTGCGCCAGCTTCTCCAATATTTTCAATATCAATCCAGTTGAATTTTGCTTTTCCGGCTGGTAAAATAATTTGTCGTTTTATTCTTATATCATTAATCAACGTTGTTGTCAGGTTTTGCATGAAATAACCGGGCCGCAGGAAAATGAAATCCAATCCGTTTTCATTTATTAATCGTTCAATCTTGTTGTGAGGAATCACTTTACTTTTTTCTGCTCCCTGGACGGATAGAAAAACTATCCGGGTTATATTTTTCTCCTTAATTTTAGAAATCAATGGTTTAAAATATTTATCAATGGCTGAAATATGTGGTGGACGTAATAAAAATATTTTATCGATACCGTTCAATGCATTATCAAATGTATCAAAGTCCTCGAAATCAAAATGTGTGTAATCTAAATCTGAGAAGTCCTTAAAAACATTTCTTGCTTTCTCAATATTCCTGACACCTGCAATAATCCTATTTGATGAATCAATCTTTGTTAAAAATCGAATCACCTCAAATCCTATATTCCCGGTTGCTCCTGTTATCAGTATGTTACTCATTTGCTGTGTCATTTTTATTATGCAACCTGTCTTATTTTATAGAAATATTTTTGTCCGTATCTTATTCCTCAATGGGATTGATAAAGAAGAAAACCTCCAATTAAATAACTAAGGTAATAAAAGTTTAGAAGTATATTTATTTTTTCATCTATTTTATATCTCTGCAAAGCGACTGTTTAAAAAGTTTTCTATTTATAATCAACCGGAATAAAAGGTGATTTTATGTATAGACGATGTAAGAAAAAGTGAAGTATTCGGGTTTTTTGGGGAAGCTTACCAAGCAAGCTGCCACCCCCCGCATTTAGGCTGATGTGTTGTTATAGGTTGGCAATTTATTTTTCATTACTTTTTTTTAGAATTTCAGTCTCAATTTTCTCAGAAATTCTGAACCCAACATTTTTCAGTTTTTCTAGATATGCTTTAATCTCACTAATTATTCCCAATTGTTTAGCTTTAAACAATACTCCTAAGGTTCCTGTAATTTTAAAACCTAATTTTTCAGCTTCCTTTCTTCCTTTTAAATCGTCCAGCACCAACAAAACATTATCACAGTCAAGAGCTAAAGCTATAGCCGATGCTTCTCCTGGGTCTAAAACCTGATCAAGTAACTTCTTATACTTTTCATTTTTTACTTTTTCAATCTTTATCCATTCAGGAACAGACTCTCCAAATTCATCTAAGATTTCTTCAGTAATAAAAATTTCTTGATATAATTCCTTTAAAATATTAATTGCTTCGATATTAGTCAAAGCAATTAAACAACTTGTATCTGCAATTACTATTTTTTCAGGCATTGGCTATATCTTTATCTAAGTCTTCAACAGATTGACTAAACAATGAAACACCATATTTGCCTAATAATTCTATAAAGGCTCGTTTAGATAATCCAGCCATTTCCGAAGCTTGTCCAGCTGAAACCAGTCCATCTTCGTACATTTTAGATGCCACATAAACTGAAAAGTCAAAGGTTTTCATATTTATGTTTTCTGGTATATTTAATATTATTTTATTCATATCAATTCATTTTTATTCAATACAAATATAACGATTTGGTATTAGAATATCCATTAAAATGTTGGGATTAAGGTGCTGATTAAAATAAATTGCTTACCTATAACTTATTTTATAGAGCTATTTTTTCCGTATATTATTCCTCAATGGGATTGATAAAGTAAAATTACCTAATTAATTAACTAAGGTAATAAAAGTTGATTTTATTTATAGACGATGTAAGAAAAAGTGAAGTATTCGGGTTTTTAGGGAAGCTTACCAAGCAAGCTGCCAAGCCCCCGCATTTAGACTGATGTGTTGTTGTGCTTAGTACTTATTTTCTGCATGTCATTTTTAAAGTTCTTTACCATTTTTCCGAATGATTTTTCTTTATTCCTTTTTTCTGCAACAGTAAGGTCAAAATGGTCTTTCTCTCTTTCAATTTTCAAAAAATTCTCATAAGATTTTCTATCAATCTCGCCCAGTTCGACTGCTTCAATTACAGCACAACCAATCTCATTGGTGTGAGTGCAATCCGTGAATTTACATTTTTTTGAAAAACTATAAATTTTATCAAATGTGTTTTCCAATCCATCTGCGGAATCAATTATTCCAATTTCTCTCATGCCTGGATTATCAATAAGTATTCCTCCACTTTCTAAAACAGTTAATTCTCGGTGACTGGTTATATGCCTGCCTTTATTTGTGCTTTTACTTATTGTATTTGTTTTCATTATGTTCTTGCCTGTAAGGTTGTTCATCAATGTTGATTTACCTACACCTGAAGAGCCAAGTAAGCAATATGTCTTTCCTTTTTCTATTAATCCTGTGATGGAGCTATAACCGTCTTTTGTTTCATTGCTGATAACACAAATTGGAATATTCTTTATCCGTTGCTTAATATTTTCAACTATTTCATTGAGGTTATGAGGTTCAATCAAGTCTATTTTAGTGAGAACAATAATTGGACTTACTTTTGAAGAATAACAAATAGTCAAATATCGTTCAAGGCGGTTAATATTAAAATCTCTATCGACTGCTTGAACCAAAAGTGCAAAATCAATATTTGTTGCAATTACTTGGCATTCACCAAACTTTCCAACTGCTTGTCTTGAAAGAATTGATATTCGGGGAATAACGCTATGAATGATTACAAAATCAGTATCACAATTTAATAACGTAACCCAATCTCCAACAGCAGGAAAGTCTTCACGACTTTTAGCAGTGAATCTAAGATTTCCTGTAATCTCAGCTTCAAATTCTCCCTTTTCGTTTTTTACAATATATCTTTCCTTGTGTTCGGCTATTATTCGTCCAATTTCAAAATCCTCAAGATTATTTTCTTTTCTTAGTTTTTCGAAAGTGTCATTATATCCTAAGTCTTCTATTATCATGTTATTTTTCATTTCGCAGGGTGTCTTCTTGTATTAAGCACAACTTATTTTATAGAGCTATTTTGTCCGTATCTTATTCCTCAATGGAATTGATAAAGTAAAATTACCTAATTAATTAACTAAAGTAATAAAAGTTGATTTTATTTATAGACGATTTAAGAAAAAATGAAATATTCGGATTTTTTGAGGTTTAATATTAATAACATTCCCGTGTTAGGTTTAGCGCGGTTTTCCGCCGCCGTTCCTGTATAGCTATCGTGCTCCCTTTCACCCGTAGCAAAGTTTAAAGATAGCATTTTTTAGTCAAACCCGCAAACCTACGCCCCGCTTGATTTTGAAGCCGTATTAGCAACTGGGCTTTCTTTCCTATTTATCTCATAACAAATATTTTAACAACAAAACACAATCTACACTAAAAAGATTTAGTTAAGAAAAAAGCACACATTTCCATTTCTGAAACTGTGTGCCTTTATATTATTTCTCGTTTATTGCAATATCAATTTTCTTGTGTCAAGTAAAGTACCTTGGTCATCGAATATTTTGATAAAATATATTCCATATTCGCCAAAGTCGTTTACATTTATTTGAAACTCTGCTTGGTTTATTAAGTTCTCAAATACAGTTTGTCCGAGAGTGTTTAAAATTTGCAGGTTGTAATCAACCATTTGACTGTAATTTTCTGTGTTTATAATAATATAATCACTTGCAGGGTTTGGATAAACTTTTATTGTGGTTACATTATTAGGTGGTGTTATTCCAGTTAAAACCACATCAATTATTAATGTATCTGTTACAGATATACTATCATAAACAGTAACATATGTTGTGTCAAAAATCTCTATGGTGTCTGTGTAATGGGTTGCATCAAACACATAATTATTATAATGATAAATAATACTATCGCAACTACCATTAGCAGTTGTCAAACTGTCAATTGATTGCAAATAAGTTTGAGGGGATTCTGACTGAAACTCAATATTTGAAACATAATGAGTGGTTGTATCGTTGATTATAGTATCATAACAAAATGTTTCGTTAAACAGTGCTGTTATTTCTGTTTCATTTAAACATTTGTTATATATACGAATATCATCCAAAGAACCAAGAAAAGAATCTTCTCTTCTCCCAATATGAAGGGTCATGTCAGAAATATTTAGCGAAGAATATGAGTCATAACCAAATAATTCTCCATTAAGATATATTTTTCGTGTAGAGCCATCATAAGTGGCAACAATATGATTCCATTTATTAAAAATTTCACCGTTTTTTGTACTATCTAACATATTTGCATAAGTTCCATGTGCAATACGATATTGGCCTACAGCTGGATGCAGATATTCTATACTTGTTCCTATATTATATGAATTTTGACCTAAAAACAGTATAGTTCTCCAACCTCCAGTCCAAACACTACTGTCTGGGTTACACCAAACAGAAAATGTATATTGCTGATTCAGGTTATCAGGAAAATTATTCGGACCAACAGTAATATTATCGGTGCCATTAAAATAATATGCGCTACTGTCATTTCCAAATCTATCGGAAACTATTTCCGCACCTGTATTTACCCCATCGTTTCCATTGCCGCTTTCATCGAGAGCATTATTATTAAAGGGCCAGTATCCCACTAAACTATCAGTTGGGATTTGTGCATGAATTAATCCACTCAAGCCAAATACAGCGAGCAGAACCAAAATTGTAATTTTTCTTTTCATTTTTTTCTAAGTTTTTAATTTATATTTAATCATTTTTAAGTTTGTAAACTATGTTTTACCCTCTTGTTGCCAACGGTGGATATATGAAACGTTTGGCATTTCGAAGCACTTTTCTGTCAAGTTATACCAACTTTTGATACGAGCAGAAAGCTTCTATAACTCACTGATTGACAAATATTTTATATGCCGTGTTGGCGTTTCGTTGGTTTTATCTGTTGCTTTATTGGCTCTATATATACTCCTCACAAGCTGGATGGCATCACGCTTCATATCTTGTCCAAGTGTATATTTACCCCGTGAGATCCACTTCGTGGAAGGCTTCGCCTTATTTAACGGGGTGAATACTCACGAGGAAAATCCTGTGTGTTTAAAAACACTTTCTGCACAAGGGTGTAAATATCCTTAAAAACCTGTAAATAGCTTCGCTGAGGACTTCGTCGTTCGTAATAGAGTGCCATATAATTAAAAAAAATCGACCGCTTCACGGTTAAATAGTTAAATAGATAAATGGTTAAAAAGCCCGAACAGCACGCACATAGAGTGTGTTGCTCTTACTGCCGTAGTTCTGGCTGCCAGTGTCGAAGCTCTGTCCCCAAGCGTTGCCGTCACCGTTGAGGCTATTGATCTCGTTAGAACTCCAATAGTAGGCACTAGCAAAACCGCCAACCGCAGCTTTTTGAGCATGTAATAAATTCAGCTCATATTTTGAAGGCAAGTACCAGTCGCCGTAAGTAACACCACTTTCAGTAACTGAATAATTGGCACAAACTTTTGCGGCAAAATTTCCTGTTTGGTTATCTGCCATTTGTGTAGCTATTATCATTGCAGTATTCATTGCTCCTGCATACAATCCATCGCCAGTTGTGCCAGTATGTCTAAAAGTTCCATTATACCATTGTATGCCTGTACTTTGGTCGGCTGTGGCTGCAATTAAACCATGCTGTCCGGTAGCATCTAACCAGAATATAATGCCTCCTTGATAGCTGTCGCCAATTGCAAGGGATGCTCCTCCAGTTGCATTCACTACATAGGGGCTTGCTGTTGTTCCGCTACCTGTTACTGTTACGTTGGTTCCTTCGGTTACTTTGGTTTCTGAGCCATCGGCCTCTGCTGGAATGGTTGGTTTGTTTTTGATATAATCATCGGCAGTTGTTGTTGCCTGGTTCCAGTCGGCTTGCACATTTACTTCTGCACCCTCTTCAATACCTGCAAGCTTTGTTTCATCGGCTGCGGGGTAAGTGTCTTTAGCTGTATTTTCTGTAATTGCATTTGCTTGTGCTGTGGTAATTGTTGTTGGGGCATTTATAAGGTCTGCATAATCCTTATCCCATGCACCGAATACAGGGTCGGTTTCAGTAATACCATCTGAAATACTATCAGCTGTTTTAGCGTATAATGCATAAGGTACACTCAACAACTGGCTTGTTCCCATTACTGTGCCGTTTACGTTTATTTCTACAAAATAAGTATCAGCACTAAAATCTACTGTGCTCAAATCTTCTATCGAACCTATGCTTAAGTTTACTAATCCTTGAGAAGTGGTTGTGATGCTATGTGTTTCATTAAAAACACTTGTAGTAAGGTCACTTTTCAATATTGAAATAATAATGTCCACATTTTCTTCTGCCATTATGGTTCCGTCTGCATTTCGCAATACTGCCTGGTATTTAAATTGATTTGGTGTTTGGGCAAAAAGTGAGATGCATGCGATCATTCCGATAAGTGATAATAGTACTTTTTTCATAATCTCATATTTTTTGATCAATTTCAAATATTTTATTTTTCTGGTTAAACAAGTTACAAAAAAATTAAACATGACAAGTCTATAATGAGAAAAGAATACTAATTATCAATATCTTATAACAATAATTGAATAGAAAAACTTAAGCTCTTCCCGATTTTTCGGGATGTGCTTAAAGCGTGTAGAAATTCCAAGTTGCTTGTCAAAGCAAAAGCGCGTCGGGAAAAAATGTTTTTCTGTCTTACTTACCAAACCAATCCTAATAAAATACCTATCAAACTGCTAAGAATAAAAATAAATACTAGAATAGTCAGAACGTAACGAACTTAAACTACCTGCAAAAAGTGTCAGACTGTTAATTAAGATACTTGATTTTAAGACCCTGAAAAAATGAGTAGCAGTTTACCTTTTCTGAAAAAAGCGTCTTATTTATAACGGTCCCGGCATTTGAAGCGTGTGGTTTTATTCCCCTTAGGGGTCATGAGAATAGTTCCCCCGCCCTACTTGTCAGTCCACCGTTAAAAACCTAACCGAAGATAATACTCCTGCCTGCCGGCAGGCAGGTAGTCAGCGAACCACCAACTAAGCGCAGCGTTCTCGCGACCAAAGGGAGTAAACCCGGCACTGAACCTGAACATGTGTTAGCGTTTGGCTTGCCGATCATTCATCTTTATAAATTGCAGTCCAGTCATTACTGGAATATCTGATTTCTTGAAGTCTTTCAAATTCCTTGTGATGATAATATTAATGTTAGATTCCATTGCTGCATAATACTGAATTGCATCCTCAAAGTCTTTAAAATCTGAATTTAATGCTAAGTCTATAACTTTTGAATCTAAACTTATCACATTTACCAACACTTTCAGTTTGCGTAAAATTTCTCTTACTTTACTTTCAGGTAAATGTCTGCTTAGAATGTAGTGTGCATTCGCAAAAGAAAGTGAACAAACATACAATTTAACTTTATTCTGGTCAGCAAGCGAAAAAAGCTGCGCTGCAGGCTCATAAAATTCTTCTCTCTTGGCTAATAAGTCAATTATGATATTAGTGTCAACAAGTAGCTTTTTCATTTATATTTTTCATTTAAATAGTCAGAATAGTCTTTTTTATAATCACTGTCTGAAAGATGTATCACTCCGGATAAACTTTCAACAAAAGGTGTAATATCAACTTTCTCTTCACTTTCTTTTGTGATTGATTTAAGATAAGATTCAACCAATTTTGAAAGACTAATCTTTTTGTCTTTAGCATACTTTTTTGCACTCTCAATAATATGCTTATCTAATTTCAATGTCAATTTAGTATCCATATGCAATTTATTTACGTACAAAAATACAAAATAAGTACGTATATATCAATTAAATTCTTACTTTTTTTAGAAATTCCAGAGGCAAGCCTGACGCTAATTTATTTTATAGAACTATTTTGTCCGTATCTTATTCCTCAATGGGATTGATAAAATAAAAATACCTAATTAATTAACTAACCTGTATCATTCATGAATTTCATGACTGATGTAGCTGACGTATAAAAAATCAACGGTTTACTTTAGTTAAAACGTTAATTTTCCATAGTCAGGGTTAGCCTGCACTATTCATAAATATTGGAAAATATAATATTTATGAATACGTCAGGCTAAGGTAATAAAAGTTTGGAAGTATATTCTTTTTTTCATCTATTTTATAT
>Ga0209936_1002014_pt1 | contig 10308 bp, 7 predicted proteins | sample SalPonR1_A_D1_MG_FD_185694 | JGI IMG/M metagenome (GOLD analysis project Ga0209936, IMG submission 185694) | Salt pond soil microbial communities from South San Francisco under conditions of wetland restoration - Salt Pond MetaG R1_A_D1_MG... ... | reverse complement strand
CTCGGAAGAGCTGTAACTTTCATCAAAGAAGCTGTTAAAGCTTCAACTATTCCATGTCACGTGAACATGGGAATGGGTGTAGGTGGTATCCCTATGCTTGAGACCCCAACCATAGATGCTGTATCAAGAGCTAGCAAGGCGATGGTCGAAATTGCTGGCGTGGATGGCATATAGGTAGGGGTCGGCGACCCGATGGGTATGCCGATCTCCCACATAATGACCTCCGGAATGAGCGGGATCAGAGCAGCAGGTGACCTTGTTGCAAGAATGGAATTCTCAAAGAGCATGAGAATTGGAGAAGCAAAAGACTACGTTTCAAAGAAACTTGGAGTTTCTACAATGGATCTTAGTGACGAATATGTCATGCGAGAACTGAGAGAAGAACTTGGACTCGGTGTCATCACATCAGTTGCTGGAGTTCCAAAGGGAATTGCTGCAAAGATGAACATCGAGAAATTGCTGGATATTAAGATCAACAGCTGTGAAATGTTCAGGAATAAGATTGCATAATCAAGTACGTGGGTGAGAATTGATGGCTTGCGTTGCAAGTATTCTTCTCATTTCCACTACTAAAAAAATATGATGCAAATTAGGCAATAAAACGCTATTTGCCTATTACTATAACAAGGAGGCATAATATGTCCAATCAAGAAATTTTAGACAAACTCAGAGATACAATTGTTAATCAGGATGTTGCTGGCTGTCCTGTAGTCACACAGGAAGCCCTGGATGCTGGGATCCCAGCATTCGATGTCATCAATGATGGACTTTCCGTAGGCATGAGAATAGTTGGTGAAAAGTTCGAAGAAGCAACAATTTTCCTTCCGCAGATCATGATGTCTGCAAAGGCAATGAACGCTGCAATGGAAATCCTTACACCTCTGCTTGAAGAAGAAAAGCCTGGGGAGGGCGTTGGTACAGCAATCACCTTCGTGCAGGAAGGTGATATTCACGACATAGGTCACCGTCTGGTATCCACCATGCTTGGTGCAAACGGTTTCAAGATACTTGATCTTGGGGTGGATGTATCAAACGAAGCTATCCTTGACGAAGTTGTCAAGCTTAAAGGTCAGAAGATGGTGCTTGTAGGTTCAGCACTCATGACAACATCCATGCTTGGTCAGAAAGACACAGTAGAGTTACTCAAGGAAGAAGGTCTCAGAGATGACGTTAAGATCATGTTCGGTGGAGCACCTGTATCCCAGGGCTGGATCGATGAGATCGGAGCAGATGCAACAGCAGAAAATGCAGCAGATGCATCCCGTGTTGCCCTTGAACTTATGAGCTAAGGAGGAATAGATATGACATATTCAAGATCAATGAACTGTTTTGAGTTCTATGACCGTGCAAAGAAAGGTGAGAAGTTAAGTCAGGATGACTGGGACCTCATGACCATTCCAATGAAGACAATGGAGCTCAAGCAAAAATATGGACTTGATTTCAAGGATGAGTTCGTTCCTACTGACAAAGATATGATGGAAAACCTGTTCAAGGCTGGTTTCGAGATGCTTCTGGACTGTGGTATCTACTGTACCGACACAAGTCGTATTGTAAAATACACAGAGGACGAGATATGGGATGCTCTCAACAATGTCCAGAAAGAATTCACACTTGGTACTGGCAGAGACGCTGTCAATGTCAGAAAGAGAAATGTAGGTGACAAGAGAAGACCTATCACCCAGGGTGGTCCAACAGGTTCACCTATCTCTGAAGACATGTTCATGCCAGTCCACATGAGCTATGCACTTGAGAAGGAAGTCGACACCATCGTAAATGGTGTCATGATGACAGTGCGTGGAAAACCACCAATTCCAAAGACACCTTATGAGGTCCTTGCTGCTAAGACCGAAACAAGGCTTATCAAACAGGCAGCTGCAATGGCCGGAAGGCCTGGCATGGGCATATAGGGACCTGAGACTTCCCTGTCCGCTCAGGGAAATATGGCTTCTGACTGCGCCGGTGGCCAGCTCAGCAGCGACAGCCACGAGGTCTCCCAGCTCAATGAGCTTAAGATCGACCTTGACGCAATTTGTGTAATGGCCCACTATCAGGGTAACAGTGACATCATCATGGATGAGCAGATGCCTATCTTTGGTGGCTATGCCGGCGGCATAGAAGAAACTGCTATCGTTGATATTGCAACTCACATCAATGCATTTGTAATGAGCAATGCAAGCTGGCACCTTGACGGACCGGTGCACATTCGCTGGGGATCCACCAACACCCGCGAGACCCTCCAGATCGCAGGATGGACCTGTGCAACTATCTCAGAGTTCACTGACATGCTCTCAGGTAACCAGTACTATCCATGTGCAGGACCATGCACCGAGATGTGCTTGCTTGAACTGTCCGCACAATCTATGACCGATACAGCATCCGGCCGTGAGATCCAATCCGGTGTGGCAGCTGCAAAGGGTGTTGTTCAGGACAAGACCACAGGTATGGAAGCAAGGATGATGGGAGAGGTCGCAAGGGCAACTGCAGGCATGGATATCTCAGAGGTAAATGATATCCTCCACAAACTCATTCCTCTCTACGAGAAGGACTATGCAAGCGCCCCAGAGGGTAAGAGATTCCAGGAATGTTACGACATCGCTACAGTAACACCAACTGACGAATATGTCGACATCTATGCAGGCGCACGCAAGAAACTTGAAGAGCTTGGACTTGTGTTCTAAGCTCTGAAAATATAATTGAGTATGGCCAGCGACCTGTCATCGCTGGCTTACTTCCTCTATTGTTGAAATCAGTAAGATAAATTTGATTAATATTAGTTCTTTTATTATATTCCATTTGTTTTATTAAAATAGGGTTTAAAAAAATTAACAGTTATATATTTTACTGTACTTGGAAGTAGATGTTCATGTTGTTACCTTCTGCAAAAACAATATCTAGCTACTTATTTTCTTAAAAGTATACTTTTTATTTCATATGTACTCACAATCATGTATACAAAAATATATATGTAATAGCCATTCATTAAGTTTTAGGTTAACAATATTCATTTCATATATCCAAGCTATTGGGATTACTGCACAAGGCATCTTTTTGCTATTTGTTCACAGTCCGCAAAAGTAAAAATTCAAAATTAAGTTTTAACTAAATTATTAGGGATGATAATCAATGCATTATAGTTTAGGAATCGATGCAGGTGGTACTTATACGGATGCCGTGATAATTCGGGATTCCGATGGCAAAGTGATAGATGCAAATAAATCATTGACCACATATCCTGATCTTCTCACAGGGATCAGAAACGTTCTTGATGCTTTGGATAAGAGCAAGCTTGATAATGTGCAGTTCACTTCTGTTTCCACAACCCTGGCAACCAATAGTGTACTTGAAGGTACTGGTTATCCTGTTGCTCTGATACTAATAAATGAAACTGATATTCCAAATAGTGCCGGAATAGAACACTTTATTCGGGTCAATGGGGGACACAATAGCGCAGGTAATGAGGTGTGTCCACTGGATGTCGATAGTATCCAGAGCTTCGTGCTAAGCATGAAGAATAAAGTTTCTGCATTTGCAGTATCCTCATATTTTAGTGTTCGAAACTCGGAACATGAAGTTCAAACAAAACAGCTAATAACTGATCTTAGTGGATTGCCCGTGGTCTGTAGCCATGAACTCTCACAGGATCTGGGTGCATATGAGAGAGGTGTGACAGCTTATCTGAATGCCCGCCTTATACCGGTAACGAAACATTTTATGGATACCGTTGTTGGAGAGATCCGCAGAAGGAACATTGAATCTAAGGTCATGATGCTCAAATGTGATGGCTCTGTGGTGAGTATCCAGGAAGCTGTGAATAAGCCGATAGAATCTATTTTTTCAGGTCCTGCAGCGAGTCTTGTGGGTGCATCCCACCTTTCAGGCTTTGAGAGCTGTGCCATGATCGATGTGGGTGGTACAAGCACGGATGTTTCCCTGATGTACAAGGGTTTGCCGGAACTTTCTGAATCAGGAGCTGTTGTAGGGGGATGGGCTACGAAGGTGAAAGCTATCAAGATGGAGACTTCTGCCATGGGTGGAGATAGTCATGTCTGGGTTAAGAACCACAAAATAAATATTGGTCCCCGAAGGGTGGTGCCACTCTGTCTTGCATCTACCATATACCCTGACATAAAAGGCAAGCTCCTGAAAGGTCAGGTGATCCTGCCCAATCAGATAGGTGAGAATCTGCAAGCTACCAAGCTTTTTGTAAGATCCGGTGTGCAGGACGTGGAACTTACTCCAAATGAACAGGAATTGTTTGATAGGATAGGTGAAGTACCTCTTACTGTAAGTGAGATATACTGGGATAAGGATCACTTTCCAAATCCCGGGGTCCTTGATCGGCTTATTACGAAAAGGTTGATACATGCCATAGGTTTCACTCCTACCGATGCATTGCATGTTTTGGGTGAATATGAGCAATGGGATAGGGAGGTGGCTATGATAGCTGCACGTATACTTTCAGATCTTGCAGGAGAGGATGAGCATGTTTTCTGTTTATCTGTCAAGAAAAAAGTTGCTCTGAACATGGCTTTAGATCTGGTTTCTTTCCTTCTGGATGATGTTGATAAACAGGAAATAGAAAAGATAATTAAGGGTAAGTTCTTTGCCAGGTTCAAGGTGGAGATGCCTGTGGTATTGCTTGGTGGGCCTGTAACTGCATATGTCCAGGAGCTAGGCGAGCTTATTGATACGGAAATATCGGTTCCTGAATATGCCAATGTTGGAAATGCTCTTGGTGCTGTCATGGGTAAAGGTGTGAAGCGACTTGAAGTTCTTATAAAGGCCAATTATAGTGAATCTAAATACAACCTGCGTTCCAAATCTTTTGTTACATTTTTCCCAGGGGGAAGAAATGAATTCTCCTCTCATCATGAAGCTCTTGAATTTGGTGAAAGGATAGGCAATAAACTGGTTCTGGATTATATGGCGGATTCAGGTCTGGATGGAAATGATATAACGATCGATATGAAAAGGAAGGATATTCATGTGCAAGATGTGGGAGTCCCTCTTGAGACACGATTAAGTTTCCTGGGAATTGGAGAATCAAGAAAAGTATTATCTAAATAAAAGGAAGGGATAAATATGCAATATAGCCTTGGAATAGATGCTGGAGGAACTTACACAGATGCTGTGATCGTCAGGAACTCGGATAGGGAAGTCGTTGATTCAAATAAAGCTTTGACAACCTATCCTGATCTTTTAACGGGTATTGAAAATGCTATTGATGGTCTTGATAGTGAATATCTTCCTGATGTCAAGCTTGTTTCTGTTTCCACCACTCTTGCGACAAATACTATACTTGAGAAAACCGGATACCCTGTGGCGCTTATTCTGGTGGGCAAACACATTTTACCTGAAGTCACTTCCATTGATGAGTACACGGTTGTCGAGGGCGGACATACTATAAGTGGTACGGAGGATGAACTTCTGGATATTGACGCTGTCCGGGAATATGTTGAAAAGGTCCGGCACAGGGTATCCGCCTTTGCTGTTTCTTCTTATTTCAGTATCAGAAATCCTGATCATGAGCTCAGGGTGAAGGCTCTAATCACCGAAATGACGGGTTTCCCTGTTGTTTGTGGTCATGAACTTTCACAGGACCTGGGTGCTTATGACAGAGGTGTCACTGCTTATCTTAATGGGCAATTGATACCCATAGCTAAAGAGTTCATAGATTCTATTGTTTCAGATATTCAAAAAAGAGGTATTGATGCCAGAGTAATGATGCTCAAGTGTGATGGATCTGTCATAAGCATCGAGGAGGCAATGGAAAAACCGATCGAATCTGTATTTTCAGGTCCTGCTGCCAGTCTTATGGGTGCATCATTCCTTGCAGAAACTGATACTTGCGCAGTCATTGACGTTGGAGGTACCAGTACGGATGTTTCTTTAAATTATGATGGTTTTCCTGAACTCGTTGACACTGGTGCTGTAGTTGGAGGATGGCATACCAAGGTCAAAGCCATTCGAATGGAAACCTCTGCTATGGGTGGTGATAGTCACGTATGGGTAAAGAATCGTAAGATCAATGTTGGACCCAGAAGGGTGATACCGCTTTGCCTGGCAGCTGTGCAGTATCCTGGTTTTATGGAGCAGCTAAGATCAGGTCGGACTCCTTCAAAGGTGCAACTTGAGGAAAATATCCAACCTACCAAATTCTTTGTGAAGACTGGTAAGGATAGCTCTTCTTTGAGTGAATATGGGAAAGATATACTTTCAATGATGGGTGAAGATCCTGTTTCTATCAACGATATATTCTGGAAATTTGGCAGGCCTGTATCTACGGAACACATAGATTCCCTTATTCAAAAGAGACTGATTCAAGCCATTGGCTTCACTCCAACAGATGCTTTGCATGTATTGGATGAATATGACCAGTGGAACAGTGAAGCTTCACTGGTAGGTGCAAAGATCCTCTCAAGACTCACTCCTATGGATGAATATGAAATATGCAGGAAGATCAAGGAGGAGGTAGCTGTCAATATGGCTACTGCACTGATGGGTTTCATGTTCAGGGATGTGGACAAGCCCCAGATCGAAAAAATGATAAGAGGGGATTATGTCTCACAGCTCAAGTCCAATGTTCCAGTGGTATTGCTGGGTGGACCGGTTGCTTCTTATGTAGATGAGCTTGGCAATCTCATCGATTCTCAGATCATAGTCCCCAAACATGCTGAAGTGGGAAACGCAGTGGGTGCTTTGGTAGGCAAAGGCGTTAAACGAATAGAGATTCTGGTAAGGCCTTCTTATAATAAGTCTGATAGATCAGTGCTGGTATTTTCTCCGGAGGGTAGGGCTGAGCATCCAAGTCATGCGGAAGCTATGGAGTATGCTAAAGATCTTGGTAAGAAACTGGTTCTTGATTATATGATGGATTCTGGTATTGAATATGCTGATATTGATATTGGTATTAAACGTGAGGACGTGATGATGGATGACAGCGGAGGCTTGCCTATTGAAACCAGATTGTTCTTCCTGGGTATTGGACTTCCGAAGAATGAAGGTGGATTATCCTGAATGAAGATCATGGGAGTTGGTATTCTCTATAAAAGGATATCTCTCTGTTTTCTCATTTCACAAAAAAAGCAACATCGTGGGGTGCTATAGTTAATGAATATCAATCATCATCAGAAAATTATATATATGCATAACTGGAATAGTGAATATAGTCAATATCTGAATGGAAATCTGATCAGGTTGATCAAATGGACTCTAAATCCGTTCAGCCGGGTTGAATTCCCGGGGTTTCCGCCAAATGTCATTGTGCTCAAAAGCATAATGATAAGCTTTATTTTTCATTTTCTTCTTTTCACATGGTAATTTTTTTATTTTATGTTAAAAATTTATTTAATTTACTCGTTTCGCAAAATATATAGGGTGGCTGTCTTGTATAGGACTAATCTCTAAATTTAGTGGAGTATAATTTATAAGTAAAATATTTACGGTAAAAATATGCTTGATGCTAATCTACTCAAAAAGAAATTAGAAAATGTGTATAACAGTAGCCCAGTTGTCTCTTTTTTATGGAAGGCAGAGGCTAACTGGCCAGTAGAATCCGTATCAAATAACGTTATCCAGTTCGGTTATACTCCTGAAGATTTTATTTCCGGTAAATTGGATTATGGGCATATATTGCATCCGGATGATCTTGACAGGATCGATATAGAGGTCAAAAAGGTTTCTGAAAAGAAGAATGCTTCATATTTTTCCCTTAATTACAGGATCATTACAAAACCCGGGAACATACGATGGGTTACTGAGAGGTCCTTTATCCAGCGGGATGAAGACGGTAAGATAAGTCATTTTCAGGGTATAATCATTGATAATACCGAACTTGAAAAGACTGAGAGACAGCTTTTAGAGACAGATAAGAAATATCAGGTTATTTTTGAGCAATCGCCTGTAGGCATAATATATTTTGATGAAAATGGTGTGATAACTCATTGTAATGAGAGCTTTGCCAAGATCGTCGGTTCCCCAATAAAGGATATCGTTGGCTTTGATATCCTCAATTCACTGGATGATCCCAAACTGGCAGAAGCTGTAGAAATGGTTTTCCTGGGCAGAACAGGCCACTTTGAAGGGGATTACATTTCATCAATAAGTGGAAAGCAGGTTCTAGTTATATCCAGTTTTACCCCTATTATGTCAGATGATGGTTCTTTGATAGGCGGCATAGGTATTATGGAGGATATTGGGGAGCATGTAAGGGCTGAAAAGACACTTCGTTTGAATGAATTGCGCCTGAAAGCACTGCTTGAACTGTATGAGATGCAGGATGCTGTATTATATGACATAGCAGAGTTCACAATAGAAAAGGCAGTAGAACTTACGGGCAGTAAGTTTGGTTTCCTTGAGTTTTTGAATGAAGATGAGAATGTTCTGGAAACATACCAGTGGCCTTCCGAATTATCTATCACTGCTCCTTCTGATTCTCCTTCAATTTTGCCTTTAAGGCCTGCAGGTTTCTGGGGTGAAGTCACAAAGTCCCGGAAACCCGTTATTGAGAACAGGCATCTTGTTTCTGAGATGCAGTTTGTAACTTATCCTGAATCAGCAGGTCAACATTTGTTCCGACATGCTACGGCACCCGTTTTCGAGAATGATCAGATAGTTGCTGTGATAAGCGTGGCAAATAAAGAACAGGATTATGATGAATCTGATATCAATCAGTTGTCACTGCTTGCTGAAGGTATGTGGAAACTTATACAATATAAGAACACAAGTGACATAATGATCCAGGCAATGAAAATGCGAAGGGTACTTGAATCTGTCATGAGTTCAAGTCCTGCTATTGTTTTTTTGTGGAATCCTGAAAAAGACTGGCCGGTGGAATTTGTGTCGGAGAATATCTCACAGTTTGGCTATAGCGTTAATGATTTCATCTCTGGCAAACTAATATATGGTGATATAATCCATCCTTCTGATCTGGAAAAAGTGCGGCAGGAAGTCGCCAGAGCTTCAAAAGATGGTTTTTCTGACTTTAGTCAGGAATACCGTATATTGACAAGATCAGGCGAGGTAAGGTGGGTCGATGAAAGAACTCTTTTCCATTATAATATTAGTGGTGATCTGGATTATTTGCAGGGAATAGTTGTAGATATAACTGAAAGGAAGCAAACTAACAGGTTCATGCGCCTGGAATGTGACCTTGATAATACTGTGGAAGTTTCAGAAGACCTGCATGGAAGTTTTGACAGACTTCTTAATTTCACACTTGAGTCTAAAAAGATAGATAATGGAGCTATTTATCTTGTAGATGATGTGACAGGCGATATGAATCTTGTTGCACATCAGGGCTTTTCCCAGAATTTTACAGATAAATTATCGCATTTTAGTGAAAATACAATTATCTACCGCATGTTTATGACAGGATATCCGGTTTACAAGAATTTTTCCGAGCTTAATACGATGATCAAAGGCGGAATTGGTCATGAGGAACTTCAGGCCATGGCTTTCATACCGGTAAAATACAATGATGATATTGTGGGGGCAATGATATTTGGTTCTAGTAGCGATCTGGAGATCCCTGCTAATTCACGAAATCTGATAGAGACAGTTGCAGGTCAGGCTGCTTCTATTATCGCCCTTGTGGATAATGATTCTGTGGTGGAAAAAAGTAAAATGCACATGAGCTCACTTTTGGACGCTCTTGATGAATTGATCTTTATAATAGATATGCAGGGTAAGATATTGCATGTCAATAAATCCTTGCAGACTAATCTGAATTATTCCAGTAAAGATATTGTCATGAATGATTTTCTTGAATTATATCCTGAAGGATGGGAAGATGATGTGCTCTCTACCCTTGATGAGATCCTTGAAGGCAAATCTTCTCACTCAGAAATTCCCTTTGTTAGCAGGGAGGGTATAATAATCCCTGTGAAAACAAAGTTTGAAATTGGTGAATGGGGAGAACAGAGTGTTTTAATAGCTATATCTTCTCTGGTTGCTGATTCTAAGATGAAGCCTGTTGGTGTTTTTGAATAAGCTTGCTTTGGTCCATTATTTTTATTTTAATGTGTTGCATACTTTTATTTCAATGTTCACTATTTGTATATATATCTTACGAAAAGGTTAAGTATCATTTTCAGCAACAAAGTTGATTATGGATAGTTGCTTAAGTTTTGGACATATTAGACTGATATTTTCATTTTATTGTGTCGTATGGGATCTCGTGCGGCGTTAACAGTATAATTAAATTTAGAGATGCTATTTTTTTTGTATTGTGGTGTATGTGCCGACTGTTGTTGAATATTATTTGATTATTATCTATGGCGTAATCTATTTATATTAAAAAAATGCAAA
>Ga0209936_1002003_pt1 | contig 10324 bp, 7 predicted proteins | sample SalPonR1_A_D1_MG_FD_185694 | JGI IMG/M metagenome (GOLD analysis project Ga0209936, IMG submission 185694) | Salt pond soil microbial communities from South San Francisco under conditions of wetland restoration - Salt Pond MetaG R1_A_D1_MG... ... | reverse complement strand
CAACTCTATTGCAATTGTAGTTGAAAATCATGAAGGTCATGGGAATAGACCGGTAGTGAGGGTTTTTAATGAAAATGGTGATAATATTGAACCCTATGTCCTAGATCTAAGAGACTATGAAAATCTTTCTATTACTATTACTGGAGTTAAAAAAGAATAAAATAAAAATATGCTCTATTACATAAATTTCCCAGTTTGTCATAATTAGCATTAAGACAAACTCACAATAGAAGATTTCTAATCTTTTTCTTTGGGCTTTGAAAAAAAGCCAATAAATAATAAGATTACACCTAGTAATAAAGTTAAAAAATTAAGCAATGGAAATATAAAAAACTTTCTATAGAAAAAAGCCCAATTGCTAAAATTATTAGCCCAATACCTAATCCCATAATTTTATTCTCATTTAATCTATCTTTGTATTTAAGAAATGATATTGAAGTACTATAAATACTATTGAATAAATTAAAGCTGCAATTATAAGAAATCCTTCATGGTTTATTTCAAACATCTTTTCCTCCTAAATTTTGTTTTTTTATTTCATTTAATATTTTTTTATAAAAAGATTGAAATTAGCATAATAACGAAAATCAAAACAATAACTATTTCCAAACTTTTAACCATAAAAACATTTTTTTATTACCATTCGTTTCAACTAATTTCTTAATAATTTTATACTTTTCATTTTCTTTCATATTTAAATTTACCTTTCTCATTTTTCCACCTCACATTTTTTTATGAGGTTTTATTATATAATATCATTGAACTTTTTGGGACATTTTCTCGTGTGACTACATAGGACATTATCACATCTCAATCAGAAACAAATAAAATTAGAAATATAAACTCTTGACAGATTACTTAAAATAATATAAAGTAAAAAATGTGTTATTGATAATCGTTATCAGTTACACTCATAATTCTTAATTTGTCAAAGTTCAAAATCAAAAATAAAAGGAGTGAAAAAATGAAGAAAAAAATATTATTAGTTTTAACAACTATTATTATATTTTCTTTTGTAGGTTGTAATTCATCTCAGAATACAAAATCAGATGAAGAAACAGAAGTTAATGATACTATTCTAGAAAATGGTGAGGATGACGAAAAGGATTCTCAAGATAGAATCATAGTGTATTTATCTGGTCCAGAAGCTATGATAACTAATTTGGAAGAAGAATTCGAAAAAGAAAACGGTGATGTTCTTGATATGAACATAATGAGTTGTGGTCAACTCCGTTCAAAAGTTTGGGCAGAAAGTCAAGCCGGTAGTATTCAGGCAGACGTTATATGGGGTTCTGACCCACTAATATATAATAAACTGGATGATCTCAAATTATTAATGCCCTTAAATATAAAGGAGTTCGAAAAAATTAGTAGTCAATACTTATGGGCAGGTAAGAATTACGCATTAGTTAATGAAAGATATGTAATTATTATGTATAACAATACTATGTTGATAGATGAAATCCCAGAAAGCTTTGCGGATTTAACTGATGAAAAATACAAAAATATTGCTGTAATGGCCGATGCAAGCCAATCTTCAACAGCATTTGCTATTGCTTCATCATTGTATGAGCTAATGGGGAATAATAACAATTACTTTCAATCATTAAAAAATAATGGAATTATGTTAAGTAAATCCAACGGGTTGGTTCCATCGCAAATAATGGAGGGTCAGTTCGCTGTAGGAATCGCACCACACGACTCAATTATACGTCTTCAGAATAAAGCTGAAAAAGAAGGATACGAGGCAACTGTAAAAGCTGTATGGCCTAGAGAAGGAGTTATTTCATTACAACGTCCTATTGCTATTCCTGTAGATGATAACCGAAGTAATAAACAACAAGAAATTGCAAATAAATTTGTAAACTTTATGCTTTCAAAGAAAGCACAGATGATAACAGCAAATTTTGGCTTCGTTAGCGTAAGAAATGATATTGAAAATACATATCTTCCTGAGGAAATAGAATCCTTTAGCGTTGATTGGGATGCTGCTAGTGAAAATGAGGAAAATATAAAGAATGAATATCAACAGATTTTCCACTAAGGTTAAAAATGAAAACCAACAGGGAGTAAATTTAACTAATTCACTCCCTATTGTTCTTTTGGTTATTGTAAGCATATTTATTTTATATCCAATTATAATCCTTGTAATCAGTAGCTTTAGTCGATACGGGCATTTTAGTTTAGAGAACTATAAAATTACATTTGCTTCTTCAACAACCTTTAAAGCTTTTATTAATACGTTGAAAATGGCTTTAATAACTTTGACAGGAACATGGATAGCTGGTGGCTTTTTAGCTTTTGTTAGGCATAAAACAGATTTCAAATATAAAAAAACTCTTGATAATTTTGTTTTTTTATCATTTACAATTCCTGCATACATATTATCTATATCATGGATAGAAGTTTTAACTAGAGGCGGATATTTAAATCGTATTTTAAAAGTTGTATTTCCGACAATAACTTATAGATTTAATGCTTACACTATATTTGCAAGTGCTATAATTCTTATATTACATTTATATCCCTTAGTATATTATGGTGTAGGTAATGCCCTAAAACTTCTAAATGGAGACATTGAACAAGCTGCTAGAGTATGTGGTATTGCTAGATTTCAAATACTTATACGTGTTATACTTCCTCTTGTTATGCCATCTTTTATTTCTACGGGTCTACTTGTGATAAGTCGCAGCATGGCTAATTTTGGTGTTCCTGCACAAGTTTCATTACCTACGGGTAACGAGGTCCTTACTACTAGAATATTCAGTTCTATGTCAGATTTAAATCTTGGTGTTGTTGCTGTATTATCAGTAATCCTTATTCTAATTGCTGTTGCTATTTTTTTAATATCCGAAAAATTCACACAAAAAAAATACTATAATGTTAATGCAGATAATAAAAATATTAATGTTTCAGTAATTAAACTTGGAAAGTGGAAGCAAGCAATAAATATAGCCGTAATAATTTTTTTTGTTTTTTCTGTAATCATACCCTTTATAACGATTATTATTTCTTCTTTTTTTAAAAGATGGGGCCTGCCCTTTAGTAAAGAGAGTTTTACAATATCAAATTATGTAAGATTGTTTTCACAGGAAAATCTTCTTACTCAACCTCTGTTTAATAGTTTAATTTATGGAATAGTTGGTGCAACTATAGCCTCACTAATAGCTAGTTTAATCGTTTATTTATATGTTTATAGAAATAACAAAGCTTCAAAATGGCTAATGAACATTGCTCAACTACCTATAGCTGTTCCAAATATGATTTTGGCAGTAGCAGCTATGTTTGCATGGATAAATGAACCATTCAAATTATACGGGACTTCGTCAATTATTGTAATAACATATATTGTGCTATTTATACCAATTTGTATCAAGCAAATGCTGGGGTCTTCTGAAAATCTTGATAAAGAACTAGATAAAGCAGCAATTACCATGAATATTAATATTTATATTAGATACACGAAACTATTTTTACCACAAATAAAGGATTCTTTATTATCAGGTTTTTTAATATGTTTTTTGATATCTCTTAAGGAAATACCAATATCACTGCTATTATATACATCGACCACAAAAACACTTGGTGTTATGATGTTTACTGTCCAATCAAATTCTTATGGACTTGAAATGACATCTACTATATCTGTTATAGTAATATTCTTTAGTTTTATAGGTCATATAGTTTTAAAAAATTTAGGATCAAAAGGATATTAAAATGAATTATTTAAATATAGAAAATTTAGAGGTATCATATGAAAATAATAAACTGAAATCAGAAACTAAAAAGGTTTTGGAGGATTTTTCTTTAGATGTGAATAAAAACGAGCTATTAGTTTTACTTGGACCTAGTGGTTGCGGTAAAAGCACATTGCTTTCAGCTATTAGTGGATTAATTACTCCTGACAAAGGTAGCATTATTTATTGTGATAAAACCTTCTTTGATAATAAATCAGGAATAAATTTACCCGCCGAAAAAAGAAATGTTGGTTTTGTATTTCAATCTTATGCACTATGGCCTCATATGACAATATATGAAAATATTGAATTACCCTTAAAAGCAAAAAAATATAAGAGAAATGAAATAGAAGAAAAAATCGAATATATACTATCTGTAGTTTCAATGAGTGAACACATCTACAAATATCCTAGTGAAATTTCAGGCGGAGAGAGGCAGAGAGTTGCATTAGCTAGATCACTTGCATATGAACCATCTTTACTATTATTAGATGAACCTTTGGCTAATCTTGATGCTAACTTAAAAGCTGAACTAACTCAAGAAATTAGAGAAATCCAAAAAAAACTTGAAATAACAACTATTTATGTTACCCATGATCAGCATGAAGCATTCGAGGTAGCAGATAGGATTGTGGTTATGAAAGAAGGTAAAATTATGCAAAAAGGAACCCCTAGAGAAATATATCATAATAGCAAAAATGTTTTTGTAGCCAACTTCGTAGGGAAAAATAATATTTTAGTTAATGAAAAAAATTTATTTTGTAATAGTATAAAAAAGTGTGAAAATAGAATTATAGCTATTAGACCTGAAGATATTAAATTAGAAAATGATGGCGAAAATGTAGGTATTATCAAAAAAATACTATATAAAGGAAATCATATAGAGTATATATTATGTTTTTCGGGTCAAAAAATAATAGCTCACTCAAATAAAGAATACCACTATAATGTTGGTGATAATATTAGATTTAATATAAAGAAATACAATCTATTTTAAAAAAGACAGTGTGAAAAGTTTTGTGTTCTACCCATACTCTTAAGGATTTTAAATTGATTATATCTCAAGACTTATCAATGTTAAATTCATTCTATAAGTTTTACTCAATTATAGTTAGGACAAACTGATATAATTATTTGTTAATACAAATTATATTTTCTATACCTTACTTATATTATTAAAATAAGAATTATTAGATCTTGATATCTTCATTTTTACCCCTGCCTTTATATTCCCTTTTAAAATAAATCTGAAATAAGACAAGCTTTTACAGTTGTTTATTTCACTTGCTTTTGATTTACGGCTTTAAAAACTGGTGCCTTAGAAGCTGGAATCTGGATTGTTTCCTTAGGATTTCTATGATTTCTTCCTTTTTTAGCTTTCCTGTCTCTAATTTAATAAATTCCAAACCCCAGTAAATTAGCTTTGTAACCATTTTTATCCTCTTTTATAAATTTGTTCTATCTAAGAACTTTACTGGTGAAAACTTCTACTAAGTCTGAATCAAATTGTGTACCTGAACATTTTTTTAATTCATCCACTGCTTCTTTTACAACAATATTTTTTTTATAGGGTCTTGAAGATATCATAGCATCAAAAGCATCAACTATACTTATGATTTTAGATTCTAAAGGTATTTCACTGCCTCTTATGCCCTTTGGATAACCACTTCCATCTATTTTTTCATGGTGATGGAGGACAATTTTAGCTATATCTTCATATTCTATAGAAGTTTTAAGTATTCTATATCCTATTTCTGGATGTTTTTTTATTTCTCCGTATTCTTCTTGTGTTAATCTACCAGGTTTTTCTATTATGGAATAGTCTATACCTATTTTTCCTATATCATGGAGAAGTCCGGCTGTTTTCAGCATGTTAAGTCTGTCGCCTTTAATTTTGATTGCTTTTCCCAAATCATAACATAGTTTGCTAACTCGCTTTGAATGTTCTTCTTCTCTTGGATGTTTTTCATGTAATGTTGAAAGCATGGTAAGTATTAGTTCTCTTTTTTTGCTCTTTTCAGAAAATATTTTATTAGTATACATTTTACTTTCTGCTTTTTTTAATACTTCTGAAATCTCTTCATCTGATTTTTCTTTAGTATAAAAACCAATAGATAATGAAAAAGGAACGCTTTCTTCTGTATAATTATCTATATTTTCTTTTATTCTCTCTGCAATTTTAGAGGCATGTTTGTTTTCACACTTTGGAAGTATTATTGAAAATTCATCTCCTCCCACTCTTGCAGCTATTTCATCTTCTCTTAAGTTGTTCTTTATAGCCTGAGCAGATTTAATTAAAATTTCATCTCCTTTACTATGACCGAAAGCATCATTTATGAGTTTTAGTCCGTTGACATCTATAACCATAGTTGAAAGTGGTAAATTTCTTTCTACATCAAGTCTTTTAAGCTCTGTTTCATAATATCTCCGGTTATAGAGTCCCGTTAAATGATCTTCAAAGCTTAGCTTTCTTATTCTATCCTGTTGTTTCTTCTTTTTTGTAAAATCTCTAAATACAAAAACTGTTCCTGTAATATTATCATTATTATCAACAATTGAAGACGCCGTACCTTCAATAGGTTTCTCATTTCCATCTCTTGATATAAGAATATTCTTACTATTTATTTCAATCTTTTCTCCACTATTTAAAATCTTATTAACAGGATTCTTTATATTTTCATCCTTATCATTGTTTTTAATATTAAATATTTTTTCTAGAGGTTTACCATATGCTTCTTCCTTCTTCCATCCTGTTAATTTTTCTGATATTTTATTCATCATAACTACATTGCCTTCTGAGTTTGTTGAGATAACACCATCACCTACAGACAAAAGGGTAGTTTTAAATAATTCTTTTTCTATATAAAGTTGTCTTTCTACAGATTTTTGATTCCTCATATCTATATCTAAACAAAACAGTTGAGATGTTCCACTATCCATTTTTACAATAACATGATTTGAATAAACAGGTATCAAAGTTCCATCCTTATGCTGCATAGTTATTTCTTCTGCAGGAGTAAGGGGTTTTCCTATCTGGAACATTTTTTTAATATTGTTTTTGACAGTATTTTTAAATTTATCTGGTATTACCAAATCTATTAAATTTTGTGATAGTGCTTCTTCTTGGGAATAACCATAGAGATGCTGTGAAGCTTTATTCCAAAATACAACTGTTCCATCAGGTTGATATCCTTGTATAGCTACAGAAGAAACTTCATTAAAAAGCTTTCTAAAACGTTCTTCACTTAATTCTAAATGTTCCCTTAATTTTTTTGCTTCCGTAATGTCTCTTGAACTAAAAACTATTCCCTTTATATGGTTATTTTCAATTAAAAGGTTTCCCGTAGTTTCCCACCATAGATAAGAACCATCTTTACACCTAATTCGATACTCTTCTTTCAATAAAGGAAGTCTATTTTTTATGAGTTCCCTTAGTCTTTTTTTAAAAATTGGAAGGTCTTCTGAATGAACTAGCTCCATAATATTTTTTCCAATTAAAGAGTCTATTTCGTAACCTAAGATAGAATAAGATTTACCTATATAATTAAAATTTCCCATAGCGTCTGTTAACGCAACTTGATCTATCATGTTATCCGTTATAGTTTTAAGCATTTTAGAGTTTTGGTTATAATCTTTATTAATCTTTTTTAATTTTTCTTCTAATCTGATTTTTTCTATTAGCAAACCTATATGTCTGCAGTACTTTTCAACTAATTCAGGGTTTTCAAAGTTTTTTTCTTTTGACATAATTAAGGTAAAATCACCAAGCATTATATTATCTTTTGTAATTTTTGCTACAAGGACTTCCCCTATATCAAAGCTTTTAGCCAATTCATTTGTTAATTTTTTTGGAAGTATATCACCTATTAATTGACTTATATTTGCAAATCTTGTAATAATATCTTTCTTTATCTTAGCATCTCTTACTTCGTCATGATCCCATTTTTTCCCCAGGATTTCAATTCCTAATAAATTTAATGCCTTTTGTATTATTTTATTTTCTCCGGATATGGCTTTACTTGTAAATTGCTGCCCCTCTTCTTCGTAGCGGTTAAAAACAGCGAATTTAGCTTCTGATATTTGTAATATACCATCAGTGATTTTTTGAAAATCTAAACCTTTATCCGAATATTTTAGGTAATCTTCAATTATTTCAGAAATTATTTCATAGTCTTTAATTTTATTTTCATTTTTATATCCACTCATAACAACTTATGTCCCCTTTACCTATATTGATAATTTGCTAAACTCTCTATATTTATATCGGTATAAATCCTCTACTCTTTATTTCTTCCTTTTATACTACTAGCAAGAATTATTGAATTGCCTAACTTAAATGTATTATGCTAATTTATTCTTACATATTTGTACTTTTATAGTTAACTACAAAACTTCATTAACAAATATGTCTACTGTTTTTTTATCAAATTGACTTCCTGAGTATTTTTTTAATTCTTCTACTGCTTCTTCTTTTGCTTTTTTAGTTTTATAGGGTCTCTCAGATGTCATAGCTTCATAGGCATCAGCTACAGATATTATTCTTGATAGTAGGGGTATTTCATCTTCCTTTAGTCCTTCAGGATATCCATTGCCATCTATTCTTTCGTGATGATATAAAACTGCTTCAGCTATTTGTGTGTATTTATCTACACTTTTTAAAAGTTGATAGCTTGTAGATGAATGTTTTTTCACTTCTTCCCATTCTTGTTCTGTTAGTTTAGACTTTTTATTTAATATCTTTGGTTCCATTATTATTTTACCTATGTCGTGTAAAGCTCCTGCTTTTTTTGCATCTTGTATTTCTTTATTGCTTAATTTCATAGCTTTTGCTGTAGCTCGGCAGTATTGAGATACTAAATCTGAATGTTTTTTCTCATTATCATATCTTCTATTAACCTTTTTTAAAACTGTTTCTATGGTTCTGTTTTTCATTATTCGTCCATTTTTTAATTTATCTTTATACATTTTACCATCTGCTTCTTTGTATACTTCAAAGATGTTTTTTTCTTCCTTGTCTTTAGTTGAGTATCCTAATGCTAGAGATACAATTAAAGGATCCAATTTAGCATTTTTTTCTTCTTCTTTTATTCTTTCTATAATTTCATCAACTTTTTTCTTAGAAACATTTGGAAGGAGTATAACAAATTCGTCTCCTCCTATCCTACAAAGAATATCTTCTTCCCTACAAGATTTTTTAAGCATTTCTGCAACAGTAACTATCAGTTTGTCTCCCATTTCGTGACCATATGCATCATTCGTAAGCTTAAGACCGTTTATATCAGCTGATATTATAGAAAAAGGTATGTTTCTATCTGTATCTAGTCTTTTTATTGAATCTTCCATATATCTTCTATTATATAGTCCTGTATGGTGGTCGTGAAAGCTTAGATATTCTATTTCTTTTTGTTTTTTTCTTTTTTCACTAAAATCTCTAAAAACTATGACTGCTCCTCTTACATAACCATGTCTGTCTTTTATAGGTGATGCACTGTCTTCTATTTGTATTTCTTTACCCTCTTTTGAAATTAATATTGTATGGTTTTCCATTTCTACAACTTTTCCCAATCTTAATGCTTTTGATGCTGGGTTTTCAGCAATTTCTCTTGTATGCTCATTTATTATTTTTAAAACCTTCTCTAGTGGTTGATTATATGCTTCTTCTTGGGTCCATCCCGTAAGGTTTTCTGCTACATTATTCATAAGCTTAATTTCACCTTTTTTATTTGTTGAAATTACAGCATCTCCTACGGACATTAGGGTTGTTTTAAACTGTTCTTTCTGGTTATATATTTTTTCTTCAGCTTCTTTTTTATCAGTAATATCTTTTTGAGTACCAACATATGAATATATATTATTATTTTCATCAATAAGAGGAGTAACCTTCAACTCGCAAATAAAAGATTTTCCATTCTTTTTTATTGTTCTAAGTTCACCCTCGTATTCTTTTCCTTCTTTTAATCTTGGAAAAACTATATTTTTTAGCTTATCTACATCTTGAAAATTATATAATATCTCTACTGACTCCCCCATTAACTCTTCGACATCGTATCCAAATAAGGATTCACTTCTTTTATTAGCATACGTAATTTTAAAGTTTGGATCAGTTATTATTACAGAGTCAAACGCATTTTTCATGGCAGTTTGAATAAATCTATCTTTTTCTTCTGATTTTTTCTTTTCAGTTATGTCTTGACTTGATCCTATAATATAAGTAACCTTTCCTTCTTTAATCAACGGCGTTAGGGAAGTATTCCATATTTTTTTACCTGACGGTAAAATTAATTCTTCTTCATAGGTTATACTTTCTTTTAATTTAATACATTTTCTATAATTGTTATCTACTTTTTCCCCTATTTCTTTTCCTAATAATTGGGTTGATGTTTTATTCTTTATTTCTTCTAATGATATGCCTGTAGAATTTTGATGGGCTTTGTTGTTTCTGACATATTTATAAGTTTTATTGTCTATAACTTTTATTAGAAACATGTTGTCCTGGGTTCCTTGAAATACTTTCTCCATTTCATTTTTACTATCTATTAATTCTGTGTTTTTTTCTTTTAGTTGTTTTTCTTGTTTTTTTATAGTAT
>Ga0209936_1002000_pt1 | contig 10337 bp, 5 predicted proteins | sample SalPonR1_A_D1_MG_FD_185694 | JGI IMG/M metagenome (GOLD analysis project Ga0209936, IMG submission 185694) | Salt pond soil microbial communities from South San Francisco under conditions of wetland restoration - Salt Pond MetaG R1_A_D1_MG... ... | reverse complement strand
CGGGCTCCGTGCAGGCCTCGCTCGTCTGCTGGATATCGTCGTAGAAGAACGTCCAGTTGTCCGGGTCGTTCGCCACGTCGCCGACCGCGCCCAGGTCGAAGAAGATCGAGATACCCGTGACGGGCGCGCCCGCAGTATTGCCTGTGAAGTCGAAGCACAGCTCCTGCCAGACACCACCACCGTCGTGGGTGCCGCTCTGCTCGGCGGGTGGTGCACCCTCCACCTTGAACAACACCGGCACCGTGCGTTGCGACCAAACCTTCATCCTGAAGATCTCGCCCTGGCTCCAGTCCACACCCTCGGATAGCGCCAGCGTGCTGCCGCCGAACGTCGACTCCGACGTCCGGGTCATCTGCACGACCTGGCCGCTGGTGTTGATCCCGCTCGGGTCCGGGTTGGCGATCACAGTCGATTCGCCGCCACCGAAGTTGTCAAAACTGAGGCTCGAGGTATCCCCCTCGAAGTTTACTGACGTCGTGGTGTCGACAGGGCCTTCACCGCTGAAACCGACATCGGTCATCAGGTAGGTGAAAGACTCGGCCGGCGCGGGGCTTATCGTCTCGAACAACAGGCCATCCGACACGTCGGCGCCCGGAATGTCGGCCACCGGTAATGCCACCTGGAACCAGCCATTACCGAGCGCCGTCGCATAGGGCGAACTGGTGAGGTCGATATCAACAAAATCGGGCGAAGGCAGAAGCTTCACGCGGATCACGTCACCGCTCAGGCCTTTCACCTTGAACTGCAGCGTTTCGTACGCCGTTGCAAACCCGGGCGTGAAGCCCGTATAGGCCAGCTGCGCATTCCAGATGTCGTAGCCGAAGCCGGTCGTGACCGCGAGCGCCGGGCTGAAATCGAGGTCGCCCCTGAAGTCATCTTCGATGACCGCGCCGGAACCGAATACGGTGACTTCCGCGAAATCATCCGGGATCACGAGGTCCGGAGTCCCGTCACGATCGTACAGCGCCACTTCCGGAATGACGCCCGAATCAGCGGGCACGTAACTGCCGGTGCCGCTGAATCCGACATCGTTCAGCAGCATCCGGAACTCCGTCTGCGAAGAGTCGTCGCTCTCGAGGACGATGCCGGTCGCCTCGTTCACACCTGCGAAATCGGCCACCGGAATGGATACCTGGAACCAGCCGTCACTCAGCTCCGACGAGTAGGCACTGCTGGTGAGGTTAAGGCGGAATGCGTCGCCGCCGTCGAACAGCTCGACGAAGATGACGAAATCGGGCACGCCCTTGACCTTGAAGTCGACGGTCTCGTAACGGGTCAGGAAGCCCTCCGGGAAGCCGATGAATCCGACTTGCGCGACGTTGGCGCCGTAACCGGTGCCGCTGAAGACCGACAGCACCGGGCTGAAGGTCTCGTCGTCCGCGTAGTCCTCGTTGATGACGGAGCCAGAGCCGAAGGCGGTGCGCTCCGCATAATCGTCGGGGATGACCAGGTCAGGGGCGGCATCACCCGCGTAAAGCGCCGCATCCGGCTGGATGTCGCCGGGACCGACGGCGGATTCACAGCTCTGCACCTGGGTGATGTCGTCGTAGTAGAAAGTCCAGTTAGCCGGATCGGTATCCGCCTGGCCGAGCGTGCCGTTATCAAAAATAATCGTCAGCGCGACGACGGGCGGCGGAACCGCCTGTCCGGTGAAGTCGAAGCAGAGCTCTTCCCAGGCTCCGCTGCCGCTGTGGTCCTCGTCGACCGTCAGGCCGCCGGCGGGGTTGCCCTGCTCCTCGAGCTTGAAGGAGACCGTCACCGGACGCGGCGACCAGACCTTCACGGTGTAGGACTCTCCCTCGCTGAAATCGACGGCCTCGTCGAGGTTGAGCAGCGTCCCGCCGAAGACCTCGTCGGGGAACTTCTGCATCTGCGCGACCCGGTCACTGGTGTTGATGCCAGTCGGATCGGGATTGTCGACGATGATCGTGGCGCCGCCGTTGAAGTTCACGATCTCCGGATCGGGACACTCCACCTCGAAATTGATCGGGTCACAGAAGCCCGGCTCAGTGGGAGGCAGCGGCGTAGCCGGCTCGTTGGCGATGGACTCGGGGCCGTCGCCCTGGCTGCAGGCTGCGGCCAGAAACAGGACCGGAATGATGGTCGCCAGATTTCTGAACCGGCGTAAGGTGACTAGTGCTTGCATGAATCCGCTCTTTGCAAAGAATCCGGTCTACGTTGGATTCCTGGATTTAGTTGATCACGATGGAGACATCGTCGTAGTACACATCTGCAAAACTACCTGCGCCGCCCGTGGTAGCCGTTAACTGCAAAGTGATGCCGCCGGAAACGTCCGCAGATATCGGGATGACGAACTCGAAGTCGGTCCACACGTTCGGATCCGCGTTCAGCGCCAGAGGGGCGCCACCAAGAATCTGGGCGCTCGACGTGCCTTCGCCCGCCAGTTCGGTGAAGAACTCGGCGAAAGCGACGCCCCCGGTGCCAAAGCTGCCGCGCGCCGAGAAACTCACGGTGGCGGTCTGCCCTATTTCAACCGGCAACAGGTTCGCCTGCTTGATGATGGATGCCGTTCCCGGCGTCGTATTGTTCAAACGTCCCGCGAAAGTCCCGGTCTTGGGATTCGTGGCGACCACAGTCTGCTCGTTCGGGTCCGCGCTGGCCGGGAACAGGGCCCAACCCGACAGGTCGCCGCTTTCAAAGCCGCCGTTGACGGCAAGGTCGCCGGCACCGGGACCACCACCGCCAGTGTCACCGCCACCGTCGCCGGTCGTCGCCAAGTGGACGTCATCCAGGTACAAGGTGCCGGCCAGCAGAACGTCTGCGCCGTCTCGTGCGTTGAAGAAACCGAGCTTGTTCACCAGCGTCGGATCGACCGCCGTGAAATCGGCCAGAGGAATTTCGTACACCTCCCAGTTGCCCGAAGTCTCCACCGGTGCATAGCCCGACAAAGACACATTGCCGCCGGGAGTACCGCCGCCGGGGGGCTCGAACTGCACCGTCAGGTCCGCGAAGCCGGGAAAAGCCGACGTATCGATGCTGAATTTCAGTGTGTCGTAAGCCGAGATATCGATATCCTCGAACTCGAAGACCGCACCACCGAAATTGTTGCCCTGGCTGTTGTCCGAATAGGTCAACGCGAGCGACACGGATCCCTCGAAAGGCGTCACCGCCGTGCTTGCGGTATCGATATCCACCGGGTTCCCGGCCGACACGATATTTGTGATGGTTACGGTCGTTGCGGTATTCGTCTCGGAGAAGATACCCAGGCTGGCTGCGCCGTCCGTACCACCGTCACCCCCGGCATTGAAACCGATATCCGCCAGGAAGAAGCGGTGACCTTCAGGGTAGGCGGCTACCAGCGTCTCGAACACGATCTGGCTGAAGGTGGAAACATCCCCGTAGGCGGCCACCTGGATCACCACCTGTGACCACCCGTCACCGAGATCGGTCACCGTCACGTCGGCGGGAGGAGCAGTCAGGTCGATCTCGATCGGAACCGACGTCCCGGGGAAAGGCTCTTCCAGCTTGGCGACGACAGTGTTGTCCGTATCGAGGCCCTTGACCTTGAACACGAACTCGCCATAGTCCGTCGCGAAACCGGGCGTCAAGCCGGTCAGGCCAAGCTGGGCGAGAGTCCCGGCGCCATAGCCGGCGCCAACCGCGACCGCAACCACGTTGGCGTAGGAGCTGTCCCCTGCAAAATTCTGCGTGAAAGTGCTGCCCGAACCGAAGGTCTCGAAGGTGGGTGCCAGGTCCGGCGCCGACCCGTCTGCAGCACTGATCACGACCTCCGGCACGATGCCCGGGGCGGCCGGCTCGGCTTCCGCCTCCTCGCCCGAGTAGACGCGGACCCAGTCCACCTCCATCGTCGCCGGGAAAGGCGTCGACCCGTTGGGCGGACCGGGCAGATCACCGCCCACCGCCAGGTTCAGCAAAATGTGGAAAGGCTGATCGAAAGGCGCCGGGTACGGCGCCGCGGTCGAGAACCAGGAATTCTGGACCGCGTACAGCACACCGTTGAAATACCAGCGAATCTCGAATTCGTCCCACTCGAGCGCATAGGTGTTGAAACCCCCGGTCACGTCTTCGGAAGGCGTGTAGTCGACGCTCGATGACTGGTTGGCCGGGAACTCGCCGCCGTAATGGATCGTACCGAAGATATTGTTGCCGCCGCCGACGCCGCCGGGGCCGGGCTGGCCATCCAGGTTGGCCGCTTCGACGATATCGATCTCGCCGGTGGCAGCCCAGCTGCCGTACGGGCTGTCCTCGGACAGCATCCAGAAGGCCGGCCACAGGCCCTGCCCTGCCGGCAGCTTGATGCTCGCCTCGATACGGCCGTATCTAAAGGCGAAGCGATCACGGGTCGTGATCCGCGCCGAGGTGTAGCCGAAATCGTCCACGGTCTCGCGCCGCGCGGTGATCTTCAGGACACCGTCTTCAAGCTGCGCATTGTCGGGCAGATACCACTGCAGCTCGTTGTTGCCCCATCCCGACGGCAGGCCGGTGATGCCGCCGTCGCCGACGAAATTCGCACCGTCGCCGGATTCGAAGAACCAGGTCTCCGGATCGAGCTGGGCGTCATCGAACTCGTCGCTCCAGACGAGCGTCAACAGGTCGCCGTCGCTGACCGGAAAGGTCGTCGGTATCTCCAGCGTCGGATTGTCGATGTTGAAGTTGGTCCGGGTGGTGGTATCCGCCGCCGGGATCTCGATCGACTCGATCGCCTCCAGCGGCTGGTCACGGTCTTCCGCGGTACAGGCAGACAACGCCACCAGGGTGGCCAGAGCTGCGACAAAACGTGTCAATCCTCGCGGACCGGGCATCATAGGTTATCCCTCAGAGACGGAAAGCCCGAAGGCTTGAGGCGGATTTGCTGCGTGAAGCTGGCGCGCGGCGGAACGTCGTTACCAGGTCTCATGGCTCCCCCGAAAATGATCCTCGAGAAGCGAGGATATCTTCATGTCGTTATTTTCGGGTATCAGGATTATCAGACATTGACAGCGTTGTCAATTTTTTTCCGCCCACGCCAAAACCACTCCCGGGCATCCTGCGTCGGGAGTGGTTCTCGGTGGCTCTCCGGGGGCCTGGGACGTTAAACGCCCTCCCGGCAGCCGCGCATGCTCATGCGGCAGTCGAGTAGGGGTTCTCCTGCCTGTCTGCCTTGGCGTCGCGCTCTTCGCGGGCGCGCTGCTCGCGGTCGGGGCAAGCTTTGCCCAGCCGGTTATCGGCTACCGCCGGCGCCGGAACGAACGACGCGATCGCAGTCATACCGCCCAGGCTAAACGTGAAGGCATCACGCGCAGTACCAGATTTGTGTGACATGATCTCCTCTCCGTAGCGACGCGGTGGCCCGCGATGCGTCGATCAGCACGATCGCCGTCGACACGCAAACTCTAGGAGAGCGACCGGCTCACTACAAACGAAAAGAATTCAGTCCGGGGTTGAGAAATACTCAACGATCATCCGCGAAGTTCTGCAATATCCAGTCCCTGAAGCGGGCGACGCCCTGGTCATGGATCCGACCGGCGGAGCAGACGAGGTAATAACTGACGTCGGCCACAAGTTCCTCGTCGAACAGCCGGACGACGCTGCCCTCCTCGAACCAGAGATTCCCCATCGGAATGGGCACCAGCGCGGCGCCGATACCGCGCTGGGCGGCGCGCACGACCGCGATCATCGAGTCCAGGCGGGTGGCCTTGGAGCCGCTGGGCAGCTGGATGCCCGATTTTTGCTCCCATTGCTGCCATGCCCGGGGATAAGTCTCGTGCATGATGATCGGAAACTCGCTCCGGATCTTGCCATCCCGGACTGAAAGCCCACGCTTGAAGTCGGGCGAGCCGGCGGGAACCATCCGCAGTGGGAACAGCAGGTCCGCCTGCATATCGGCAGGCGGCTTGCGAAACAGGCGAATAGAGAGATCGGCGTCGGAGGGATGTTTCTCCGCCGTTTCGTCGCTGGTGCCGACCTGGATATCGATCTCCGGATTCGCGGCGGTGAATTCCTGGAGCCTCGGTATAAACAGTTCACTGGCGAAAAAGGGTTGCACGGAGATCCTGATGGAACTCTTCGCCAGGCCTTTCTTGTACTTGGCCACGACCCCGTCGAGCTGCTCGATCAGGGGGTTCACGTCCTCGTAAAAGGAGGTGCCAAGCTCGGACAAGCTGAGTTCCCGGCTGGTGCGGTCGAACAGCTGACCGCCGAGCGCCTCCTCCAGGTTCTTGATCTGGTGACTCACCGCGGAGGCCGTGATGAACAAGGCGTCGCCCGCCGAGCGGAAACTCTTGTAACGCGCTGCAATACAGAAAGTGCGCAAGCCGCGGATCGACAGCCTGGCATTAGCGGGCATGCGCGCTCACCGCCTCGAGTCCGACACCGCTTCGCGAAGCGCCTGCTTGGGCGTGCGGTCCACGTTGAACAGGCCCCAGTGCTTCTCGGCGCCTCGCAGCCGCGCCGGATCGCCCTTCCAGGGCTCGTCGAAGGCTGAAAAGAAAAACACCGTCATCCCGGTCTCCTCTGCCCATTGCGCGAGCTCCGCGAAATAGCGCGCCTGGTTGCGCTCGCTGGCCTGCTCGGGGAACTCGTCGGCGACCGTTGCCCAGCCCGCCTCCAGTATGGCAATGGGCGCGCCCGGCAGTGCCTGCTGCACGCCGCGGATATTCTCGATCGTGTAGGCCAGCCCTTCGTCGATGGATTTGCCTTCCCAGACGGGATAGGTGTGCACGCCGAGGAAATCGACCTCTGCCGCCAGGGGAGCGCCGTCCTCGATCCACCACTCGTAGTTGTCGGCCACGGTCACGGGCTGTGCGATCCGTTCTTTCACATGCCGCACGTACGCGATCACCTTCTCGAGCGGAACCATGTGGTCATTCCATTCGACCAGCGCCTCGTTCCCCACGTTGACGGCCGCCACGATTTCCGGGAATCGCTTCGCGAGCGCGATGCCGCGCTCGATCTCGGCCGCATTGGCGACCAGGTTTTCGGCGAGGACGGCGTCAGGTATCGGCTCGTCGAGCCAGGGACAGCCCTCGTGATTGCTCAGTTCCGCGCTGAGCCAGATACCCTGCAGCACCTTGATCGGCAAAGCGTGTTCATCGATCAACTCCAGGGTGACCGTGGCGTTCTCTCCGGTGTCGTAAAGGCGGATCAAGCGAAATCCCTGCTCTACGAGGAGTTCCAGGTCCTCGAGGATCTGGGCCCGGCTGGGATTGACCGCGCCCTCGCCCCGGTCCGGGTGCTGTCCCTCCCGGAAACCCGAGTAGGCGATTGCCAGCGATTCCCCGGCCAGCTTGAAAGCGGCGGACTGCACTGGTGCAGGCGCGTCGGACGTCGCGGCGGAATCGCCGGCAACGACCATGTTCCCGCTGCTGAGAAAGCCGGCCGCGCAGGCCAGCGCCACGATCCTGGTGTGTAACTTCATTGCATCTCCTCGCTGCGGTGCGCCGCGCGATCTTCATCCAGCAGCCGGAAACTGACGCCGAGCTGCGCATCGGAGTCACCGCCGATCCATGCGTGGAACTCGCCGGGTTCCGCGGCGCATCTCATGTTGCGCCCGCAGAAGGCCAGGTCCGCCGCACCAAGATCGAATTCTACGGTGATGGTTTCTCCAGGGTCCACGCGCACGCGCTTGAATCCCTTCAACTCCCTTAGCGGCCGCGTGACGCTGCCGACCAGGTCGCGCAGGTAAAGCTGCACGACTTCCTCCACGGGCCTCTCGCCCCGGTTCGTCAGTTTCACGCTGACTTTCAGCCTGGCCCCCGGAACGAGTTCCGCCTCGCTGGCCCGGATATCGTGATAATGCAACTCCGAGTAGCCCAGGCCGAAGCCAAAGGGGAACAGGGGCCTGTAGCCGGCGTCGAGATGGAATGCCGTCATGCCGAGCGACGTCTGCGGCGCATTCGCATCGATGTCGTCGATATGCACCACCGTGTCCGGCGTCGGCGGCTTGCCGGTGTTTTTCTGGCTATGGTAGATCGGCACCTGGCCGACCATTCGCGGAAAGGTGACAGGCAACTTGCCGGAAGGCGCCTCGTGCCCGAACAGCAGGTCGGCAAGGGCCGGACCGCCCATCGTCCCCGGGTGCCAGGCGAACATCAGCGCATCCAGGTGCTCGACGACCTCAGTCAGCGCCAGCGGCCTCCCGGCCATCACCACCCCGACAAGGGGCGTGCCGGTCTCGCTAAGGCGCCGCACCAGCTCAGCCTGGTCGCCGGGGAGACCGATATCGGCACGCGAGTGCGCCTCTCCCGAAAGAATGGATTCTTCGCCGAGGAACACGATGGCGACATCCGCTGCGCGGGCGGCGGCGACGGCCTCGTCGAAGCCCGGGTTGACCCGGCTCCGCGAGGTCTCCATTGCGCGCACGTAATGCAGCTCCACGTCTTCTCCGACCAGGCGCTCGATGGCCTGCCGCGGCGTGATCGTGTCGGCGGCGTCGCCATCGAACACCCACGTGCCCAGTTGGTCATGAGGCGCGTCGGCAAGCGGCCCGAGAACGGCGACCGAGGCCAACGCCGCGCTGCGCAAGGGCAGCGTGCCCGAGTCATTCTTGAGCAATACGACGCTCTGCAGGGCCGCCACCCTCGCGATTTCGAGCGCGTGCTCGCTGAGCAGCGGCGGCAGCTGTTCCTGCTGCGAGTAAGGATCATCGAACAGCCCGAGCCGGAACTTGAGCCGCAGGATACGGGTGACCGCATCGTCTATGACCTGCATGTCCAGCCGCCCGTCTTCGACCAGGCCCGGGAGGTGCTCCATGTATGCGCCCCCCGCCATTTCCATGTCCGTGCCGGCCTCGGCGGCCGCCAGCGCAGATTCCCTGTCGTCCTCCGTAAGACCATGGATTCGCAGCTGCCGGACGGAATCCCAGTCGCTGACGACAAAACCCTGGAATCCCCACTCCTCGCGCAATACCTGGCGCAGCAGGTAGGGGTTGGCGGTCGGCGGGATGCCGTTGAGCTCCGAGAAAGAGGGCATGAAGCTGGCGACACCCGCGTCGACAGCGGCTTTGAACGGCGGCAGGTAGACGTTGCGAAGCTCGATTTCCGGGATGCTGGTGGTCGCATAGTCCCGTCCGCTCTCGGCGGCGCCGTAGCCTGCGAAATGCTTGGCGCAGGATGCGATCGTATCGGGCGCCGCGAGATCGGCGCCCTGGAACCCGTGGATCATCGCCTCGCCGAGCCGGCTGGCCAGCAACGGGTCTTCCCCGAGGCTTTCCGCGATCCGGCCCCAGCGCGGGTCGCGCGCCACATCGATCATGGGCGCAAAAGTCCAGTTGACGCCGACCGTGGCCGCTTCCCGGGCGGCCACGCGCGCCGACGCCCTGGCGAGTTCCGGATTCCAGGTGGCAGCCTGCCCCAGCGGGATCGGCATGATCGTCCGGAAGCCGTGAATGACATCGCGGCCGACCAGCAGGGGAATCCCCAGGCGGCTCTCCTCCAGGGCGATGCGCTGCAACTCGTTGACCACGTCGGCTTCCACCACGTTCAGCACTGCGCCCAGCCGTCCGGCGCGCAGGTCTTCCGCGAGATAGTCCGGCGCATAACCCTCACTCGCATTCCGCTGGTTCATCTGGCCGATTTTTTCCGGCAAGGTCATCTTCGACAGCAAAGCGGCGGCTTTTTGCTCGATTGACGCGTCGTGGTACAAGGGAATGGTCACCGGTGTCTTGTTAAGCTGTTATGAGGGGCTCAGGAACGCAGCATGTGCGGCATCTGGCAAAGGACCTTCCGGCCGTGATTAGGCCGACCGATCGGACAACAAGCGGGGCCGGCATCAGGGCCCAGTTTTTAGCAAGGTTTGACAGCGCTGTCAATTTGATGAAAGATGGCGCCGGCCTTCGAAAAAGAGAATAAAAGGCGCAAATCAGCAGCATGAGCAGCGGCACACATTACGAAACGGCCCCGGAAGACCGGATCCCTTTTCCCCTGAAGGTGATCTACGGGCTCGGCGCATTCGTCAACAACCTGCTGGCGGCAGCCATCGGCGGCATGGTGATCGTGCTCAACCTCGGCCTGGGCATGAACCCCGCCCTGGTCGGCCTGGTGGCCGCCCTGCCCCGGCTCACGGACGCCCTCACCGATCCCCTGATGGGGTACATCTCCGACACCACGCGCTCGCGATGGGGTCGTCGCCGGCCTTACATATTCATCGGCGCGATCGCCTCCGGCCTGGTCTTCGCGCTGCTCTGGCAGCTCCCGCTCGGCAAGAGCGAAGCGTTTTATTTCTGGTATTTCCTTGCCGGCTCCCTGCTCTTCTATCTCTGTTACACGATCTTCGCCACGCCCTGGGTCGCCCTCGGCTACGAGCTGACGCCGGACTACCACGAACGCACGCGCCTCATGGGCACCCAGAACTTCATCGGCCAGCTCGCGTACGTGATT
>Ga0209936_1001993_pt1 | contig 10342 bp, 3 predicted proteins | sample SalPonR1_A_D1_MG_FD_185694 | JGI IMG/M metagenome (GOLD analysis project Ga0209936, IMG submission 185694) | Salt pond soil microbial communities from South San Francisco under conditions of wetland restoration - Salt Pond MetaG R1_A_D1_MG... ... | reverse complement strand
TTTGGGATATGATGGTTGAAGGTGAACCGAAGAATATCGAACAAGGATGTAAGAATGATGACGTATCGACCACTTCGGATTTGGAAATCGTCTCCGGATCACGGGACTAACCAACAGACACCTCATTGATTTGCATCACCGAAAAACACCCCCTTCCTACCAAAATAATTCCATCGGGCCCATGGGTTTATTTTGGTTAGACCTGGTGATAAAATGAGACAAAACTTAGTACTAACTAGTTGTTTTTTAAGAAAAAAAACAAGCAACCGATAAGTGTACCAATGATCAAAGATTTATCAAGAACCTGATCATTTATTTAATCAATAGAAAATATAGTGTTCATACATCATTTGACACACTTTTCTAACATTTCCGAACCATGAATTCAACTATTTGACTCAACGCTTATGAAAACTTTAAAATTTATACTGATTCTACTTTATCTGTTATTTGTAGCACAATCTGCATTTGCACAGCAAGAAGATGTTAGTTCCGAATTAACAGCTTTTAAAATTACGATGAACGAGTCCGGTGATGAAGTCGCCACAGAGGTAGATGAAGTGCGCCCCGGTGACCTGATCGAATATAGACTGACCTACACAAATAACACCGGTGAGTCTATCACTAACCTGGTGCCTACCCTTCCGATACCGTCAGGCATGTATTATATGGCTGAAACCGCATCACCTGAAATAGAGCGTGCAAGCTATCTTTCCATGGGTAATAACTTTCAAGTGCCCCCGCTTACCAGAGAAGCAACAACATCAGGCGGGCTGCGGACCACAAGAGAAGTTTCTCCTCAAGAATACAGCCGACTGCAGTGGACCATTGATACACTTGAGGGTGGAAACAGTGCTACACTCATTGCCCGCGTTAGAGTTAGCCAACAGCAGGCGAATGTCAAACAGAACAAATTTTAATACAGATGAGCACTAAAAGACAATACTTAAAAACAAAACAATCAAACCAACCAAAAAAAATATTATGACAACAACTATAACGCATATCCTACGAAACAAGGCGTTACGCTTTGTGGGGTTGATGCTGGTAGTGGGGATGTTTGTGGGGGTGCTTTCTAACGATGCGCACGCTCAGTCAACTCCTCCGGCCAATACTACTATTGGCAACCAGGCCACTGCAACCTATACAGATAACGGAGGCAATGCACGCACCGTTACTTCCAACACTGTTGAAACAGTTGTTCAACAGGTGGCAGGTATTACAATCTCTGCCGGACTTACCAAAACCGCAAGTCCCGGTGGTGAAGTAAGCTTTCCGCATAACATAACCAATAATGGTAACGGAACCGACAGTTTTGATTTAGCTGCTGCAGAGGCTGCTACCGGGAATTTTGATTACGGTACGATCGTGATCTACCCCGATGCCGATGGCAATGGTGTGCCGGATAATTTTACAGCCATAACCTCAACGCCGACTATTAATGCCGGAGATTCTTATGGCGTTGTTATTGTAGCGCAAATACCGTCTGCGGCCACCGATGGGCAAACCGAAGATATCACAGTGACTGCTACCAGTGTTTTTGACGGCACTACCAGCGATACGGCTACCAGCAGTACGATTGTTGAAGAAGGTGCTGTCATTAACGTACAGAAAACCGCGAGCAGCTCAACAGCAAATGCCGGAGACACGGTTACCTACACCTTTACTTTTAGCAATACAGGAAATGCGAATGGTACAAATCTTCTCATAACTGATCCAATTCCTGCCGGTATGACTTATGTACCCGGTTCAGGAGTATGGAGTGGCTCAGGTACCGGCCTGGATGATAATACCGGTAATGGTGACGATCCAACAGGTGTTACATATGAGTTTGATAATAGTGGCGCCCAGGGTTCTGTTATTGCTACTATTGCTTCTCTGAACAGTGGTAATTCTGGCACATTGCAGTTCGACGTAACTGTTGATGCCGGGACTGAAGGACAGACGATTACCAACGTTGCAACCTATGATCATGATGACCTTACTAATCCGGCCAGTACGAATGGTGCCGCTGTAACTGTTAATCAGAACTTTAGTATTAGTACAGTTGGCGGCCAAACTACTGTAACTCAGCCTGCTGTAAGCCAGGGTGCAACGGTTAACTTCCTTAACACGTTTGTGAACAATAGTAATGTAACAGACCGATTCAATATTACTCTGAATAATAGTATTTACCCATCGGGTACCACCTTTACGCTGTTACAAACAGATGGTTCCGGCAACCCAACCAACCCATATTCTGACACCAACAACGACGGTATTCCTGATACAGGACCTGTTGCCGGCGGTGCTACTATAGAAGTTATTCTGCAGGTTAGTTTACCATCCAACGCAAGTGGAGGCGGTCCTTTTACGGTTGACAAAACCCTTACATCCATAAATGATGCTGCACAATCTGCCACCCTTACCGACGAGCTTCTTGACATAACGGCTGAATCAGTAGATATCACAAATGTTGCCGCTGCTGGAACTACAGGTGCACTTGGTGAAGGGCAAGGTCCCGAGGGAGCTTCTGTTCAGACGAAGTCAACCGACCCCGGTACAGTTGTTACTTTTGATCTTTATGTGACTAACACCGGATCTCAGACAGACAACTACGGACTGGCATTTGGAACTCAGGTTACAGGCAGCTCGCTTGACAACCCGGGCACGGCACCGGCCGGATGGAGCATTCAGTTCCGCGATCCAGCTAATGGAAATAGTATTGTGACCCAAACAGGCTCTATCCTCCCGGCGGGCGGTAATAAGCTGATTACAGCAGAAGTTACTGTTCCTGCAGGAGCTGCTCCTGTCACGGCTCAGTCACTCTATTTCCGGGCTCTTTCTTCATCAACGTCGTCATCAGATATTGTACATAATGCAGTTACGGTAAACTCATTGCGTGTAGTTTCATTGGCCAGTAACAATACCGGGCAGATATTCCCCGGTGGGTCAAGAACGTATACCCATACCTTTACGGTAAACAGTAATGTAGTTGAGAATAATGGTTTTAACTCTGATTTCAGCGTTGCACTTGCTAATTCTGCTAACGGTTTTATCTCCCAGGTTTACTGGGATGTTAACGGTGATGGAGTCATTGATTCCGGTGACGAATTAATTACCTCAGCAGGAGCTACTACTGCTGCTGACTTACCTGCCGGCATTGGAAACCTTCAATTTGGTGACGTCGTAAACTTTATTGTAAAGGTTACTGCCAGCACCGGCGTTAATGATGGTACAACCAACACAACTACTTTGACCGTCAGTGACACTGTGGGACCATTAGCCGATCAGGTTAATGATGATATCACCACCGTTGTAGCCGGACTTCTTACCATTGAAAAGTTTCAGGCGCCTGACAATGCAGGTTCTGCAGGTACATTTGTTAAGACACAGTTCAATGTGCTTCCTAACGATATAGTGTATTACAGAATTACTGTAACCAACGATGGCAGCCAGCCGGTAACCAATATAGTTATCTCTGATAACATCCCATCCTTTACAACACAGCTGGGATCACTATCGGTAGACGATTCAGGTATTGCTGCAACAGCCAGTGTTACCAGCGTGCCCGGCGACGGGAACACCGGTGCTATACAGGTGTCAGTTCCAAACCTGCTCGCTGGCGAAACTTTTGATATAGAATTTGCGGTCAGAGTTGATTCATAGACAAAAGAAGTATGTAAACAATTAGAACTAAAACTGAGGAAGGGGATGATATCCTCTTCCTCTATTAGATAAAAAAATGATCTACAGGAAATATTGTGGGTAAATGTTTTTTCTTTACATCGTAAAAATTTCAATCTGTTTAGAGAATGAAAATCCTGCAATAGGAGATGCCGTCGGCCTCGAAAGAATTGGCGGACTGAAGGAATCTGAAGATCTGCGGAGACCTTTTATCATACCGGCGATGAGCTGGTTAATACACTTTAGGCGTGGTGGACCATTGATAAAAGGTAGCAGAGATTCCGTGACTGCCGACAATTTTTTCGCAGCCTTGAATTTTTGGTTCGTTTTGTTTCAAGACAAAATGAACGGAGAGATTTATTACAATCAAATGATTTGGTTTACTAACCCAAAATGTTTCCAGTAGAACCAATTAAAAAAAACATCAGACAGCCTGTCAACTTCCCAAAAGCATATCTTATTTTTGCTTTTCTGCTTTTTGCAGGGATAGGAGACGTATATTCTCAAAATGCTCCTCCTACAGGACAAGAGATTATAAATGTGGCCGATGGTACTTTTGATGCGGCTCCTTCTGTAATCAAGTCCAACAGTGTTAAAGTTGTTGTTGGCAGTGACCCGGAATTTACGCTGGGGCCCAACGGCGAAATAACCGAATTGCGTGGAAGAACAGTCTCTTTCACTCACCAACTCAGAAATACAGGCAACATTGCGTCTGCTTTTGATATCGTTATCAATAACCGGCAGGATGATGATTTTGATCTGCAAAATTTGCAGCTGGAAGATGAATCCACGTCAACACTTTCAGCACAGAAACAGTCGCAGGCAGCTCCGGTAAATACAGTTACCACAAGTGTGAACCTGCAGCCCGGTGAGCAATTTACATTTACCTATAAAGGGTCAATAAGCCGGAATGAAGAGAGAAGAAAACTAAGGGCCCTCTTGAATGTAGAGGCAATATCCAGAGAATTTGGTGCGACACTATCAAATGTTGATACGGTTAATGTGCTTCAGGGTACAGAGTTTGATCTTCAGAAGCAGCAAAGTTCCGACAATCTGCAAGCCGGTGATACCTTCAGTTATATATTGCAGGGCAGGAATATCGGTGACGTGGATGCTCCCGGACGATCAGTAACTATAGATGGGGTTCAACAAAACAGAGTTGTATTTACAGATTCCATTCCTGTTAATACGACCTTTGCCGGTTTTAGAAACGTTGGTAACGGCACTCCGTTATATCATGTGCCCGGCAACAGCCAGTTCGAGTATACCTCTGTTGCACCATCAGATCTATCTTCTGTGGATATAGTTGCTTTGGCTTTCAATTCTGTTGCTGCCGGTGAATCATTTGGTATGACCTTTGATGTTCGCATCAATGATAATGCTACCGGGTTATTAGAAAATACAGCAGAAATTTCTTACACGGATCCTGAAGGCACAGTCACCACAACAACCGCTTCAAATAAAGTGATTGCCAACCTCCCGGATCGGGATGCTGAGATTGACTACTTCACTGATGACAACTATGGTCAGCGCACCGGTACATCCAAAGTAGGACGTCCGCTTTTCCTGGAAGCATCAGCCGCAAGATGCAATATTAACAGAAGTGTGGCCAACGAAGCCACAATAACACTTACCTCACAGATTACAGGCGACCAGGAAGTTTTTGCCGCTATAGAAACGAACGTCAACACAGGCATATTCAGGATTAGTACCCAGGTTCCTACAAGAGATGCGAATGAGTTTAATGCTGTTAGCGGGAACAGTATTGTGGAGACTGCCAAAAAAGATGAAATTGAGGCGGTGCTTCAATGTCAGGCTCTAAACAATAGCAGCACGGCAAGAGCATCCATACTAAAAGATCCTTCCGGCGTAGTGTTCGACAGTGAAACCGGCGAGCCTGTAGCCGGTGCGGAAGTTCGTGTTGTAATCAGCGGTACCGGAGAGCTTGCGCAGGTTTTTGATGCAGACGGAACAACCGAGCTGGATAATATTCAAACGACGGATGCCAGCGGTCAGTTTCTCTTTCCATTCTTACAACCGGGGAATTATCAACTCCAGGTAAATCCCCCGCAAAACTATAGCTTCTCATCTGAAGTTGAAATTAACCAGCTTCCCGGGAATAGAACTGTTGATTCCACAGGTTCTTACGGCCGGCAATTTGCCATTCAGCCTAATCCAAACGGAGTGGGTTTTGATATCCCGCTGGACCCACAGAGCGATGGTGTTCTTTTTATAGAGAAGCAGGTGGATCGAAAAGAGGCCGAAATCGGTGACTTTGTTAATTATACTATTGACATACGAAGTGAAGCCATCAACAGAGTTGAGAACCTGTTTGTAAATGATGACCTGCCGCTTGGTTTCGAATATCAATTGGGTTCAGCCCGGGTAAACGGACAATCAATATCTAACCCTCAGGGTGGAAAAGGCCCCGGCTTGAGATTTGATGTTGGTGATATTGAAAGCGGATCATCAAAAACGCTGACTTATCGTGTATTTATTGGGCCGGGTGCCCGCAGAGGTAATGGAACAAATGTGGCTCTGGCACAAAGTGATGAGGTTATTCCAAAAACCAGCAACGAGGCAAACGTTAAAGTTGACGTGCGCGGCGGGGTATTCAGTAATGATGGTTTCATTATAGGAAAGGTATTTCTGGACTGTAATGAAAACGGCGTTCAGGATACCGATGAAACCGGTGTGCCCGGCGTGCGTTTATACCTTCAAAATGGCAACTATGTGATTACAGATGCCTATGGGATGTACACTTTTTATGGTATAAGCCCCAACAAACATGTAGTTAAAATAGATAACTACTCGCTGCCGGAAGGAAGCCGCCTGGGAGAGCTTGACAACCGACATGCAGGCGATCCCTCATCGCGATTTGTAGATGTGAAAAATGGAGAGATGCAGCGTGCTGATTTTGCCATCTGTAACTGCAATGAATCTATTGAAAATGAGATCAGCTCCAGAAAGCAGGCTTATGCTGAAACAGAAGATAAGAGTCTTGAAAGCTCACTAAACAGCAGCTTCACAGCTGATGGCAATGAGAGATCAACAGGAGGCCGCTTTGATCAGGCCAGCGGTACTGTTGGCGAATCAGACATTAAACCTTTAGAGCAGCAATTGCCCGAAACCAGGGATCAGGATTGGGGTGAGCAATCACAGGCAGACAGCTCTGATAGTAACAACAGCGAACAAAGGCAGGCAATGGAAGAAGCGCTGGTTAATGCCGAGCCGGGTCTTGGATTCCTGAACATTGCTGATAACGATACCCTCTCGTCAGGCAAAACAACAATTTGGGCAAAAGGTACAGCCGGAGCATCATTTAATTTGTTTATCAATGGCGGAGAAATCAGCGGGCAGAAAATTGGTCAGCGCTCTGCCCTGGCTGAAAAAAGTATGCAGGCATGGGAGTTTGTAAGCCTGGATCTTAACCCCGGAGCCAATGACATTGTGCTGCAGGAAACAGACCCCTTCGGCAATGTGCGGGGTGAGAAGACTATCGTTGTTTATGCCCCGGGTGAACTATCTAAAATTAAAGTTAAAGGTCCCCGGGAAATAATAAATGCAGATGGGGCTACTCCGGCTTATATAACCGTTGAACTGCTTGATGCCAATGGTGTTCGTGTCGGATCAAAAGTGCCCGTTACGCTTGACCTTTCTGAAGGTGAGTGGAATGTAAAAGATCAGGATAGCAAAGAGCCCGGCACACAGGTTTCAGTTGAGGGTGGCATCACAAGATTTGAGCTTGCTCCGTCCATTGAACCCAAGACCGTTACTGTAAAAGCTTATGCGGGATTGCTCGAGGATAAAGCAGACGTCTCATATCTGCCAGACCTTCGTCCGCTTATTGCCGCAGGTATTGTAGAAGGGACTATCCGGTTGAATGATCCGCTTAACATCTCACAGGCAGCGGCAGATGACGGTTTTGAACGTGAGCTAAAAGCACTATCCCGGGATTTTGGAAATTTTACTGCAGATGCCCGCATCAACTTCTTTTTAAAAGGAAAAGTACGCGGAGACATGCTGCTGACGGCAGGATTTGATTCTGAGAAAAAAGATGACGACCGTTTATTCCGTGACATCCGCCCTGACGAATTTTATCCAATTTATGGTGAGTCTTCAATCAAAGGGTTTGACGCTCAATCTACGAGCCGTCTTTATGTTCGGGTTGATAAAGGAAAGACGTATGCCCTGTATGGCGATTTCATTACACAAGAGAATAACCCCGATCGTCAGCTGGGAGATTATAGCAGGGCGCAGACCGGCTTAAAAGCTCATTATGAGCAAGGAATAGTGCAAACAAATCTGTTTGGCGTAAGTTCAGCCTCCAGCCGTCGTGTTCGTGAACTTCGCGGGGAGGGTATCTCACGATATGAGCTGCCTGATGAGGATATTATTGAAAACAGCGACATTATTGAACTCGTCACGTTTGACAGGAATCAGCCGGAAGTCATTCTCAATGTTGAGCGTTTAACCCGATTTAGAGATTATGTGATAGAACCCTTTAGCGGTGTTCTTACCTTCCGTTCGCCCGTTTCCAGTGTAGACCAGGATTTCAACCCGGTATTTATTCGTGCTACCTATGAAGTTGAAAATAATAATGATCAGTACTTCATTGGAGGAGTAAACAGTACAGTTGATGTCTCCGAAAATCTGAGCGTGGGCGCCAACCTGGTTCAGGATAATGATCCAACCAATAACTTTACACTTGCCTCAGGTAACGTGGGTGTGCAGCTTGGAGAAAATACCGATATAATTGGTGAGTATGCTTTTACCAACACTGACCTGGCAGGTTCAGGAAGTGCCGCACGCGTGGAAGTTCGTCACAAGGGTGAAAAAGCTGACTTTTCTGCCCAGGTTGGAAGCAGTGACAGAGACTTTAGTAACCGCACGTCAACGTTAGGCCAGGGCCGTACTGAAGCCAAAGCAAGAGGCCGGTATCGGCTGGCAACGTCTACCAATCTAAATGGGGAATTCCTGCTTTCGCGGAATGATACTACAGGCGCTCAAACACTCGGCGGCGTGGTAAACCTGCAGCAAACATTTGCTAAAAATATTAGTGCCGAGCTTGGTCTGCGTCACTCCGAACAAACCGGCCAGAATAATGACGTTGCCAACACAAACATCAGGAGCAAGGTTACGGCTGATTTACCTTTCCTTCAGGGAGCGTCTGCATATAGTGAATATGAGCAGGATTTGCGTGAAGCAGACAGAAGGCTCATTGAAGTGGGGGGTGATTACAAAGTGCAGAATTTTGCAAAATTTTATGCCCGCCATGAATTTATTTCAAGTGCTGCCGGAAGATATACGCTCAACAGTAATGCTCAGCAGAATAATACTGTAGCAGGTATTGATGCCAATTACATGAAAAATGGGCAGGTATATAGCGAGTACCGTATGAACGAAGGCATCGATGGACGAAGTGGTCAGGCTGCGATCGGCCTTCGCAACCGGTTTATCATCAGAGAAGGCTTTGGTATTAATGCCGGCTTCGAGCGGATCTTTACAGTTGAAGGCAGTCCGGTTAATGATGGTACATCCATCTCTGCAGCTGTTGACTATACAGCCAATCCTGACTGGAAAGGTACGGCCCGTGCGGAAGCCAGGTTTGGCAATAACACCGATACTTATTTTGGCAGCTTAGGCTACGGAAGAAAACTCAGTGATGACTGGACCTTCCTTGGAAAGAATGTAGTTGCCTTATCAAAAACCGAGGGTTTGTCCGGCTTTAGTAAAATCCAGCAGCGTATGAGACTGGGTGCAGCTTATCGGGATATCAGAACCAACCGCTTTGATGCTCTTTTCCGTTATGAGTTCAAATATGGAAAAGATGCCCTGGTGTCATCTAATCATTTCCGCATGGCGCATGTGTTTTCTTCGCATGCAAATTACAAGCCCTCTAGAGACTGGACCTTCTCTGGAAGAGTAGCCGCAAAAAGCTCTGTTGAGCAAGATGATTTGCTCAAATCCAAAGCGTTTCTTGAGCTGTTAACCGGCCGGGTTATTTATGATATTGATGACAAATGGGATGCCGGAGTGAACGCAAGCATGCTGGCAAATGCAGACTTCAGTAAAAAAGACTATGGATTTGGTATCGAATTCGGTTACGTGGTAGCAAAAAACCTGCGGCTGGCAACCGGGTTCAATTTCTTTGGATTTAATGACGAAGACCTGGCGGCCAGTAACTACACACAAAAAGGAGTGTATGCCGGTTTCAGCTACAAGTTTGACGAGCAGATCTTTAAGAGTTTAGCTCCAGGATCAGGCAGAAGGGTTGTTGATGACCGCATGTACCTCACCTGTGAGGATGGTTGCTACACCAAACCTGTTATTACACCATTCGAACTGGTAATGCCAAAGTTCGAACTGGACCCATCAGAGCTGAAAGCCGAAAGTATCAGGTATGAAAATCTTGAGATACTTACGGTGCTGCCAAAGCATATTCACTTTAATAATAACAGTACATTTATCAATCAGCCGGCGGCTAAGATGCTGGACCTGGTATCCGAATTCCTCCTTGAACGAGACGATTACTTCATTAAAGTTACAGGCCATACCGATAGCAAGGAATCATACGAATATAATCTTGATCTGTCTGACAGACGGGCACGTGCCGTGAGAGCTTACTTGGTTGCAGCAGGTGTGGATGCCGACAAGCTCCAGTTCGAAGGCCTTA
>Ga0209936_1001989_pt1 | contig 10354 bp, 8 predicted proteins | sample SalPonR1_A_D1_MG_FD_185694 | JGI IMG/M metagenome (GOLD analysis project Ga0209936, IMG submission 185694) | Salt pond soil microbial communities from South San Francisco under conditions of wetland restoration - Salt Pond MetaG R1_A_D1_MG... ... | reverse complement strand
CCGCCGGTGCAGCCACTTGGCGCTCTCGTCGAGCAGCAGCAGCGATACGGCAATGGCGAGCCCGCCGCCCCAGAGCGCCGGTGAAACGGGCTCCACCGCGAGGACGTCCCTGAGGCCGGGCGTGTACATCGCCGCGATATGCACCCCGTGGGCGGCAACGACGGCGAAGATCAGCAGCCGGTTCGCGGCCAGCGGCATCTGGAATGCGGAGCGGCGCTCGGAACGGCAGCTGAAGGTATGTATGTTCTCGAACAGCACCATCTGCAGCAGCACGAGGTTGCGCGCCTGGAACTCGTCGAGCCCGAAGCCTTCGAGCAGGATGTAGAACAGCAGGAATGCCACCCCGCCCATGTACAGGCCGGAGACCAGCGTCTGCTGGATCATCAGGCGGTCGAAGATCGGCTCGCCGGGCGGCCGCGGCTTGCGATCCAGCGCGCCGGACTCGACGCGCTCGGATGCCAGCGCCACGTCCTGGATTCCGTTGGTCACGAGGTTCAGCCACAGCAGTTGCACGGCGGTCAGCGGCAGCGGCAGGCCGGCGAACAGCGCCAGGAAAAACAGCAGCACCTCGGCGGCGCCGGTCGAGAGGAGCAGCCAGGTGACCTTGCGCACATTGTCGTAAGCGCCTCGTCCTTGCTCGATGCCGTCGACCAGCGAGGCGAAGTTGTCGTCCGTCAGGATCAGCGACGCGGCGCGCCGGGCCACGTCAGTGCCCTCGCGTCCCATGGCCACGCCGATGTGCGCGCTCTTCAGTGCCGGCGCATCGTTGACACCGTCGCCGGTGACGGCCACCAGCTCGCCGGCGTCCTGCAAAGTCTCCACGATCAGCGTCTTTTGCCTGGGCTCCACCCGCGCGAACACGGGAGCGGCACAGATCCGCTCGGTCAGCGCATCCTCGTCGTCCTCCAGTTCGCGCAACTGGGCGCCGGTCAGCGCTTCGTCGTCGTCGCCGGCAATGCCCAGCTCGCGCGCGATCGCCAGGCCCGTTTGCGGGTGGTCGCCGGTGATCATGCGCACTTCCACGCCCGCCCGCCGACAGCGCTCGATGGCTTCCGGCACCTCTGCGCGGATCGGGTCGATCAGCGCGGCAAAGCCGAGAAACTCGAGTCCTTCCAGGTCGCTTTCGCCGTGCTCACCCTCGCCTCCGACCGTGCCGGCCGCCACGGCCAGCACCCGGAAACCGTCGCGCGCCAGCGCATCCTCGCGCTCACGCAGCGCGTCGATATCGATGTCGCCACACATCAGCAGCACGGCCTCGGCCGCTCCCTTGACGTGCGCCACCACCTCGCCCTCGACTTCGTTAAACGAGGCCGCATAGCGGCGCTGCGCGCTGAACTCTATCCGGTCGGTCTCGGGGTAGCGCTGCAGCAGTTCATCACGCTCGCTGTCGGCTTTGGCGCCCAGCACCAGGAAGGCCAGGTCTACGCTGTCGCCTTCCGTCTCGGTGGACTCGTCGTCCTTGCCGAAGCTGATTTCTGCCTCGTTGCACAGCATGCCCGCACGCACCAGCCTTTCGATCGCGTCTTTCGCCTCGCCTTCCGGACTTTCGTCATCGCGACAGATCCGTCCCTCGGGATCGTAGCCTTCACCCGAAACCTGCCATTCGGTACCGTCGGCCATCCGCAGCCGCCGGATGGTGAGCACGTTTTCGGTTAGCGTGCCGGTCTTGTCGCTGGCGATGAGCGTGCACGAGCCCAGGCCCTCGACCGCAGGCAGTCGCCGGACGATGACGTTGATGTCGGCCATGCGCCGGGTGGCCAGGGCCATCGCCACGGTGATCGCGATCGGCAGTCCTGCCGGAATGGCGGAGACCGCCAGCGCGACGCCCAGGAAGAACAGCTGCTCGGGCGCCACGCCCTGCAGGAACTGCGTCACGCTGAGCAACGCGATGGCCAGCAGCACAAAGAGCGCGATCTGGCGCGTGAATCGCCGCAGCTTCAACACCAGCGGCGGCGCCTGTGAGTCGCCGCGCGCCAGCGAGCGTGCGATCTGGCCGACCTGGGTGTCCTCGCCGATCCGGCAGACCATACCGGTGGCGCTCCCGTTCATGACGGTGCTGCCTGCGAAGGCCATCGTGACACGCTCGCTGACCACCGCTTCGTCGTCGAGCTCTTCGTCCGCGTTCTTGCCGACCGGCGTGGACTCGCCCGTCAGCGGGGCTTCGTCGACCTCGAGCCCGTTGCAGGAAAGCAGTCGCACATCAGCAGGAACTGCGTCGCCGGACTCGAGCTGCACGACGTCGCCGGGCACCAGCCCGCTCGCATCGACACGCTGCTCCTCGCCGTCCCGGATGACCCGGGCGCGTACCCGGATCATTGCCTTCAATGCCGATGCGCTGGCCTCGGCGCGTCCTTCCTGCACGGCGCCGACCACGGAATTGATCAGCAGCACGGCACCGATGAAGGCGGCATTGGCGAGATTGTCCAGCGCCAGCGACACCACCCCGGCAATCAGCAGCACGTAGATCAACGGGTCGCGGAACTGGCGCAGATAGATGCGCAGCAAGCCGGGCCGGTCTTCCTCGGGCAGTTCATTGGGACCAACGCGCGCTTGCCGGCGTTCGACCTGCTCCTTGGACAGCCCGTCCTTGCGGGACTCGAGCCGGTCCAGGGCCTCGCCCGGCGCAAGCCCGTGCCACGCCGTATCGCGTTCTTTCCGGTCGCCGGAATCGGCCGCCGAACCCATGCTGATCACTCGCCTCGCCTGTAATCCTTTCCTGCTAAGCTTAGCCGAGCCGCGCGTACCCGAGGGGAGCCTGCATGATTCCAGACGAGCCGGTACGCGGCCGCACGCCGCCGCCCTGGGTGGGCGCGCTGAGCGGCATCGAGCGATGCCGCGCTTACAGCCGCGGCCTGTTGCCGGCGACCCCTATGGCCAGGTTATTCGGTTGCCGCACCACGCATGTGGCGGCGGGCACCGTGACCCTGGCGATGCCGGCGAAGGACGCCAGTATTGCGGGCCTCGGCCAGCTGGAGATCAGCGCGCCGATGGTGACGGCACTCGAGGGCGCCTGCAACACAGCGCTCCCTGCCGGTTTTGACATCCTGCCGCTGCGCCTGACCTTTGACCCGTTTCGCCCGGCGTGGCCCGGGCATGGAAACCTGTTGTGCCGCGCCCGCGTGGTCAGCAGCAGCAACCTGTTCGTAAATGCCGTGGTGCAGGTCGAGGACTCTGAAGGGCGCCATGTCGCCCAGGGTTCGCTGCATGGCGCCGTGGTGCGCATCAACCCGCCATGCCCGGCGCCACCGGACACAATGCCCCCGGTGCATGAGCCTGTATATGACACGCCGGATCCCTACCTGCGCAAAGTCGTGGTCAGTCCTGTGGTCGAGCTCATGGAGCGAGAGAACGGGGTGGAAATAATGCGCCAGTTCAAGGATGGCCGCATCAACATGCCGGTGGCGTCGATGTATGGCGTCATGCTGCATGACGTGGAAGAGAATCGCGCGACCTTGTCCATGCCGGCCAGCGAGTGGTTTTGCTCGTTCGGGCACCAGGTCTCGGCACAGGCTATTGCTGCGCTGGCGAACATGACTGTGTTCTCGGGCGTGGTCAGTCTCCACCAGCCGGGCAGCACCAGCGTGTTGCTCGGCAGCTCGACCAGTTTTCTCCGCCAGGTGCCGGCTGACGGGCGACGGCTGCAGTCCGAGGTCATCACGAGCCACCCGGCGCCAAATCTGTATACAGCCGAGGCCACCGTGCGCAATGCTGACGGGGAGATGGTTGCGCAGAGTGTCGGCTCTATTATGCGCATCGACGCCAGCAAGCGGCAGCGACGTCAGCGCGCAAAGGGGCGCCGCGTCCTTGCAACGCTGTTGTTCGTGGATATTGTCGACTCCACGGCGTTGGCAGGCCGCATGGGTGACGCCGAATGGCGTAATTTGCTCGAGGAGTTCAGGCTGAAGATCCGCCGCGAGATCTCGCGTTTCAACGGTATCGAGGTGGATACGGCGGGCGACGGTTTCTTCGTGCGTTTCGATTCTCCCGCCTACGCCATCGAGGCGGCCCGGGCCGCCAGTGCCGCGATCGCGGAATTGGGCATCAAGCTGCGCGCCGGCATCCACACTGGCGAGTGCGAACTGGAGGGCACGCGCCTCGCCGGCATGGCGGTGCATGTGGGAGCGCGGATCATGGCGGCAGCCGGTCCGGGCGAGATCATGGTGTCTTCGACGGTCAAGGAGCTCGCGGGCGGATCCGGTTTTGAATTTGTCGACCGGGGAGAGCATTCGCTGAAAGGAGTGCCTGACCCATGGCGCCTGTATACCGTGGGTGACTGAGGCAGTTCATCATCATTCCGGGTGCAGATAGAAGACCTTGCTCAGGATCTGCCAGCGATCATCGATCTTCACCAGCGTGAAGAAATCGGTGAAGCGGTGTCCGGTCCAGTTGTCGATCTCGATGCGGACAGCGGCTGCGGTGCCTTCGATGTCGATGCGGGTTTCGCCGGCCGAAATGTCTGCCGCCGGGCCATTGTCGTCATGCCACTCGTAGAACATTCCGATCGGTCCCGCGAACAGCTCCGGACCGACGTAGCCGCAGATCGTCGCCATTTCGTGGAAGATGGGACGCATGTGATCGCTGCTGCCGTTACGCGCGCCCTCGATATAGGTCTGCATGAGCGCGGCGATCTGTTTCGCATCATCATTTCCGGTGGAATTGCTCATGCTGTTGTTCCTTTCTGAAAGAAGACCGTTGGGCTGACTATTGCGGTGTGTCACAGCAGCGCGCTGACTGCGCCGCGTATCGGCGAGACCGGCTCGTGGAACTTTCTGATGCGAAAGTCCTCGAGCGAAGCGCCGTCGCGCACGGCCGCCAGCCATGCCTCGGGATCGAACTCGACGCCGACCGGGTTTGCCTCGAAGGCGGGACCGCAGATGTAGGCATTGCATTCATCGTCGGTATCGAAGGCGTTGACCTGGAATTCCATCTGGTTGCCGTCGGGATCGGCGTAGTACATTGAAACCGTCAGCCCGTGGTGGATGCACCAGTACGGTTCGACGCCCTTGATTTTGCAGTCGGCGTAGTTGCTAAAGAGATCCTCCAGCGAAGCATGCGTCCACGCCAGGTGATCGACGCCAACCCAGCCGCGGCTTTCGGGTTCGGAGCCGTCCGGATCGATGACCGACAGGTCGAGAAAAGCGAAGCGATGGTGTTCGTCATCAAAGGTCAGAAAGGCCATCGCAGGATTTTTATGCTGCACCCGGGCGCCGAACACGGTGCTGTACCAGGACAGCATCTCTCCAAAGCGGCGGGTGCGATAGACCACGTGGGCCAGGGCCCTGGGTGCGACAGGCATGGGGATCTCCTCGGAGAGTGTCTGACGTGAAATCGAACCGTTCCATCGTGGCGCCGCTGCCGGACCACGCCAAAGTCGATTCGGCGAAACATAACAGAAAAGCCTCGCAAGTATGATCAATGGCGGTTGCAGCATTGCCGCACCGGCTGCCGCCGATCCCCGGCTTTGCCCCGTACACAAAGCGTCATGCAACCGGTACCCTGAATACAAGGATTGCTCCGGGCGCGGGGACACGCGCCGCAACGAGGGAGGCGACGATGACTCCAGGCACATGGAACGAGCAGGCGGCTTCATGGGTCGAGAAGGCCGTGCTGGCGCCCTCCAGCCATAACACGCAACCCTGGGTCTTTGGCATCGATGCAGCGGCGATCGACCTGTTGGCAGACCGCACCCGGGCTCTGCCGGTGAACGATCCCGAGGATCGCGAACTTGCGATCAGTTGCGGCGCCGCCCTGATGAACCTGCGGATCGCGGCCGGGAACCAGGGCTTCCATGTCCAGGTCGACCGGCTGCCCGAGCCGGAAGACCCCGACAGGCTGGCGCGGCTTACCATACACCGTGAAAACGGCGAGCTTGTCGAGGCCGGGGATCTTGGCGAGGATGCCCCGCTGGCCGAGTTCATGGAGGCGCGGCGGACTTACCGGAAGCGCTTTGCGGAGCGCAAAGTGGATGCGGCCACGGTCGATCGGCTCGTCGAGGCGGCGGACGGCGAGGCAACCTGGCTAAAGCCCCTGCTCGCGGAAGAGGACAGGCGGCAGGCTGCGAGGCTGGTCGCGGAGGGCGATGCCGCGCAGTGGGCCGATCGCAGCTGGCGGCGTGAGCTCGCGGCCTGGATGCACCCGAGGCGACGGGGCGACGGCTTGACCATCCCCGCACTGGCGGCGCCGGTGGCCCGGCTGGTGGTCCGGACCTTCGACATGGGTGGCGGCGTGGGCGCCAAGGACCAGGAACTGGCTGAAGGCTCCCCGCTGCTGGCTGTGCTCGGGAGCAAGGGCGACGATACGCTCGACTGGATCCGGGCGGGCGAGGCGCTGCAGCGTGTCCTGCTTACGGCCTGCAGTTGCGGCCTGCAGGCCTCTTACCTCAATCAGCCCATCCAGGTTGCATCGCTGCGCCCCAGGCTTCAGAAGCTCGTCGGCAAGGGGTTCCCGCAGCTGCTTCTGCGCTTTGGCCATCCTTCCGAAGCGATCCCTGCAGCGCCACGGCGGCCGGTGGAAAAAGTCATCGAGTGGCAAGATCGTGGCGCCCGCGACTGAGATCCGCGACGCCACCGTCGACGATGCGGCGCTGATCCTGCGCTTCGTCAGGGAACTGGCGGCCTATGAGAAGGCGCCGGATGCCGTGGCCGCGACCGAGACGGACATCCGGCAGTCGCTGTTCGGGACGGATGCCATCGTGCATGCGGTGATCTGCGAAATGGACGAGGCGCCTGTCGGGTTTGCCGTCTACTTCTTCAATTATTCGACCTGGCTGGGGCGGCGCGGCCTTTACCTGGAGGACTTGTATGTCTCCCCGGCTCACCGCCGAGCCGGCGCCGGCAAGGCCTTGCTGAAACACCTGGCCGGAGTCGCCCGGTCCCTGGGGTGCGGGCGCATGGAATGGAGCGTGCTGGACTGGAATACGCCGGCCATCCGTTTCTACGAGTCGATCGGCGCGGAACCGCTCCACGAATGGGTGGGTTATCGTCTTGCAGGCGAAGCCTTGCGCCGCTTCGCGGGCAGCGCATGAACATGCCGGGCTCTTTCGAGGGCTGGCCGGTGGGCTGGGTCGAGTGTGCGCGTGCGGCGCCCTTGGCCTATGCTCTCATGGGAAACGGACGCTGCTGTTGGAGAATCGAGGACCCGCTACGGACAAGCCGGTGACAGCACAGACCCAGCATGAAAAAACGCTGCCCCGCGTGGTGCAGATCGGCTTTCACAAGTGCGGAACGCGCAGCCTGGAGCAGCTGTTTCGCGGCGCCGGCCACCCCGTGGTGAAGTACAAGCTGCGGCGGCCGCTCCGCCGCAGTCGTAACGCAGCGCTCATCATGCGGCAGAACCTCGAGCGCGGCCGCAAGGCCTTCGCGGGATTCGAAGACCAGGTCTTCTATGCCGACCTGATCTACCAGACCGAGAGCGACAGTTTCGAGCCCATTCGCCATTTTCGGGAGATCCTGCGCGACTATCCGGACACGCTCCTGTTGCTGAACCTGCGCAACCGCGAGGACTGGATCCGGTCGCGCCTCAAGCATAGCCACGGGGAGTTCGCCCAACGGGTCATGCGCCAGCGCAACATCAACTCGATCGAGGAACTGGCGAAAAGCTGGCGTGAAGAATGGGACGCTCACCTGGCCGACGTGCGGGTCTTCATGACGGACCGGCCCGAACAACTCATCGAGTTCGACATCGACACGGGATCCGTCGAGGCGCTGGTCGAACGGCTGTCGGCTTACAAGCTGCGCGTGGAGGACTGGGGCGACGTCGGACGGACGCGCGGCGTCAGCCGTAATCCGCTGGTCGAGAAGCTCAAGAAGTTCTGGGCCCACGCGCGCTGGCGCCCGTCAGACTGAAAGCGCCGCGGCCGGCGTGGCCGCCCATGCCCGGCGCCCTCAGGCGCCGTTGGCGGCCTTGGCCAGCTCGCTCTCCAACTCTTCGTAAGAAAGCTGCTCGATTCCCATCTTCCGGAACAGCGCCTGCAGTTCCGGCCGGTAGTGCTCGATGGTCGGGTGCGGCACCTCGATCGCGATCGCGCGCTGCTCCGGCTGCAGCCACTTGACGGTGAACAGCGAGGAGCTGATGTCGGCGAGAAACACGCAGTCCTCGCGCAGAAACGGCAGCAGCAGCTCGAACCCCACGCGATTGTCGAGATGCACCGCCCGCGGATATCTCATTTGCAACTCGTCCAGCAGCTGCGAGCGGGGATGGGCCTTGATGGCGATGCGTTCCTGGGAACATTGTGACTCAAGCATCTTCATGATTCGCCCGGTGTGCGCCCAGGTGTCCGCGTAATGCTGCTCGTGCGTCAGCAGCAGCACGAAATCGACCGCCGCAAGAGCGGCCCGGTCAATGCCAGTGACGTTCGCCAGGGCCTGTGACATGTGCTCGAAGGCCGGCGTGTCGAAGTAGCGGCTGTCGAAGGGCAACACGGTCTTGCCCATCTGGCGGTAGACGGGGTGCACGAGCTCCGGAAACACGGCATAGACCTTCGAAATCCATCCGGAGGTGCCGAGAATCACCGGGTTCTTCCACCAGGACCCATAGTAGAGTTTTTTGAGCAGTGCATCGCCGTACTTGTGCTGGAAGCTGTGCATCCTGCGGGAACCGAGATAGGTGTGGAGGCCGTCGTCGAGATAGATCCCCTCCACCGCCGGATCATGGCGCCGGGCGATGTGCATCGCATACTGGAATTCGACGTGCCGGTCGGTGCCGGTGAAAATCTTCGCCGCCGGGCGCTCCGCAAGATAATCGTCCAGTACCTTCATGCGCTGCTTGCGCTGGCGCGCCTTGCTGCCCTGGCCGCGCCCTGGGCCGCTTTCAAGTCTGAGCACGTCGCAGAAGACCCGTCCGTCCCGGCGGATGACCTCGCCGAGGAGCTTCGCGTTGCTCTCGATGCGAGAGGAGATCACGGCGATGTTCCGGGCGTCCCCGTAGCGGATCGCCATGTTGACCGCGAGCAGGAAATGCAGCGGCGAGGAAATGAAGTAGTAATGATGGACCGGCACGGTCAAGCCCGCTTTGTTCTCGAATGATCAACATCTTACACCCTGGTTGCGCTTCCTATTTTCACTGTGCTGCAACCGCCTGATGCGTTTCCCGGGATGCCGCTCCGATGGCCATGCCAGCCCCCGAAACGCTAATATCGGGCTGGGTGTCGCAGTAACGAGAGGCTTGCGGACAACATGGCGGAGCGCAAGTTCGAATATGGCCCGATCGCGCGGGGAATTTACATCGCCCTGCTCTGGCTGGTGATCCTGACTGCGGTCGCCTTTCCCGAGCTGTTGCTCTGGCACCTGCTGCTGATCCTGTTTCTCGGACTGGGGCTGCGTCCCCTGCTGGAAAAAACCGGTCTCTATGCGCTGTACGCGCACGTCGCGGTCTCGTTTGTGGAACGACGGAACCGGAAATTCGTCGAAACCCGTCGCCGCGAAATCGAGCGCAAAAGGCGGCGTGAAATGTACCGCCGCTTCGGCCACGACGATCCCCGCTTGCCGAAGAACTGGTGATCCTCCCTTGCGCATCGCGTGGGCCGACCGTTTGCCCGTTGTCTTGCCTGACCCTGGAATCCTGACCATGAGATTTTATACTCGCCTCCTGGCGCCATTGCTGCTTCTTTTTGTTCCGCCTTTGTGGGCGGAAGGCCCCGCGGAGCCCGGCGAGAGCGTCCCGGTCGCCATCGAGCAAGTGCTGGAACTGGGGCCGCTGCCGTTGTCGGCCGGGCTGCTCGAGGACTCCGACAAGGCCGATGCGCTGCAGCGCGCCATCGTCCGGCAGATGGCGCAGGGCGTCATGCCGCGCGCCGGCGCCGGCGTACCGGTGTTCAGGCAATCGCTGTCCTGGCAGCAGCGCTCACCGGCGGCGACGGTCGACTCGGACGCCGCGGCGCTGTGGCTCTGGTCGTGGCAGCTGGATACCGACCGCTTCGTGAAGGGGCATGTGAAGATCGAGGGCCTGGAGGGTGTTCAGCTGTTCAACGGCGTGGCGCCCGTGACCGGCGACGATGAGAACGGACACGAGCTGGCGCTGCGCAACGGCACGCATACGCTCTGGCTCTTGCACCGCGGGCCAAAGGGCGAAGAGCCGGCGACGCTGAGCTGGCACGGCAAGACCGCGGTCGATCGCGTCCGGCCGCATACCCGCCCCGAGCGGCGCGTCTCCCCGGAGCGCCTGACCAATGCCGAAACGGTCAGCAGCATGGCCATCTCGCCGGACGGGCGCTACCTGGCGCTGGCCTTCGACGGCCGCAGCGACGCCGCCGATATCGACCTGCGGCGCATGGAGATCCGCGATCTCGAGGATGACGGCATCGTGCGCCAGTGGACCGGCGCGCGGCCGAAGGCGCTGGCCTGGAGCCCGGACGGTC
>Ga0209936_1001987_pt1 | contig 10366 bp, 8 predicted proteins | sample SalPonR1_A_D1_MG_FD_185694 | JGI IMG/M metagenome (GOLD analysis project Ga0209936, IMG submission 185694) | Salt pond soil microbial communities from South San Francisco under conditions of wetland restoration - Salt Pond MetaG R1_A_D1_MG... ... | reverse complement strand
TTTAAATCCTAAATCTACAAGCAGTTTGACATCTAGTAAATATATAATGAAATTCAAAAAAATCAATCCTCCAAATTAGGTATCATAAATCTACTGATATGATAACATAATTTGGAGGATAATTCATTACCTATTTATTTATTATATTTTATTTAACATAGTTCATAAAAAATGTTATTATAGCTGCGTTTGTAAAATTACTAAATAATCCTCCTATAATAGGAACAACGAAAAATGCCAATTTAGAATAAGCATATTTATCGCTTACACTTTTCATATTAGCCATTGATACAGGAGTAGCTCCCATACTAAATCCTACGTGACCAGCTACCATCATAGCTGAATCATAGTCTTTACCCATTACATAAAATGTTATATACCTTACAAAAAGGAATACAACTATAACTTGAGCTATTAGTAGTACTACCAACGGTAGCGCAAGTTCTGCAAGTTCCCATAGTTTCATAGTATATACTGCCATCGATACAAATACACCCAAACTAACATTTCCTATAGTATCTATTTCTTTTGTAGGAACCTTATAATCTTTGATATCCATAACAACTCTTATTATTACTCCTCCCAACATACCCATTACGTGAATTGGAAGAGTTACACCAGGTAGTAAAATTTTGAATATAATATGAAGAACCGATCCTAATCCTAACCCAATAAACAATAGATAAAATCCTCTTGTTAGTTGTTTGGCATTAAATAAATTATCTTCAGATTCTTTAGTACTTTCACCATAAGAAACTGAAACTGAAGATCCTGAAACGTTTTCCTGGATTCCAGATTTTTTTAAACTCTCTTCTTTCAAATCTTTATTAAATAAATTTTTCTTTATTATTAAATTATTTGCTATAGGTCCACCTATAATAGATCCAGCTACTAAACCAAAAGTTGCTGCTGCTACCGCAACTGATATTGCACCCGTATATCCCATTTCTTCGGCTATTGGTGCAAATGCTGCTGCATTTCCATGTCCACCTGTCATAGGTATTGAACCAGTCATTAAGGCCATCATAGGCTCTATATTTAAAACTTTTGATAAGCTAACTGCTGTAACATTTTGTAAAAATGCTAATGCTGCTGCTAAACCTAGAAAGGTGATAACTTTTTTTCCACCACTTTTTAGCAAAGTAATACTAGCTGCAAAACCACATGCTGTAAAGAATAAATTCATGAAAAATTGTTGCAAAGTTTTATCAAATACAAGGGTAACTATTCCTGCTTGTCTTAGAATTAAAACTACTACTGAAAATAGTAGTCCCCCAATTACAGGAGATGGAATACAGTATTTTTCTAAAAATTTTACTTTGCTTTTGATTACGCCCCCTATTAATAATAATATAACTGCGATAAAAAGCGTTTGTGTCATGTCAAAACTTAAATTGATCATTGTTATACCTCCATTTTATATTTTGTTTTTTATACTGCTTGTTCTTTTTCACACTTTTTTTCTAACTTAGAAATCATACTCTTCAAAATTTCTACACAATCTCCTACTACTTTATAATTAGCTACTGTAAATATAGCTGCATCTTTATCTGTATTAATTGATATAATCGTTTCTGCTCCGCTAATACCTGCAAGATGTTGTATTGCACCTGATATGCCAAAAGTAACTAATAATTTTGGTGCTACAATAGAACCCGTTTGACCTATTTGATTCTTTTGATCAGCCCAACCTATATCTACCAAGGGTCTTGATACACCAACCTTACCTCCTAATAGTTCTGCTAACTTCTCAACTAACGCAAGATTCTTTTGTGATCCAATCCCCCTTCCTACAGATACTATTATTTCTGCGTCAGAAATAGATTCAGCCTTTTCTTCTATTATATTTTCTATAATTTTAATGCTAGGCTCTTTAATACTAGGCATATCTATATTTATTACTTCTTTAGCATTAGTCTCCTTTTTAACTGCCTCCATTACACCTGGCCTTACTGTTGCCATTTGGGGCCTATGTTCCGGGCAAACTATCTGAGCCATTAAGTTACCACCAAATGCAGGCCTAGTTTGATTTAGCAATCCTGATTTTTCATCAATTTCCAAAATTGTACAATCAGCAGTAAGCCCTGTTTTTACACGTGCAGCTATTCTTGGTGCTATTGATCTACCAAAATTAGTTGCCCCAAACAAAAATATCTCAGGCTTGTAATCTAATATAACTTTATCTAAAAATTCAAGATAAACCTCTTCTAAATTATCTTTCAAAATTTCATGTTCGCTAATATAAACTTTGTCTGCACCATAAGCAAATAATACATCTAAATCTTTTCCTACATTCTCTCCCAGCAAAATTGCTTTTACAGAACAGTTTCTTTCTTTAGATAATTCTCTAGCTTTTGATAATAACTCATAGGACACTGCTTCTATTACGCCATTGTTTTGCTCTATAAAAACCCATATATCTTTATACTTATCAAGTTCAATACTATTTGTTTTTTCTTTTTCAATTTTAATTGCATCAAAAGGGCAACTATCAATACACATACCACATAGAATACAATTTTCATTTACCTTAGCTTTCTTATCTTTCATCTCTAAAGCTTCATAGGTACAACTTTTTATGCAGATACCACATCCCCTACAAGCATCACTATCTATTATTAATCCACTCATTTAGATTACCTCCTTTATTACAGAATTTATTTTTTCTGATTTAGTTTCAGAGTCTCCTTCAATTTCAATTGACTCATTTTTTCTTTCAGGTATATATGTTTTTACAACTTGAGTAGGAGAACCCGAAAGCCCAATATATGACTTGTTTGCTCTTAAAGATTCAGCATTTTCTACAATAACTGAAGCATCCAAACTATTAATAACACCGTCTATGGAAGGTAATCTAGGCATATTTATATCTTTCAATACTGTTAATAAAACGGGTGTCTTAGTTTTTACTAATCTTTTTCCAGTTTCAGTAATAGTTCTGCATGTTATTTCATTATCACTAACTTCTATTATTTCTGATACATTTGTGATATGAGGGATCTTTAAATTCTCAGCCAATTCAGGTCCTATTTGTGCTGTATCTCCATCAACTGCCATTTTTCCACATAATATTAGATCTACTTCACTAATCTTTCTAATTCCTAATGATAATGTGTAAGCAGTAGCCAAAGTATCAGCTCCAGCAAAACTTCTATCCGACAATAGCATTCCACGATCTGCGCCAACACTTACAGCATCCCTCAATATTTTTTCTGCAGCTGGTATGCCCATACTCAATGCTATTACTTCTCCTTGAATTTTTTCTTTTATTTTAATGCCTTCTTCCAAAGCATATGTATCAAAGGGATTGATTACAGACTGTTTTCCATCTCTTATAATGGTATTAGTTTCAGGATCTAATCTAACTTCATTAGTAGAAGGAACCTGTTTTACACAAACTACTATTTTCATAATTATTCACTCCTTTTTCCGACTTCAAATAAATTACCTGGACTTAATAATAATTTAGGGTCAAGTGTCGATTTTATATCTATCATTTCATCTATATGATTTTGTCCATACATTACTTTTAAATACTTTGATTTTAATTTTCCTACTCCGTGTTCAGCCGAAACAGCTCCTCCTAATTCAGTTACTTTTTTAGCCCATTTTTCATAAAGTTTTAATCCTATATCGTAATCTTTATTATCTCTAGGCAAAATATTTACGTGGAGATGATTATCACCTATATGTCCCCAAGTTGCTGATTCTAAATTTTCTTTTATAATATCTTTCTTATACATTTTTATAACTTCTTCCAAATGTTCATCCGGAACAGACATATCTGTGCCTAGTTTTGTTATCTTAGAATTTTCTTTTTTTCTTTCATCAATAAGCATATTAACGCTTTCCGGAACTGCATGCCTGAAAAATATTAATCTATTTAGTCCTACATCATTTTTTGCAACCCATGTATCTTTTGACTTACCTTTAGAACTATTCATTATCTTTGAAATTTTTTCTAAATTTGACAAGGCCACTTTTTCCTCTTCTGCATGTATTTCTAAATATACAACTGATTTCATTTTTTCATCCACATCTGGCAACCTTTCAAATCCAGGATTTCTTTCTTTTTGTTTTTTTAAAATATATAAGGCATTTTTATCGAAAAATTCCATAGAAGCTATATCCTTTAAATTTCGTCTAATCTCTTCAACAAATCCAATTGCTGATGCTTCATTTTCAAAAAAACAACTTACTCCCCAAATTATTTCTGGTAGTTTTAAAAGTCTTACTTCTATTTCAGTTATTATTCCAAGAGTCCCATCTGCTCCTATAAAAAGATCTATAGCATCCATGTTATCTTCTACATAATATCCTGATGCATTTTTACTATTAGGCATTAAATATTTAGGTAATACAAACTCTATATTCATCCCTTTATCAGTTTTTAATACTAAGCTTCTTCCCACCGCAAAATTTTTACCTCTTTCTACAGTCAAGGTATCACCATCAGATAGTACTAATTTTAATTTTTCAATATATTTTCTCGTAGGTCCATACATATAACTCCTTGCTCCTGATGCATTACAAGAAACCATTCCGCCGATTGTAGCACTAGTTTCAGTTGGATCCGGACTAAAAAACATTTCTTCTTTTTTACAAAAATTATTAAACACTTTTTTTGATTCAAAAGACCAATTGCTAGTATCAAATTTTCTTAATTTTATTTTTTCTTTAAATTGAGATAGTATGGCACCAGGTTGTAAAGTCACATAGTAATTATCTTCTTCATCTACTCTCATTCCTAAAATATTATTTAATTTCGAAAGATTTAACACGTGACCCTTCCTAGGGACAGCACCAGCAGCAAGCCCAGTTCTAGCTCCTTGTATTGTAATAGGAACTTCTTTTGAATACATGTCTTTAACAATATCTATTACTTCTTCTCCAGTTTTTGGAAAAGAAATACTTTCTGCTTTTCCTATTGTTCTTGATTCATCTCTTAAATATTCAACATAATCTTCTTTTATACAATGAATTATATTATTATTCATATTACAACTCCTCTATTTTTTACTATTTATTTATCATTAGCTCTAATTTATTTAATTATACAACCGAATATATGCAATATCTATCGTTTTCTTGATTGAAAATTTGCATATATTGCTATATGTGATAATATATATTATATTAATATGGAGGAAAGTGTGATATTCTCGACAAAATACATCACACAAGAATATTTATGAATATAGATTATGAAATCAAATTAAATCAAGATAATGATTGGAACATGAAGAAACACCACTTTCATGAAAATTATGAAATTCTTCTATCTTTAACTAACTCTGGTAGTATTTTTTTGGAAAATACTGTCTACAATATCAAGCGAGGAACTCTTATACTTATAAAAAATACCTCCCTGCATAGAACTATGGTAGACAAAAAAAATCTATACAAAAGATATATAATTCATTTCCCTGAATCTACTCTTTCAGAAATTTCAAGCAAAAAAAGCGACTTATTATCCAAGTTTTGTGGAGATGATATTTGTATACAATTATCAGAAAAACAGCTTAATAAGACTATTTTGATTATTGAAAAAATCACAAGTAAAGAACCAGAAAAATTCGGATCTGATATTTTAAAAGATATAGCCTTTGTACAATTACTCATAATAATCAGTAATTTTTTTAATAATAATAGCAATAAAAATTCTACTAGTAACTTTAAATTCAATAAAGTTTATCCAATAATAAAATACATAGAAAAAAATATTGAAGGTGATTTATCGTTAGATAGCATTTCCGATAATTTCTATATAAGCAAATACCATCTTTGTAGAATATTTAAAGAATCTACAGGTTTCACATTAAGAGAATATATAATCAACACCAGAATATTAAAGTCTTGTACTTTTTTAAGAAAAGGATGTAATGTTCAAAGCTCAGGAGAATTAGCCGGCTTTAATAATAACTCACATTTTATAAGAACCTTTAGCAAACTAAAAGGAATCTCACCTGGACAATATATGAAAAAATACAAATAACATTAATATCTATCTAACGTTTAATCTTTTATTATCTGGGTAATAATAAAATGAGTGTAAAACTTTTTAAGGAGGTTAAATAATGGATTTAATTACAAAAGATGACGTCAGAAATCTAATCGAGAAAAACAAAGATATTTCTGTCTCAATTTTTTTACCTACTGAAAAAGGCGGAAAAGAAGCTATGCACGGAAGGATTCGTCTTAAAAATCTTTTAAAAGAAACCGAAAATAGTTTAAAAGAAAACAATATTAATGACAACAAAATAGAAATAATGCTTGAATCAGCTTACAAGTTAGTAGAGGATACCACTTTCTGGCAACATCAAAAAGATGGACTAGCAATATTTATAACAGAAGATTTTTTTGATTATTTTAAAGTACCAGTAAAATTTAATGAAGTCTCTCTGGTTTCCAATCAATTTTATATAGTACCTTTACTATCTCAATTTACCGGAGATGGAGAGTTCTATCTTTTATCACTAAATCAAAACAATATCAAATTATACCAGTGCAGCCAATATACTATAAAAGAAATTGAATTAAATGATACACCTAAAAATCTCTCGGAAGCTTTAAAATACGATGTATTTGAAAAGCAAATGTCGGGACATTCTGGATCAGGCTCTACAACAATTATGCACGGTATAGAGACAGAAGATAGAAAAAATCAAGTCTACAGATTTTTCCAGATGGTAGATACCGGAGTTATAAATAGCATTAAAAACAAGAACATACCATTAGTACTGGCCGGCGTTAAAAACGTTCAAGCTATTTACAGAAAAGCAAGTAAATATAAAAACTTAATAGAAGAAGGTGTAGAAGGAAGCCCTGAAGATTTAAGAGAAGAAATACTACACAGAAAAGCTTGGGAAATATTACAATCCTATTTTACGGAGAGCTATAGGAAAATTATAGAAAACTACGAAGAAATTAAAAGCACAAAACAAACTTCAAATAAAATAGATGAAATAGCACCTGCTGCATATAATGGAAGAATCGAGAACTTAATTTTAGCATCCAAATTTCAACAATGGGGTGCATATAATCAAAAAAAGAATGAAGTAGACCTACATAAAAGAAGTACAAAGAACAATGTAGAACTTCTAAACTTCTCAGCTGTCCATACTTTTAAAACTAACGGAAATATTTATGTAGTATCAAATGAGGATATTCCAGGCAATAAGCCTTATATAGCTAAATTTAGATACTAATTATATTCTAATAAATAGGGATATGTCGAAACATATCCCTATTATAATTTGCAAACTAAATATACTGATTTATAAAATTTTAACTAAAAAATATGAAAAGGTGATAAAATGATAAAGAAAAAAATCCAAGACCAAAAAAATTTTTTTAACAGCAATAAAACAAAAGACATATCTTTTAGGATGCTTCATCTCATAAAATTAAAAGAAAGTATTAAAGAAAAAGAAGAAAAAATTATTGAAGCATTAGGAAAAGACTTAGGAAAATCAAGTTTTGAAGCCTATACCTCCGAAGTTGGTTTTGTTTTAGAAAGCTTAAATTATACAATCAAATATATGAGAAAATGGGCAAAAACCCAAACAGTAAGAAGGCCTATTTTTATGCCTATATCTAAAAGCTATATCAAATACCAACCTCACGGAACAGTACTTATAATAGGACCTTTCAACTATCCTTTTCAATTGATTATGGAACCTTTAATTGGAGCAATTGCTGCAGGAAATACTTGTATCCTTAAACCTTCTGACAAAACTCCAAATACTGTTGAGATTATCAAAGAAATAATAGGTGAAATTTTTAAAAAAGATCATGTAGATGTAGTAACAGGAAACAGAGAAGCTGTTTCAGAACTTATACATTCAGATTTTGACTATATATTTTTCACTGGCAGCGTTCCAGTAGGAAAAATAATAATGGAAGCTGCATCTAAAAACTTAACTCCAGTAACTCTTGAACTAGGCGGTAAAAGCCCTACCATAGTACATAAAGATGCAGACATTATGAAGGCCGCCTCCAGAATTGTTTGGGGTAAATTTTATAATTCAGGACAAACCTGTATAGCTCCAGATTACATTTACGTTCACAAAGAAGTTAAAGACAAATTTCTCCAAAATATTAAAAATGAAATTACATCTTTTTATGGAGAAAACCCACTTAATAGCCCCGACTATGGGAAAATAATTAATCTAAAAGAATTCAACAGGCTATCCAATATAATAGATGAAAACAAGCTTTATTTCGGTGGAGAAAAAAATGAAGAAAAATTAAAAATTTCTCCTACAATACTTACGGATATTACTTGGGATGATAATGTTATGAAAAGAGAAATATTTGGTCCTATTCTTCCAATACTAACTTATACTAATATTAATGATGTGCTGAAAATAATCAACGATAGGCCCAGACCTTTAGCGCTATATTTGTTCACCGAAGCTAAATATCTTCAAAAAAAAATCGAAGACCAAATACCTTTCGGAGGCGGATGTATAAACGATACTATATCTCATGTGTCATCTCCTAACCTTCCCTTTGGAGGCACAGGTAATTCTGGTATTGGATCCTATCATGGAAAAGAAAGTTTTATAACCTTCTCCCACAAAAAAAGCATGATGAAAAAATCAACACGCTTTGATATTAGATATATTTATCCTCCATATAAGGGTAAATTGAAATTTATTAAAAAAATAATGAAGTAAAAAACATCTCCTTTCCTGGAGATGTTTTTTACTTCATTATTTTAATCCTAATATTTGTCTTGCTTCATCCGGGGTTGCCGGTTCTTTATTCATTTCTTTTATAATTCTTACTGCTCTTTCAACAAACTGCTTGTTAGAAGTAGCAAGCTCGTCTTTATTGTATTTTAAATTATCTTCCATTCCTACTCTTATATGTCCACCTAATGCTAAAGTTGTGTAAAGAATAGGTAAATGTCCTGCTCCTATCCCCAGAGCCGACCATGTTGAATTTTCAGGAATTAAACTTTTTAAATATACTAAGTTTTCAACTGTTGCTGCTGTACCACCCGGTGCTCCTAACACAAATTGAAAATGCAAAGGTTCTTGTAATACACCTTTTTTTAGATAATACATAGCATTGTAAAACATTCCCGAATCGAATACCTCTATCTCGGGTTTTACACCATTTTCTTTCATAGTATTGCCAAGTTCTTCTAAGAAGTTTGGGTGATTTATGAAAAGAGCATTATTTCCCCAGTTCATTGAACCCGCATCGTATGAAGCTAGTTCTGGTTTTATTTCTTTAAGATGAGCTTGTCTAGTTTCATCAGTAGCATCAAGATCTCCTGAAGTTGTAAGATTAAGTACTATATCACATTTTTTTCTTATTAAATCAACAGTCTTTTTGAATTTTTCTTTATCCATAGTACCGTTTTCATTTTCATCTCTCATGTGTAGATGAGCTACTGCAGCTCCTGCTTTATAACATTCGTAAACATCTTCAGCAATTTCTTCTGGAGTAATAGGTACATTTGGATTTTGCTTTTTCTTTGGCCAAGCTCCTGTTGGAGCTATTGTAATTATTGTTTTTGACATCTTTTCACTCCTCTATTATTTTATAAATTTTCTTCAACCTTGAAATCACGATTATATTTATGTTCATCAATACCTTTAATTATCAAAATATTAAGTAATGCTAGAATTGCGAATGCTAAGTAAGCATTACGTATTTCACCACCAGTAAATATTTGGACTACACCATTAATTAAGAAACACATTGCAGTTATAGCTCCCTGGATAGGAAATATAACAGAGTTAACCTTGGCAAATCCATGTCTTCCGTATATTGCAGCAGGTAAAGATGTCATAAAGTTTGCAGATCCACCAATTCCTATTGCAATCATAAATAAAGATAGATATATAAGGTATGAAATATTTGTATAGTTGCAAAATAATGCTAAAGCATACCAAAGAGCAAACCCTATCATAGTTCTCTTTGTTCCAAGCTTCTGGTCAAATAAACCAATTAACCAAGATCCACCTACGCCTACTAAAGCTAGAACTGTCATAATTAAAATTGCTTGGTTTTGTTCAAATCCCAATTCCATATTTCTTAGTACAAGTTGGCTCATAACACCAACAGAACATATTTGAAAAATCCCTGTTGCAAAAGCTGCCATCCATAGTTCCTTTGTTTTTAGCAATGACTTAGTTGTCCACCTATCAGATTCTTTTGGATCTTCTAGGTCATATTCATTTTTATAAACAAAGTCAGCAACATTATCTGGGTTTAAGCCGTATTCTTGAGGAGTATCTCTGACATAAATAAATCCTATTATCCCTAAAAATATTACTCCCAAACCTATAGGTATTATTCCTACTTCCAAACCAAAATTCCCTAATAGAAAAGCTATTAGTGGAACATA
>Ga0209936_1001980_pt1 | contig 10374 bp, 8 predicted proteins | sample SalPonR1_A_D1_MG_FD_185694 | JGI IMG/M metagenome (GOLD analysis project Ga0209936, IMG submission 185694) | Salt pond soil microbial communities from South San Francisco under conditions of wetland restoration - Salt Pond MetaG R1_A_D1_MG... ... | reverse complement strand
TATATTCATTGGTACTTTGAAGGCCTATTTCAAATTGAAATATACTTTTAGGTAATGTTTTTAAAAATTCCAAAAATTCTAAGTTAATTATATCTGCTGTGATTTCATAGTGAACTTTAATTGCTATATTTTTAGATACTATATATTCCATTATTGCTTTTGATCTTTTCCAGTCGTAATTAAAGGTTCTATCTACAAATTTTATGATTAGAGGTTTCAGTTCATATATTTTATCTAAATCTTTTTTTATTCTTTCTATAGGCATTGCTCTTATACCTGTGTCCCTTGAAGATAAACAAAATCCACAGCTAAAGGGACATCCTCTTGTAGTTTCATAATAAATGTACTTATTTTTAAAAAAATCTTTTTTATTTTCTCTTGAGTATTCTGTTTCGTATGGAAATGGTATGTTTTTTAAATTGTGGATTTTATTTATTCCTGGAGTTTCAAATGTTTTTCCATTTTGTCTATACATTATGCCTTTTATGTCTTCTAAATTTTTATTATTTTCAATAGCATTTATTAGTGAGGGAAGCACCTCTTCTCCCTCTCCTTTTATAATATAATCCACGTAGGAATATCTATTTAAATATTCTTTTTTATTGTATGTTACTTCAGGTCCTCCAAATATTGTTGTGATTTCTTTTTTAGACTTTTTTATTACTTCACATATTTTTTCCGTCTCATTTATGTTCCATATATAGGTAGAAAAGCAAAGATATTTGTATTCGCTGTAATCAACGTCTCCTATTATATAGTCGACTTCATTGTTTATAGTATATTCTTTGAGGTCTACCTTGAAGCCTTTTTTCAATAGTGATTCTCTCATATATCTTAATGCTAAGTTTGTGTGGGTATATCTACTGTTTATCCCCACTAATAGTATTTTCATATTTTCACCTTATTGTTTTCTGAATTTAAAAAAGCCGTATTTTGTTTTTATGTAAAAATGTAATTTGTCGTTTTTTACAATCAAACTTTTACCAAGAAGGTAGTGTTCAAAAGTATTGCCTTGGTATATTTTGAACTTCTTGTTAGCTTTTTTGATATTTATCTTTTCTAAATTGATGCTTCCTCTTTTTACACTGGTTAGAAATTGAGAGAAGTTATCTATTAGTTTAAAATATTTATCTTTTTTTATAGTGTTTTCTATATTGTCATTGATGTCTAAAATTTCTATCTTTTTGTCAGATATATTATCGATTTCTCCTAAAAACTTTATTCTCTCTTTTTCAAAGTTTAATATATAGGCTTTATCCATAAAATCGTATTTATCAGAGTAATTTTTTATAGAAAATCTTATTACATATTCTTTAACTAATCCTTTATCTATACTACCATTTTTTATGTATTCTGCAATAGCAAAGGCTGTTATTAATCCAAATATTATTGATTTTTGGTTTCTGGTGGTTTTAGTTGCATTTTTTATAACTTCTTCTTCTATTATTTTGATGTCATGGTTTACTAAAGCAATAGGCAAAATCCTATATACTATGCTGTCATCTTCTTTTATACTTTTTTTATCTTTAAAAGCCATCTCTAATGATTCATTGGTTCCGTTTATATAGTATTTAAGCAAATTCATCTCTTCATCAAATCTTGTATAGTTTATACCTATACCCTTTTTCTTGTACTGTAAGGATTTGCATGAAATAATAAAAAGCTGCATTTTATATGTATAAGTTAGTTCTTCTTTTCCTATACCTTTGTAATCATTTAGTTTTTCGTCTTTTAAAATATTTAATAATATATTTTGTATTCTATCCATAATTTCTCCTAAAAAAATATAGCTGATGGGCATCAGCTATATTATATAAAGTTTACTTGCTATTATCAAATTGATTTTTGTATTCAGCTGCATATTCAAGTATTGTAGATGAATATACACTTACTTCTGGATTCGAATGAGAGGATCTTGAAGCCATATATTTTTTCAATCCATACTGACCTCTATTGTATGCAGTTAATGTCTTGTGTAAGTCTCCATCGTAGTAGTCAAGCAAGTATTTGAATTGTGTAGTAAAAAGCAGTATATTGTATTGAGGTTCGAATAATTTATCTGGATCATATTCAATACCTATGCTTTCAGCAACAGGCTTTGCCGTGTTTGCCATAAGCTGTCCAATGCCTCTTTCTCCAGATGTTCCTACTAGATAAGGGTCGAAATAGCTTTCTACCCTTATTAGTGAAAGCATCAACATCGTATCTACACCGATATCTTCACTAGCTTGGATTAAATAACTTGAATCTTCTCTGCTTAGTCCACTGACATCTACAACAAAATCTTCTAATGCCGTATATATCTTTTTATTTTCTTTTATAATTTCTTCTTTCATTGTTTCGATTTTTCTTTGTTTTATTTCTTTTAATAATTCATTTTGCACTTTATTGACTTCAGTGTAACTATATTCAGTATCATTATATTCCACTACATCGTTAATATTTACTTTTAGTTTTTCGCTGGCACTGCTTTGCAGAGAAGCTAATACTAAAACAGATAATAATAAAATTGTAATGATTTTAATTTTCTTATTCATTAGTGCCTCCTTTTTATAATCAAGAGGCATTATATGAAATATACTTATCTTTGTCAAGGTATAGTTTAGTTACATTTTTTCAGGTGCTTCAATTCCTAGAAGATTTAGTCCGGTTTTCAAAACTTTATTTACTCCATAAGTTATAAGCAATCTTGCTTTCTTTAAGTCTTCTTCTTCTTTTAATATAGGACACTTGTTATAGAATCTGTTGTATTTTTGTGCAAGGTCTACTATGTATCTTGTTATGTAAAATGGTTCGTATTTTTCCAGTGCGTCTTCTATTACATCAGAAAATTCATAGAGGGATTTGGTTATTTCAAATTCTATATCTTTTTTTAATGATTGATAATCTACTTCTTCATCTATTTCTATTTTTGCTTTGTTTATAATGCTGCAGGTACGGGCATAGGTATACTGAAGGTATGGTCCAGTTTCTCCTTCAAAGCTTAATGTTTTATCCCAGGAAAATGTGTAATCTTTTATACGATTGTTGTATAATTCTTGAAATACTACTGCCCCTATTCCTACTTGTTTTGCAACTTCTTCTTTATTCTCAAGGTTTGGATTTCTATCTTCGATTATTTCTTTAGTTTTTTCTACTGCTTTATTTAAAACGTCTTCTAAAAATACTACTCTACCTTTTCTTGTAGATAGGGTACCTTCTTCTAAGCTAACCATACCAAAAGGTACGTGAATACAATCTTTAGCCCAGTCGTATCCCATTAATTCTACTATTTTTATCCACTGTTGGAAATGAAGGTTTTGCTGTGATGCTACCACGTATATATTCTTATAAAAATCGTATTTTTCTTTTCTATTTATAGATGCTGCAATATCTCTTGTGATATAGAGTGTAGATCCATCGCTCTTTCTAATTAAAGGTGATGGCATATCAAATTCTTCTAAATCTACAATTTCAGCTCCTTCTGATTTTTTCAAAAGATCTTTATCTTCTAATTCATCTATAACTCTTTGCATTTTATCTGAGTAAAAACTTTCTCCCGTAAAGGAGTCGAATTTAATATTTAACATTTCGTAAACTCTGTTAAATTCCTTTAAGCTTACATCTTTAAACCACTGCCATAGAGATTTAGCTTCTTCATCTCCTTGTTCCAGTTTTTTAAACCATTCTCTAGCTTCATCCTTTAATTCTGGTTTTTCTTCTGTTTCTTTATTAAATTTAATATATAGTTTTAGTAATTCTTTAATTGGATTTTTTTCAATGATTTCTTTGTTTCCCCATTTTTTATAAGCAGATATCAGCATACCAAATTGAGTACCGTAATCACCAAGGTGATTTATTGCTATTGTATTAAAACCCATAAAATCATAGATATTGTTTAAAGCGTTTCCTATGACAGTTGTCCTTATATGTCCTATGTGAAAGGGTTTTGCAATATTTGGTGATGAAAATTCTACTACTACATTTCTATCTTTACCAATATTTTTTTTGCCGTAATTATCATTATTAAATATTTCTTTAAGAATTTCTTTGTTAAATTCAGTTCTGTTTAGATAGAAATTTAAGTAAGGTCCGTTGTTCACTACCTTTTCAAATTTATTGTTTAATTCAATAGTTTCTGATAATTCTTTGGCTATTAATGCTGGGTTTTTTTTGAATGTTTTTGCTAATATAAAGCATGGAAAAGCGTAGTCCCCCATTTCCATATCTGGGGGTACTTCTATAATTTCATATATTTTTTCTTTTTCTAATTTCACACTTTCTGATATCAGTTCCGCTAGAGAACCTTTGTAGTCTATCATTAACTAACCTCCATAGATTTTTACTATATATGATATTAGCATATAGTAGGTTTTATTTCAATTTTTCAAAGTAATTTGTTTCATTAAATATCTTTATATTTTTAGATTTTAGTAAAGCTGATGTAATACCATCACCTTTTACTATTTTTCCTGAGAAAGTCCCATCGTATATACTTCCACATCCGCAGGATGGACTGTTTGATTTCAAAATAGCTTCTTTTATATTATACATATTAACAATTTTTAAAGTTTCTTCTGCTCCTTTTAAAAATTGTGATGTTACATCATTTCCATTTTTATCTACTACATATTTGATCCTGTTTTTTGTAATTATTTCCGATGGTTTTCTTGGTGTTTCTAAGCCTCCAAGCTGTTCTGGACAAACAGGGATTAGTATTTCTTTTTTTAATAACTCTTCTAGTCCTTTTATTTTATTATTTTCGCCACTGTATTTACAGTTAATTCCTAATAAACATGCACTAATTAGTATCATTTTTTTACCTCTGCTTTAGTTTTACGATTGTATTTCCATCTCCGCCTTCTTCAAAGCTTCCTAATCTAAACTCTTTTACAAGATTATGTCCCTTTAGGTACTGTCCTATTCCTTTTCTGAGAATTCCCTTTCCTTTACCATGTATTATACTTACTTCATTTAAGCCAGCAAGGTATGCATCGTCTAAGTATTTATCCACTTCTAAAAATGCTTCTTCTAGATTGAATTCCCTAACGTCTATACTGGGTTTGACTCTTTTATTCATTAGATTTATATTTTTGCTTCCGGTTTTTGTTTTTTCTTTTTCTTTTTTTTCTAGTTTTTTCAAACTGTTGTAATCTACATTTAATTTCATACTTCCTACTTGCACTGTAACCTTATCTTTTTTATTTTCTATTTCAGATATTATGGTTCCTTTTTGATTTAAGTTTTGAATAAGAACATAATCTCCTTTTTCTAGTTCTTCTTCTGATTTTTCGTAGTTTTTATCTAAGTCTACTGTAGTTTTATAGTCTTTTGTTTTATTGTTTATATCATTTCTCAGTTGATTTATTTTAATGTTTTTATCTTTTTCTATTTCAATGCTAAGTTCTCTCAACTGTCTTATTATATCCGCTGTTTCTTTCTTTGCTTTGGATACTATCTGTCTTGCTTCTTTTTTTGCATCATATATCATTTTTTCTTCTTTGTTTTTAAGCTCTTTTTCTTTTTCTACAAGTTTGTTTTTTATTTCTTTTTGTGTTCTTTTTAATTTTTCTATTTCTATTCTGTCTTTTTCACTAGTTTTTCTATCTGTCTCTATTTTAGCTAATGCGTCTTCAAATTCTATTTCATGAACTTTAAGTTTGCTTTTGGCTTCCTTAATCACTTCATCTTCCAGTCCTAATTTACGTGAAATTTCAAAAGCATTTGATTTTCCGGGTACTCCTATTAATACTCTATATGTAGGACTTAATGTTTTTATATCAAATTCAACACTTCCATTTTGTACGCCTTTTTGTGTGAGAGCATATATTTTTAACTCACTATAATGGGTAGTAGCAGCTGTGGTACATCTTATATTTAATAACTTTTCAAGTATAGTTATGGCTAGTGCCGCACCTTCTTCTGGGTCAGTTCCAGCTCCTATTTCATCTAATAGTACCAAGGATTTCGAGTCTACCTTTTTTAGTATGTCTACAATGTTTGTCATATGAGAAGAAAATGTAGATAAACTCTGCTCTATGCTTTGTTCGTCTCCTATATCTGCAAAAATTTCTTCAAAAACTCCAATATTGCTACCAAAGCTTGCAGGAATATGCAGCCCAGCTTGAGTCATAAGTGTGAAAAGACCAATGGTTTTTAATGTTACGGTTTTACCACCTGTATTAGGTCCTGTAATTACAAGGGTTTTGTTTTCATCCCCTAGGTAAACATCTATTGGTACTACTTCTTTTTCCGGTATAAGAGGATGCCTTCCTTTTTTTATTTTTATATATCCATCTGTATTTAGTGATGGTTTTGCCCCAGTATAACTTATTGATAGTTTTCCTTTAGCAAATATAAAATCAATTTCTTTAAAAATTTGTTCGTTACTTAATATTTCTTGACTAAAGTTAGCTATATCTTGGGAGAGTTCTTTTAGTATTCTTTCTATTTCTTTTTTTTCGTCAATTTTTAAGCTGGATATATCTGAGTTAAGTTCTACAATGCTTGAGGGTTCTATGAAAAGGGTAGCACCAGAAGAGGACTGCCCGTGAATTAGCCCTTTTATTTTATTTCTATATTCTTGTTTTACAAGTATTACAAATCTGTCGTTTCTAATGGTAATGATAGTATCCTGTAAGTATTTTTGATTATCAGTTGAATTAATTATACTATTTAATTTATTTCTAATATTTGAATGTTTCTCTTCAATTTTTCTTCTTATTTTTCTCAAGTCTGAGCTAGCGTTGTCGGATATTTCTTCTTCGCTTATTATTGCATTTTCTATTTTATCCTCAAGATGCTTATTGGGACTTAGACTGGTGATTAAATTCTCTATAGTTTTGTAGTTAAAGTCATCTTTGTTTTTTTTATAAAAATTATTTAGATTTCTAGCAGCTCTTAAAGTGTCTCCTATTTCTAAAATATTTCCTGGGTTTAGCATTCTTCCTCTTTGGGCAAATTCTACTTCTTTAGAGACTTTATGTATTCCTCCTAAAGGGGGTTCTCCTATTTTTGCTAATATCTTGAAAGCTTCTTCTGTTTCTTCAAGTTTTGATAGTATCATACTTTTATCTTTTAAAATATCTATGTTTTGTGCTTTTTCTTTTCCTAATCTAGTCGCAGCTTTTTCTATGAGCTTTTCTTGTATTTTATCAAATTCAAGTAGCTTTTTAATTCTATCTTTCATTAAATCTCCTTGTTGTTTTTTTAATATTAGTATATTTTTCAATTATATTATACAAGTTAGAATTTCTCAAATTTATTAAAAAAAATAAACTGAAATTAATCAGTTTATCATTCATTCAGTTCTCTTTTTTCCCTCAAGAGAAAGATTTCTTTTTTTAACTCTTTTACTCTCGATTCAGTTTCTTCTAAGATCTCTTTTGTTACTGCCAATTCGTCATCTTTTTCTTCTAATTGCTTCTTATGACTCTGAATTTTATTTTTCATATTATTGTATCCGTTATTTTTTTGAACTAGTTCTTGGAGATTTTTTTCTTTTTCTTCTTCCAGTTTTGCATTTTTATCTTTATATTTCTGCAATTGACTTTTCATTTCTTTAACTTCAGACAGCTTGATTTTATTGTCTTCCACTTCTTCGAGTTTATCTACTAGCTTCAAATATTTATCTGCAATTAAAAACGAAGTGAAAACTAAGGAAGAATAATTATCAAATTTTTTATTGCTTTCTTTAAAATAATTAATTTTTTTATTTATCATTTCTTCAATTTTTTTTATATATTCTTCGTTTTCATCGGATTGTACATGAAATTTTTGTCCACATATATTTACTTCTATATTATTAAAGTCTGGCATATAAATCCCCTCTTTAGTTAATTACTTTGTTTTATTTTCTCATAATTAATAAAAAAGGTCAATACAAAAGAGCCTTTATGTAAAGACTCTTTCACTTATTCTGTGTTTATTTTCTAGGAAAGGATTTTTCTCCTGTTACTATATAGTTTACATGTTCACATATATTAGTTGAATGATCAGCAATTCTTTCTAAATATCTACCTATAAATAAAAGGTCTACAACCTGAGCCATTGTTCCTACATCCTTTGATAATACAAATAACAAGTCTGTATATATATCTCTATATAAATCATCTACAACATCATCCATTTTATATACCTTATATGCCATATTTATATCCTCTTTTACAAAACAATCTAAGGATAATTTTATCATCTCTTTTGTTATGTCAGCCATTTTAGGAATATCTATCAGAGGTTTTATGAATTCTTCTTTACCAATTTTCATTACAATTTCAACAATATTTTCGCATAAATCTCCAATTCTCTCTAAGTCATTTATCATTTTTATAATTGCTATGATTCTTCTTAAATCTCCAGCTGTAGGCTGCTGTAAAGCTATTAGTTCAAGGCATTGTTCTTCAAGTTCTTTTTCTTTTAAGTCTATTTCATCTTCCAAATCTATAACTTTCTGAGCTAGTTGGAAGTCCTGTTCTAATAATGATTTTACAGACATATCCAAAATTTTCTCCGCCATAGCACCCATTTCTAGTATGCTTTCGTTTAATTCTTCTATTTGTTTATCGTATTTCTCTCTCATAATTTACCTCCAACTTTACTTTATATATTAATTTTACCATGTTATATAAGTTTTTATAAGAATATATTTATATAATATCAATTTTTATATAATAGTATGTTTTATGTTTGTTAAGCTTATGTTATTATTAGGTTAATTATGTAAAAAATAGCATTGAATTAATTATACAATTAATATATAATGTTTTAGTGTTAAAGGAAGGATGATATTATGAAAATGGGAATTGTAGGCCTACCAAATGTAGGTAAAAGCACAATATTTAATGCGATAACATCAGCTGGTGCTGATTCAGCTAACTATCCCTTTTGTACTATAGAGCCAAATGTGGGTGTAGTTACGGTTCCAGATTATAGATTAGATAGACTTACTGAAATAAGTAAGTCTGAAAAAACTATTCCTACAATAATTGAATTTTACGATATTGCAGGTTTAGTTAAAGGCGCAAGTAAAGGTGAAGGTCTAGGTAATAAATTTCTTTCTCATATCAGAGAGGTTGAAGCTATAGTTCATGTAGTTAGATGTTTTCATGATGAAAATATAACTCACGTAGAAGGAAGCATCGATCCAGTTAGAGATATTGAGATAATAAATCTAGAATTGATTTTGGCTGATTTAGAAGTTTTAACAAAACGACAGGATAAATTAACAAAACAGCTAAAGGGTGATAAGAGTCTACAAAAAGAGTTGAATTTAACAAATAAAGTCATTGAAGCTTTAGAAAATGAAAAACCTGCTCGTTCTATTGAGTATACTTTGGAAGAAAAAGCTTTATTGAAGGGATTTAATCTTTTAACTAATAAGCCTGTAATTTACGCTGCTAATGTTGATGAAGATAGTTTATTGGAAGACGGAAATGAATATGTTGATAGAGTAAAAACTTATGCCCAGGGTGAAAAATCGGAAGTAGTTATTTTAAGCGGAAAAATAGAGTCCGATATAGCAGAACTAGAAGATGACGAAAAGGGTTTCTTTTTAGAAGAATTAGGACTTAAAGAATCAGGATTAGATAAACTTATAAAGAAAAGTTATAAAATTCTTGGATTGATAAGTTTCTTAACAACTGGCCCTAAAGAAACAAGAGCTTGGACTGTGAAGGAAGGTTCTACAGCTCCTCAGGCAGCAGGAAAGATTCACACTGATTTTGAGAGAGGTTTTATCAGAGCTGAAATAGTTACTTATGATGACCTAGATAGACTGGGTTCTATGGTTAAGGTAAAAGAAGAAGGAAAACTCAGACTTGAAGGTAAAGAATACATAGTAAAAGACGGAGACGTTATACTGTTTAGGTTTAATGTATAAGAATTATTATGTTTTACACTATATATTTACAAGTACTGAAACACAGGCCAAAGGCCTGTGTTTCTAATGTTTAAGGTATTTTTACCATTTCTGTTTTATATCATTCTTTTCAATTATAGACCCTTCTTTAGGAGCTTTTAGAAATCTTTCCGTTACCATTTGCGTCACCATTTTGTACCATTTTTGTTTCCATTGAAAATCATAACAATCTTTCCATAGATTCCTTCAAAGCGTCCATTCTATTATAAAAAACAACCGCCGATCCACAACGTGCATTTTTAAATTTTCATTTACTAATCTTTACTGAAGCGTTCTTATATGTACTATACAGTTTTTTCTATTTCTTAATAAAACTGATTTTTACTGGTTAAATGGTATCCTTAGTGGTTAAAAAGTGGTTAAATTTTTGCGTTTTAACCATTTCTAATAATAAAAAGATATTGAGTGATTTAATCAATATCTTTTTATTAAAATCTTAATTGTTTGCTCAATTAATTATGTAAAACTTTTCTAAAATA
>Ga0209936_1001979_pt1 | contig 10377 bp, 6 predicted proteins | sample SalPonR1_A_D1_MG_FD_185694 | JGI IMG/M metagenome (GOLD analysis project Ga0209936, IMG submission 185694) | Salt pond soil microbial communities from South San Francisco under conditions of wetland restoration - Salt Pond MetaG R1_A_D1_MG... ... | reverse complement strand
GCGACTGGCGGACATGCTCATGGCCTCGGCGTTCGGCAGCAACGAGCGCGACGACCTCTTCGACGCCATCGACGATATTCAGGAGGAGAAGGGCATCGACGACCTCACCGAGTTCGAGGTCGACCCCGAGGTGATCGACGAGCACGTCCCCTTCATGCCGAGTCCACCGGCGGCGGCCGACATGGTCCGGAAAGTGACGAGTTTCCAGGAGGACAGCCTGGCCACCTACTTCGCGAACGGCGAGTACGCCGGGATGGATCCGAACCGGGTTCGCGTCGGGACGATCCACTCCGCGAAGGGCCGCGAGGCCGATCACGTCTTCGTCGCGACGGACCTCACCGAGAAGGTCGTCGAGCAGATGGCCGCGACCGTCGAAGACCCGACCGACGTGCCAGGGTGCGATGAATTCACCAAGACGACCACGCCCGTCCCGGTGTTGACCGACAACGAACGGCGCGTCTTCTACGTCGGGATGAGCCGTGCACGCGAACGACTCGTCCTCCTCGAGAACCTGATCGGGGGCGCGCCGACGCTTCCCGTCGACGTGTTGCTCTACGGCGAACCGGTCGAGAAAGGCCTCGACGACGTGCTCATGGAAGCCCGGGAACCGATCAAAGCCGACTGAGAACCAGGGATCGTTTTTGCGGGGGAACAGCGTCGAGACTATCGATTTTGGGGGATGAGAAACGGAAACTGCGGAAACGAGAGTGCCGCCCGCAGCGACCGCCAGCCAGGGGGACGCCCGTCACGAACGCGAGGGTTGCTCGCGACCGCACACCAGATCGGAGAGGCACCAGGTCTGAGGTGGGGTATCGGGGGGAATAGGGGGGAAACGGGGGGCGTCCCCAGGTAATCTGTGAGGGTTCCGGGGGAATAAGGAGATTGCCCAAATTACGAGGTGGTATTTATAGGACCCGATAAATCGTCACCGCGGACCGGTCGGAGGAGTCACATTTGCCATGCCTTCCCAAGTGTGAGGAAGGCTTAATCCCGGTCTCCGGTCACGTCCATGGAGACGATCGAACGGTGGCCCGAAATGAAATATCAACGAACAGTTTCGCCGGGGACCCTCGAACGTATGGTGACCGCGGTGGACTCGGACTGGTCCGTGCTGGAACCGAGGCCTGCCGACTGGGGCCACCACGTCGCTTCCCGCCTGGAACTGGACGCCGACGGCGGGATACGGATCTGCGTTCTCGAGGCACCCACCCGAGAAACGACCGACCTGCGGCGACGAGGCCAGACTGCTCTCGATTCTCGGCGCACACACGTCGCTGCCGGTTCCCGATGTATTGAGGGTCGTCGACGGCCGAGAGGGGTTGCCGACCCCGTTGTTCGTCGTGACGACGCCCTCCAGGGAAAACCACGATCGGACTGCCAGCGACCGATCCTGGACGGCTGACCGTCCGGGATCGCACCGACGATTGGACGGACGACCTCCGGACGGACGTCGATCGGGTGATCGGGGCCCGTTGGAGATCCGATTCGACGACCTGGCGTCGGAGCTGTGGGCCGCTATCGACGACGAAATCGCCGGATCGCGACCTTCACGACCCGGTGGCCGCCCGCATCGACCGGTTGCTGGACAACGCCCTCGTGGACATTGATACCGGTGTGGTGACGGGGCTACTGAACTGGGAGTTCCCTCTCGCAACGACGCCGGGAGCGACGGCGTGTCGCTGAAATCGGATTTTCACCCTGCAGGAACTATTACTCCCACCCGTCCCTGGCCCCGGACGCAATGGCACGAACGAAAGCCGCCCTGATCGGTGCCCTCGTCGTGGCCGTCGCGCTCGCCGGTGCGGGCGTGGTGGTCGCGGATCTGGGGGCCGACGACGCACCGAAGACAGTATCGACCGGCCAGGGGACCGACGGTCCCGCTCGAACGGTCCAGGTGAGCGCCTCGGGCGCGACCGAGGCCAACCCCGACAAGGCGCTCGTTCGAGTGTCCGTCGAGGCCACCGCTGACGACTCGACGACGGCCAGGAATCGGCTCGCGGCGAACGTCTCGGGGATGAAAGACGGACTCGCCGATGCAGGGATCGGTGAGGACCAGATCAGAACGACGGACTTCGACCTCCGGAAGGATCGGGAGCCACACCCACCGGAGGGCGAGGAGGCACCCGAAACGACCTACCGGGCCCGTCACCAGTTCGTGATCGAAGTCGATAACGTCGACCGGGTCGGCGACGTCGTCGATACGGCGATCGACAACGGCGCGACGAACGTGGACGACGTCCGGTTCACCCTCTCGGAGGAGACGCGTCGGGAGCTCCGAACGAAGGCCCTCGAAACGGCGATGTCGAACGCCCGCCAGCAGGCCGACACGATCGCGTCGAGCGCCGATCTCGCGATCGTCGGCGTGCATTCCGCCAGCACGACCGACGTGCACGTCCCCACCAGGAGCGTGACGATGGAGGCTGCCGCGGACGGGGGCGGGACGTCCCTCAGTTCCGGGCCCGTGACCGTCACGGCGACCGTCAGCGTGACCTACAACGCGACCGACGCCTAGGTTGCACCCGGCCGAACGCGGCGTTCCCCGGCCGCCCGTCACACGGGATGGCGGAGCGCCCAGACGTCCTCGGTCGGATCGAGGGCGTGCGGCTCGCGCCCGCGTTCCGTCAGGATGCCAGCGTGGTAGAGCATCGCCTTGAGCTGGAACGTCGTCGGCGCGTGATAGACGTTCCCGTCGGCGAGCGCCTCGCGTCGAAGTTCACCCTCTTGGGTGAGGACGCGTCGCCGGGCCTCGTCCGTCCCGCGGACGAACAGTTCGACGGCGAAGGACGGGCGGAGTTCGTGGAGGTACGCCACGAGGTCGACGAGCGACGGCGCCGAACGCCCGTCCTCGTGCAGGTGCTGGAGTTCCTCGACGAGCAACTCGGTGGCCGGGTAGGCGTGGACGATCCGGCGGGCGAGCAACCCCCACTCTGGTGCGAGGTCGTAGAACCGTTGCCGTGATCCTTTCCAGTCCTCGAACTGCCGGAGCGCGGCGTCCACGGTCCCGTAGCGGTCGAGCGCGAACCGGACCACCTCGCGCCCGAGGGGCGTCAGTCGAACGCCGTCCGGCCGGTCGTCGATCAGGTTCAGGAACGCCGCCCCCGTCCGTGCGCTGTCCGTGGCCCCGACGACGAATCGGGAGAGAACGCCGGCAGTCTCGTCGTGGTGGGACACGGCCAGGGGATACGCCAGGTAGTTCTTCGGGTGGTTGAGCCCGAAGGACTTCTCGGCGACGCCCTGCGCGCTGGCCTGGAAGGCGATGGCGTTGCTCTCCGGCGTCGGTGGCGGGCCCACGAACCGCGGAGCTTCGAGCGGTTCGACGTCGCCATCGGCCGCGACGCCCAGCACGCCCACGTTGAGTTCCCGGGCGAGCGTCCGGGCCGACGGGGAGACGGCCCCCGTCGGCGCGGCGACGAACGCGGCGTTGGCCTCGTGGAGACGGTCGTACGCCTGGACGATGCCCTGCTCCACGTCGACGGTGCCGTCCGCTTTCCGGCCCTTGGCCTCGACCGCGATCAGTGCTTGGTCGTCGCCGACGCGATCGACGGCCAGGAGGTCGCTGTCGAGCGATCGGACCCCGACGAGGTCGGGATAGCCCGACCCGATCGGGACGTGGTTGAACGGCGCGAGCGCCTCGTGGATCTCGGGAGCGATCCGATCGTCGCCGTCGAGCCAGGTGTCGGTCGAGAACTGGGTATCGACGACGGCGTAGGTTCCCTCGGCGTCGGCCTCGGGAAAGAGGCGGCGTTTCGTTCGCGCGAGGACGTGCGGCTCCGTCATGGGCGCCGCGCTGGCCATGGCGGGCGTTCGCGGGACGCCGACAAAAGGGTGGCGTCGAGGCCCTCTCTGGAGGGCCTCAGCCGTGGAAGCGATACAGCGAGGTCACGTACGGGAGACGGTTGAGCATCCAGATCGCGACCGGAAGCCCGATGACGGTCACTGCGAACAGGACCGCGAGGTTGGCCCAGAGGAAACTCGCCCACCAGCCCACGAGGACGAAGTAGACCGCCCGGACGAGGATGGAACGTTGGCCCCGTGCAGCCGCCGGATTCGAAAACGATCGCGGTTCGGCCAGGGTGAGCACCGTCGGGACGAGGTTGATCAACTTGATCCCGATCGGCGCGAGGACGACCGTCAGGTTCAGCCCCCAGGCGAGGTTGACTACCAGCGGCGTCAGCCACCACCCCACGAAGACGAACCAGATCGCGCGCGTCAGGAGGGACCGTCGTGCCATACGCGGTGGAAGCGGTGCGAGCGGGAAAAGGGTGTGGACCGCCCACCTCGGGGCGTGGCCGTCGGGCGAGGTCGGGGACCGGTTTTCTATTCGTGGGGATCGAAACGATCCGGAACCGAGGTCCGAGAACGGCGGAGAGCAAAATTTGATGAATATACGAGAAGATATGAATATTATAAGTAATTATAAATAAACTGCAAAGCCCAGCAATTACCTGGACGTTTCAACGGTAAATTCGAATATACTTGGGTTATACGACTGTTTTAGCCACTCAATAGGAATATATCTAGCAGAATACCGTATATTTCGTTATATATGTTGATTTTTGGTCCCGCTTCTATGGCGAACGTTTCGAGCGGAGCGTTTTCTGGCGAATATCCACGATATCGGGGCGAAAGTCACGAATATTTGTGCTCGGCGGACGATTCGCATGCACACCGAGCTGTCATCGTGACCGGATTTTATCCGAGAAAGATAAATTATCAATGATACCTGTTTTCCAAATACTATCCATAGTAGATAGCGACCGAGCCGGTCCGGTAAACCGATCATCGGGCGAGCACCTCGGTGCAGTGCCCTCGACCGAACTCGCATCGCTATGGCTCGGTCCCCGCCGTTGGATGTGGACCGGTACAGATCGGGGAGACGCTTCCCAAAGTATTTGCAAGTCGCCGTTCGACGTGTAGCCGGCCGTTTCAGGCCAGCGACGTGGTACCGTCGCCGGGTGACTGTCTGGCGTCACCCACCGGACGGTAGCGACGTTATCGCGTTCGCGGATCGTCTGCCACCACCTGACCGGTCGCTTACCGCCGTCGTTTTTCGCCGTCCGACCGATCCCGACGACGGGGCGTCGAAATCAGTTCCACAGTTCGGGCTCTGCCGTGGAACGCGACGGTCCCCCTCGACGTCGAACGACGAGGTGCTCCTCGGCACGTCGATCCGACTGAATCACTCGATCGAAACCACGTTGCTTTCGAGGTCGCGAGGGTAGTAGGTCAGCCACTCGACGCCGTCCTCGGTGATCAGAATCGTGTCCGAGTGCCGGTAGCCACCGAGGTCGGGCACGAACAGGGCGGGTTCGATGGTGTAGAGATGCCCGGGGCGCATGACCTCGTCGCTGCCGCGGTCGACGAACTCGCGTTCGTGGCCCTCCAGGCCGATGTTGTGGCCGACGTGGTGCTGGGCGTACTCGAGCAGTCCCTGCTCCTCGTAGTAGTCGTGGACCGCCTGATCGACCTCAGCGACGGGGACGCCCGGGCCGCAGGCCTCGATGGCGAGCGTCTGCAACTCCAGCATGTGCTCGAAAAAGTGCCGGTGTTCGTCGCTCACCTCGCCGAGGAACATCGTCCGCTCGAGTTCGGTGATGTACCCGCCCACGTTCGCGCTCGCGCCCGTGATGATCACGTCGCCGCGCTCGAGACGCCGGTTCTCGGTCAGGCCGTGCGCCAGCGCGGTGTTCGGTCCGGAGAGAAAGCCACAGGAGGCGGGGAACCCGCCGCGAAGGTGGGAGTCGTAGCGCTCGCCGAGGGCGTCCAGCATGGCCATCGAGGCGTCGAGGCTCGCCCGTTTCGCGACCCAGAGTTCGTGGCGGCCGGGGTCGAGGTAGTCCGCGAGTTTCCGGTGGGCGAGGTTCCCCCACTTCGCGGACTCGCGGAGGAGTGCCACCTCGACCTCGGATTTCGCTTTCCGGAGGTCCTGGATCCACTCGACGAGCTCGACCTCGACGTCCGCGAGGTCCGCGAGGGAGGGGCCGCTGTACCCCCAGTAGCCCGGCGCGCCGTTCGAATCTGCGACGACGGACTCGACGCCCAGGTCGGACAGCATCCCGGCGATGGTGTCCTCGGGCGTCGTGTCGTACTCCGGCCGGTAATAGGTGACGTCGGGGCCGCCACTCCCGGGGTAGTCGTAGTAGTGATATACGGTGTCGATGGCGGGGAACTCGTCGCTCTCCACGCGGTCGAGTTCCAGACGCGGGACGGTGATCGCCACCTCGTCTTCCGTCACGGCGAGACAGACCGGGCGCTCCGTCTGGAGGTGATGGAAGCCGCTCAGCCATTCGACGTTGGTCGAAGAGAACAGGCACATCGCATCCGCCCCGCGGTCCGCCAGTTTGTCGCGGACGGTACGGATGCGGCGCTCGAACTCCTCGTGGGGGACGCTCGTAAGGCCCATGTGAATCCCACTCCCGGGCGTCGTCGTAAGTGCTTCGCTCGGGGGGCGACGGGCGACCAGTGGCGGCCGACCCTGCTGGACGATCACAACCTATTTCGTCTCCGCCGGTCGTAGTTGTGGTAACGCACTGGCGGCCACAGGTGTGTCCGTGAATGAAGGGAACCATCTTCGACGTCAAAGGATTCGCCGTACATGACGGGGACGGGATCAGGACGACGGTCTTCTTCAAGGGCTGTCCGCTGGAGTGCCAGTGGTGTCACAACCCGGAGGGCATCTCGCCGTCGCCGGAAATCGTCTACTACCACGGGAAGTGCATGGACTGTCGGACCTGTCTCGACGCGTGCCCGACCGGCGCGATCGAGTTGGCCGATGACGGGATCTCGATCCAGCGGGCCGACTGCACGGTCTGTGGGGACTGCGTGGACGCCTGCCCGACCGGGGCCCTGCAACTGGTCGGTCGCGAGGTCACCGTCGACGAGGTGATGGAGGAAGTCCGCAAGTCGGTGATCTACTTCGACTCCTCCGACGGCGGCCTCACCGTCTCCGGCGGCGAACCCCTCCTCCAGCCCGACTTCCTGACGGCGCTGCTCGAACGCGCGAACGAGGAGCGGATCGCCACGACGCTCGACACCACCGGGTACGCCGATCCCGACGTGCTCGACGCGGTCGCACCCCTGGTCGACCAGTTCCTCTACGACGTCAAGATCGTCGACGACAGGGCGCATCGCGCGTACACGGGCGTCTCGAACGAACGGATCCTGTCGAACCTCCGGCGCCTGGTCGAGCAGGGCCGGGGCGAGGACGTCGTCGTTCGGACACCCGTCATCGGCGGCGTCAACGACGGAGACGAACACGTCGAGGACCTGGTTTCTGTTCTCTCGTCGCTGGGCGACGTCCGCCGGGTCGAACTCCTCCCGTTCCACGACGTGAACGAGAAATATCGGCGGTTCGGCCGCGAGTACGCCCTCGAGGACGGGGAGGTCCCGGGCGACGAAACCCTCCGCGAGATGCGCGACCGGTTGCAAGCGGCCGGCGTCGCGGCGTCCGTCAGCGGGTTGTAACGTCGGGGACCGGTTGGGCCGTCCGGTCGACCGAAAAGGCTAATTGAATCATTATCGAATATCATGGTATGGACCGAGAGGGTTCCCTCAATCCTTCAGACGAAACTAGCTGTGATTTGGATCCCCGGGAGGAGCTGGAAACGCGGGAGTCGGAGATCGATCCCGCCTCCGACCGCATCCGGCGACTGCGCGAGGAAAACGTCGAGAAAGAACCCGAGATTTCGGCCGAGCGTGGCCGACTCGTCACCGAGTTCTACCGGAGCGAGGCCGCCGAGGACCTCTCCGAACCGGTCCGGCGCGCCCGGTCGTTCGAGCACCTGATGAAAAACGTCAGCCTGCCCGTCGAGGACGGGCAACTCCTCGTCGGCCTGCGGGGCACGGGCGTGAAGGAGGTCCCGTCGTACCCGGAGATCAGCCGTCACAGTTCCGACGACCTCGAAATGCTCGACACGCGGGAGAAGAACCCCTACCACGTGGACGACGAGACCCGACGCGAACTCGAAGAGGAGGTCTACCCCCACTGGGAGGGAACCGCGATGCGGGATCGCATCTTCGAGGAAATGACCGAGGAGTGGATGGACGCCTACGAGGCCGGCGTCTTCACGGAGTTCATGGAACAGCGCGCGCCCGGCCACACCGCGGGCGGCGAGCGGATCTTCGAGACCGGCCTGAACGAGATCACGGGCCAGATCGACCTGAAGATCGACGACCTGGAGGCGGCCGACGACGAGAATCGCGAACGGATCGAGGAACTGAAGGGGATGAAGATCGCGGCGGACGCGATCGTCACCTACGCGCGCCGGTACGCGGAGAAACTCGAAACGCTCGCGGCCGAGACCGACGACGCGGAACGGCAGTCGGAACTCGAAGAGATGGCCCGGATCTGCCGGAAGGTGCCGGCCGAGGCTCCCGACACCTTTTGGGAAGCGCTCCAGCACTACTGGTTCGTCCACGTGGGCGTCGTGACCGAGACGAACCCGTGGGACTCGTTCAACCCCGGCCGCCTCGACCAGCATCTCGTCCGGTTCTACGAGCGCGAGACCGAGACCGGCGACCTTAGCCGGCAGGAGGCCAAGGAACTCCTGCAGGCCTTCTGGCTGAAGATCAACGCCCACCCGTCGCCACCGAAGGTGGGCGTCACCGCCCAGGAGAGCAACACCTACAACGACTTCACCAAGATCAATATCGGCGGGCTCCAGCCCGACGGCTCCAGCGGCGTCAACGACGTGTCCTACCTCCTGCTGGAGGTGCTCCAGGAGATGCGCACCCTCCAGCCCAACACGGCCGTCCTGACGAGCAAGCGGATCTCCGATCGCTTCTTCGAGGAGGCGCTGGACGTCGTCCGCCCGGGCTTCGGCGAACCGCCGTTCTTCAACCACGACGAGATCGTGAAAAACCAGCTCCGGCAGGGCAAGTCCCTCGAGGACGCCCGGAAGGCCGGCGTCAGCGGGTGCGTCGAATCCGGCGTCTTCGGCAAGGAGTCCTACATCCTGACGGGCTATTTCAACCTCCCGAAGGTGCTGGAGATCACGCTGCACAACGGGAACGATCCGCGAACTGGCAAGCGGATCGGTCGTGAAACCGGCGACCCCGCCGAGTTCGAGGACTACGAGGACCTCTTCGCGGCCTTCACCGACCAGCTCGAGTACTTCCTCGACGTGAAGATGGCGGGCAACGACCGCATCGAGGAACTCTACGCCGAACACCTCCCGGTCCCGTTCCTCTCGCTGTGGATGGACGACTGCGTTGAGGACGCGGCCGACTACAACGAGGGCGGAACGCGGTACAACACCCAGTACGTCCAGATCGTCGGGCTGGGGACGATCGCCGACTCGCTGTCGGCACTGAAGGACGCCGTCTTCGAGGAGGGCCGCTACGACCTCGAACCGGTCATCGACGCGCTTCACAGCGACTTCGAGGGCGACGAGGCGATGCAGCAGTTCTTCACGAACCGGACGCCGAAGTACGGCAACGACGACGACTTCGCGGACGGACTCGCGGTGGACGTGTTCGACGCCTGCATCGAGCAGGTCGAGAGCTACCCGGCGACGCCGGTGCGCGAGGCGTCCCGGCACGTCTTCGGCCTGCCGACGACCGCACACGTCTACTTCGGGAGCGTCTGCGAGGCGACCCCGGACGGCCGGGGTGCCGGCCAGCCACTCTCCGAGGGCATCTCGCCGGTGCAGGGGGCCGACGAGGCGGGGCCTGCGGCCGTGTTCCGGTCGGTCGGGAAGCTCGATCACGTCAAGGCCGGCGGGACCCTGCTGAACCAGAAGCTGTCGCCGGACCTCGTGCAGGACGACGAGGTGCTGCCGAAACTGGCCCAGTTGATGCGGGGGTACTTCAAGATGGACACGCACCACGTCCAGTACAACGTCGTCAGCGCCGACCTGCTCCGCGAGGCCCAGGACAACCCCGAGGAGTTCGACAACCTGATGGTCCGCGTCGCGGGCTACAGCGACTACTTCGTCAACCTCCCCGAGGGGCTGCAGGAAGAGATCATCAACCGGACCGAACACGACGGGTTCTGATCCGGGGGCGTCGACGGAGCCCTGGACCGGGGCGGCCGATTTTCCGATTCGCAAAAGTATAGGATAGACAGTATTATTGCTCAGAATGGAATTTTTGGGGCAATTTCATCGGAGTAATTCGAATATATCCCCTATTTATTGTGGTAATTTTCAAAAAGTTCTCGGAACCCGAGAATCAAGGATCATTATTAATGAGTCGAATGGGGATATTCGAGTGGTGCGCTTATGGTAGAGACCAACATTTACACAAGTATCGGCCTCGTCGGGTATCTGCTGGTCGTGGCCGTGATCGGGTACTGGGGTTCGAAAAAGGTGAGCTCTGAAAGCGACTTCTTCCTCGGCGGCGATCAACTGCCCGGGTTCGCGCTCGGGCTGTCGGAAC
>Ga0209936_1001978_pt1 | contig 10385 bp, 11 predicted proteins | sample SalPonR1_A_D1_MG_FD_185694 | JGI IMG/M metagenome (GOLD analysis project Ga0209936, IMG submission 185694) | Salt pond soil microbial communities from South San Francisco under conditions of wetland restoration - Salt Pond MetaG R1_A_D1_MG... ... | reverse complement strand
GAAGATAATAAACAACAGGAAGAAGTTTCAGCTGTAGCAGAAGAAAAAACCCAAAAAGCTGAAAAAAGCACAACTTCTGAGCAAAAGGCTCAGCCAAAACAACAACCTCAACCACAAAAACAACAGCAACAAAGACAGCAACCTGCAGCTCAACAGCCACAACAGGGTGCAGCTGCTGCAAGTAGTGGAAATAGAAAAGTTCAAAGAGATGAAGAAGTTGCAGTACAATCAGCCCAATTTCCTGATTTTGATGAAGATTCTGCTCAACCTTTACCACAGAATATGGAACTTATTAAAGATGTACCATTACAGGTTACTGTAAGACTTGGTAAATCTAAAATGAAGATTAAAGATATACTTGAATTAGGAGAAGGTTCTATTGTAGAACTTGATAAACTGGCCGGAGAACCAGTTGACCTTCTGGTAAACGGAAAATTAGTAGCTAAGGGTGAAGTAGTTGTAATTGATGAAAGCTTTGGATTTAGAGTAAAAGATATAATAAGTCCTATGGAGCGTATAAATAATATTTAAAGTATAATAATATCTAAGGAGTTTTAGAATGAATTACAGTTTAGAAATAATGAAAATGATATTTTATTTAATAATAATTTTAGTGGCTATTTATCTCCTTGCCCGTTTTTTAAAAAAGTTTTACCTTAATCCCAGTGGTGGGGAAAATTTAGAACTTATTGAACAGATTTATCTTGAGTCAAAAAAGAGTCTGAAATTAGTTCGAGTAAAAGATAGGATTTTATTATTCAGTGTGAGTGAAGAAAAAATTGAAAAAATAAAAGAGTGGCCAGAAAATGAATTTGATTATGACCGAAACTCTAAACTGGAAGATAAATTTGATTTTAAAAATATGGATTTTAATAATATTTTAGATAAATTTATGAATAGGGATGATAATGATGAATAAAAAATATTTACCATTAATTATCATTCTGACTGTAATTCTTTTATTAAATTTTGCTCCAGAAACTCATGCTCAACAGGGTCAGGAGTTTTTACCTGATATTAATTTTGAAATTTCATCACCAACTGATGATGGTCAGGGTGGAAATGATTTTGTTTTATCATTACGGATATTATTAATACTTACGGTTTTAACCTTAGCTCCAGCAATTATAATAATGGTAACTTCTTTTACAAGAATTGTAATTGTACTTTCAATTATTAGAAGGGCACTTGCTGTCAGAAGTATGCCTCCAAACCAGGTAATTATTGGTCTTGCGATTTTTATGACCATATTTATTATGGCTCCTGTCTGGCAGGATGTAAATACAAATGCAATTCAACCTTATATAGATGAACAAATTACTACTGAAGAAGCCTTAGATAATACAGTTAATCCTCTTCGTGATTTTATGTTTGACCAGACTCGAGAAAAGGATATTTCTCTTTTTGTAAACATGGCAGATATAGATCGGCCGGAAAATCAGTCAGATATTCCTACATATGTCTTGATACCAGCTTTTGTGATCAGTGAAATTAAAATAGCTTTTCAAATAGGATTTATGATTTATATTCCGTTTTTAATGATAGATATGGTAGTAGCCAGTATTTTGATGTCAATGGGAATGATGATGTTACCACCGGTAATTATCTCACTTCCTTTTAAACTACTATTATTTGTTTTAGTAGATGGTTGGTATTTAATTATAGAATCCTTAATGCGGACATTTTAGAATAGAGGTGAAAAAATGACTCCAGCTGTTGTTATAGATATGGGTCGTCAGGCTCTTTTCACAGTTTTACTGGTGATTGCACCAGTTTTAGGTATTGGTTTAATGGCAGGTTTATTAGTGGCTATATTACAGGCAACAACTCAGATACAGGAACAGACTCTGGCTTTTGTCCCCAAAATTTTTGCAGTATTAGGTTCAATAGCAGTTTTTGGTCCCTGGATGATGACAACTGTTGTCGATTTTGTAACCAATTTATTTCAAAGTATACCAGAAATTGTGGGGTAATCAAATATGAGTTTAGGAAAAATCCTTAGTGATTATGCTTATGTATTTATTTTAATTATGCTTAGATATAATGGTTTATTTTTACTTACCCCCATTTTAAGTAGTGGTTTAATTGTAAATCGTCTAAAAATAGCATTTAGCTTTTTTCTTGCTTTAATTACTGTCCCCATTGTTACAGAATTATATACTGTAGAAGTACCTGGTAATCTACTTTTGATTTTAGCCGATATTTTAAAAGAATTATCAATTGGTTTGATTATGGGTTTTATTGTATTATTAATTTTTTCTGCTATTCAACTGGCAGGACAATATATTGATATGAGGATGGCTTTCAGGCTGGCTAATGCAGTTAACCCTTTGAGTAACTCATCTACTCCAGTTGTTGGTCAATTTCAAAATATCCTGGCAACATTACTTTTTTTATCTATTAATGGTCATCATATTTTAATTAATAATATTCATAGGTCTTTTGAGATTATTCCTCCAGGTGAAGCTGTATATATTAATGGGTTATTTAAAATGATATTTAGAGCAAGTGGTGATATGTTTTTATTAAGTTTTAAAATAGCTTTACCAATTGTAGGGACTATCTTTTTAGTTGATGTAATTTTAGGATTTTTAGCAAGAGCAGTTCCTCAAATGAACTTATTTATAATTGGTTTACCGGTAAAAATATTAGTTGGTTTTGTATTTTTGATTTTAACTGTTGGAATTATGGTTAATTTTTATAATAATATTTTTAATGAATTATTTAGAGATTTAGAGAAATTATTAAAACTTTTTACAGGAGGTTAAATCCTTCTAAGGAGGTGAGGGTTAATGCCAGATGATGATGGTCCAGGTGAAAAAACGGAAGACCCGACTCCGAAACGAAAAGAAGAGGCACGTGATAAAGGACAGGTTGCCAAAAGTAAAGAATTAAGTGGAGCCTTTGTTTTGATGGGAAGTTTTTTGGTATTATATATTACTTTTTCTAATATAATTAGTTATATGCAGTCTGCTATGAGAAGTTATTTTATTATGCATGAGATACCATCTGTAAATATTCCTAATAGTTTTAATATGATGATGGAAGGATTTTTTGAGATTGGAAGAATGGTTGCTCCTGTGATGTTAGCTGGAGCAATAATAGGTGGTATTATAAATTTTGTTCAGACTGGACCCTTAATTACTGGAGAACCTTTAGTTCCTAAGTTAAGTAATATTAATCCGATTGAAGGATTTAAAAAGATTTTTTCTTTAAAATCAGTTGTTGAGTTATTCAAATCTCTGGCTAAATTAACAATAATAGTTTCTTTAAGTTTTTTTCCTCTAAAAAACCACTGGCAGCAAATCATAAATGTCAGTAATAGAGGGCTGGATGCTGGAGTATTGTTTTTTGGTAATCTTATATTTCAGATTGCCATTAGAATTGCAGTATTTTTAATAGTGGTAGGAGTTTTCGATTTTGCCTATCAACTCTGGGATCACAAACAAAATCTTAAAATGTCTAAATATGAAGTAAAACAGGAAAGAAAAGAAAGAGAGGGAGACCCTCTTATAAAACAACAGCGCAAACAAAAACAACAGGAAATGAGTATGAACAGAATGATGAGTGAAATGGAAGAAGCTGATGTAGTAATTACCAACCCGACTCATATTGCTGTAGCTTTAAAGTATGATTTAGATGAGATGGAAGCACCGGTTGTCCTGGCTAAAGGTGAAGGATATATAGCTGAAAAAATCAAGGAAAAAGCTAAAGAATTAGAAATTGAGATTGTAGAAAATAAACCTATAGCACGTTCTCTTAATGAGATGACTGAAATTGGTGATCAAATTCCAGTTGATCTATATCAGGCTGTTGCTGAGATACTTGCTTTTGTTTTTAAAAATAATGATAAATATCAAAACTAATTATTTGATTAATATAGAAAGGGGGAAGAGTGCCTAACAACCACTTGTTCTTATGTTAGCAAATTTTAATAAAAATACAGATATATTATTTGCTTTAGCTATTGTCGGTATTATTATAATGTTTATTATTCCCTTACCGACATTCTTTATGGATATACTTCTGGCAACTAATATAACATTTTCAATGGTTGTAATTCTGGTAAGTATTTATACCAGTGAACCTTTAGAAGTATCAGTTTTTCCCTCATTATTACTATTTGCCACACTTTTTCGGCTGGCCCTTAATGTTTCAACTACTCGCCTGATTTTAGGTCAGGGATATGCTGGAGAAGTAATAAATAGTTTTGGTAATTTTGTTGTTGGTGGAAATTATGTCGTCGGATTTATTATATTTCTTATTTTAGTAATTATACAGTATATAGTTATTACTAAAGGTGCAGAAAGAGTTGCTGAAGTTGCTGCCCGTTTTACCTTAGATGCTATGCCTGGTAAGCAGATGAGTATTGATGCTGATTTAAACTCTGGGTTAATTAGTGAACAGGAAGCTAAAGAACAGAGAAAGAAAATAAGACAGGAAGCTGATTTTTATGGAGCTATGGATGGTGCAAGTAAGTTTGTAAAAGGTGATGCCATAGCCGGAATTATAATTACTATTATAAATATTATTGGTGGTCTAATTGTTGGTATGGTTCAGCAGGGAATGGGTTTTGCTGAGGCTGCTCAAACCTATACTCTTTTAACAGTTGGTGATGGTCTTGTCAGTCAGATACCTGCTCTTTTAATATCTTCTGCAACCGGTATGGTTGTAACCAGAGCTGCTGCTTCTGGTGATATGGGTACAGATATGGCTGATCAGCTAACAGGCCAGCCTAAGGCTTTAATGATTTCAGCAGGTGTTTTATCAGTTTTAGCTGTAGTACCTGGATTACCATTTTTTCCATTTTTGATTTTAGCTCTTATAATTGGTTCATTAGGATTTGTTCTTTATAGAGAAGAAGCTCAGGAAAAAGAAGAAGCTGAAAAGAAGGAAGAAGCTGAAGAAGAAATTAGTAGAGAGAAAACACCTGAAACTGAAGAACTGACAAATTTAATACAGGTAGATCAAATGGAAGTTGAAGTTGGGTATAACCTAATCTCTCTTGTTTTGCCTGAACAGGGTGGAGATTTTATGGATAGAGTTGCGATGATTAGAAGACAGACAGCAATGGAAATGGGAATAATCGTTCCTCCAGTTAGAATACTGGATAATTTGCAGTTAGAACCAAATGTTTATCGAATAAAACTAAAAGGTGTAGAAATAGATAGATATGAAATATTACCTGATCATTATTTGGCAATGGATTCAGGAGTAACTACTGAAGAGATCGATGGAGTAAAAACTACTGAACCTGCTTTTGGAACTGATGCTATTTGGATTAGTGAAGACCAAAAAGAAAGAGCAGAGCTGGCCAATTATACAATTGTAGATCCACCTTCAGTTATGGCCACTCATTTAACAGAATTGATAAAAGACCATGCTCATGAACTTCTCGGTAGACAGGAAGTACAGGAACTTATAGATAATATTGAAGAAAATTATCCAGCAGTTGTTGATGAATTAGTTCCAGATTTAATGTCTTTAGGTGAAATTCAAAAAGTTTTACAAAATTTATTATGGGAAGGTGTTCCCATCAAAAATCTGGTTACTATTTTAGAAACTTTAGCTGATTATGCAGTAAAAACTAAGGATATACAAATTCTTACTGAATATGTAAGACAGGCTCTATCAAGGCAGATAACTACTTTATATAAAGAAGAAGATAATAAGTTATATGCTGTTACCCTTGATCCGCAACTGGAAGAAGAATTAAATCAATCATTAGAACAATCTGATCAGGGAAATTATCTTGCTTTAGATCCTCAGAGGGCTCAAAATATAATAGAAAAAATAGCTCAAACACTACAACCCTTATTACAGCAAGGACATGAACCTATACTTTTAACTGCTCCTCCGATTAGAAGACCGATTAAAGAAATGACATATAGATCTTTTGAGGAATTAGTTGTTTTATCCTATAATGAATTACAAAATGACCTTGATCTTCAAATTCTTGGGACGGTGAATTAAATGAAAGTAAAAAAATATGTTGGAGATACAATACAGGATACTATTTTTAAGGTAAAAGCTGACCTCGGTTCAGATGCTATTATTTTAAATACGCGCAAATACAAAAAGGGTGGCTTTCTTGGCTTGAAAATTTTTGGGGAAAAGAAAGTTGAGGTTTTGGCTGCTCTTGAAGATGATAATAGTGATGTTTCTAATGAAAAAACATTGGAAGAAATAGATAAACTAAAAAATATGTTAAATAATATGGAAAGAGAAAGAAAAAAAGAAGGAAGTTATGAAGAAAATCTTTCTCCTGAAATAGCTGATATTTATAATAATTTGTTAGAACAGGGGGTAAAAGAAAACATAGCCCAGGAATTAATAGAAGATTTAAAAGATGATAATGAAGAAATTAATATTGATCAGTTAAAAAATAATATTAAATCTGCAATTGGTAATCCTGCACCTATAAACAGAGGGCAGTCTTTGAAGATAATTGCTTTTATCGGGCCGACTGGGGTTGGAAAAACAACTACTATTGCTAAATTAGCTGCTAAATTTGCTTTACAGGAAGAATTAGAAGTAGGAATGGTAACTGCTGATACTTATAGAATAGCAGCAGTCCAGCAGTTAGAAACTTATAGTGATATTATGAATATTCCTCTTGAAGTTGTTTATAGTGAAAAAGAATTAAAAGAGGTTATTAATGGAAAATTTGAAGATTTTGATCTTATATTTCTTGATACTGCTGGAAGTAGCTGGACTGATAAAATGCAGTTAGGAAGATTGAAAAATTTTACTGATAAAGATTTAGTAACTGAAACTCATCTTTTAATTAGTCTTAACACTAAAACAGAGGATATTAATAAAATTCTTGATAATTTTTCAACATTAGAACCAGATAAAATAATATTAACCAAAGTTGATGAAGCTTCTAAATATGGTGATATTATAAATTTAAGAAATAAATATAATTTACCTTATTCATATATTACTTATGGCCAGGATGTACCTGATGATATAGTGGAGGCAGATACTAATAAATTATTTGAATATTTGTTAGGTGATAATTATGAATGATCAGGCATCTTCTCTTAGAAAAATGATGAAAAATAGTTCCAATAAAAGCAAAGAAAATAATATTCAAGAAAATGTAAAAAATATTGATTCTAAAACTAGAGTAATTGCTGTAGCCAGTGGTAAAGGTGGAGTTGGGAAAACCAATTTAAGTGTAAATTTGGCTTATGCTCTTTCAGATATGGATAAAAATGTTCTGGTTATGGATGCAGATATCGGGATGGCTAATGTTGACATTGTAATGGGATTAACCTCTACTTATAGTTTAAAACATGTTATGGAAGGTAAATGTAAAATTGAAGATGCGATAGTAAAAACACCTTCAGGAATTAATGTTTTGACAGGTATTTCTGGAGAAGAAGATTTTATAGATGTAAGTTCTGATGAAGTTCAGCGTTTACTGGCTGCTTCTTCACATTTGCAGGAAAATTATGATATAATTATCATTGATATAGGGGCAGGAGCTCATCCTGATGTCTTAAATTTTATAATGGCTGCTGATGAAACTTTAATTGTTCTTACTCCTGAACCTACTGCTATTATGGATGCTTATAGTTTATTAAAGATATTGTCCAATCATAATTATAGAAGTGATTTAGGATTAGTTGTGAATATGGTTGAAAATAATACTGAAGGGAAAGAAGTAATAGAAAGAATGAAAGGTGTAATTAAAGAATATTTAGATATTAAACTTGAGTTAACTTCTAATATTCCCTATGATAAAAAGGTAGTTAAATCTGTAAAAAAACAACAATCTATTTTCGAATTATATCCAAACTCTTCAGTAGTAAAATCTTATAAAAATACTGCAGCAAGACTTATTGATAAAGAAGAAACTTCTTCACAAAATATGAAAAGTTTCTTTTCCAAAATTGTAGGAATGTTTAAAAAGGGGTAGGAGGTGTCTTTAATTACAGATAAAAAATTAAGAGTAAATCAAAGTATTGACATAGAAGTAAAAAAAGGACTATATAAAGGTACATTTCCAAGTAAAATAGATGAAGTTAATGAAGAAAATATTAAAGTTTTAGCTCCTTATCGGAATGGAGAAATTGTTCCTTTAAGAGCTGGAACAGAAGTTAATATATTTTTCACAGGAAATGATGCAGCCTATAAATTCAATTCTGAAATAATTGATAGAATAAAAGAACAGGTAAAATTACTGATAATTACTCCTCCAGAAGAAATTGTGAGAATTCAAAGACGTGATTATTTTCGCCTTGATGTAAAAAAAGATGCGAAATACAGAAAACTTGATGATTATGAACTTGGAGATGAAATAGATTGTAATAAAAGTTTTATTGAAAGTCAGACTATTGACCTCAGTGGTGGGGGAGTTCGCCTTGTTAATGAGAGTGATCTTGAAGAGGGAGATTTTATTGAATTAATGATTGACCTTTCTGGAATTAAAGAAGTTATGATTTTAGGAGAAGTTAAACAGGAATACAGTCTTCCAAATGGTGAAGCTGTTGGAGTTGAATTCAAAGATATTTCCCGTCAGGCCAGGGATGAAATTATTGGCTGGCTCTTTGATTATCAAAGAGAATTAAGAAAAAAAGGGATGTTGTAAATGAGAAATAATATTTTGATTTCTTTATTTACAGGCATTATAGCATATTCTCTTACTACTTTGATTAATTTAATAAATGCTAATCCTCTAAAAGAAGTTTTATATAATGGAATTATAGCTTTATTTGTAGTTGCTCTTATAACTTTTTTAATAACTTATATTCTCGATAATTATCAACCAGATAAAAATAGTAAAAAAGGAACAGCAGGAGATAACAATAAGAAAAAGAATAATAAAAGTAATAGAGAAGAAAAAGAAGCTGAAGAGGAAAGTAAAGAAGATGAATTTTCACCAATGGATCCTACTGTCTTAGAAGTTGAAGAGGAAGAATCCAACTAACTTAAGGAGAGTTTTTTATGATTGATAATTATGAACTCTGGAAAGAATATAAAGAAAATAATTCCTCTGAAGCAAGAGAAAAACTTATAAAAGAGTATCTTCCTCTTGTTAAATATCATGCCGGGAGAGTAAAAATGATGGTCCCGGAATTTGTAGAAAAAGATGATTTAGAAAGTTTTGGAGCTCTGGGTTTAATTGATGCCTTAGAAAAATTTGATCATACAAAAAAGATAGAATTTTCTACTTATGCAAATAAAAGAATTCGCGGAGAAATAATTGATCATTTAAGAAGTCTTGATTGGCTGCCTCATTCTCTTAGAAGAGATGGTAAAAAATTAAAAAAAGTTGTGGAAGAAATGACTCAAAATTTGGGAAGAAGACCTACAGTTGATGAAGTTTCCGAAAAGATCGATTTTTCTCACAAAAAAATAAATAATTTATATTATAAACTGTATTCATCTCAATGGGTCTCTCTTGATCAGGAAATAGGTGATGGAGAAAATACTATTCTCGATACTATTAGTTCTAAAAAAAATAATAACCCTTTAAGAAAATTAAATAAAGATAATGCTGTCAAAATAATGAGTAAGGCTATAGAAAAACTTAAAGAAAAAGAAAAATTGGTAATTTCTTTGTTTTACTATGAAGAGCTTACTCAGGTTGAAATAGCTGAAGTTATGGATTTATCAGAAGCCAGAATTTCTCAAATACATAAAAAAGCAGTATATAGATTACGAGGATTTTTAAGCAGAAAAAAAGAGCAGTTACTTTAAAAGGGGAGATTTTGATGCAGAAATCTGTAAAAGTTGAAGCAGAAAATGAGAAAAAAGCTCTAGATAAAGGATATAAAAAACTAAAAAATAAAATTTCAGAGAAAATTTCTAAAGAGGACTTATCAATTAAATTAGTCAAAAAAGGCAAAAAATTAATGGGGATTTTTGGCAGTAGTGAAAACACGTATAAAGTAAAAATAAAAGATGATATAGATCAAAATATAAAAGAGTTAATGGATGAAGTAGAAGTTGATGGAAATTTTGAAATTAAAGTAAATGATGATGGAATATTTCTAAAAGTTTATGCTCCTGAAGGTAATGGAAGAAAAATAAGGATTCAGGAAGTTAAGGAAAAGTTAGATAAAAAGAAAATAGAAGATATTGAAGAAGAAAAAATGCAAGAAACAGTCAGTGAGGCTAAAGGTGAATGGGAGTATATTGCTCCTCGTAAACCTGAATTAGATGAAGATGCAGAAATAGATATAGACATTTCTTCAGATGGAAAAAGAGCTTTTCTTGATTATAAACCTGCTCATGGAGGAAAAAAAGCTACTCTGGCAGAATTGAAAAATAAAATAAAAGAAGCTGGAGTTAGTTTTGGTATTAAAAAAGACAAATTAAAAAATATTATTTCCAATAGAGTTGTTCAAAAAGGTTTATTAATAGCTGAAGGT
>Ga0209936_1001967_pt1 | contig 10425 bp, 12 predicted proteins | sample SalPonR1_A_D1_MG_FD_185694 | JGI IMG/M metagenome (GOLD analysis project Ga0209936, IMG submission 185694) | Salt pond soil microbial communities from South San Francisco under conditions of wetland restoration - Salt Pond MetaG R1_A_D1_MG... ... | reverse complement strand
AAGGTCACCAGGTTGGAGGCGCCGTCGGCCTTGCTGTAACGCCAGGTTTCGAGGATGGAGCGCAGGTTCACCAGGCCGGCCACCGCGACGATGATGACTGCGGCCAGCGCCGCCTTGGGCAGCACGCTGAAGGCGGGCGCGAAGAGCAGCAGCGTGGCCGCGGTGAACAGGGCCAGGAAGATCGAGGTCAGCTGCGTGCGGCTGCCGGAGTTGTAGCTGACCATGCTGCGGCTGAAGCTGCCGGCCACCGGGAGCGCGCCGGACACGGCCGAGCCGAGGTTGGCGGCGCCCAGCGCGACGAGCTCCTGGTCGGCGTCCACCGCCTCGCGGCGCCGGCCGGCCAGGTACTTGCCGATGCTGACGCTTTCGACGAACACGATGATGCTGATCAGGGCCGCCGAGGGCAGCAGGGCGATCCAGGCGCCGGCGCCGGGCATGGTGATGTCCAGCATGGGCGGCCGCGCGCTGATCTCGCCGACCAGCGGCACGCGTTCCAGGCCGAAAGCGATCACCGCGCCGGCCCCCAGCGCCAGCACGATCACCGGCGCCATGCGCGCGGTGACGGCATGCAGGCGGCGCCCGACCCGCGTGGTGCCGGTGGTGATCAGCAGGAAGACCAGCGCGACCATGCCGAGCGCCAGCGTTTCAGGGTTGAGGATGCTGAAGCGCGCGCCCAGGTAGGCCAGCATCTCGTGGGGCTGCAGCCCGGTGGGCAGCTCGATGCCGGCGAAATGTCTCAGCTGGTCCGCGATGATGACGATGGCGGCGCCGCTGGAGAAACCGGTCAGCACCGGCTGGCTGAGCAGGTTGGCGAACACGCCCATGCGCAGCAGGCCCATGCTGAGCAGCATCAGCCCGGAGAGCGCCGAGAGGATCATGGCGGCGGCCAGCGGGTCCACGCCGGCGCCCGCGCTGGCCGTCGCGGACGCCACCATGATGGCGGCGACCGAGGTGGGCCCGACCGAAAGATCGCGGCTGCTGCCGAAGACGGCGTACAGGATCGCCGGCAGGATGGAGGCATAGAGCCCCACCACCGGCGGCAGACCGGCGACCATGGCGTAGGCGAGCCCCTGCGGGACCAGCAGGATGGTCGTGATGGCGCCTGAGGACAGGTCCGCCGCCAGGTCCCGCCGGGTCGTGAACCGTACCCAGTGAACGATCGGGAAGAATTTCAGGACTCGGGAATGCACGGGATGCAGCCTCGCAGGCGCTAGCGTGCACCATAGTCAACCCGTGCCGGCCCGGCAAGGGCTACATCGCGGCGCGCAGTGCCTCGATGTCGCGCAGCACGTCTTCCGAGTGCGTGTCCAGGTCCACTTTTTCGTAGTGGCGCGCCACCGTCCCGTCGGGCGTCACCAGGAAGGTCTGCCGACTGGCCAGCTTGACCACGCCGAAGTTGCGCAGCACGCCGTATTCGCCCGCCACCTCGCCGCCTTCGTCGGCGAGGAGGGTGAAGGGCAGGCTGTATTTTTCGGCGAACTCCTGGTGCGAGGCGACGTCGTCCAGGCTGATGCCGACGATCTCCGCGTCGAGCCTGCGGAAGGCGAAGATGTTGTCGCGGAACTCGCAGGCCTGCGTGGTGCAACCCGGGGTGTCGTCCTTCGGATAGAAGTAGAGCACCACCCACTTGCCGCGATAGTCCTGCAGCCGGCGGACCTCGCCCTGCTGGTCGGACAGTTCGAAGCCGGGGGCGGGCGCGCCGACTGGTGGCGAGGCCCACAGCGACGAGCTCCCCAGCGGCGCGGCCAGCAGCAGCGCGGCCGCGGCGAGGCCCGCGAGACGGGCGGCGAGGGAAATGTTCATGCGCGGCTCCTGGCGTGTCGGGTGGACTGCAGCGGTATTCGTCCTGCCGGCGGGCTACGGATTCGCCGGCGTCGCCTTGGCGGCGAGGCGCTCGAGACCGGCGTGGCGGACCCTGACGCCGGGGAATTCTTCCCGGAACCGCCCTGCCAGGCGCTCCGCCAGGTAGACCGAGCGATGCCGTCCGCCGGTGCAGCCGATGGCTACCGTAAGGTAGCTGCGGTTCGCCGCCTCGATGCGTCCGAGCCAGTTGTCGAGGAAACGCGCCAGGTCGTCCAGGTAGGCCTGGACCTCGGCGCTGGACTCGAGGAAATCGATCACCGCGCGGTCGTTGCCGGTGAGCATGCGCAGTTCCGGCTCCCAGTAGGGATTCGGCAGGAAGCGCGCATCGAACACGAAATCGGCGTCCTTGGGCAGTCCCTGGCGGAAGCCGAAGGACTCGAACTGGAGGGCGACCTGGTCGCGCGGCTGGCTGGCCACCCGGTCGCGCACCAGGTTGCGCAATTCGTGGACGCTCATGGCGCTGGTGTCCAGCACCAGGTCCGCGGACTCGGCCAGCGGCCCCAGCAGCTCCTGCTCGAAATGAATCGCGTCGGCCAGGGTGCGGTCGCCGGCCAGGGCGGGCGAATGCGGGTGGCGGCGCCGCGTGTCCAGGTAGCGCTGCACCAGGGCGTTCTCGGAGGCGTGCAGGAACACCAGCTGGCAGTGCATGCCGCGGGCGCGCAGTTTCTCCAGCAGGCGGCGCACCACGGGCAGGTCCTGCGGCCGCGGGCGGGCGTCCAGCCCGATGGCCAGGCGCTCGAATTTCGGGTCGTCGCTCTCCACCAGTTCGCCGACCACCAGCGACAGCAGCTGAGCCGGCACGTTGTCGAGCGTGTACCACTGCAGGTCTTCGAGCATGGCCAGCGCCACGCTCTTGCCGGAACCGGACAGGCCGCTGACGACTACGAGTTCCATCGTCGTCGCCGCCCCCCGCTCATGCCGAGGCCGCGTGCGCGCCGTCGTGGTTGACCAGCAGGTCGTACAGCGCCCGGCTGGAACTGGTCCGCCTCAGCGCGGCGGCCAGCCTGCGGTCCGCCAGCCGCGTGGCGATCCACGAGACCTCCTCGTGGTGGCAGCCGATGTCCGCCTCGGGCACCGGCACGATCAGGCCGAAGATCAGGTCCACCGGCTCGCGTTCCGGCATGTCGAAGTCCACCGGGCGCGACAGTTTCAGGAAAGCGCCCACCGGCGCGTCCAGCTCGGCCAGCCGGCCGTGCGGGATGGCGATGCCGTTCTCGATGGCCGTGCAGCCCAGCTTCTCGCGCCGGATCAGGCTCTGGAATATCTCGCCCTGGTCCAGGTCGGCGGCGCTGGAAAGCAGCTCGCTCAGGATGTCGAGGGCGTGCTTCTTGCTGCGCGCCTCGACGTTGCCGAGCACGCGGCCGGGTTCAAGAAGGGATTGGAAAGTCATCAGCTCGCTCCGGGACGGGGATGGCCCCGCGGGTCGCTCAGGCCTGGCGCTGCGCGCGTCCGGCGCCGTTGTGATGGTCGGTCAGCTTGGACTTGTGGCGGCGCACCTGGCGGTCCAGGCGGTCGATCATGGCGTCGATCGCCGCGTACATGTCGGCCTCGGACGCGGCCGCGTGCAGCGTGTCGCCGGCCACGCGCAGGGTGGCCTCCGCCTTGTGCTCGAGTTTTTCCACCGTGAGGATGCAGTGCACGTCGATCAGGTTGTCGAAATGCCGGATCACCTTGTCCATCTTGGTGTGCACGTAATCGCGCAGCGGGTCCGTGATTTCAACGTGATGGCCGGTCATCTTGATCTGCATCTGGAGACTCCTTCGGAGTAGTGGGCCGTCCCAGGACGGTCGACCCAGTGTTTACTTGTATTCTAGTAGCACCGCCGAGTTGCTGGCTAGGGCGCCTGCCCGGCTCAGCGGATGGCCACGCGCCGGCGCTCGTTGGAAGAGGGAAATCCCATGGATTCCCGGTACTTGGCGACGGTGCGCCGCGCCACCTCGATCCCCTCGGTCACCAGCAGGCGCGTCAGGGCGCTGTCCGAAAGCGGTTTTGCCGGGTCTTCCTCCGCGATCAGCTTGCGGATCCGGGCGCGGATGGCGGTGGACGAGACGCTCTCGCCGTCGCTGCCCGCCACCTGGCTGGAAAAGAAATAACGGAATTCGTACACGCCCCGCGGCGTGTGCATGTACTTGCCGGTGGTGGCGCGGGAGACGGTGGACTCGTGCAACTCCAGGGCCTCGGCGATCTCCCGCAGGACCAGCGGCCGCATCCCTTCCTCGCCGGTTTCGAGAAAGGCCCGCTGGTGGCCGACGATGGCGCGCGCGACCCGCAGCAGGGTCTCGTTGCGGATTTCCAGGCTTTTCACCAGCCAGCGCGCCTCCTGCAGCTGGCTGCGCAGGGTCGAATACTCGCCGCTGCGGCCCAGGCAGCCGGCGTAGGCGGCGTTCACGCGCAGCCGCGGCGCGATCGCGGGGTTGATCTCGACCTGCCAGCGGCCTTCCCCGCGCCGCACGAAAACGTCCGGCACGATGTACTCGGGCGGGCGCGTGTCGGCGGCGCTGCCCGGCCGCGGGCTCAGCGAGCGCAGCAGCGCGACCGCGGTCTCCAGTTCCCCGGCGCTGCAATCGAGCCGCCGGCGGATGGCGCCATAGTCCTGCTCGCCCAGCTCCACCAGGCAATCGGTGGCCAGCCGCCGCGCCAGCTCCAGCCCGGGGGTCTCCGGCGAGAAGGGCGCCAGCTGCAGCAGCAGGCATTCGCACAGGTCCCGGGCGCCGATGCCCAGCGGGTCGAAGCGCTGCACGCAGGCCAGCACGCGCTCCACCTCGTCGGGGTCCGTCTCCAGGTCGGGGGCCAGGCTGGCGCAGACGTCCTCCAGGCTTTCGCGCAGGTAGCCGTCGTCGTCGATGGCGTCGATCAGCATCGTGGCGATCAGCTTCCGGTCGCCCTCGGGCAGCGAGACGTCCAGCTGCGCCAGCAGGTATTCCCGCAGCGAGGTGCCGCTCGCGTCGGCGTAGTCACGCTGGTCCTCGCCGTCCTCGCGGCCCTGGCTCCCCCCGCCCGAGCCGTAAGCGGACACGTCGGCATAGGGCAGGTCCTCGCGATACTCCTCGCCGGACTGGGTGTCGGCGCTCTGCACCTTGGGCTCTTCGCCGCCGGTCTCGCCGGGCGCGGCCTGCTCGCCCTTCGGCGGCGCCAGTTCGAAGCCCTCGTCCATCTCCAGCATGAGGTTCTTTTCGAGCGCTTCGCGCAGCTCCGCCTGCAGGTCGAGCACCGGCAGCTGCAGCAGGCGGATCGCCATCTGCAGTTGGGGGGTCAGCGTCAGCTGCTGACCGAGCTTGAGTTGCAGCGACTGCTTCATCATGGCGGTTGCTAGAGGCGGAAATTCTCGCCCAGGTAGACCTCGCGTACTTGCCTGTTGGCCAGTATCTCATCTGCGGTCCCGGAGGCGATGACTTCGCCCGCGCTGAGGATGAATGCGCGGCCGCAGATGCCGAGCGTCTCGCGCACGTTGTGGTCGGTGATCAGCACGCCGATGCCGCGGTCCCGCAGGTGGCTGATGATGCGCTGGATGTCCAGCACGGAGATCGGGTCGACGCCCGCGAAGGGCTCGTCCAGCAGGATGAAGGCGGGCTCCGCCGCCAGCGCGCGCGCGATTTCGACGCGCCGGCGCTCGCCGCCCGACAGGCTGAGGCCCGGCTGGTCGCGGATGTGCCCGATGTTGAGCTCTTCCAGCAACTCCTCCAGCGACTGGCGGCGTCCCAGCGCGTCCAGCTCCTTGCGCGTCTCCAGCACGGCGAGCACGTTGTCCTCCACGCTGAGGCCGCGGAACACCGAGGCTTCCTGCGGCAGGTAGCCCACGCCCAGCCGCGCGCGGCGATGCATCGGCAGGACCGTCAGGTCGGTCTCGTCCAGCAGGATGCGGCCGCTGTCGCAGGGCACCAGGCCGACGATCATGTAAAAAGCCGTGGTCTTGCCGGCGCCGTTGGGCCCCAGCAGGCCGACCACTTCGCCGCTGGAGATGGACAGCGAAAGATCGTGCACCACTCGCCGCGAGCGGTAGCTCTTGGAAATGCCTTCCGCGCGCAGTGTTCTCATGGCGATCCGCCGCCGTCCTCTTGCGGCGGCGCCTCGTCCTGGCCGTCGTCCTGCTCCGGGGTCCCGTTATCGTTCTCGTCGTCGTCCGGGGGCGGGGTGATGGTGATCCTGACGCGCTCGTCGCCCTCTTCGTCCGCGCTGGCGATCAGCCGGTCGTCCTCGATGCGGTAGACCAGCCGCGCGCCGCTGACCTCGCGTTGGTCATCGCGCAGCGCCGCCTGCCCGGCCAGGGTCAGTTCGCCTTGCTCCAGGTTGTAGTCGATCCGGTTGGCCGTGCCCCGCACCTCGCTCTCTTCCGCGTCCGGCATTGTCCGCGTGAAGCGGGCGGGACCGCCTTCCGCGACGGCGCGGGTGAGGCGATGATCGGCGAAATGGATGGTGGCGCGCTCGGATTCCAGCGTGGTCTGCGGGTTGCTGATGCGCACATTGCCCTCGAACTGCCAGCTGCCGCGCGCGAAATCCAGGTCGCGCGCCTCGGCCCGGTCGGCCGTCACCACCAGCGGGCCCTGCTGTATGCGGATGCTGTCGAACAGCAGCCGCTCGTTGCGCCGGTCGAAATCGGTGTGGGCGGCGTCCAGCTGGATTTCCTGCTGTTGCTGCGCCCATGCCGGCGCCGCGGGCAGCAGGACCGCCAGAGCGCTGGCCAGCGCGGCGGCCAGCAGGGGAGCCCGCGCGGCCGCCAGGGCCGACCCACGGGCATGCCCGCCGGGGCGTGGCGGCGCCGCCAGCCGGCGTCGGCGGTCAGGGCAGGAAACGGCCATGAACCTGCGATTGTAGCTGCAGACGCTCTTCCAGCAAGTGCGCCACCATGCCGACGCCGCTGAGCTGCTGCGCGCCCACCGACAACTCCACGGGCGCCTCGGTGCTGGCGATGTGCGTTTGGGTGTCCACCTGCAGCCGGGGCGTCGACAGGGTGGTGCGGCCATGCTCGCCCGAATCGCCGATCACCTCGACGCCGCCCCACAATTCCAGCAGGTCCTGCTCGGCCGAGAGCATGCCCGCCGGCGCCGTCAGCAGCCACGGGCTCGGAGAGTAGACGTTGTACTCGACACGCACCTCCTGCAGCACGGTCGGGCCGCCCAGCCCGCGCTGGCGGATTTCGTCGGCCACCAGCCGGTAGCGCGGCAGGCCGTCCGCTCCCGGCGTGGTGATCTCGGCCTCGCTCATGTAGAAGCCTTCCGGGGCCCGCTCTTCCGGCACCGCCTCCGGCGCGCCCAGCCGTTCGTTCAGCCACCAGCTCGCCCCCGCCATCGCGGCAAGCACAAGGAATGCGACTTTGCCGCCGCCGGTCACCGGGCCCGGGCCTCGAGCAGCAGCTCGCAGAATTCGCGCACTGCGCCGCGGCCGCCGGGCTGCGTGGACACCCAGGCCGCAGCCGCCCGCGCTTCGCGGTGAGCATCCGCCACGGCCGCCGGCAGGCCAACCATCTGCATCGCCGGCAGGTCCGGCGCATCGTCGCCGAGGAAGGCCGCCTGCGCCGCCGCAACGCCGGTTTCGCGCAGCAGCGCCGCCATCGCGACGGCCTTGTCGTCGCAGCCCTGGACGACCCGCTCCACGCCCAGTTCCTTCATCCGCTGGTCGACAGCCGGCGAGGCCCGACCCGAGACGATGGCGACCTGCACGCCCGCGGCCAGGATCGACTTGACGCCGTAGCCGTCGCGCACGCTGAAGGCCTTGTACTCCACGCCGTCGCTGCCGATCCAGATGCGCCCGTCGGTGAACACGCCGTCGATGTCGAACACCGCCAGTTGCACATTCGCGGCCCGCGCGCGCAACTCGTCCATCACATCACCCCGGCTTGCAGCAGGTCGTGCACGTTGAAGGCGCCTACCACGCGGTCGTCGGCGTCGACCACCAGCAGCGCGGTGATCGAGTAAGTCTCCATCAGCCGGACGGCCTCGGCGGCCAGCATGTCGCCGGTCACGGTCTTAACGCCGCGGGTCATGACCTCGTCCATCTTCGTCGCGGCCAGGTCGCGCCGCGCGTCCAGGGTGCGGCGCAGGTCGCCGTCGGTGTAGATGCCGAGCACGCGGTCCTGTCCGTCCACCACCGCCGTCATGCCCAGGCCCTTGCTGGAGATCTCGAACAGCCCTTCGGTCACGGCCACGCCCGGCGCCACCCTGGGCACGCGCTCGCCGGTGCGCATGATGTCGCGCACGTGCAGCAGCAGCCGGCGGCCGAGCAGGCCGCCCGGGTGCGAGAAGGCGAAGTCTTCCTGGGTGAAGCCGCGGCTCTTCAGCAGCGCGACAGCCAGCGCGTCGCCCATCGCGAGGGCCGCCGTGGTGCTGGCCGTGGGCGCCAGGTTGAGCGGGCAGGCCTCCTTGTCCACTGCCACGTCCAGGTGGGCGTCCGCCGCGGCGGCCAGCGTCGAGTCCGGCCGGCCGGTCATGGCGAGCAGCGGCACCCCCAGGCGCTTGATGAGCGGCAGGATGGTGAGGATCTCGGGAGTCTCGCCGGAGTTGGAGAGAGCGAGTACCACGTCCGTGGCGGTGATCATGCCCAGGTCGCCGTGGCTCGCTTCGCCCGGGTGCACGAAAAAGGCCGGCGTGCCGGTGCTGGCCAGCGTGGCGGCGATCTTGCCGGCGACATGGCCCGACTTGCCCATGCCGGTGACCACCACGCGGCCGCGACAGCTGAGGCACAGCCGGCAGGCGCGGCTGAACTGCGCGTCGATGCGCCCACGCAGCGCCAGCACCGCGGCGGCCTCCACGTCCAGCACCTCGCGACCCAGCCGCTCCAGCGTGTCTTCGTCCAGCCTGGTGTCCTCGTTCATGCCCTATCTCGTCACTATCCAGCCGTGATAACAGAGAAAGGCGGTCAGCAACATCGCGCCCTCCAGCCTGCCGATCCGGCTGTGCCCGTTGAAATTGTATGTCATGAGGAACAGCGCGAGCGTCATGCCGACCATCACGGGCATGTGCTGGACCAGCAGCTCGGTGTCGAAGGTCGCCGGGTGGATCAGCGCGGCGACCCCGACCACCGCGAGGCTGTTGAACAGGTTCGAGCCGATGATGTTGCCGATCGCCATGTCGTGCTCGCCCTTGAAGGCGCTCATCATGGACACGGCGAGTTCGGGGAGGCTGGTGCCGATGGCCACCACGGTCAGGCCGATCACCAGTTCCGAGACGCCGAAAGTGATGGCCAGGTTCTCGGCGCCCCACACCAGCAGGTTGGAGCCGGTGAGCAGCACCAGCAGCCCCAGTCCCAGCCACTGCAGCGCGCGCGGCATCGGCAGGTTTTCGGGGATCTCCGCGGCATAGTCGAGGCCGATGGGGTCGGCGGCCCCGGAGCGGCTGCCCAGCACCACCAGCCAGTAAAGCACCAGCACGAGAGTGACGATCAGGAGCACGCCCTCCACCCGCCCCAGCCGCAGGTTGAAGAACACCATGGCCATCACCAGCGTCACCACCAGCAGGGTAGGCATTTCGCGGCGCAGCGTCACCGATTTCACCGAGATGGGCATCACCAGCGCCGTCGCGCCCAGCACCAGGCCGATGTTGGCGATGTTGGAGCCGATCGCGTTGCCGGCGGCCAGCGCCGGGTCGCCGGACAGCGAGGCGGTGATCGCCACGAAGATCTCGGGGCCGCTGGTCGCCATGCCCACCAGCGTCAGGCCGATCAGCAGGGGCGGCACGCCGAGGTTGCGGGCCGTGCCCGCCGCGCCGACCACAAAGCGATCGGCGCCCCACATGAGCAAGACGAAGCCCGCAAGGGTGGCAAGGGAGTAGCTCAGCATCCGGTCGCGATCCGCGCTTTGGGGGGAGTGTCGGCCGGACATCATACATTGCGGCGACATCGCGGCGGTGGAATCCCTGCGGCGTCGATCATCGCGGCCTCGCGCAAACGGCGTGCGGCCCGTTAAGCCCAACAGCGTCACCGCGCGCCCGTGCGCGGCATCCGTTAAACTCGGCGGCTTTACCGTCCGGCATATCGCCAGGATTGAGGAGCACATGAACAGCGAACAGCTTGCGGAGCTGATCCGGGCGGGCCTGCCCACGGCCCGGGTCGAAGTGCAGTCGGAGGACGACGTCCATTTCAGCACCCTGGTGGTGTCCGACGAGTTCGAGGGCCTGCGGCCGCTGCAGCGCCACCAGAAGATCTATCGCGCGCTGGGCGACCGGATGGGCGGAGAGATCCACGCGCTGGCCATACGCGCGCTGACGCCGGCGGAGGTGGCGTCCGGCGACTGAGCCGGCGCGCGGCATGGACAAGCTGCTGGTCGGGGGCGGCCACCGCCTCGAGGGCGAGGTGCGCATCTCGGGGGCGAAGAACGCCGCCCTGCCCATCCTGGCAGGCACCCTGCTGGCCGACGCGCCGGTGCGCATCGGCAACGTGCCCCACCTGCAGGATGTCACGACCACCATCGAGCTGCTCGGCCGCATGGGCGTGGGCGTGACCATTGATGAACGAATGTGCGTGGAAGTGGACCCGCGCACGATCAGCGACCTGGTGGCGCCCTACGAGCTGGTCAGGACCATGCGCGCGTCCATCCTGGTGCTGGGGCCGCTGCTGGCGCGCCACGGCTGC
>Ga0209936_1001963_pt1 | contig 10430 bp, 8 predicted proteins | sample SalPonR1_A_D1_MG_FD_185694 | JGI IMG/M metagenome (GOLD analysis project Ga0209936, IMG submission 185694) | Salt pond soil microbial communities from South San Francisco under conditions of wetland restoration - Salt Pond MetaG R1_A_D1_MG... ... | reverse complement strand
GGCCAGCGCCGCCTCGCTGCGCAGGGTCACCTCCAGCACGGGAAGTCCCGCCGCGACCAGGGTGCGCGCCAGCGGCACGGCGGCCTCCACGTCCTCGATGGTCAGCACCGGCAACGCCGGGGCCTGCCCCAGGATCGTTTCTACCGCCGCGGCGCGTTCGTCAGGATCCCATAAAGTCATGCCGGCTCCTTTCTGTTGCAGAGCGCGAGGGGGAGGGCTGCGCATGCTATTCCTTGCCGAACAATGCGCAGGCGCCCTGTTCCGCCGTCCCGGCGTTGCTGCGCATCACGCCGAACAACTCGCGGCCCAGTCCGCTACGGTGGCTGTCGAGCGCGAGGACCGCTGAGGGGCGGGCTGCCAGCGTAGCGGTATCCACTTCGACGCTGAGCACGCCTTTTTCCGCATCGATGAGAACCGGGTCGCCGTCCAGCAGGCGCCCGATGGCGCCATCCCGATCCGCTTCCGGGATCACGTGAATGGCTGCGAGCACCGTGCCGGAAGCCCCTGACATGCGTCCGTCCGTGAGCAGGGCGACGCGCTGGCCGCGGTCCTGGAGGATCGATAAGGTGGGTGTGAGCTTGTGCAGCTCGGGCATGCCGTTGGCGCGCGGCCCCTGCCCGCGTATCACGGCAACGAAATCGCCGTCGAGTCCGCCGGTCCTGAAAGCGTCCAGCAGCGCTTCCTGGGAATCGAACACCCGCGCCGGCGCGCGGATCACGCGGTGTTCGGGGGCCACCGCCGAAATCTTCGCCACGGCCCGGCCGATGTTGCCCTGCAGGAGCCGCACGCCGCCCTCGGGCGCGAAAGGCTCCCCGAGGGGGCGGGCGACATCGCGATCCAGCGACAACTCCGGCGGGTCCCGCCAGGCCAGCCGGGCGCCGTCCAGCCAGGGCTCCCTGGCCTGGTCGCGCAAGTCGCCGCCATGCACACAGCGGATGTCCGGGTGCAGCAGGCCGCCATCGATCAGTTCGCGGATCAGGAAGCCGAGCCCGCCGGCGGCCTGAAAATGGTTCACATCGGCGCTGCCATTGGGGTAGATGCGTGCCAGCAGCGGCGTGACGCGTGACACCTGGTCCAGGTCGTCCCAGTCCATGACCAGGCCGGCGGCGCGGGCGATAGCGACCAGGTGGATGGCGTGATTGGTCGAACCGCCGGTCGCAGCCAGTCCCACCATCGCGTTCACGATGGCTTTCTCATCGACCGTGCGCCCGATCGGCGTGTAGTTCTCGTCCAGCGCCGTGATCTCGCAGGCGCGTTCCGCGGCCGCGGCGGTCAGCGCGTCGCGCAGCGGCGTGTTCGGATTGACGAAGGCGCTGCCGGGCATGTGCAGCCCCATCACCTCCATCAGCATCTGGTTCGAGTTCGCGGTGCCGTAAAAAGTGCAGGTGCCGGGCCCGTGGTAGGACTGCGACTCCGCGTCCAGCAGGTCTTCCCGGCTGGCCTTGCCCTCGGCGTAAAGCTTGCGGATGCGCGCTTTTTCTTTGTTGGGCAGTCCCGACGGCATCGGGCCGGCCGGAACGAGGATCACCGGCAGCTGGCCGAAGCTCAGCGCGCCGATCAGCAGTCCGGGCACGATCTTGTCGCACACGCCGAGCATCACCGCGGCATCGAACATGTCGTGCGAAAGCGACACCGCGGTGGCCAGCGCGATGGTGTCGCGCGAGAACAGCGAAAGCTCCATGCCCGGCTGGCCCTGCGTGACGCCGTCGCACATCGCCGGCACGCCGCCGGCGACCTGGGCCGTGCAGCCGGCGCTGCGGGCGGCCAGCTTGATCAGCGCGGGGTAGCGCTCCAGCGGCTGGTGCGCCGAGAGCATGTCGTTGAAAGCGGTGACGATGCCGATGTTGGGCCTTCTCAAGCCGCGCAGGACCGTCTTGTCCTCGCCGGATGCGGCGAAACCGTGTGCCAGGTTGCCGCAGCTGATCGTGCCGCGCGCCGGCCCGCGGTCGCGCGCAGCGTCGATGCGGTCGAGGTAGGCGGCGCGGGATTCCCGGCTGCGGCGGGCGATGCGCCCGGTCACGGCTTCGATGGTCGGGTGGAGGGACATCACGGGCTCCAGTGGATTTCGACCCTTGCCGCATGCGAGTGCAACAGGGCGGAAACGGGCAAGCGTTCCGGCTGCAACTTCAGCCGGGCCTCGCTGAGGGTGTCGCGTTTCGCTTCGCCGGTGACCGCCAGCAGGAGGCGGCGGCTGCGCAACAGGCGGGCCGCGCTGAGCGACACCCGCGCAAACGGGGCCTCCGGCGGCAGCGGATCAGGATGCACCACCAGCGCATCGTTCTTCCCCTCGGGATCCAGGCCGGCGCTCAGGGCGGCGCTGCCGGGGAAAAGCGAGGCGAAATGCCCGTCCGCGCCCATGCCGAGCAGAACGGCGTCAAAAGGGTCGGCCAGGGAGGCAAGCGTCGCCCTGGCCGGCGCGTCGCTCGGCCGGGGACCGGCGGGGTGCGGCACCAGCGGCATGACATGCACGCCGCTGGCGACCATAAAGGTTTCGCGCAGCGCGAGATTGTTCGAGGCCGGGTGCTCGTGATCGACCCAGCGCTCGTCGGTGGCGAGCAGGTATACCCTGGACCAGTCGAGCGCCGCCTTCGCCAGGCGGCGATACGCCGGCAGGGGAGTGCCGCCCCCGGCCAGCGCCAGCACTGCCCGCCCGCGTGCGCCGATCCCGGCGCGGATGGCGGCTTCCAGCGTGCCGGCCAGGGATTCGGCGAGCGATTCGCCGTTGTCGTGAATTGTTTCGGTCCAGCTCATACGAGCCTCATTCACGCCAACTGTGGCCGTGGCGCTCGGTGAGGGTCACCGCGTTGCTTGGTCCCCAGGTGCCCGCCGGGTAGCTTTTCGGACCGCTTCCGTTGAGGTTCCAGCCCGCCAGTATGTCGTCGATCCACTGCCATGCCGTTTCGACTTCGTCGCGCCGCACGAACAGCGTGCCGTTTGCCCCGAGCGCATCCATGTAGAGCCTCTCGTAGGCGCCGCGACGGCCCGCATGCTCGAAAGCGTCGTCGAGATCCAGGTCGAGCGCCACTTGGGAAAGCCTGAGCCCGCCGCGATCGAGCCCCGGCGCCTTGTTCATGAGGTGCAGCGAGATGTGCTCTTCGGGTTGCAGGTGGATCACCAGCGCATTGGGCTGCACCTGCGCGCCGCCGCTGGCGAATATGGAGTGGGGCACCGACCGGAACTGGAGGCAGATTTCCGTGCAGCGGCGCGGCATGCGTTTCCCGGTGCGCAGGTAAAACGGAACGCCGGACCAGCGCCAGTTGTCGATATGCGCGCGCAGCCCCACGAATGTCTCGGTGCCGCTCTTCTGGCCGAGTTCCTCGATATAACCGGGCACCGCGATGCTGTCGACGGCGCCCGCACTGTACTGGCCGGCGACGCTGTGGGTGGCGATGTCATCGCCCCGGATCGACCGCAGCGAGCGGAGCACCTTGATTTTCTCGTTGCGCACCGAACTCGGGTCGAAGCGCGAGGGCGGTTCCATCGCGGTCAGGCAGAGCAGCTGCAGGAGGTGATTCTGCACCATGTCCCGCATCGCGCCCGACTCGTCGTAGTAACCGGCACGGCCTTCGACTCCGACTGTCTCGGCCACGGTGATCTGCACCTGTTCAATGTGCCGGGCGTTCCACAACGGCTCGAACAGCGCATTGCCGAAGCGCAGCGCCAGCAGATTCTGCACGCCTTCCTTGCCCAGGTAATGGTCGACCCGGTAGACGCGGCTTTCGTCGAAGACGGCGGAGACTTCGTCATTGATGCTGCAGGAACTCGCGAGGTCGTGGCCGATCGGCTTTTCCATCATCACGCGGGTTCCTGGCCCGGCTATGCCGGCTTCCCCCAGGCCCCTGCAGACCGCCCCGTACCAGCGAGGCGCGGTGGACAGGTGAAAGAGCACGTCGCCGTTGCGCATCGTGGCGATATGCTCGGCCAGCGCCGCCATCGAGGCGCCGTCCTCCAGGTCGACGGCATGGTAGTCGATGCGCGCCAGCAGCCGGCGGACGCTGTCTTCGCTGTGCGTGTCCGCGGGCGCTGCGTTCGAGATGGCGCTGGCCACGCGCGCGTGGAAGACCTCCCGGTCGAGTGCACTGCGCGCGCAACCGAGAATCCGCAGCGATTCCGGCAGGAGACCGTCACGCTCCAGGCGGTGCAGCGAGGGCAGCAACATCCGCTGTGCGAGGTCGCCAGTGGCGCCGAAGATCACCAGCAGCGAAGCCGTGGGCGCCTCCGGGCCGTCAGTCTGCACGGCGACAGCGGACGGCAACGGCATCCAGGTCGCCTGCGCGCCTGTGGAGAAAGGGAATTCGGCGGCACGGCGTTGCAAGGTGGACGATCATGGAGGCATCGTTACCTATGTTGACAGCGCTGTCAACTTCCTCCCTGCGTCGCCGGGAAGCGGATCAACGGCGTCCGGGCCGCGGTGAAATACCTGTGCGACGGGCTGTCAGCAGCAGCCGGTGGGCGGCGCCATGAACTCCGGTCCGACAGGCTTTTCGATATGCTCGCTCAGTATGCTGTCCACCGAGGACAGGGCTGCGAGGTCCATGGACCATCCGAGCGTCTCGTCGATGGGCGCCATCTGGGATGGCTTGCGGCCGCCCCAGATCGCGATCGGCACGTTCTGCTCGAGGATCCAGCGCAAGCTGAATGCCAGCAGAGACTTGTCGAACCTGTCTCTCGCCACGGCCTCGAGCTTTTCCGCGGCCGCGAGGTACTGGCTGAAGCGCGGCTCGGAAAACTTTGGGTCGACCTTGCGCAGGTCGTCGCCCTCGAACTCCCGGTCTGCGGACATCTTCCCAGACAGCAGGCCGCGGCACAGGGCGCCGTAGGTCATGAGTGAAATATCATTGTGTTCGCAAAACGGCTTGACGCCCGTCTCGATGTCGCGCTCGAAGATGTTGAAGGGCGGCTGGCAGAGGTGGACGGGACATTCCTGCATGAATACGCGCATCTGGTCCGGGGTGAAATTGCTGACGCCCACCGCACGGATCATGCCTTCGTCCAGGAGTTCGCGCATAGCTCGCGCGGTCTCCGCGATCGGCCGCGTGCAATCGGGCCAGTGGACGAAATAGATGTCGATCTTGTCGCGGCCGAGCCGGCTCAGCGAGGCGTCGATTTCATAACGGATGCGGTCGCGGCTGCCGTCCCGCCGGATTTCTTCGTCCTCGTTCCAATCCAGGCCGACCTTGGTGGAGAGGCAAGCGGCATGGCCGTCCTTGTGCTGGCGCAGGGCTTCGCCGACGATTTTTTCCGAGGTCCCGAATCCGTAGACGGGGGCCGTGTCGATCAGGGTGACACCCCTGTCCAGTGCGGCATGCACGGTTTCGATCGACCGCTCTTTTTCCGTGCCGCCCCACATCCATCCGCCGATGGCCCAGGTGCCGAGCGCGATGCGAGAAACTTCAAGCTCTGTCCCAGGTATATTGTAGTACTCCATGAAAAACCTCGTGTTTTCCTTAAGATTGCCCAGTGACATGCACGGGATCCTGACAAAACACTCTAGCGTCCCGGGGGGATCATCGGCATTGAGAAAATGCAATTACGCCGGGTCGCCGTGGTCGAAGGCAGGCGCTTTGCCGTCGGCCAGGGGCAGCGCGCGCCGGATGCGCAAGCGTTCGTCCAGCGGCGTCTCGCGCAGCACGCGGGCGATGGTCGCCGCCGCGGTGCCGTCCCCGTAGGGGTTGGCCATGCCGCGCAGCGAATCACGGAAGGAGGCGGAGGCGGCGCGTCGCATCCCTTCGAGGATTGCGCCGGTTTCCGCCGGCACGTCGATGTGGTTGGCAGCGCGTTCCCGACCCCGCTGGCGGATGCCGACATTCACGCAGGGCAGGGCGAGCGAGGGCGTCTCCATGATTCCGCTGGAAGAATTGCCGACCAGCATCGCGGCCTGCCGCAACAGCCCCCAGTAGTCCAGCGTGCCGAGGTTGACATGAAAACTGGCGTCTCTGTGGTCGCGGCAATAATTCCGCGCCATCTCGATGATGGGCTGATGGCCCGCGTCGGCATTGGGAAAGCAGAATACGGTGGGGGCGGGCGCTTGTTCTAGCGCGGCATGGAGCGCGCGCGCTTCCTGCGCAGTGTCGTCCAGCCAGGTGGTCGGGTGCATGGCCACGACCCGGGGCGGGCATGCCAGGTCGATACCCAGGCGTGACGCCAGCTGCTGGCGGTCCGGCAGTCGGCTGCGCACGAGGTGGTCCAGGGACGGCGCGCCGGCCCGGTGCACGCGCCAACCGGCCACTCCCATGGCCGTTACGCGGCGGCGGGCCTGCACGGTGGAAACGAAATGCAGATGGCTCATCTGCGTCAACGCATTGCGCACGGCGTCGTCGATCGCGCCCTCGCTGATCTCGCCGCCCTCGATGTGGGCCAGGGGAATGCGCAGTGCGAGCGCCGTGCTTGCGGGAGCCAGCATTTCATAGCGGTCGGCGATGACCAGCAACAGGTCCGGTCGCAGTCGCCCAAGGAGGTCCGCCAGGCCCAGCGTCGTGAGGCCGATGGTCTTGGCCATGCCGACATCGGTGTCGGAATCCAGCAGGCTCTCGGTCACGGCCTCCACGGTGAAGCCGTCTGCGCGGAAATGGTCGATGGTGTGGCCGAACTGGGGCGAAAGGTGCGCGGCGGTGGCGATGATGCGCAGGTCGACGTCGGCGGCCGCGTCCAGTTCGCGCAATATCCAGTAAAGGTGGCCGTAATCGGCTCGCGATGAGCTGACCACCGCGATCCTGCGGCGGCCGGAAGTGTCTTCTTGCAACAGTCGTCTCCGCGTGGAAGGCCGCGGGCAGCTTAGCAAGGGCGTTACGCCTCGCGCGAACCGGGCTTCCGGTGGTGATGCTGGTTTTCTTTAAGCTGTGACACAATCCGGCTCTCATCAAGCCGAGCCGGGGACCCCGCCATGAAAGCCGTCGCCCTGACCCGCTATCTTCCCGTCAGTGACCCGGAGGTGTTCAGGGACGTCGACCTGCCCAGGCCGGTGGCCGAGGGCCGCGACCTGCTGGTGGCGGTCAAGGCGGTCAGCGTCAATCCGATCGACACCAAGGTTCGGGCCCCCAAGGACATTGTCGAAGACCCGCCCCGCGTTCTCGGCTGGGATGCCAGCGGCGTGGTCGAGGCCGTCGGTCCGGATGTCAGGCTATTCAAGCCGGGTGACGCGGTTTACTACGCGGGCGACATCACGCGGCCGGGCTCGAATGCCGAGTTCCAGCTGGTCGACGAGCGCATTGTCGGCTTCAAGCCCGAAAGCCTCGGCTTTGCCGAAGCCGCGGCGCTGCCGCTGACCACGATCACGGCCTACGAGGCCTTCTTTGATCGACTCGGCATCGATCGTGACGGTGCGCACGAGGGCCAGTCCGTGCTGATCATCGGCGCGAGCGGCGGCGTAGGGTCGATCGGCATCCAGCTCGCAAAGGCCGCCGGCCTGGTGGTGATCGCCACGGCTTCGCGCCCCGAGACAACCGACTGGGTCAAGGCGCTGGGCGCGGATCACGTGGTCAACCACCGCGAAGCCATGGTGGAGCAGGTGCGTGCGCTCGGGTTTCGCTATGTCGATCATGTCGCAATCTTCAAGGACATGCGCCACTGGGAGAGCGCCGTGGAACTGGTCCGGCCGCAGGGCGGCATCGTGACCATCGATGCGACCGACTTGCCGATGCCGATGGCGGACATGAAGACCAAGGCTGCCAGCCTGCACTGGGAATTCATGTTCGCGCGCGCCATGCACCAGACGCCCGACATGATCGAGCAGCACAGGCTGCTGACCCGGGTGGCCGGGGAAATCGATGCGGGCCGGTTGCGCACCACCGTTTCGACGGTGTTATCCCCGATCAGTGCGGCGAACATCCGCGAGGCCCACCGGCTGGTGGAGACGGGCGAGGTCAAGGGCAAGGTCGTGGTGGCAGGTTTCTGAGAGGCGAGCATCAGAGCCGCCGACTGGCCGAGCCAATATTGTTCTTCCCCCGGGGACGCAAAGGGCGCATCGCGGTTGCGCATATTCGCCGCTCATCTAAACTGAGTCGAAACCAGACCGATTCCGCACTATGAAAAGCTTGTTCATCGCGCTGTCTTCTTCCGTGATCCTGCTCTTCGCGGGCCTCTGTGCCGCTGATTCCGATCCGACCGGGACCTCGAAGCGTGCCGTGCCGGACGGCGAAGTTGTCCTGGGGCCGGTCGAATCGGAACTGGAAACGTTCCGCGTGGTGCGGGTTGTCGACGGTCTAGCGCATCCGTGGGCCGTCGACTGGCTTCCGGACGGCCGCATGCTGATCACCGAGCGCGCCGGTCGCCTGAACCTTGTCGACGGCAAGCAGCGCATCGCCGTGTCGAATGTGCCCGAGGTCTGGGCCGCGAACCAGGCGGGACTTCTCGACGTGGCGGTGGCCCCCGACTATCGCGAGACCGGCTGGGTCTACCTGACATACGCCGTCCGGGAAGGCGGCAAGGGCGGCACGGTGCTCTCCCGCGCTCGCCTCGAAGGCTCGAGACTCGTGGACCTGGAGGAGCTCTATCGCCAGACGCCCTTCCTCGAGCCGAACTACCACTTCGGCTCCCGCATCTCTTTCCTCGAAGACGGCACCCTGCTCGTGACGATGGGCGAACGCGGGCAGCGGCGCGAAAGGACCGTGGATATTCCGACACCGTCCACCTCGGTGGGCACGACCGTCCGGCTCAACATGGACGGCTCGGTGCCCGACGACAATCCCTTCGTGGGACAGGAGGGCGCTCGCCCGGAGGTCTACACCTACGGCCACCGGAACCAGCAGGGCATGGCGATCCACCCGAAAACGGGCGCCGTCTGGCAGCACGAGCACGGGCCGCACGGCGGCGATGAACTCAACCTCATCGAGCCCGGCAACAACTACGGCTGGCCCGCCTACAGCTATGGCGACACCTACACCGACCAGCAGCCGATCGGCGGCACGACGGCGCCCGGTATCACCGATCCGGTCGAGTACTGGGATCCGTCACCCGCTTTCTCAGGGATGGCGTTCTATACGGGGGAGGTGTTCCCCAACTGGCAAAACAATCTCTTCATGGGGGCGCTCGCCCAGCAGAAAATCCTCCGTGTCGAGCTGCGGGGGAACGAGGTCGTCGGCCAGGAATCGTTGCTCGCTTACGAGATCGGCCGCATCCGCGATGTGGCGGTGGGGCCGGACGGCTATCTGTACCTTCTTAGCGACATGGCGAACGGCGGACTCTACCGGCTTGAGCCTGTCCCCGGCGGCTGAATACGGCGCCAGGCACCCGTCGTCCCACCGATGCCGCGCGGCACTTGCCGGCCGCGCCGCCAGCAACCGCTGATTCTTATAGAACTCCATGGCGGAAAAACTGAGAAGCCAGATCAAGCAATTCCTGCGGGACCCGCCGGGCCAGCGTTTCATGCGCCTGCACCAGCGATGGCAAGCATCTGGAGCGAGCGGCGAGGTTGCATGGCAGAAAATCGTCTATATTGGCATCGGCCTCGCGCTACTGTTCGTGGGCTTTCTGTTGTCGCTGCCGCCCGGCTCACCGGGTTTCCTGCTGTGGTTTCCCGGGTTGGTCATGCTGGTGAGTCGATTGAAGATCATGGCGATTCTGCTTGACCGTACCGAGATGTTCTTCCGGCGGGTGATTGCCCGGTTCCGGAAATAACGTCGCGACGCCCGGCCGGATACCGTGCAGGCCGGATGCCGGGCTCACCTTGGGATGTTCAGCGCACGACCGCCCGGTCGCGTGCGAGGACCAGCCCCGACTCCGCCGACATGGACTCGTAGTAGCGCAGGAATCGCTGCGTCTCGAAGGCATCGTAGGGGGCAAGGTTTTGGGCCCAGCGGTAGGCGATCGGCTGATACCACAATGCCGCTTCGACGGTGTAGGGACCCCGGGCGTCGCCCGGCTCGATGCGGTAGCGGACCGTGTCGTCGCCCCCGGCAAAGGATTCGTCGTTCGATGCGGCGCCGCGCACGGCGATGTCGGCGGGTGCCGTGACCTTGTCGAAGCCCTCCGGGAGCAGCCGGTTGTCCTTGGTGTATCCGGTGGCGGTCAGCAGGCCGGTCGTGATCTGCCCATCCGGGCCGGCGAGGATGCCTTCGTAGATCTGCACCTCGGACGGGTCGTCGATGACCTGGTAATGAGGCTCATGCCGTCGAGGGTCTGCGTCATTGTCGTTGCCAGCGATGGATCCGTCCGGTTGCAGGCGGCCCGACTCGAATAGCGGTTTGCCGTCGGCGTCGCGCACGGCGACATGGAGCCAGGCCCTGCGGGAAGGATAGGCAGAGGGCAGCTTGTGCCCGGCCTTGTTGCGGACGCTGACGACGGCTTCCACGATCCCGGAAGGCTGTCTTTGCGCCGTGACCGCGATTTCCGCCGACGCCCTCTGGAGGTGCTCGACGGTCTGTTGCGCGCTGTCCTCCAGGTCGCGCGCTGCGGCCGTCACGCCGAGTTCGCCCCGGTAGCGATTGAGCATG
>Ga0209936_1001953_pt1 | contig 10463 bp, 7 predicted proteins | sample SalPonR1_A_D1_MG_FD_185694 | JGI IMG/M metagenome (GOLD analysis project Ga0209936, IMG submission 185694) | Salt pond soil microbial communities from South San Francisco under conditions of wetland restoration - Salt Pond MetaG R1_A_D1_MG... ... | reverse complement strand
ATCTCGCCGATCGATCGCCTTGCCAATCGCGCGCTGGGCCGGCGCTGGTTCGCCTGGAAGCAGCGGCGGTCGGTGCGGCGGGCGCGACAACTCCAATCGAAGGGGAAAACGTGAAAACTGCAAAAGGCATCGCGCGCATCGGTCGCTTCGAGATCCCGTACCGGCTCTACGGCAGCAGCGACAGGCTGCTCGTTTGCGTCAGTGGCGCCATGCAGACCATGTCGATCTGGCGCGCCGTCGTCAAGCGCTTCACCGACGATTACACGGTTGTGCTGTTCGACATGCCGGGCGTGGGCCGTTCGCGCATCCTCTCCGGCGGCAGCCATGTCACGGTCGATGAGCAGATCGAGGTGCTCGACGAATTGGTCGGCCAGGTCCGCAGCGGCGGAGAGCTGGTGCTCGCCGGCAGTTCCTGGGGCACGGCAATCGCCGCCAGCTATGCCGCGCTCAAGCCCGACGCAGTGCAGTTTCTGCTATTGAGCAGCTTCGGCATGCGGCCCAATGCGGGAATGGAATACGTCGTCAAGCGCGCTACCGAGCTGTACCATGCCCACGACTATGCCGGTGGCGCGGAGCTCATTTTCGAGGTGTTCGGTCGCAACCTGGGCCCGGTCTACAAGCAGCAGATCGTGGCCCAGTTCCGCAATCTGTCGGCCGACAGCGCCGAGATCTTCTACCAGCACTGCGCCAACATTCTCACGCTGGGGCATCTCGACGAAGCGGTGGACCTGACCCGGATCAAGGCGCGCACGCTGATCATCAACGGGGCCGATGACCCGATCATCGATCTGGAAGACATGCGCATGGCCGCCACGCTGATTCCCGATTGCCGGTTGCGACTGATCGAGAATGTCGGACATTTCCTGCATTTCGAAAAGCCGGAATTGCTGGACGAATACGCTGAATTCCTGATCGACCATGAGTGCTCGGCCGGTTTGGAATCGGCAGTGGCAAATGCCGTGACCTGAATCAGACGCCGCGGTCGGCGCGCAGCAAATCGCTTTTGAGACTTTCCTGGGTGGGCTTTTCCGACAGCCAGATGCCGAACAGCGCGCGTTTGAAGTCCAGGCCCTCGATGGCGCCCTTCAGGCGGTCGTTGTGCCACACCTGTGTGCCTTCGCCCGGCAGGTAGATCAGTCTGAAGGTATCGCCCGGGGCGATTTCGCCGTCGAACATGGTCAACAGCAGATTGACCTGCGGCCGGATCGAGTCGAGATCATTGCCGGTCGATCTTCGCAGGTCCTTCGGCAGCGACGCGGTCAGGCGCTCGCGCGTGACCATCCCGGAGGTGATGTGCATGATCACTGCCTGCGGTTCATCGGCGGTGAGGATGCGCACGGGGTCGGTATCGGGTTCGGGCACATACAGGCAGGCGATATAGGCATCGATGAACAGCTTCTCGCGCATCCCGGCGCCGTTCAGAAGCAGCGTGTGTTCGCCGGCATCGAGCGTGTCGGGAATTTCGATGCCGGCGATTGTCGTCGCGACAACGACCGGTGCCGTCGCGACGGCCATCATCGTTGTCAGCAGCGCCGCCAGCCACCCCGTTCGGCGTCGACGCACAGCGATTGCAGCGTTTTCGGATTCGTTCATATCATGATTTAGCGTAGTCGAGGCATCCGGCCCAACATCGAAAGGCCAGCCGAATCGTTTTTGAACTGTAGCAGAAATGTTCGAGCCGGCGCGAATCATCCGGCCGGGAATACGTGCGCACGCATCAGCAAGCGGTAGAGCACCGGAATCACCAGCAGCGTCAGCGCTGTGGATGCGACGAGTCCGGAGATGATCGCCCAGGCCATGGGCGGCCACAGCGTCGAGTCGGTCATGGTCAGCGGCGCCAGGCCGACGACGGTGGTGGTGGTCGTCAGCAGAATCGGCCGGGTGCGGCGCTTGACCGCCGCGGCGATGGCTTCGGGCACCGAATCGCCTTTGGCCCGAATCTGCTCGGCCACGTCGATCAGGACGATGGCGTTGTTGACGACGATGCCGACCAGCGCGACGATGCCGAGCATTGCAGTGAAGCCGAACGGCTGGCCGGCCAGCAGCAGGCCGGGAATGACGCCGACGACCGCGAGCGGCACCGTGACCAGCACGATGGTCATCAGCCGGAACGAGTTGAACTGCCATAACAGGAATACCAACAGCAGCAATATGCCGATCGGCAAGGCAGAAAACAGCGCCGTATTGGCAGACCCGGCTTCTTCGGCCGCCCCGGCGATTTCCAGTTCTATCCGATCCGGTAGCGTGAGTCCATCCAGTCGCGGCGCCAGGGATGCCAGCACGTCGTTGTAGGTCGCGCCTTCGGCAGTTTCGGCCAGCACACTGGTGACGCGCCTCAAGTCGAAGTGCTGGATGACCGCCGGCTGGAAACCGACCCGGGTTTTCAGAAACTGTGCCAGCGGCAGCGTCCCTGCCGAGGTCGAAATCATCAATCCGTCAAGCGCATGGGCCGGGAACTGCTCGCCCTCGGGACTGCGAATCCGCATCGGGACTGGCTCCCTGCCCAGCCGCCAGGTCGAAAATTCGCGCCCGCGCGTGGCATCGGCCAGCAGCCGGCCGATCTGCTCGCGCGTGACGCCGAAGCGGGCCGCCTCGGCATCGTCGATTTCGAATTCCAGGGTTGGAATGCCGGTACCGAGCTTGTGTCGCACATCCACCGCGCCGGGGGTGGCACGAACGGCGGCCATCACCTGATCCAGGGCGCGCTGGAGCTTGCGCGTGTCCTCCCCATAGAGACGAATCTCCACCGGTGCGTTGATCGGCGGACCCTGGCCGAGCCGATGAGCGACCACCTGGGCTTCCGGTACGTCAACGGCGCTGCGGGCCCGCGCCGCGTCGGCGATGGCCGGGATAGCCGTGCTGCTCGACGTGATCAGCACCAGCCGGGCGAAATGCGGCGACGCCGGAATCTGGGCCAGGTTGTAGAAAAAGCGAGGGCCGCTGAAGCCGGCGTAGACGTGTACTTGCTCGACGTCGTCGCGCTCGCGGAGATGCGCGGCCAGGCCGCTGGCCATCAGGGCCGAGTGATCGGTGTGCGTGCCTTCGGGGAAGTTCATGTCCACCAGCAGCTGATTGCGATCGGTGGACGGGAAGAAGTCCCGCGACAGCCACTGGCTCAAGAACAGGCTGCCCAGTAATAATGCAAGCGTCGTCAGCAGCACGACCGCCGGATGCCGGTAGCCGATTTCCGCCAGCCGCGCGCCGACCGTCTCGATAAAAGGCTGATTGCGCTGCGGCACTGGTTTCAGTACCGCGGCGCCGAGGATGGGCGTGACCAGCAGCGCGTAAAAGTAGCTGACGGCAAGTGTAAGCATCACCATGATCGGAATGCCGCGGGTAAAGTCGGCGGTGTCGCCGGACGACAGCAACAGTGGGGCGAACGCGGCCAGCGTGGTGCCGGTGGCGGCCGCCAGCGGCGCGGCCAACTCTCGCACCGAAGCCGCGCAGGCCTCGCGTCGCGACCGACCCTGGTCAAGGTGCCACTGCAGGTTCTCGACCATGACGATCGCGTTGTCGACCAGCATGCCCAGCGCGATCACCATGCCGGCGATGGCTATCTGGTGCAGCACACCACCCCCCAGGGCGAAGATCGCCAGCGCGCTGAAGGTCACCAGCGGCAGTATGCTGGCCACGAGCAGGCCCAGGCGGGGACCCATGAAGACCAATAGCACCAGCGCCACCACGGCCACACCGATCAGCAGCGAGCGGCCCAGTTCGGAGAGCCGTTCCTCGACCCAGCGCGGCTGGTAGAACATCTCGCGGATTTCAAGCGGCGCGTAGTCTGCGCGCACCTCGTCGATCAGCGCGCGAATGGTTTCGCCGACCTCGACGGCATTGACCCGGTTGGGCGGAAACACGATACCCAGCCCGACCGCCGGATCGCCATCAGCCCACATGCGTTCGGTGGTCGGCTGGGCGGGGGTGAGCGCAACGTCGGCGACCTGGCTGAGCGGCAGCACCTCGCCGCCGCTGGTTCGGATCGGGATGCTGCGCAGCTCTTCGAGGCTGGAAAATTCGGTGGCCGGGTCCAGCACAAGGCTACGGCCGTTGATCTGGAGCGTGCCGCCGGCCAGCGTCCGGTTGCTGGCCGCCAGCTGTTCGGCCAGGCTTTGCGCCTCCAGGCCGGTGGCCAGCGCCACGGCGGGGTCGACGGTGATCAGTAACTGTTCGCCGGGATCGGCGATCAGGTCCACGGCAGAGATTTCGGGCAGACGGAACAGGTCGCGCCGGAGTCCGCGTGCGGCATCCAGCAGCTCGAGCAGGTCGTGGCTGCCTTTCACGACAAGCGTCACGGCGTGCGAATCCATGGAACGGTCTCGGACGTCTGCCGGCCCGGGTCCCGACGGAAATTCGCGTTCGGCGTCGTCCACTGAATTTCGGATGCGATCCCAGGCGGCATCGGTGTCGTAGATGTGTTGCTGGATGCCGATCCAGAGATGCGCCACGCCCAGGCGGACCGTGCCGCGAATCTCGTCGACTTCCTCGAGTTGGGCCAGCTCTTCTTCAAGCGGGTCGAGCACCAGCCGCTCGATTTCGGCCGGATCAGCACCGGGCCACTCGACCAGGATCTGTCCATAGCGATATGGAAAGAACGGGTCTTCCTGGCGGTTCATCTGTTGCCACGACAGTGCACCGATCAGCGAAAGAAGCACCACGAAGGCCAGGATCAATCGGCGGCGCTGCAGGGCGAAGAAAATTGCCGTTGTCATCGAACGATCCGTACCGGTTCACCGTCGAGCAGGTTGGACTGACCCGCCACGACAATCCGGTCGCCGGCGGCCACCGGCCCGAATGCTTCGACCCAGCCTCCGGCGAGGCGCCCAAGCTGTATCGACACCTGTTCGGCGCGGCCATCGGTGACCCGGAATACCCGGCCATAGCCGGTGCCCGGGTCGATGACAGCGGCCAGCGGCACTGACGTGGCATTTCCTGCCGGCAGCTCGAAAACGGCATAGACCGGAGCACCCGGCCGCGCGTCCGTGCCGTCGGCGGTTTCGAGGTCGATCACGATCGGTACAGGCGCGCCAGGCGCACCGCGCCCGATTTCGCGGACGCGGCCCGAAAGACGCGCGCCGCTGTCCCGAAGCAATATTTCGGCCGGATCGTCGACCGCCAGCCGGGCGGCGGTGGCCGGCCGCAGCTGCACTTCCACTTCCAGTGTTTCGCCGGTCAGCATCATGACCGGCTGACCGGCGCGCACGAAGTCGCCGGGCTCGGCGTGGAAGCGGGCAACCCGGCCATCGAACGGCGACCGCAGCGCCGCGTCGTCGAGTTGGGCACGGGCCTGATCGAGGCGCGCTTCGGCCTGCTCCAGCAACGCCCGGGCTGCGTTCCGGCGGGTGCGGGTCTGCTCGAGGTCGTCCTCGGAAATCAGGTCTCGGCCGACCAGCACCGATTGGCGCCGGGTATCGGTTTCGAGCTGCTCGAGTCGGGTATTGGCCTCGCGCACGTCGGCCAGCGCGGCCGCGAACCCCGGCTGCAGCGCGGGGTTGTAAAGTGTGGCCAGCTGCGAGCCCTGGTCAACCTGTTCGCCCAGTCGCACCCGACGCTGCTGCAGGGTGCCGTCGTTCAGAAACGCCAGTTCAGCGCGCTGGGTGGCGCGCAGGGCGCCGGGCAGGCGAATGCGCTCACCCACGCCGTCGCTGCGGGCCTCGACGATGCGCACTGGTCGCTCGGACGCCGATTGGGTGACGGCCTGTTCGGCAGCCGGTTCGCAGGCGGTGAGGAGGGCCGTCGCAAGCAACACGGACAGCGCCGTGGCAGTCGCGTGCAGCCGGCGCAAACTGGTCGGCCGGTCAATTGTGTGTGCGGTCGAATACATGGGCGGTTGTCCGGGGTTCGATTCAGGTGTGGTCGCTGCGCGAGATACCGCGCATGAAAATCTTCAGGAAATCGGCGAGAAACTCCTCGTCGCTGCCGACGCCGGGCCACTGCGAGTGATGCGTGCGGGCCTCGAACCAGTGCGTACACGCATGGATGAAGGTGCACACCACGTGAGCCGGATTGATGTCGTCACGGAAAATCCCCGCTTTCTGCGCCTGTCGTACGCGCTCGGCACCGAGTCGCATCAGTTCTGCATCCATTTCGCCGCAGCTCTCGTCGCCTTCCAGGTGCGACCAGGCCAGCAGTCGAACGACCTTGGGATTGTTCTTCAGGTATTCGAAATACTTGACGACGCCATCGCTGAGCAGCTTGGCGTCGGCACTGGTGGCCTGTTCGAGCTCGGTCTTCTGGTCTTGCGCGTAAATGCCGAAGGCGTGATCCTTGACGGCTTCCCAGAGTGCTTCCTTGCTGCCGAAATGATGGTGGATCAGGCTCTTGGTCACGCCGCAGCGTTCGGCGATCTCGCGCATCGAGACGTCGGCAAAGCCCTTGTCGACAAAAAGGTCCAGCCCGGCCTCGAGAATGCGGCCTCGGGTCAGTTCGGCATCACGCGTCTGTGGTTCGCTCATGACAGCAGGATACTATTAACTGGCCGGCCGGTCAATTAATACTGGTTAATTGGTTATTTCGTTTGTTGGTTACTTGGTTATCCGGACTCCCGGCGTCAGCTGGGTTGGGCCTCACCTGGGGCAACAAACCAACGAACCAACGAACCAACGAACCCAGCCACTTGCCCCTCGCTGCCATTCCCATGTACTCTTTCTCTTTTTGCCTGGCAGACGTATTCGATGAGCAGAAAACACAAGCACAAGAGTGGCGCAGGCAAGCCTGCAAAGGCAGCGACTGGTGGATATAAGCTGCATCCCGACAAGCCGGTCGCGATTCTGGCCGTCATCGGCATGCTGATCACCGGCTACCTCTCGTTCTCGTCACTGGGTTCGGATGCACCGCTGTTCTGCGGCCCCGAATCCGGTTGCAGCGTGGTCCAGAACAGCAGCTATTCGACATTACTGGGACTGCCCGTTTCGTTGTGGGGCTTCGGTCTTTATGTATTGATGCTTTGGTCGGCCGTCACCCTGCCACCCCGGCTGAAGCGCTGGCAGCGGCTGGCCTGGTTGAGCACCATCGGACTGGGCATCAGCCTGTACCTGACGATTACCGGCCTGGTCGTTCTCGACGCCTGGTGCGTGTGGTGCATGGCCTCGCAGGTCACCATGATCGTGCTGTTCGCAGTGGTGATGCTTCGTCGTCCCGAGAGTGCACCGGGCATGCCGTGGATGATCTTCAACCGCAACCTGCTGCTCGGGACGCTGTTCGTGGTCGGCGCGCTGTTTGCCTGGCAGAACGGCTTGCTGCAGCCGCCGGAAAACCCGAGGCTCAAGGCGCTGGCGATGCACCTGGAAGAATCGGGTGCGCAATTCTACGGTGCCTTCTGGTGCCCCACCTGCCAGGAGCAGAAGCGGCTGTTCGGTCGCTCGGCCGATCGGCTGCCGTACGTCGAATGCACGCCCAACGGTCGCGCCGGGGGAATGGCGTTCGAGTGCGTGGCAAATGACATTTCCGGCTATCCGACCTGGATCATCGCTGAAAGACGCTATCAGCAGGTACTCACGCCGGATGAACTCGCGGCCCGGTCCGGCTTCGTGTTCAAGGAGGAAGAACAGTGAGTTGCAGCCGCTGGCACGCGCGGGCTGTGGTGCTTGTGGCAACTCTGATCGCGACACTTTGGGCGGCTTCGGGGCTTGCCGGTCCTTCACCCGACCAGTCTTTCGATGCGCTGGTGGCCGAGTACGAAGCGTGGCGGGCCAGCCAGGATCCGATTCGTGCGGGCCGCCGGGGCGATATCGACGCCGCAGCCCGCTGGCCCGATGCGACCCCGGCGGCGGTCAAGACCCGTCGCGAAGCGGAGCGCGTATTTCTCGCTCGGCTCGAGAACATCGATGCCGACGCGCTGACCGGCAACAATCCGGTCAGCCAAGCCGTGCTGGACTACGTGCTGCGTTCAGAAGTGGCAACGGCGAAATTCAATCCCGAGCGTGTGCCGTTCGTCAACGATTCCGGGTTCTTCAGCATGCCGCTGGGTGTTGCCAGTTCAACTCGCCCACGGACCATCGAGCAGGCGCGTGCCTGGCTCAGCCGGCTGGATTCGTTGCCCGAATTTCTGGCCCAGCACCGCGAGTGGATGGCTCGCGGCGTCGCCGACGGGTTCGTGCAGCCGGCCTACGTGGTCGAAGCCGTGATCGGCCAGATCGAGGCCATCGTTGAAACCCCGACTGCAGAAAGCCCTTTGCTGGATCCGTTCGAGGCGCTGCCGGCCGCGCTCGAGGCCGCCCACGGGGAGGCGTTGCGGACCCGTGCTACGGAAATCGTCGAGGCGCGGGTGAGGCCCGCCTACCGCGGTCTTATGGAATTCTTCCGCACCGAATACCTGGCGAACCCGCGAGCGTCCATCGGCATCTCGGAAGTGCCGGACGGGCGCGCGTATTACCGTGAGCTGGTGCGTTTGCACACCACGCTGGACACGACCCCGGAAGTGGTCCACCAGCGCGGGCTGGCCGAGGTCGAGCGCATTCGCGCCGAGATGGACCGGGTCGTCGCAGAGGCGGAGTTCGATGGTGATTTCGCCGAATTCCTGCATTTTCTCCGAACCGACGAGCAGTTCTATGCCGATTCGCCGCGCGAACTCCTGATGCATGCCTCGTACATCGCCAAGCGCGCCGACGACCAGATGCCCAGGTTTTTCGGCAAGCTGCCGCGCCTGTCCTACGGTGTGCGGCCGGTGCCCGAGCACATGGCGCCGACCTACACCACCGGCCGCTACTGGCCGGGCGACATGGAAAACGGGGTGGCCGGCGGCTACATGGTGAATACCTACGCGCTGGACCAGCGGCCGCTCTATACACTGCCGGCGCTGACACTGCACGAAGCGGTACCCGGACACCATCACCAGGGATCCCTGGCCCGGGAATTGGAGAACGTGCCGGAATTCAGACGCAATACCTACATCACCGCCTTCGGGGAGGGCTGGGCGCTGTATACGGAGCATCTCGGCATCGAGATGGGTATCTATACTACGCCGTACGAACATTTCGGCCGTCTGAGCTACGAGATGTGGCGGGCGTGCCGGCTGGTCGTGGATACGGGTATTCATTATTTTGGCTGGAGTCTCGAGAAGGCCGAAGCCTGCTTTCTTGAAAATTCGGCACTGGCTGCGCACAACGTCAAGACCGAGGTTGCGCGCTATATCTCGTGGCCGGGCCAGGCGCTTGCCTACAAGACCGGCGAATTGTTGATCAGGGATCTGCGAGACCGGGCGGAAAAGCGACTCGGCGAAGCATTCGACCTGCGCGCGTTCCACGACCACATCCTGGTCGACGGCGCCATGCCGCTGGAAACGCTGGAGACGAGGATGCTGGCCTGGATCAGCGAAAACGCCAAGGATTGAATTTCACGCAGTTTTATTCATCAACCCTAGCCCGGCTTATTCATGACCCGACCAAGCGAAACATCTCAGATGCAGCGCCTGGCGGCGCCGCAGTAGCGGGGGTCAGCCCGGTGGCATCGCCAGCAGTGCAATCTCGGCCAGGCTCCAGCCGATCACGGCGCCGACGATGACGTCGGTGGGATAGTGCAGGCCGAGGATCACGCGGGATAGCGCGATCAGCACGGTCAACGGGATCAGTACCGCGGCCAGCGTCGGAAACCAGGCGACCGCGATGATCGTGAACAGCACCGCGTGCAACGTGTGACCGGATGGGAAGCTGTAACGGTCCAGCGGCTGGCTGCCGACGCGGATGTTCGGATGACCGATGTAGGGCCGCTCGCGGACGAGATTGCTCTTGAGCAGCTTGTAGATCGTAACGCCGGTGAGCCCGGTAATCGCCATTATTGCAGAGGCCCGCAGCCCATCGTCGCCCTGGGTCAACGCCATCAACGCCATCAGGCTGTACCAGACCACACCGTCGCCCAGGCGGCTGACCGCGGCGAAGAATCCGGCGATGACCCGGTTGCGCGAGCTGCGGTTGAGCGTCACGCACAACTCGTGCTCCAACCGCTGAATCCGCGCCAGACCCCTGAGTACCGATGACGTCGGATGTACATCCATGACGACCACTGTAGCGGATTTTCAATACATCCGCATTTCAACCCGCTGACAACTGTGTGACAGCGCCGCCGACAGATCAAGCGATCAAGACTTCAGGCGACCTTGCGTTCGGTGGTTGGATTGGCCGTCGGGTGGGCAAAATAGAACCCCTGCGCCAGACGAATGCCGGCATTCTTCAACCACTCCAACTCCTCTTCGCGCTCGATCCCGGTTGCGATCACTTCGATGTCGAGCGCCTTGCAGGTCGCGATGATCCCGTGCACGATGGCCTGGCGGCGTGCGCTCGAGTCGATGCGGCGAATCAGGCTGCGGTCGAGTTTGGCGAAATCCGGTCGGAATACCGCCAGACGCTTGAGCCCGACTTCGCCGACGCCGACGTTGTCGGCGAGCACTTTCAATCCCGCTGCATGCGCCATTTCGCGCGCCTTGTCGAGCTGGCGCGGATTGCCCAGCATTTCCAGGTTGCCGAACTCGA
>Ga0209936_1001948_pt1 | contig 10475 bp, 13 predicted proteins | sample SalPonR1_A_D1_MG_FD_185694 | JGI IMG/M metagenome (GOLD analysis project Ga0209936, IMG submission 185694) | Salt pond soil microbial communities from South San Francisco under conditions of wetland restoration - Salt Pond MetaG R1_A_D1_MG... ... | reverse complement strand
ATATAAAAATCAAAAATTATAAAATAACCTGTTTATAAATAAATTTAATATAATAAGATAGAGAGCTCCTTTTTGCCTATCTTTTTTAAAAAAGAATGTTCAATAAAAAAAGGTGCTCTTTTTTCTTAGTTTTTAAAAAAAATATCTATGGTCATATAAATTGGATTGTTATTATCATAAAATAATTATATCCATTTTAAGATTAAGTTAAATCTAATCAAAACATCTTTTTTTAAAATCTAATTTCAGACAGTTGATTTGAGGTGTTTGACTTTGTTAAAGAAACTATTGAAAGGATTTTCAATTTTTCATTTAATTATAATAGCACTTATGGCTGGACTTGGGGTCGCAACTAAACCTATTGTAGTTCCATTAGCTCACATGATAACAGGACCTCTTTATATACCAGGCGGAGTTATAGCTGGTGGTTTTTATATGCTGTGGTTGGTATTAGGAGCAGGAATTATTAAAAAAAGAGGTACTGCAACCCTTATTTCAACGGTTCAGGCCATTATGATGGTTTCTTTAGGGATTTATGGTACCCACGGGCTTATTAGTTTTTTTACATATATAATACCTGGCTTGGCAATAGATACTTTGTATTTCTTCTTTAAAGATCCTGCGAAATTGGTGCCCTGTTTTTTGGGTGGAATGGTGGCAAATTTAAGCGGTACTTTTTTGGTTAACATTGTTTTTTTTAGACTTCCTATAATACCTTTGATTCTAGCGTTAAGTAGTGCTTCTTTGTCAGGTGGAATAGGAGGAATTATAGCTTATAGTATTATTAAGCAATTTAGAAAATTCGATGTATTATAAAGTATATTTTATTGACATATTTTTAAGGCAGAGGTGGTGTAATGAATAAGTTAAATAAGGTATTATTAGTTTTATCTATTGTATTAATATTAATTTTAATAGGTACGGTTTATTTTTTTATGAGTAAAAACTACTATATACCCGATCTTTTTGTTAGGGGAGACATAGAAGAGGTAATTAACTTAAAAGAATCCAGTAATTTCAATCAAGTTGAAATTGAACATAATGATAAAAAAATTAAAGTTTATAAGCTTGAGAATATCATAAATAAAGTCCAACCTTTATCAACAGAATTTAAGCTAGTCTTATCTTCTTCTGATGAATTAAGGGCTGAAATTGAAGGAAATGAACTGAGCGAAAGTTATCTAAACTTTTCTTCAGGAAATGGGTGGGAGGTTATAAATCTAAATCATCCGATCAGTAGTAATATTAAATTACTAAAAAATATTACAGTAGTGACTAAAGAACCCAATATTTCTGAAAGCATGACAATTATTAAAAGAAATGAAAATATAATCAAGACAACGGTAGGGCAGTTATTAACCGGTTCATATATCCACAGACCAATACTAGAAGGCTCTTCTGTATTAACTGATCAAAGCCAATCATATTCTGTTGATATTTACTTAAATAAGAAGGCAATATCACTTCAAGATATTGTTAATGAAAAAATTGTTGGCAGGACTGTTTTATTTAATAAAAACGGAGAAACTATAATATATCGGGATGGGTTTTTAGAATTAACTAATAATCAGATTAACTATTATAATCCTGAAAACAGGGAGAAGCTAAAAAATATAGCAGGTATAGTTTTAGATGCACCTTCCAAAAGTAATAAAGATGTATTTTATGATAGTTTATACTATTTAGAAAATGGTCATAAAGTTCTGGTTATCCTGTTAGATGGTTTTGGGTACCATCAATATAATTACTGTATGGATAAGGGCATTATCCCCTATATGAAAGGTATAGATAATTCTTCTTTAGCTATTACATCTTATAAACCTGTCACAAACACAGGTTTAGCAGCTGTCTTGACGGGTAAAGGTCCTCAGGAAAATAAAATTTATTCAAGAGATTTTAAAAATATTGCAGTCGATGATATTTTTAAAATAATTTCTGAAATGGGATTAAACAGTGTCTATATAGAAGGAAATATTAATATATTGAATACTTCAATTGATCCGATACTAAATCCTGATTTAAATGAAAATGGAATTACTGATGATGAAATATTTAAAAGAACACTAAATGAATTGAATGGTAATGCAGATTTTATTTTTGTTCATTTTCATGGAATCGATGATATGGGACATAGTTACGGTCCCTATGGTGAAAAGACTATAGAAATGATTAATAAAACGGACAGATATATCCAGGAATTTGCCCAAAATTGGCCGGGCAAAATTATTATTACTGTGGATCATGGCATGCATTCCATACCAAATGGAGGAGATCACGGTTTGGTTGTCTATCAGGATATGTTTGTTCCATATTTAATTACAGATGGAGGTCTTAAAGATGAATAAAAAAATAATATCTATAATAATAATATTGCTTATTGCTGTGGTGGGTATAACCGCATACTTAAATAGGGGTAATGTTGCCGAAAAAGAAGAAGCACAAAGACAAGCCGAAATACACTTTAAAGAAGAGGGAAATCAAATAAAAACTCTAGATCTAAACTTAATTGAAGAACAGGGAGAAGTTACATTTAATAAAGATCTTGATACGAGTGATTCAGGGCCGGTTGAACATAGTTTTACTGGGGTGCCTTTAATAAACATACTAGATGAAGTGGGAATTGATCTTAAAGAAAAAGAACAGGTTATTGTCAATTCAGTTGATGGTTACACAGTTGCACTTACAGTTGCGGAAGTTTTAAAAGAAGATAATGTTTATATAATTTATAAAAGTGATGGTCATTATTTGAAGACAAAAAAAGAAGGCGGTAGTGGGCCCTATCGAATCGTAATAAAGGATGATCAGTTTGGCCAGAGATGGAGTAAATTTGTAACGGAGGTTAATGTTAAGTGAGTGCTTTAATAAAAGCTGAAGGTCTTTATTTTAGCTATTCAGAACAAAACCATAATATACTTGATAATCTCAATCTTGAGGTAAATGAGGGAGAAATATTAGCCATTTTGGGTTTGAGTGGATCAGGAAAGTCCACACTATGTTACTGTTTAAGCGGCATAATTCCCCATGTATATAGCGGTGAACTTTCAGGTGAGGTCAAAATTAATGGTCGTTTAGTTAAAGAGATGGATATGCCTTTAATAGCTACCAAATTGGGTATTGTCTTTCAAAATCCCGAAACCCAGTTATTTTTTCCTATGGTTGAAAGCGAACTGGCTTTTGGACCTGAAAACCTATGTATTAATAGAGATGAGATAAAAAGGAGGATTGATTTAACACTCGATCTTTTGAATCTAGAGGATAAAAGAAATGAGAATACAGGACATCTATCTGGTGGACAAAAGCAATTGATAGCTTTGGCTTCTGTTTTAACATTAAGGCCTAATATATTGATTTTTGATGAAGTAATGGCACAGATAGATAAAAAGGGTAAAAATGCTATTAAGGATATCATCTTAGAGTTAAAAAAAGAAGGCAAAACAGTAATCATGGTTTCCCATAACTTAGATAACATCGATGTTGCGGATCGGATAATGGCACTGAAAAACGGGAGGTTAATGCGATTTGAAGGAAGCTTATAGAACTAATGAAGCTTTTATAGAAATAGAAGATTTGGCTTTTTCTTATAAGAAAAGTCCTGTAATTTTAAATAATGTCAATATCTCTTTTTATAAAAGTGAAATAACCGCTATCATTGGACCCAATGGATCTGGAAAAACAACCTTAGGTAAATTAATGAGTGGTATTCTATCTTCTGATCAGGGATCGGTGTTTTTGGAAGGAACCAATATTAAAGGAATCACTTTGGGCAATATTGGCAAAAAAGTTGGATATCTTTTTCAACAACCTGAAAGACAACTATTTAATCCTACGGTAAAAGAGGAAATAGGTTTTGCTCATCTTTTCATGGGAGAACCTAAGGATAAAGTAGAAAAAAAAGTATCAAAAATAGTTGAAGAATTATCACTTCAGGGATTAGAAAACTCATCTCCTTATCAGATCAGCAGAGGAGAACGGCAGAGAGTTGCTCTTGCAGCAATATTAATTAACGAGCCCTCTTTTTTAATATTAGATGAACCGACTACTGGTTTAGATATGGTAAGAAAAAAGAAACTATCTGAAATATTAAAAAGGTTTCAGCAACAGAATATAGGTATGGTAATAATTAGTCATGATAAAAGTTTTATTAAAAGTAATGCTGATCGGATAGTAGAAGTATCTGGTGGTGAGGTTAATGAAGTTTGACCCCCGCACTAAGTTAATAATGGTTTTTTCTTTCTCTACATTAGCTGTTTTTGTTATAGATATATATTTATTATTGGTTGTTTTACTAATTTCAATTATTGTTTCCAATTATTTTAAAGAGGATTGGGATTTTCTAAAAAGAGCAAAAAAATATATAACATTATTAATAGGGATTGTCTTAATTCAAAGTATATTTTCACCGGCTGGAGAAATATTGTTATCAATTAACAAAATAACTATTCTTACTACAGGAGGATTGGCTAAGGGGATTAGAGTTATACTGAGGATGTTAATTATTATAATTTCCGCTACTATTATGAAGGGTTCTTTGCCCCGCGAGATTATCCAGGCATTAATTCAATGGAAGGTTCCCTATGAAATTGCTTTTATGGTTTCACTGTCAATAAGATTCATACCTATTCTTGGAGAAGAAGCAAAAGATGCCTTTACAGCTATCCAGCTGAGGGGGATAGAAATTGATAAGTTGAGTTTGGGTAAAAGGTTTAAAATTTATTCATATATGTTTATGCCTGTTTTATCAGGTGTCATACACCGTGCAAAAGAATTATCTACATCTTTAGAGGCCCGAGCATTTAGAGCTTATCCGGATAGAACTAGTTATATAAAGTTAGAATTATCAAAAAAAGATTATTTAATAATGTTGGCCAGTCTTTTATTTACTATTTCAATTTTTGGTATATATATAATAATGGGGTGAAAAAATTGAAGGTTTTTTCTGTTTATGGAATCAGTAAAACTGGTAAAACCACCACAATTGAAAATATTATAAGGGAATTTAAAAAAAGAAGATATACGGTGGGCTCGGTTAAGGAGATTCATTATGAAGATTTTTCAATAGATACAAAAGGAACAAATACAGCTCGACATGGTAAGGCCGGGGCTGAGCCGGTTACTGCTCGTGGTTATTATGAAACTGATATTTTGTATAGTAAGAGATTATCTTTAGATAAAATATTAAAACATTATTCTCAGGACTATGTTATATTTGAAGGAATAGAAAAAGGCAATTTTCCCAAGATATTAACGGCCAGTTCTTTAAAGGAAATAGATGAAAGGCTGAATGAGATGGTTTTTGCGATATCAGGTAAGATATCCAATCAAATTGACGAATATAGAAATATACCGGTGATTGATGCTGTGAAAGAAACGGAGTTACTGGTTGATTTAATTGTTGAAAAGGTTTATGAAAAGTTGCCTGATTTTCCACCTGAATGCTGTACAGCCTGTGGCTATAGTTGTAGGGAATTGGGTAAAAAGATATTAAAAGGGAAAGCTAAAAGAGATGACTGTATATTATCTAAAAGCAATATTAAACTTAACATAGATGGTAAAGGGGTTGATATGGTACCTTTTGTCCAAAAACTATTAAATAATGCCGTCTTAGCAGTAGTAAGTGAGCTGGAAGGTTATGAAAAAGATTCTTCAATTAAGGTACAAATAGGTGGGGATAAGATAAGGGGAGAATTAGAAACTAAAGATGACAACATATAGATTTAGAGATGGAGATAAACACTTATAATGATAGATGATAATAAAATTTTTATTTTTTAATTACGGATAATTAATTAATAAAATCAAGGATGATTATTCTATGAATAAAATTATTAAAATTGATCAAGAAAAGTGCATAGGTTGTGGCCAATGTATTTCCGCATGTCCTTTTGATGCAATTGAACTAAAGGATGATAAGGCATTCGTAATACCAGTTAAGTGCAGGGGTTGCAAACAGTGTATCAGGATGTGTCCTGTAAGAGCAATCAGTATTTAAAGTGTTATAATCTTATAAATATTATTTATTTAAAACAACCAAGAAAACCCCACCTAAATATTTTATTTAGGTGGTGAGGATCACAAAAGGCCTCTGCGATTTTTAAAAAAATCAAATGAATATCACAATTAAAATTTATCAATAACTCTCACAAGGCTTTCAACTGATTTTACATCATCAAGGTTTTTAAGTTCTATTATTGATTTATTTATATGTTTTTCCTTGACGGGATGTGTGATTAAAACTAGAGGCACAACCGGTGTAAGCCTGTTTTTCTGTAATACAGAAGCCAAACTGACCTGATTATCTCCTAAAATCTTAGTAACCTGTGCCATTACGCCGGGCTTATCATTGACCAAAATACGTATATAAAACAGATTATTTACCTCATTTATATCAACGATCTTTTGTTTTTGGAGTGATTCATTTGAGTATATATTTGATCTATTATAATTGATATCAGCAGCAGTTTGAATAATATCTGCAACTACAGCACTAGCTGTAGGCATTTGACCAGCACCTTTCCCATAAGACATAATATCTCCCACTATATCTCCATGAAGATATACGGCATTATATACATCATTGACAAGTGCTAAGGGATGACTTTTAGAAATAAAAGCAGGATGAACTCTTATATCCAAGCCTTTTTCCTCTTTTTTAGCGATTGCTAGTAATTTAACTACATATCCCAACTCATCAGCTAGACTAATATCGGTTAAACTAATATTTTTAATTCCCTCTGAGTAGACAGAACTTATATCGATTAAAGTTTCAAATTTGATAGAGGCTAGAATTGCAATTTTATAAGCAGCATCAAGTCCACTAATATCAGAATGGGGATTTCTTTCTGCATAACCTAATCGCTGTGCTTCATTTAATACGTCTGCATATTCTCTATTTTCTTCGGCCATTTTAGTTAAAATATAATTTGTTGTACCATTTAAAATACCATAGATATTTTCTATTTCACTGGCTACTAAAGATTCTTTTAAGGGTCTTATTATAGGAATCCCGCCCGCCACACTTCCTTCAAAACTAATTTGCACATTATATTGATGGGCGGCTTTTAAAATTTCGCTACCATATTTAGCGATTATTAACTTATTAGCAGTGACTACACTTTTTTTATTTTTAAGGGCTGTTAAAACATATTTATAAGCTGGATTTTCACCTCCAATAAGTTCCACAACTAAATTTATATCAGGATTTTCTACTACGTCTGCCGGATGTTCTGTTAAAAGATTTTTATTAATATTTAATTCTCTTTTTTTATTTTTATCATTAACTAATATTTTTTCAATTTTTACTTCTGTGCCAACTTTTCTTTCAATCTTTATATTATTTTCACTTATTATTTTATAAACCCCTGAGCCCACTGTTCCCAGACCCAGGAGACCTATTTTTATCATTTTTATATTCCTCCTCTTACAATTTCCTTTTCATACATTTTATACTTTTTATGACTATATGTCCATAATTATTCGAAATTAATTAAAAAAAGAAATAACGGTTTATATAATTCATATTAATTAGATACTGTTTACATATAATAATTATATAAATGATAATTCTGACTGACTAATGGGCTTCACATAAATAAGCCATAAAGAAAATCCCATTATAGATGATATTATTTTGTGTTCTTATTATAAATTCAGTTAAGTTAGACTAAAATAAAAGTTGCATTTGAATATAAGTAATATGTTCTACTTATTTTTAATAATAACTTTTCTTTTTCAGTTGGTCAAAAATTATTCTAATTTTCTGGATAATACTGTTTCACCTTTAGTTTAAAGTAATCCAAATCATGATAACCAAAAAAAGTTATTTTATTTTCTTTTAATTTATTGATTAATCCCTCTAATATTAAAGTATGGATTAAATGAAGTGTATAATCAACAATATCATACAAGTATTTATTCAATATCTTTGCAAACTTTTTAAATGGTTTAATACTTGAATATTTAATCTTACTAATATATTTATTTAAGGTTTTTTCATTATATAGGAAAGTATAGTTTTTCGGAATTATGAATAACTTTTGCAGAAAGATATTATACCAAAAGATACCCAAACTATGTTTAAAATAAAATAGATATTTTTGGATAATGATATCTGGGAACATTTTAAAACAGACTATCTATCTAAAAAAGTCCTTAAGGATATGATAGCAGATATTGTTTAACAGGTGGAGAAAAAGACGGGTTGTGGTGATCCTAGAAATGTTTACATACTCTATAGATGTGTGAAGAACATATTGTAGTTTTATCTGTAAGAGCTGCTTTTGTCCTAGTTATGGTAAGAGATATGTAGATAATTGGGTTGAAAGTCAGGTAGATAAGATATTGGGGGTAAAGCCATAGGCATTTAGTATTTACAGTACAGAAAAACTGAAAGGCCATATCTATTGGAATAAAGATTTGATAAAAGAGATGAGTGATAAGGTAAGAGAATTAATTGAAATAGGGGTAATAACAGCAGTTAATACTTTATTAGCAGAGGGAGCTTTAAATAAGTTTAATCAATAAAAGGAGATGAGATACATATCCTATGAGTATTTAAGAAAAGTCTGGCAGAAGGTGCTTTTAGATATATTCAGAGAATATTTTCCAGAAGATAAAGATATACAAATATTAATAACTAATCTATACAGTAAGTATAGAGATGGTTTTTATGTTAATGCAGAGAGCAAGATAACTAGTGTAAGGTATGCTGCCTGCTACATAGGAAGATTTTAGCTAGGCCCTTTATTTTAGAATATTGTATATTAGAGTATGATGGTAAGAACGCAAGTTTTTTATATGAGGGCCATAAGACAGAAAGTTAAAAATACCGGGAATTTCATTGAATTTTATTCCATTTCCCCCCAAAAAAAGAAGAGTGATATGAATGTAAATGTCCAAAGTGTGGAATGATAGATGAAGTTCTGGATTTGTTGTAGATAAGTTTGCTATAAATAAGAAAACTGAACAAGGAGAAAGTCCAGGATTGCCATATCCGAGATGCAATAAAGGGAATGAAATTTGTTAAGATTATAAAAGAATGATCCCCACTATAAGAAGAAAAGTGAATTCCAATTATATTAAGGTGATCGTAGGGTATTTTTTTATAGGGAGGAAATAACATTATATTATCGAATATATTAAGTACCTTTAATCATCTAGAAAAAGAGGTGAATAAGATGGCTCTGACTGTTAAAAAAGCTTTAAGTTTACCGGCATTTAAGGGAACAGGAGTTGTTGCCGGTAATAACAAAATAAACAATGAGATAAGATGGGTTCATATCGGTGAAAGTGTCAATATGGCTGAATGGTTAAAAGGTGGTGAATTACTGTTAACCTGTATCCACAGGATAAAATCTAATAGAGAGAGTCAGGAATTATTTCTGGAGACACTGGCCTGGAAAGGTCTTGCAGCAGTAGGGATTGAACCCGGGTATTATTTTAAAAATATTCCGGAATGCATGAAAGAAAAAGCAAATTCATTACATTTGCCTCTCCTGGAAATACCACAGGGACAACCATTTATTGAGATTTCTGAACAGGTAATAAGTGAGATTTTAAATACAGAAAGTTCTGGTCATAATGGAATTTGTGAATTAAAAAATGAACTTGAACAAAAATTATATATAGCGGTAAAAAAAGGTTTATTTAATAAAGCACATGCAATTATAAATAATGTTTTTTATATACTGGAAGATGAACATATTAATGATGCCCGTCTTAATTACTACCTTCAGAAGATGCTTTATGTTATCGCCATGGCTGCTATTGAGATAGGAGCAAATCCGGGAGTAGTTTATAATCTAAAATACACGATTAAAGAAAAAATAAATAATTTGAAGAATAAAGCAAATAATTATAGCTTTTTAAACTCTGTTTTTTCAGATTACCTTATTCTTATAGATAAAAATATAAATAAACATAATAATAAATATGTACAAAAAACAATAAGATATTTACAGAATAACTATCAACAAAAAATATTTTTATCAGATCTGGCAGAGCAAGTATATTTAAGCACCTCTTATTTAAGCAAATTATTTAAAAAAGAAGTCAATAAAACAATAACAGAGTTTTTAACAGAAATAAGGCTCGAAGAAGCAAAGAGTTATCTTATAAATTCTAATTTACCTCTAAAGAATATCTCAGAAAAAGTTGGATTTAGTGAAGTCAGTTACTTTAATAAAGTTTTTAAAAAAAATGAAGGTTTACCTCCCGGCGAGTTCCGTAAAAAGATTTAAGATAATAATAAGGACATTTATCTTCCCATAAACAGACTCGAATAATTTTGCTTTATAATGTAATATAGTAAAACCCGAGTTTTATAGTTCATAGGTAAATAATAGCACAGAATAGTTGATATAACAATAACCTAAGTTATATGTTTCTGTCAACCTTTTGTGGGTGCTATTTCCTCACAAGAAGAAATAGTTTATAAATTTTAGAAAATATGGTTCTCTTTACACTAAATTTACTGCTTA
>Ga0209936_1001939_pt1 | contig 10513 bp, 8 predicted proteins | sample SalPonR1_A_D1_MG_FD_185694 | JGI IMG/M metagenome (GOLD analysis project Ga0209936, IMG submission 185694) | Salt pond soil microbial communities from South San Francisco under conditions of wetland restoration - Salt Pond MetaG R1_A_D1_MG... ... | reverse complement strand
CAGTCTCAATTGATCTGAGCGACCCTTTATCCTTCTTTGACCGACAAAGGACGAAATGCAAAGGCGGTTTCCCTTTCTCCTTTTCACTTTAACCTTGGATTCCTTTCTCCTTTCCCCTTTTTCCTTTAACCTTGGATTATTTCCCCCTTGACTCCCCCGCGTCAGCGATGTGGAAGGGGCCGCGACTATTGGCGCGGGCGTGCGAGCGCAGCGAGTACCGAACGCAGGTGGAGCCTGGAACGTAGCGCACTCGAGATCCGCCGATAGGCGGAGCCTCGGTGGACGCCCAAATACTCTGACTATAGAAAACAAGTTTTAGGAAAAGAGATGAGTACAAGTCCGAGGGCAAACTTAGTAATTCCGCTTATTTTTCTCCTTCTTATCACTCAATTCACCATTCTTCAGCGCTTTGATAAACTGCCCCCAGGCCACCGGGCTAAAAATCGGCATAGGCCTGAATTGGCCATAACTGTAATACGTCTGCGCTTGGCGGCGGAAATAATAATTCGTACTCTCTCGCCCATCCTCGAGTAACGTTTCGCTGAGTCGCGCCATTTTGTCGGCACTGAGATTGTCCATCGCAATTTGTTCGAGGGTATTATCCAATTGCATATTTAAAAACTCAATTTTAAAGTGCTCCCGACTGGGCCAGGGATACACAATCGCCTCGGGCAAATCGACCGTGTCTACCCTTAAAAATTGAAAAATAGAGTAGCGATTGCCTTCCAGATTTTCCGGAATGCGAAATTCTTCGGTGCGAAATCCCAGGGAGGAAAAAACTACAGTTTCTCCTTTTTGTGCCACCAAAGAAAAGAAGCCATCGTAATCCGTGTACGTACCACGGAAGGGCTGCTCCTTAATGTAGATATTTACATAGGGAATGGGAATCACCCGGTCAGAATCTTCATCTACGAGAACCTGCCCGGAAAACTGAACCAGGTCTGCACTATCTTTCTGACTCCATAGCGATGAACTCGCCCATCCCAGAGCGATTGCCATCAGAATCCATATCTTATATCTTGCCATAATTACACTTAAATCGATTTGTTGTATAGTGAAAGGTAACGAACAAATTTGTTATAATAGTTGCTGATTTCTTTCTCTTTTTAGGGTTGCCATCATTCATCAATTTCTATGCAAGCAATATGTTTAAACGCCTCGTCAGATAAAAATTGTTAAATATCCACATTTCTATCAATCAATAATCTTTCTAAGTCGGATGTTTTACGGTTTCCCGTTCTTAACCAAATGATTTTTGGAGGATGCCCATATAAATTAGACATATCAAAAAAGTCAGCATCAAATGTCACTATGGTGTAGTTGTTTTGATTGGCATATTGCCAAATTTGCTTGTCAGTTGAATCCTCTAACTCTAATTCTCTAACCTGTTGATCCTCAGGGTAAATGTCTTCAATCTTGGTTAGTATTCGAAAAGAAATATTTTGATCAAAAAGCAATTTCACTATGCGACTCTTATTCGTTGTTCTCTATCAGCAGCGTATGCTAAACAAGCTTGAATATCTTCTCTGGTAAGCTCGGGAAAATCATCAATAATCTCATCCACAGACATTCCTGAGGCCAGCCAACTGAGAACATCATAAACGGAAATTCTCGTTTCTCGAACACAAGGTTTCCCAAACCGCACTTCAGACCTAATTTGAATAATCTTTCTATAACTTTTCACCTGATCTTACTTTTTTCAAATGTAATGAATATTGGGCATATTTCATAAACGCCCCTTTTAGAATGATCGTTTTGTACCTTGTATTTACTCCATAAGAAATCTGCCCACTTTCCATGCTCGGATTGCGAGCACAAATCAAATTTGCTTGCGTTTTTTAATCCGCAGGCCTCGGTTTTTGCAAAAACCTACAACTTTACCCGATCTCTGCTTCCCATTTAATAGTCCCTCCGTCATGTAAACGTCCTTTTCGAAACTTGAGTCTAACATCCCAACGATCTTTTGTACTTTAGATTTTCTATTCGGCTTTGTTTTTGATAGATATATGGATATGAAAGTAACGGAATACATAGAAAAAGCTAACGGTACGCCTTTGATCTCCTTTGAGGTCCTTCCACCTCCGAAAGGTGGGAGTGTCTCAGATATTTTCAAAACGCTGGATCCGCTGATGGAGTTTGAACCGCCTTTCGTAGATGTGACCTACCATCGGGAAGAGTATTTATATCGCCGTCGATCCAGCGGGTATTATGAAAAAACAGCCATTCGCAAACGGCCGGGAACGGTGGGGATTTGCGCCGCGATCATGCAGCGCTATGAGGTAGACCCCGTTCCCCATCTAATTTGTGGCGGGTTCACTCAAGAGGATACAGAGAATGCATTAATTGACCTTAACTTCTTGCAAATTGAAAATGTGCTGGCCATACGCGGCGATGCCAGCAAATTCGACGGAAAATTTATTCCCGAACCCGGCGGCCATAAATATGCCCTCGATCTCATTCGGCAGGTTGAAAACATGAATCAGGGAACCTATCTCGACGCCAATATTGAAAACGGGGCAAATACAAACATGTGTATCGGGGTGGCTGGCTATCCCGAAAAACACTTTGAAGCGCCCTGCATGGATTTAGATATGGATTTTCTAGAGCAGAAAATTGAAGCCGGCGGCGATTATATCGTAACGCAGATGTTCTTCGACAACCAGAAATTTTTTGAGTTTGAAAAGAAGTGCAGGGATCGGGGGATTACCGTCCCCATTATTCCCGGATTGAAGCCGCTGACCAAGGCTTATCAGTTGCAATCCCTGCCGCGTATTTTCCATCTCAATATCCCCGAGGACTTTGCCCGGGAGGTGTATCGCGTGCGCGACGACAAAGAGAAAGTGCGTCAAGTGGGCATTGAATGGAGTACACAGCAAGCTCAAGAACTGATCGAACACGGAGTGCCCTGCCTGCATTATTACACCATGGGCGATGCCAAAACTATTCATCAGATCGTTAAAAACGCCTTATGAAAAAGATAATGGCCCTTTTTGCTCTGTTTGTGTGGAGCACGTTTCTATCTGCTCAACTGCAGCGCCCGGACGATTTTTTTCCCAACTATGGGCAAGAGTTTCTTCCCCATCATGAAGTGATACGTTACATGGAGCATGTGGCTCAAAATTCGGATCGCGTGGAATGGCAAACGTATGGCGAATCTACCCAGGGGCGGCCGCTGGGGCTGGCGATCGTCTCGACGCCTGACAATCTCCAACGCCTGTCCGAATTAAAAGAACGCCAACAACGCGCCCTGCTCGACCCGGATGCCCCGGCCGATACCAGCCTACCCGTCATTGTCTGGCTCAGCCACGGCGTCCACGGCAACGAACCGGGCGCGACAGCCAGTGCGTTGCAAAACCTCTACCAATTGGCGCGAGCCGATCAGATGAATCTCGCCGCGCGCCTGGAACAGATGATCGTCATCGTCGACCCCTGTCTCAATCCGGATGGCTACGACCGCTACGTCCAGTTTTACCTTTCTACGCGCGGCCGCCAGCCCCAGCCTGCGGCGCACAGCGCCGAACATGACGAGCCCTGGCCCTACGGTCGAGTGAACCACTATCACTTCGATCTCAATCGCGATTGGTTGTGGCAAACGCAAATCGAGTCCCGGGCTCGTCTGGCCGCCTTTCTGGAATGGAGACCTCACGTCCATGTCGATTTCCACGAAATGTATCCGGGCAGTCACTACTTTTTTCCACCCGCCGCTCCGCCCTACCTAAGTGAACTCCAGCCCTGGCAATCGGACTTACAAAAAGATTTCGGCGATCACAATGCCGATTACTTCGATGAAAATCAATGGCTGTACTATTCGCATCGCGATTTTGACCTGTTTTATCCCTCCTATGGCGATACCTATCCCATGTTGCAAGGGGCTCTGGGCATGACCTATGAACAAGAAGGTCATCAAGTGGCCGGCCTGATCTATCACAAAAAGAGTGGAGATACCTTACGTCTCATGGATCGCATTGATCATCATCATACTGCGGCTATGGCTACTGTTGAAAAGGCAGGGGAACTCCGAACTCAACTTTTGGAAAATCAACACCAATTTTATCGTCAAAAGGCGAGGAGCTCGGCCTATTATATCTATTCTCCTAACGACTCCGTTTTGTCTTTACAGATGGAGCTGGAGAACCTACTCCATCAAAATCAGATCCCTTTTGAGCGGGTGACCGCTGTCGATACGGATGCAAAAGTTCGTCCGGATTCCTGGACAGATCTGGCTACGGGAGAAACGGTAGAGCGGAAATTGAAAAAAGGCGATGTGTTGATTCCCTTGAGTAAAAGCTATCCTCTCAATCACATTTTGCTCAGCGGTAAACATTCCGAGGATACCCAAGCGGCGCTGGAAGAGCATCCCGTAGGAGATCTCACCTGCTGGTCGGCGGCTTACTTTATTGGTGACTTATTTCGTGCCGAGCGCATTCAGCGGTCGGGGCTTACTACGGTCGAAGGTACAGTGGCCGTCAGAGGAAAGCAATTTCCAGCCCCGACGGCCCATTATGGGTATGCCCTGGCTTTACATAGTTCGGCCGATTATCAGCGAATTCACAAATTGATAGAATCTAATATTCGTCTGCGCTACAGCCGAGAAGCCTGGGCACCCCAAGATCGGGACAGTATTCAATTGTCTCCCGGCAGTATTTTAGTGCTAGCCAGCGATAATAGCCGCGAACGCTTAGATCAGGCCGCCGAGCTACTGGGGCCGGAAGCCATTCCCCTCAGCACGGCACGAACCGCCTCCGGACCCAATTTGGGCTATCCTGTTTTTCCTTTGCTGGAAAAGCCGCGTATCGCTCTTTTGCGTTCAGATGCGTTTGATACCTATTCTTTTGGTCACAGCTGGCATTATTTAGACCAGTATTGGACTTCCTTTTACCATGCCCTATCGCCCTCGTCTTTCTTTGAGCATATGGATGAATACTCCGTCGCTATCCTTTCGGCGGGTTGGTCAGAGGTTTCAGAAGAGCAACTCCGGAAATTACGTGCCTTTGCAGAAAATGGCGGTACGCTTATCGTTTTGGGAAGCTCCGTGACTCCATTTGGGGACGCTGAGTTTTGGAATATCCAGAATAAATCGTATCCTGAAGATATGACCCAAAAGGATAGACCCGGTGGAATGGTAACGGCTATGAAATGGAACTCTGAAGCTCCGCTGCAACAAGCCATGCCCAGTCCTTATTATGCCCTCATTCGAGGACAGCAGCGTTTAGTTTGGGATGAAAAATATGCCATTCTGGGACACGAGTCCGCCGTGGAAGAAGTCTGTGGTTATGTATCGCCGACTTTTCAGGATTACATGGAGGGAACGATGGGTATCGCCCGCGAATCCGTGGGTGATGGACAAGCCCTCTTTTTTGTGGATGATCCCTTATTCCGCGGCTTTTGGAGTCGAGGTCATCAATTGATGATGAACGCCATTTTATTTAAACACTAAAAACAACTACATATGACTGCCATTCGAGCAAATGACCCGAAGAGAACTTCATTTATCACTGTGGATGCGGATAGCGACTTTCCCATACAGAACCTCCCTTTTGGAGTCGCCGAGATTACCGGAGAGCATCGAGTCGTCAGTGCCCTCGGAGACCAGGTTGTAGATCTGTTGGCTCTGCTGGAAATGGGTGCCCTTCAGCACGAGAAACTGACCGCGGACCACTTCCGCCAATCCTCCATCAATGCCTTTATGGCTTTAGGAAAAGCGGTCACGCGCGATATTCGCAATCAATTGTCAGATGCCCTGCTCGAGGGCAGTGACTATGCAGACCGTGGGGATCAATTTCTGTATCCCATGGCAAAAACCGTCATGAAAATGCCGGTAGATGTAGGCGATTACACCGATTTTTACTCCTCCATCGAGCATGCGACAAATGTAGGTACCATGTTTCGCGACCCCGACAATGCCCTTTTACCGAATTGGCGGCATTTACCCGTTGGCTATCATGGCCGCGCCTCCTCTATTGTGGTTTCCGGAACCCCTATTCACCGCCCGGTAGGTCAGACCAAGCCCGATCCCGAGAAGCCCCCCGTTTTTGGACCATGTAAATTGATGGACTTTGAGCTTGAAATGGCCTTTGTTGTGGGGCAATCCACTGAATTAGGCCAGCGTATTTCCACGAAAAAAGCCGAAGAGTATATCTTTGGGCTCACGCTATTTAATGATTGGTCCGCCCGCGACATTCAGAAGTGGGAATACGTTCCCCTCGGTCCCTTTTTGGCCAAGAGTTTTGCCAGCACCATCACTCCATGGATCGTCACTTTGGATGCCTTAAAGCCCTTCCGCACCGAAAGCCCCAAACAAGAGCCCAAAGTGCTACCTTACCTACGTTCAGAGGGTAAAAAGAATTTTGATCTGCAGCTGAGCGCTCGCTTAGAAGCTGAGAATGGCGCTACGGCCGACCTCTGCCAAACCAACTTTAAATATATGTACTGGAATATGTCCCAGCAGCTCGCCCACCACACCGTCAACGGCTGTAATTTCAATGTGGGTGACATGTGCGCCTCAGGGACTATCAGCGGCAAGGAGCGTTCCGCTTTCGGTTCCATGTTGGAAATCAGCTGGAAAGGCACTCAGCCCGTCACATTATCCGACGGCAGCGAGCGCAAATTTTTGGCTGATGGAGACACCTTACAGATGCGCGGCTATGGCCAGGGCGACGGATATCGCATCGGTTTTGGACCTTGCGATGGAAAAGTCTTGCCGGCTATAGAATTCAAATCTTAATAATTTTTAGGGCGATTCCGGCCGGTGCAAGCACCTGCCGGTCGCTACGTTTTGGGGCTCGCTATTCACTCGGCTCCCACGCCAGCTGCAAAGCCGTGGCGCGGGATCTTCGCTGCCATCCGCGATGGCAGCTCACCCCGCCACATCGCTATCGCGAAAGGTAGGGAAAGGAGGACGGGCATGGCGCGCCGGACCTTATCGTCTGAACCGTTGACATTGCCCTCCGGACCCTATGCATTGCCCCGCCGAAGCTAGAAGCGAAGGAGGAGTTACAGGGATTATAAGGAATAAATTAGTGTGATTTTGAGAGGGTGGGGTCGGGGACTGCTACTAAGCCCCTTGTAGGTAGGTGCTTGTGATATTTTGAGATTTCATAGTAGCCGAAGAAATATGCTTGAGAGCGATTATTGAAAACAAATCAATAGCCTTAAGCCCTGAAAGGGCGTAGCAGAAAAGCACAGGGCGCAGCCCTGTGTCTAAAGGCCACAATATTCAAGCCCTGAAGGGGCGCAGTAGAAATTTTACGCCATATGCGGCATTAGGGCGCAGCCCTTTTCGGGTTTAAAATGCTCGAGATCGCAGATCCTCGGCAACATGGCCTTCGCGGCCGCGGTAATAGAATCAATGTGTCCAAATTTGAAAAATAGCAGAAGGAAAGTAACAATATAGAGGGACCGAACCCATCACTAGTGATAGGCGGAGCGACGAGCGGAATTGCGATCGTGGGTATCGCGGGTGAAGTAAAATCAGGTTAGAGGTCAATTATGCAGAGAAGAAATAGAAAGGAGGAGGCTTTCAGACCCGCGATAGAAGCATGAAGCGGTAGGAGCGTCCGCGGTTTAGCGCAGCTAAAATCACCTTTGATGGGTTCTTGATTTAGAGTAAATTTATCAAGTCACCATCACTTAGGGGTAATGACACATGATACTTATTTAAAAAGATCGGGGTTATTTAGGATATTCTCTCGTGTATGGATCCGATATTTTGATGTAATTGTAAGCATAATTTAGTTTGGGTTAAGGATGAATTGTGTGCGAATTCTTTCGCTCCTTGCAGAATTAGGGTCTTTATTAGGTAGAAAACTAGAATTTGATTATATTAGAATATTGATATCCATGTGAATAATAATATTATGGTTGATATTCATTGCAATTCAGACAAGTTATCCTTCTTTACGGGATGCGTTCTATTTTTCTTTTCTTCCCTCATGGTTTCAAGCCTGGCACAGGCTCAAGACTCTTCTCAAGCAAATCTAGACTCTTTGCTAGATGCATCGGCTTATTCATGGTATGATTCGGTTCATACTCTTCAGAATATGGTAGACCTTCCCATTGATCAAGATGAATATGACTTTCTCGTATACTCCTTCGACAGCGTATTAATAGGCCAAAAAGCTCACGATACACATCCATCCGCATTCTCTTCATCTTGCACAGACACCTACAACATATCTCTCGGTACAAATACGATTCGGTATAGCACCATCCTGTATACGTCTCTTATTTCAGCCAATATGACACAGGTAGCAAAAAGCAGCCGAACTTTTTGGCAAAGCTTAAAACATATTCACCATAGATGGTGCGACTGCATTTCCACGAATTATGGGTATAACTCCCATTTGTGTGAGGAGTAAGCAGTATGCTTTAGAAAATATGAAAACTATTTCAACTGCGGATGAATCTTTATTTTGGAATGAATTTGCGACCTAAGGAAAATATGATTCTACCATGAAACACCTCCTCTTCACTTGCCTCGTTTTAATGGGAACTACGCTAATGGCCCAAACCAATTTTGAAGGCGTGATTATTTATCATAGAAAGCCCAGTCCATCGTCTACGATGAAAAAACAAATGCAGTTTAATTCCGGGGGTGTGAATGGAGTGGAGAAAGTGTTCTTTAAGGGAAGCCGAATGAAAAGAGAGCGGGAATTTTATGGATCGGATACATTAATCGTAGATGTTAGTTATTATGATTTTGACAGATATCCCAATTCAGCTTTCGGAAGCTATAATGGAGGAGAGATCAAAAAGAAGAACATTTCATCTACTGAAGAAGCTAATGTGATTCAGGACGTGTCTCAGCGGCAAAATATATTGGGGTTTGATTGTTATAAAGCCACAATTACTCAAGAATCAGGTAGTACCGAGAAATATCTTTCAACAGAATTTTATTATTCGCTCCCAGATGATTCCCGTTTTAATGGGTTTATAGTATCACATTTACATGATTTCATTCCTTTAAAAAGAATAGAGAGGTACAAAAATCCCTTTACGGATGACGTTCTCAATATTGAAATTGAAGCTGTTTTGGTTTTCCCAACGGATTTGCCGGACTCGATCTTTGAATTCGATGCAGATGAGGTGATGGATAGTGTAGGTGGGACGCAGAAATAAGCATCCAGACTCACAGTGGTGGTTTTTTGCATAAGGTTGGATGAGTAGATGAATAGAAATTTTACAACGAGGTATTTTAACCCCACTCAAGGGTGCTGAGGAAACCGAAACCGATTCTAAACTCGTGCACGTGGGGTCATTTGCAAGCTGTAGGCTTGAGACGTTGTGGTTTGGATGCCCCTGAGTACAGATCCTAAACTCAATTTGAGGCCCATATAGCTATAATCAATTCATTCGGTTGTAAAGAGATATATTTTCGGAATATGAAAGTAATTATGAGATCTAGACCCGATAAAAAACATAAGATGACATAAATATGACATTGAATCTTTCTTTCTTGTGAATATTGTTAACCAAATATTTTTATCATGAAACATTTTGTTTTAATTTTAAGCGTAGGTTTCTTTTTCTTTGCTCAGGTAATTCTTGCAAGTAATGAAATCGTACTCCCCTTTGAGCCGGCAGATTCTTTTACCGAAATGCCTTCGGAGGTGATCAATTCACAACTTGAAAATAAGGTTGCGGATTATGAGTGCACTATGACACTTACAATTTCTACCCCGATCGGAGGGGCCGAGTGTTCAGGCACTGGGGCAAGCAACAATTCGGCTGGTGAAGCTTGTGAAAGGGCTGCTGAAATTGTTATAGCTTGCAAGGATGAGATCTGCTGTGCAGCGAGATTACCATGCTGTCCTTGATGTACTTCAATTAGAATTTCATCATTGACGAGTTTTATAACTTAGAAATTAACTATCTCTATACTAAGATTGGGGTAGTTAATTTCTTTTTTTAATAAATATATTCCTATGAGATATTTTCATCTTGTTTTAATAATAATCTTTTCTGTAAAGCTTACAGCGCAGCAGAGTGATTGCTTTGTAGTAAATTATAGTTTTGTTAATCGAGTTAATAATCTGCCAGAAAGAAAGAATCAACTTGTTGTTTTTTTTAACAATCAGGAGAACACGCAACACAGTTTCATTACCTGCCCAACAAGAGGATTTAAGACTGTCGGCTCTTTAGAGGAGGCCTTACCTGGAGAAGATAATGAAATGCTATCTTATTTCCCCCTTTATGATTCATTGCCCTATATTATGTTTAAAAACTACGAAACAAAGACGATTTTTCATAAAGAGCAACAGTTTGGAGATCGTACGGGGAATGAGTTTATTTACACCCAAGGGGAAATCACATCCAATTCATGGCAAATGCAAGATTCTACTAAAATGATTGATAGTATTCCTTGCTACCTGGCTTCCATTGATTTTCGGTGCCGGACGTATTATGCCTGGTTCGCTCCATCAATACCTATTTTTTGTGTCCCTTTCAAGTTGCCTAAGTTGCCGGGCTTGGTACTAGAGATGTATTCTAGCGACAGAGAATTATACTATTATTT
>Ga0209936_1001937_pt1 | contig 10522 bp, 7 predicted proteins | sample SalPonR1_A_D1_MG_FD_185694 | JGI IMG/M metagenome (GOLD analysis project Ga0209936, IMG submission 185694) | Salt pond soil microbial communities from South San Francisco under conditions of wetland restoration - Salt Pond MetaG R1_A_D1_MG... ... | reverse complement strand
CGAACCGATGGAGCGGGCGGGCCTGCCGGTGGTGTATCTCTCCTGGAAGGAGGCCGAGGCCCGCCCCTGGAGCTCGATCCGGTCGACCATGCGCCTGATGGGGCAGGTCCTGGGGCGATCGGCGGCCGCCCGGGACTGGGACGATTGGGCCGACCTATTGCTCGCCGAAGTGCGCCGCCGGCGGCCCGACGCGCGCCCCCGCGTGCTGTTCGTCCACTTGGGAAGGTCTGCACAAATCCGATACCGCTCTGCGTGCCTTGAGCCGGGCAGATGCAAGGCGCTCGTCCGCCGTGGAAGGGTGATTCCCTTTCCAAGGACGACAACGCAGCAGATGCCCGGCTCAAGGCGCGCCCTGCGGGGCCTGGCGAGTCGCCCGTGCTCCGCGTTGCGATGTCTTGACGTGGCCACCGGCACGCCGGCGACATCGCGCCTTGATCACGAACGACTCGCCGGGCCAGAGTGGCATCGGATTTGTGCAGACCTTCCCTTTCAGACCCTTTCCCAGCAGTTCCGCGTGGTCAACGAATGGATCGCGGCGGCCGGCGGGCGCAGCGTGACCGCCGACCAGCCACACCATCACGACCATCTCTCCCTGTCGCTCGAACAGATCATCGCCTGGGACCCGGAGGTGCTGCTGCTCTGGAGCGAGGCCGATCGCCGGCGGCTGGCCGACGACCCGCGCTTCGCCCGCCTGACCGCGGTGCGCACGGGGCGCGTGCATGTCGCCCCGTCGATCGCCCATCCCTGGGCGTCCTGGACGGCCGAACACCCGCTGATGGTGCTCTGGACCGCGCAACGCCTGCATCCCTCGCGTTTCTCTGCCGACGAGGTGCTCGCCACCACCCGCCGTTACTACCAGCGGTTCGGCGGCGTGACCTTCAGCCATGCCGAGTTGCGCGATCGACTCTCCCTGTGACTTCCCGAGGAGGACAACCCATGCCCGATACCGATTTGCATGAACGCCTGACCAGCTTCGACGAGGTCGCGCGTCGCTGCCCGGCCCGCTCGCCGCGCTTCGGCAGCGACGACCCGCCGCGCGTCCCGGCGATGCATGACGTCATCTACCCCGCCGTGCCGTTCCCGAGTGCACGGGTCTTCCGCGAGGCCGGCGAGACGGCCATCCGTCGGCTGGTGGCCGTCCAGCACGAACGGATGTTCGCTACCCCGGTGGTCGAGCTGTTCCCGTCCGACGCGGCCCGCCGGGCCGAGGCGGTCCGGCGCACCGAGGATTTCTTCGTCGAGATGCTGGGTGGACCCAAGCGCTTCACGCCGGTGCATGGCGAGCCGCACCTGCGCGAACGCCACTTTCCCGTCGCCATCACCGAGGCCGACCGCCTGACCTGGCTGGACTGTCTGGCCGATGCGATGGTGGAAACCGGCTTCCCGGCCAGCTGCCGCGAGGAGGTCTGGAACTGGGTCGAGCCGCTCTCGATCCGCATGATCAACCGCCGGACCACCATGCATGCCGTCGAGCGGCTGCCCTGGGGCGAACAGACCCGGCTGCACGCGGAGGGCGCGGCATGAGTGAAGCGATTACCCGCCGTAGTCCGGGACGGATCGACGAGGAATGGAAGCGCCGCCGGAGCGAGTTCCCCGACGCGCCCATGCCCGGTCCCGAGACCTTCGCCGTGCTGGGCGAGGCGCGTATCCGGCGGATCGTCGACCGACAGCATCGCGAGCTGTGGGCCGGCCCGGCCGGACGGCTGTTCGGACCGGACGAGGCCGGGCTGGAGCGGGCGATCGCGCACACGGCCGACTATTTCGTCGAGATGTTCGGCGGCCCGGCGGGTTACACGCCGGTGCGCGGCAGGCCGATGCTGCGCGTGCGTCACCGTTCCTTCGGCGTGACCAGCGACGACCGGTGGCTCTGGTTGCGGGCACTGGCCCGGGCGATGGCGGCCGAATCCGTGCCGTCGGCGACGGCGACGGCCATCTGGGCGTGGGTCGAGCCATTGTCCATGCGCATGATCGACCCGCTGCCCGCACCGGAAACCCTGGCGCGTCCGTCACTGGTCGACATGGGCTTTGCTTACGAGGAGACACAGCCGTGATTTTTTTCACCCAGCAGGAAATCGATGCCTGGATCGAGGAAGACGCCCCGCTGGTCGATCTGACCAGCCATTGGCTGGGCATCGACGAACGACCGGCCCGGCTGGTGGTCACCGCCCGCCATCCGGTGCGCGTGGCGCTCACCGAACAGGCCGCGCGGATCTTCACCACCCTGGGGGCGGAGGTGACCAGCGCCTTCCCCAGCGGCCACGAGGCGGGGGAGGGCGCCCGTCTGCTGGTCGCCGAGGGCCCGGCCGCAAGCCTGCATCGCGGCTGGAAGGTGGCCATGAACCTCCTCGAGCACGCCTGCGGGGTGGCCACCCGCACCGCGTCGATGGTTGCCTCCGTGCGCGAGGTCTCGCGCGCGCCGCTGCTGGTGACCCGCAAGCATGCCCCGGGGCAGAAGAAGATCCTGCTCAAGGCGATCCTTGCCGGTGGAGCGGAGATCCACCGCGCCGGCCTGTCCGAGACCGTACTGGTTTTCGACAACCACCTGGCGCTGATCGGCGGGCGCGAGGCGCTGCCTGAACACCTGGCCGCCCTGCGCGAGGCGGCCTGCGAGAAGACCGTCACCGTCGAATGCCACGATCTCGACCAGGCCCGCGACGCGCTGGCCGCCGGTGCCGACACGGTGCAGTTCGACAAGACCCCGGTCGACACCCTGGCCGAGTGGATCGACGTCCTGCGCGGCGAGCATCCGCACGCCTCGTTGCTGATCGCCGGTGGCCTGCGTCCCGACAACATCCGCGCCTATGCCGCCACCGGCATCGACGGGCTGGTGCTCTCCTCGGTCTACCACGCCCCGCCGTCGGACCTGGGCGTGACCATCCGCCCGCTCGCCTCCCGCTGAACCCGAAGCAGGGGTCGGAGCGCGTCAGCCGGCGGTTGGCCCAGCTTCCCGTGAATGGATTCGGCGCGCCCGACATTGACAGTTTCGCCGCCGCTCCTTACTGTTGGTAGTCTTTGCCCGCTGTCGGCCCGCGCACTGCGTCATCGGCCGGCGGCAGCGGTATTCCGTTCCCATTCCACGCAACGCTCCAGAGTCCACGTGAACGAACATTTCGCCCGCATCCAGCGACTGCCGCCCTACGTCTTCAATATCACCGGCGAACTCAAGGCGAAGGCGCGCGCCGCCGGCGAGGATATCGTCGATTTCGGCATGGGGAACCCGGATCAGCCGACGCCGCCGCATATCGTCGAGAAGATGGTCGAGGCCACCCGTCGTGGGGATACGCATCGCTATTCGCAGTCCAAGGGCATTCCCCGCCTGCGCCGGGCGATCTCGAACTGGTACGACCGTCGCTATGGCGTGGAGATCGACCCCGAGTCCGAGGCGATCGTCACCATCGGCTCCAAGGAAGGCCTCGGCCACCTGGCGATGGCGACCCTGTCCGCGGGCGATACGGTGCTGGTGCCCAATCCGGCCTACCCGATCCATCCCTACGGCTCGGTGATCGCCGACGCGGACATCCGCCACGTGCAGCTCACGCCGGATGTGGACTTCTTCGAGGAGCTCACCCGGGCGATCAAGGAGACCTGGCCCAAGCCGAAGATGCTGATCCTCAACTTCCCGGCGAACCCCACCACGCAGTGCGTGGAGCTGGAGTTCTTCGAGAAGGTGGTCGATATCTGCCGCGAGGCGGGCATCTGGGTAATTCACGATCTGGCTTATGCCGACATCGTCTTCGACGGCTACAAGGCGCCGTCGATCATGGAGGTGCCGGGGGCGAAGGAGGTCGCCGCGGAGTTCTTCACGCTTTCCAAGAGCTACAACATGCCCGGCTGGCGCGTGGGCTTCATGGTGGGCAACCCCACGCTGGTCGGCGCGCTGGCGCGGATCAAGTCGTACTTCGACTACGGCACCTTCACCCCGATCCAGGTCGCCTCGATCCTCGCGCTGGAGGGTGACCAGAGCTGCGTGGACGAGATCTGCGACATGTATCGCCGCCGCCGCGACGTGCTCTGCGAGGGGCTCAACGCCGCCGGCTGGCTGGTCGAACCGCCCAAGGCGACCATGTTCGTCTGGGCGAAGATCCCGGAGGAGTTCGTCCACATGGGCTCGCTGGAGTTTTCCAAGCTCCTGCTCGCGGAGGCCAAGGTGGCGGTCTCGCCGGGCATCGGTTTCGGCGACTACGGCGACGATCACGTCCGCTTTTCGCTGATCGAGAACGAACATCGCACCCGGCAGGCGATCCGTGGCATCAAGGCCATGTTCCGTGCCCACGGGATCACGCCGCCGGCGGAGGGAGGTCAATGAGCCAGATGCAGACTCACGAGAAAGACGTGCTGCCGCCGGTGCGCATCGGCCTGCTGGGGCTGGGCACCGTCGGTGGCGGCGTGGTCAACGTGCTGACCCGCAATGCCGAGGAGATCGCCCGGCGTGCCGGACGCCGCATCGAGGTGGTGCATGCCTCGGCGCGCAATCTGGATGCCCCGCGCATCTGTCCGCTGGACGGCATCATGCTGACCACCGACCCGATGGAGGTGGTCGAAAACCCGGACGTGGACGTGGTGGTCGAGCTGATCGGCGGCATGCAGCCGGCCGGTGACCTGATGCGCCGCGCGCTCGAGCTGGGCAAGCCGGTGGTCACTGCCAACAAGGCGCTGGTCGCCCACGAGGGCATGGAACTGTTCGAGCTGGCGCAGAAGCACCACACCATGGTCGCCTTCGAGGCGGCCGTGGCCGGCGGTATCCCCATCATCAAGGCGATCCGCGAAGGGCTGGCGGGCAACCGCATCGAGTGGCTGGCCGGCATCATCAACGGCACCGGAAACTACATCCTCACCGCCATGCGCGACGAGGGGCGGGCCTTCGCCGAGGTGCTCGCCGAGGCCCAGTACCTGGGCTTCGCGGAGGCCGATCCCACCTTCGACGTCGAGGGCATCGACGCGGCGCACAAGCTGACCATTCTCGCCGCGATCGCCTTCGGCATGCCGCTGAAGTTCGACGAGGTCTACACGGAAGGCATCTCCGGCATCGAGACCGAGGACGTCCGGTACGCCGGTGAGTTCGGCTACCAGGTCAAGCATCTGGGCATCGCACGCCAGCGCGACGACGGCGTCGAGTTGCGCGTGCATCCCACCCTGATTCCCGAGAGTCGCCTGCTGGCGAATGTCGACGGCGTGAAGAACGCGATCCTGGTCTGGGGTGATTCGGTCGGCCCGACCATGTACTACGGCGCCGGCGCCGGCGCCGAGCCCACCGCCTCGGCGGTGGTCGCCGACCTGGTCGACGTGGTGCGCACGCTCACCGCCGACCCGATGCACCGCGTGCCGCACCTGGCCGTGGTCCCGGACCAGATCAGCGACATGCCGGTCGTGCCGATGGATTCGATCGCCACGGCGTACTACCTGCGTTTCGCCGTGGAGGACAAGCGCGGCGTACTCGCGCAGATCGCCCAGATCCTCGCCGACCACGAAATCTCCATCGAGGCGATGATGCAGAAGGAGATGACCGAGGACGAGCGTACCCTGCCGATCGTCATGCTCACTCACCAGGTGCGCGAGCGCGACATGGACGAGGCGCTGGCCGAGATCGAGGCGATGGACACCGTCCGCGCCCCGCTCGTTCGCATGCGGGTGGAGACGCTCGACGGCTGATACCCGTTGACCGCCATCCCGCAGCCCGGTGAGACCATCGGGGCGCTGGCGGCCCTGCCGGCGCCCTTCGATCGGCTGGCCTTCGTTGATATCGAGACCACCGGCACGCGCCCCACGCGCGACAGGATCACCGAGATCGCCGTCATCCCCGTCGACCGGGGCGTGGTCGGCGAGCCCTTCGACCGGCTGGTCGACCCGGGTGTAGCCATTCCGCCCACCATCACCCGCCTGACCGGCATCAGAGACGACATGGTCGAGGGCGCGCCCGTGTTCGCCCGCCTGGCCGACGAGCTGCGCGAGATGCTCGAGGGTCGCTGGCTGGTGGCCCACAATGCCCGCTTCGACGCGGGTTTCCTGCGTAACGCCTTCCGCCAGGCGGGCCTGGTCGTGCCGCTGCGCGAGCTGTGCGCCGTCAAGCTCTCTCGCCGTCTGGACCGCGGCGAGCGGCGCCACAACCTCGACAGTCTGATCGCGCGGCACGATCTGCCGGTGGGCGATCGCCACCGGGCGATGGGCGACTGCCGCGCCCTGCCGTCGCTGCTGGCCCGTTTTGTCGAGCGCGACGGCGTCGACGCGGTAGTCGAGGCGCTCGGCTGCCAGGTGCAGCGGGCGAGCACGCCGCCCAACCTCGATCCCGCCGTCCTGGATGCAGTACCCGCTGTGCCCGGGGTCTATCGCTTCTTTGGTGAGGAGGGTGCCTTGCTCTACGTGGGCAAGAGCGTGGACCTGCGCGCCCGGGTGCGTTCGCATTTCTCCGACGACCACCGCAGCGACCGCGAGATGCGCATCGCCCAGCAGACCCACCATGTCGACTGGATCGAGACCGCCGGCGAGCTGGGCGCGCTGCTGACCGAGGCGCGCCTGGTCAAGCGCGACCAGCCGATCTTCAATCGCCGCCTGCGTGCCCGACGCGGGCTGCTGGCCTGGTACTGGTCCGACGAGGCGGACCGCCCGCCGGAGCTGGTGGCGATCGACGCGCTCTCGCCGACCGAACTGGGCCGGGCCCATGGCGTGTTCCGCTCCCGGTACAAGGCGCGCGAGCGGCTCTCCGAACTGGCGCGCGAGCACGGGCTCTGTCCGCAGTGGCTGGGGCTGGAAAAGGGGTGGGGGCGGGCCTGCTTCGCCCACCAGATCGGCCAGTGCCGCGGGCTGTGCGCGGGCGCCGAGCCGGAGATCGCCCACCGCATGCGCCTGAAGCAGGCCCTCGCGCCGCTGGCCCTGGAGGCCTGGCCTTACCCGGGAGCGGTCGCGATACGCGAGTCGCGCGACGGGGTGGAGGCGCGCCACCTGTTCCGCCACTGGCGCTACCTGGGCACGGCCCATGACGAGGGAGAGGTCGAGGAACTGCTCACCGCCGTCGCCGACGACCTGCCACTGGATATCGACATGTATCGGCTGGTGGTGGACGCCATCCGGCACGGGGCACGGGTGGAACGCGTGGACTGATGGGTGCGGGTGACACCGTCGTGTGCGAGCGGGTCCTGCCCGCGAAGGCGGCGTCAGCCGCCGTCGCCGTTTCCGTCACGCACCGAGTCGATCGCAAGCCGGGACACGCGCCTGTCGGCGCGTATCGCGAGCGAGGCTCGCTCGCACATTGGTCTGGGTGTAGGAGGGATTAGCCCAGCCGTTCGGCGATCTGCGGGCCGAAGGGGGCGTCGCATTTCAGGCGCACGCAGTGCCGGGCTTCGTCGGGGGTGAGCGACTCGAGTTTCTGCAACTGCTGCTCGAGCACCTGCTCGTCCGCCTCGGAGATGTCGTTGCCCTTGTCCAGCCGCACTCGCAGGTATTCGAGCAGTTGGTCGTTGTCGCACTCGATGAAGAGGATGGTGTAGGGCGTGCCCATCTCCTCGGCGAGCGACTCGAACTGCCGGCGCCGGTCGCGCTCGAGGAAGGTCGCGTCCATGGCCATGGGCCAGCCGGCCGACGCCCCCAGCTCCGCGATGGCCGCCAGGCGTCCGTAGGTCTGATCGGAGGCGAAGGCGGTGTAGCGTTCGGCCGGGTCGGAGAACAGCCGCAGTCGCTCGGCATCCGAACGCACCCGGATCGCGCCGCGGCCGACGACCAGTTCGCGGCTGGCCAGCGACTTGCCGCTGCCGCTCACGCCCACGGTGATGAACAACTCGCCCTTCGACGGCGAGAAGAACGCGTTGGCCAGGTCGACGTAGTCGCGGAAGTCCGCCCAGGCCGCCTCGCGCTCTTCGTCGGGCATGTCGTCGCGCAGGCCGAGCAACGCGATCTTGGCGCGCACCGCCGCCCGGTAACCCTGGTAGTAGGGCAGGGTGGGAAGGGCCTCGTAGTCGCCGCTGATCTCGAGATAGCGGTTGAGCAACTGACGGGCGGCGGCCACCAGCCGGCGCTTGTGCAGGTCCATCAGGGCGAAGGCGAGATCGTTGGCGGTGTCGGTCCAGCGGAAGTCGTCGTTGAACTCGATGCCGTCGAAGATGGTCACATCCCCGTTGCGCCAGGCCATGTTGGCCAGGTGCATGTCGCCGTGGCATTCGCGGACATGACCCTCGCGCTTGCGTCGGGCGATGACCGAGCGCACGGTCTCGAAGGCCGCGCGGGAGAGCTTGTCGAGTCGGGCGAGGCGCTCGCGGTCCTCCTCGGTCTCCAGGAAGGGCGCGATCTGCTCGAGGTTCTGTTCCATCGGCGCCCAGACCGTGTCCGGCTCGCCGAAGCGCGAGCCCGGATCGGCCACTGCCGCCCGCTCGTGGAAGGCGGCGACGCGATCGGCGATGCGCTCGACCAGGGCCTCGTCCAGCCCGATACGGGCGGCGACGTTGTCCAGTCGGTCGTCCTGGTCGAAGCGCTGCATGCGGATGACGTATTCCTCGGCCGCAGCGAGATCGTCGATCAGGTGCCCCTCGGCGTCCAGTCCCATGACCGCGTCGTAGAGGTCGGGCGCCAGCCGGGCGTTGAGTCGCAGTTCCTCCTCGCAGAAGTGCCGGCGCCGGTCGAGGCTGGAGAAGTCGAGAAAGCCGAAGTTCATCGGCTTCTTGATCTTGTAGGCCCACGGGCCGGTGAGGAACACGTGCGAGATATGGGTCTGCAGATGCTCGAGCGAGGGATCGGCGGCGGCTAGGTTGGTCTTGAAGCGCTCGACCAGTCGCTCGTGTGTCTGTTCGGCCATGGGGGCTCCCGATGTGGATACGGATGTCGCGCGGCCCGGTCCCGCCTGGCGGCATCGCCCCCGGAAGGACGAGCTCCCGCCGGTCGGCCGGGGCTGATAGACTGGCGGCCCGACCGCGCTGTGCCGCGGTCGGCGCGTTTTTTTGAAGTGTAACAGTGTGGTCGCAGCGTGGCATCCAGCAAGGGCAGCAGGACAGGGAAGCAGACCGGGACCAAGCGCCGGCAGGCGAAGGGGCGGGGCGCGCCGCGCCAGCGCGCCCCCAAGCGTGCGCCGTCGCGCCCGTCCGTGGGCAAGGTGATCCGCGGGCTGCTGCTCCGGGCCGTGCTGGTGGCCGTCCTGGTCGGGGCGGCGCTGCTGGCGATCTGGGCCTGGTATCTCAACGAGCAGGTCACCGAGCGCTTCGAGGGCGCGCTGTTCACCATGCCCGCGGAGATCTACGCCGCCCCGGACGAGATCTACATCGGCCAGCCCATGACCTTCGACGAGCTGACCGCCCGTCTCGACCGGCTCAACTACGAACGCGGCGGGTCGCTCGAGGAGACGGGCACCTATCGACGGCGCGGCAGCGAACTGATCTTCCACGTGCGTGCCTTTGCCTTTCCGGACGGCGCGGTGCCCTCGAGGCGCATCACCGCACGGATCAACGGCGGCCGGGTGGCTGAGCTGCAGGGCGCCGGCGGTGAGTCGGTGGGCATCGTCCGCCTCGAGCCGCGTTCCATCGGGACGCTCTACCCGAACCGGGCCGAGGACCGCGTCCTGCTCGACATCGAGCGGGTCAAGGACGAGGCCCCGTTGTTGATCGACGGCCTGCTGGCGGTGGAGGACCGTGCCTTCTACGAGCACGGCGGTGTGGTGCCCACCGCCATCCTGCGCGCGTTTCTCACCAACCTGGTGGAGGGCGAGCGCGTCCAGGGCGGCAGTACCATCACCCAGCAGCTGGCGAAGAACCTGTTCCTCACCCAGGATCGCACCTACCGGCGCAAGTTCGCCGAGATGATCATGTCCCTGGAGATGGAGTGGCACTACTCCAAGGACAAGATCCTCGAGGCCTACCTCAACGAGGTCTACCTGGGGCAGGACGGCTCCCGCGCCATCCATGGCTTCGGCCTGGCATCGAGCTTCTATTTCGGGCGGCCGGTCGGCGAACTGCGTCCCGAGCAGCTGGCGCTGCTGGTGGGCATGGTCAAGGGGGCGAACTACTACAACCCGCGGCGCAACCCGGAACGGGCCATGGCGAGGCGCAATACCGTCATCGACGTGATGATCGAGCTCGGGCTGGTCGACCAGACCACCGGCAACCAGTGGCAGGCCCGGCCGCTGGGCGTGATGGAAAAGCCCGGCTCGCGCGCCCGTCATCCCGCCTTCGTCGACCTGGTCCGCCGGCAGCTGGCCGAGCAGTACGCGCCCGAGGATCTGAAGACCAAGGGGCTGAAGGTGTTTACCACCCTGCGCCCGGGGGTGCAGGCCGCGCTGGAAGGCAGCACCGCCCGGCTCGACCAGGTGGAGGCCGCTAAGGGCATCGAGACCGGCTCGCTGCAGACCGCCGGCGTGGTCGCATCGCTGGCCACCGGCGAGATCGAGGCGATGATCGGTGGGCGCGACGTGCATTTCGAGGGCTTCGACCGCGCCCTGGACGCGCGCCGGCAGATCGGCTCGCTGATCAAGCCGGCGATCTACCTCACCGCCCTGTCCCGTCCCGAAGAGTACAACCTGATCACGTCGCTCGCCGACGAGCCGATCGTG
>Ga0209936_1001934_pt1 | contig 10529 bp, 10 predicted proteins | sample SalPonR1_A_D1_MG_FD_185694 | JGI IMG/M metagenome (GOLD analysis project Ga0209936, IMG submission 185694) | Salt pond soil microbial communities from South San Francisco under conditions of wetland restoration - Salt Pond MetaG R1_A_D1_MG... ... | reverse complement strand
CACCAATATTCCCTAATCCTAAAACAGCACTCCCATTACTGACAACAGCTACAAAATTAGATTTATTGGTATAATCATATATCATTTCACTATTTTTAAAAATTTCTTTGCAGGGCTCAGCAACCCCCGGTGAATATGCCATTGATAGATCATGTTCATCCTGAACTGATACCTTTGATCTAACTGCCAACTTGCCTAAATTATCTTTATCCCTAAATATTCATAGCTTTGACCAAAACCATTAAACATCCTTATTATGATAAGAATAATCCAAAATCTATCTTTTCACTTATTAAGTGAAAAAATCCCTTAAAATCATAGAAAAGAAAGCCCTTATCCTTTATAATTAAAGTAACAACAAAAACCATAAAGGAGGGCTTTCCAGTGACTAATATACAAGATTTAAGGATGAATTGCAAGTCAAATGTGAAAATAAATTTTGACGGTGGTGACCTGTCATCTGATTCTGGATTATTACTATATAAAGATTTTATTGAAGCATTAGGTCTTAAAGAAACTTTAGTTGAACATATACCTTCATTAAATGATGATAAAAACCATCGAGATCACGAAAATATAGATGTTTTTTTACAAAAGACATACCAGAAAATTGCCGGTTATCACACTGATAGTGCAGCCAATAATCTTAGAGAAGACCCTGTCTTTCAAGAAATAACTGAAAAAGAATATCTAGCATCACAAGCTACATTATCTAGATATAATAACAGTTTAACTAAAGATTCAATGAAAGAATTTCAACAGGCTAATTTGACTGTTTTAGATAATGTATATCAAATCCAGACTCCTAATTTATTTATTTATTTATGACCTGGATTCCACTCATGCTGATACATGTGGTAAACAATATGGCTCGGCTTATAATAGCCATTATGGTAGAACAGGTTTTCATCCTCTGGTTATGTTTAATGGTTATAATGGGGATTTTCTTAAAGCCCTATTAAGATCAGGCAATGTCTATACCAGTAGAGATGTTGTGCGTTTTGCTGAAGATGTTTTTATTCAGCACCAGGATAAATATCCTGAGATTAATAAATATGTCAGAGCTGACAGCGGTTTTGCCAAACCAGAACTTTATCAATGCTGTGAAAGGCGTAATTTACAATATGCAATACGATTAAAAGCCAACAGCATTTTATATAAAAAGACTAAACCACTATTAGAACAGTTAAAGCAAAATGTCATTAATTCAAATGATGGTCATGGAGTTGTATATACTACTTTTTCTTATCAAGCTGGCAGCTGGATAAAAGAACGTCGGGTAGTAGTTAAAATTGAGCAAAAACCAGAGAAGTTAATTCCTGATTATACATTTGTAGTAACTAATATCAATGCTAAAGCAAAAGCTATAATTAAATTTTACTCCAAAAGAGGTACTATGGAAAATTTCATTAAAGAAAGCAAATATGGTTTTGCCCTGGATAAATTATCAAGCACTGATTACTGGACTAATGCAAACAAATTACAGCATACAGTATTGGCTTACAATATTCATAATCTCATGCGTAGACTCTGTTTTCCAGAAGAATATCAAAAAGATACTGTTCAAACCACCCGGGTAAAGGTCATAAAAATTGCTGGAAGAAAAGTAAGGTCTGGAAGATATACTTATTTTAAGTTAAGCAGTCACGCGGTGTACAAAAAACTCTTTCTTAAAATACATCAAAACATCAAAATGATAGCTTACTCCAAAGCAGCATGACTGTATTAAATTTATTAAAGTCATTTTAAAAAGAAAACTTCCATTCACAGGATAACTGTCTCTATTTTTAGTGTATATCATTTCTTTTATTGTATAAATATATCAGATAGTTAAAAAAGAGTGGATTTAGTATTTAGATTCATTTTTTATGGCATGGAAAGTCGATTTTAGTTATCAAAGTTCATATATTTCGTTTCTATGAATATTTCGGGTTTATGTAATTTAAGAGCTTCCTTTTTAAGATCCATATTTTATCTCCACCTTAATTTTAATATTAGTTTAAACTCCTTATTTAAGTCCATATATACACATTAGCTTTTATATTTAAAATTATTATATCAAAAAATTCGTGTTTATCCTAACAATATTGTAAATTTTATGGATTTAAATCCAGTCATATTTAATATCACTAAGAAAAAATGTTAATTTTTAAAAATATGTTGCCAGTATACATAATTGTATTTTCTAAAAATAATATTATATACTGTATAAAAGTACTATTAACTTCTTATAATTAAATCACAGCTGGAAGGAGAAAATTTAAAATGCGTATTATTATAGATGGAGATGCCTGTCCTGTTATTGAACAAACTGAAAAAATAGCCCGTAAATACAATATAGAACTAATGCTTTTTTGTGATTACAACCATAATATCAAGTTAAAATATGGAAAGGTCATTAAAGTAGATCAGAGTTTTCAATCTGTAGACATGATCATTTTAAACAAATCTAAAAAAGATGATATTATAGTAACTGATGATTATGGACTGGCTTCACTTGTTTTAGCAAAAGAATGTCTAGTATTAAATTCAAAGGGCATGCAGTATACAGAAAATAATATTGATTACTTATTAATGAAAAGACATATTAATAAAAAAATAAGAGATGCCGGGAAACAACACCCAACATCCAAAAAAAGAACAAAAAAAGCTGACCTACTTTTTAAAAATAAATTGAAATTCATCCTTGAAAATAAAAAAGATTTTTAATTATAATATAGTAAAGCTGACAATCAAAATAGACTGCCAGCTTCATAGTTTAATTTTATATTAATTTATACTTATTTTACAGTTTCATATCCTTTATTGGACCATCCATAAGGATTATTAGAAGCAGTTCCCATTCCACCATTTAATGATACGGCATCATAACCTAACATTCTTAAACCTGCTACAGTCTGTCCGGCTGTTTGACCTGTATAACAGTAAACAACCATTTTCTTATCTTGGGGTAATTGACCGAAGTATTGTTCCATTCCTTTACCCCAGGGAACATTGATTGCTCCTTCAATATGACCTTCAGCATAAGCAGAGGTCTGTCTTATAGATACAATCATAAGGTCAGTACCAGAATCTATAGCCATTTTTAACATATCTTCACTAATTTTGTAATTCTTGAACATTGTATCACTTACCTCAGCTAAACCCTCATAATAATCAACAACAGCTGCTTTTATATCAGCATTAATTTCATAAGGAGTTTCTTCGCCTAATTCATTAGCTTCAGTTTCAACTACATCTTCATATCCATCTACTCTAGAAATTCCTAAATTCCAACCAAATTTAATAGATTTTGTTTCAAAACCAGCAAAGTTCAATAAACCAACTGTCTGATTGGCTGTTTGACCTGAATAACAATATACATAAATTGTTTCATCAGCAGGTAATTTATCTAAACTTGCAGGAATTGCTTCAGGACCCCAGGGAAGATTGATAGCACCCATCAGGTGACCTTCATTATAAACATCAGGTTGTCTAATATCTAATATAAAGAGATCTTCGCCTTCTTTAAGCATTTCCACTACATCTGCCTGACCAATCATAGCATTATCTCCAGGTAAATTGGCAAAATAGCCATTGACTGCATCCTCAACTGCGTCAGATACCGCAAAAACTGATGAACTAATTAATACAACAGATAAAGCTACTAATAATAATACTGATAATAGATTTCTTCTTTTTAACATTATTTTTCCCCCTTGAGTTTTGTTTTCTTAATTTTTATTTTTTACATAATTTAAACCTTGCTTACTCATTTGCTAATACATCTGATAAAAAGTTATTTTAGATGGCTTAACTGATTACTGTATTTGATTTCTTAAAACTTTATCATCTAAATTATAATCAATCATTTTACCCTTATTTTTCTTGATTGTTCAATATCTTATACATTTTTTTAATTAAAAATAAATAATTTTATTTTACTATAATAAGAGTAACATAAAAATGATAAAAATATCACTAATAAACAAATCTAACTATGATTTCTCCTTTATTATCCAGTTTATCCCCCCTTAAATCCTTCACAAAGTAGATATTGTTAAATAAAGTACAAAGTTTCTTTAAATATATTATAAGGGATATTCTACCCTTTTTGGTATTAACATTTCCAATATTGTATTTGATTATTTGATGAACAATATTTAACTCCTCATTTTAGCACTTTATCAATATAATTTTTGTGTTATAATAGGAAATAGTAATTAAAAGGACCTGATTTTTATGTTATATACTAAGCAGAGCAAAAATATATATTTAGTTCTCATAATATTTTTTGTTGTGAACCTATTTTTTTTAGTAAATTTCCCTTTTATTCACTCTGATGAAAGCTGGTTGGCCGGACTGTCCAGGACAATAATTAATGAGGGTACATTTGATATTACAGAACCATTTTATGATATCTACCCTCGCACTCCCCATGCTATAAAGATTATTTTTCATAGTATACAGATCATTGTTTTAAAAGTTTTTGGCTATAAGATATTTTCATTTCGCCTTATTTCTTTGCTCTTCGGTACCTTATCAATTTACTTTATATATAAGATTGCAGCAATTTTCACAAAGTCAGAAAAATTGGCCCTTGCCTGCTCTATTTTGTTAGCTGTGGACATTCAATTTATTTATGCTTCTCATTTTGCTAGACAGGAAATTATCCTGTTAGCAATATTTTTATCTGCTTTTTATTATTTTCTGAAAAGGGTTATTGAAAAAAATAAATATTATAATGATTTCTTTTTAGGAATGATCATATTTCTATCGATAGGGATTCATCCCAACAGTTTTATTATTTTCTTACCTTTTGTTTTTATTTATCTATATTATATTTTTATTGAAAAAAAGATTATGTTCTCTAATCTACTTATCTTTATTTTAACTGTTTCAATAGGTGCCTTAATCTTTATATTTTTAAGTTTATTCTTTGATCCCAACTTTTTTTCCAATTACAGCAACTATGGCGGGAACCTGGGTGTTTTAAGTTCATTGAGTGTGAAAGTAGATCGACTTGATTATTTCTATAAAAAATTATTTTATCAGGTTAGCGGTACATATTTTACACCTGCTCTCAAAATACAGTTCTTATTATTTGGTTTTTTAACCATTTTGAGTCTTTTAAAAGCAGTCTTTAAGAAAGATAATTATAATAATATCCTTTTACTATCTATTTTAGCAGTTAACTTAGCCTTTGTTTTAATCGGGCGTTATAATCAAACTTCCATTATTTTTATTTTCCCCCTCTTCTATTTATTGCTGATAAACTCTTTGAAGATATTTAATAAAAAGTACTCTACTCTAATCATAGCATTTTTGATAATAATAATATCTATAAGCAGTATTATTATAGTATTTAATAACAGTTATTTTAACTACGATGATTATTTAGATCAAATTTCTTTGTCTGTAAAATCGAACGAGACGGTTTTAGCTAACCTAAATACACATTTTTACTTTGATTATAAAAAACTCTATGACTATAGAAACTTGGCTTACCTTAAACAAAATAAACTCAACTTTTCTCAATATATTATAAAAAATGACATTGAATATATCATATACCCAGAAGAAATGGACTACATATATAATAGTAGACCACAGTGGAATACTCTTTACGGTAATCTATACCCTTTTTATAGAGAAATGAAAGATTTTATACAAAATGATTGTAAGCTTATTCATCAATTTAGCAATAAAAGTTATGGAATGCGTATTGTCAAATATATGAATGAAAAAGATTGGCAAATAAAGATATATAAAGTGATCAATGATTAAAACCAAATTTAAATCAACTGGTTCAATTTCTGGAATAATTCAATAAAATCATTTTCATACGGTCTGCGTGGTCTGGTTAGGTTATTTGGAATTATCTCTTTAATCTGTCCCTTTTGATCGTCCATTACAATTATCTTATCAGATAATATAACAGCTTCTTTAATATCATGGGTGACAAAGACTACCGTATTTTTTTCCTTATACCAGATTTCTAAAAGAAGATTTTGTAATTCTTGTCGGGTCTGACTATCCAAACTGCCAAATGGTTCATCCATTAATAATATTGAAGGCTTAGTCACAAGAGACCTTGCTAAGGCTGCTCTCTGCTTCATCCCTCCTGATAGCTGATGGGGATAATAGTCAAGGTAATTATTTAGATGAACTTCCTTTAAATATTTTTTGGCAACCTCTTTTCTTTTTTGTTTAGAGCCAAAAAGATCTTTGGCTTTTAAAGCAAAACATACATTCTCTAAAATAGTCCTCCAGGGGAAAAGTTGATCAAATTCCTGAAATACCATTATACGCTCAAAAGAAGCCCCCTTGATTTTATTGTTATTAATATCTATCTGACCTTCTTCAGGTTCAATAAAACCTGCTATTAACTTTAATAAGGTGGACTTACCACAGCCTGAAGCCCCAATAATAGTAACAAATTCATTTCGGTTTATTTTTAATTCTAGGCCATTAATCACCTTTAAATGATCATCTTTAACTTTATATGATTTTTTAATATTCTTGACTTCTAGATAACTACTCAAGTGGACATACCCCATTTTTTAATAGTATGATTTTCAATACTTTGAAAAACAAAGTCCTCTATCAATATTCCAATTATTACAATCACAATAATACCTGCAAAAACACCAGGAAGATCAAAAAAAGATCTTTTTTCAAAGATAAACCATCCCAAACCACCTATGCTATTAGCTGCACCAAATAGCATTTCTGCACTAATTAACGCCCGCCAGGCACGTGCCCAACCTATTTTCATGCCTGCCAAAAAATAGGGGAAAGAAGCGGGGGTTAAAATTTTAATCATAATTTGTAATTTGTTTAACTCGTAATTTTTTCCAATTAATTTATATACTTCAGGAATGGATTGAAAGCCTGTTTTTAAATTCAAAACTAAAGGCCAGAGTACTGAATGAATAATGATAAAAAGAATGGCCTTCCGCCCGGCTCCCATCCACAAAATGACTAAAGGTAATAATGCTATACCCGGCAAAGGATGGGCAATAGCTATTATAGTTTCTAATAAGCTGGTAAAAACTTTAGAAAACAAAGATAAAAAGACTAAGACCATTGCTATAATCAAACTAATAATAATTCCCTGGATGATGATTGACATTGAGAAATATATTTGGGCAAGTAGATCACCTCTGCTTATAGATAGATAAAGGGAATGCAAAATCGAACGCAAAGAAGGTAAAATTAAAGTAGAAAATCTCCCGGTTAAAACTACTAATTCCCAAACAATCGCTAATAATACTATCCAGACCATACGTTCTATAATTTTATTATTTTTCATAAAAATCTACTTCCCAAATTAATTCACCTATATCATCATAATATAAAGAAATATAATTATTTTCATTCATAAAAACAAGAAACTCATCCAGCCCTTTGATCTCTTGACTGTATTTCATATCCAGATGATTAATATACTCATATGTCTTTTTATCAGTTAAATTGTAATTTTCCGCTAAAATTTCAGCTGAATCCCGTGGGTTTTCATTTATATAATCAATGGCCTCTTTAAGAGAATTAAGAAAGGTCTGATAAAGTTGTGGATTTTTTTCATAAAAATCTTTACTACAGACTCCTACTATAAAAGTGAATTCACCACCCAGGGCCTCTTCACCATTTAATATTTGGTGTAAATTTTCTTGAGCAAGTTCTTTGAAAATATAAGGGGGAGAGGTGAAATGAGCCGTTATTTCGCGGCCTGTCAGTAGGGCATTCATCCCATCCGGATGTTTCATGGTAACCAGCCTGTTATCAAATTTTTGAGCATCCTGAAACATTTTTTGACTGGCCATAGCCAGCAGAATATGCTGAATACTACCCGGTTGAGGTATAGCAATTTTGTCACTTATCTGAAGATCTTCAAGAGATTTTACAGAATCTTTATAGGTTATTAAACCAAGGGAGCTTTGCGATATCCCACTCATAATTTTCCAGTTCATCCCCTTATCCTTACCAATTAAAAAAGGAGGAATAGCCACAAAACCTATATCTAAATTGCCGGCAATCATAGCCTCCCTGATGGCAGTTGTATTACCTAGCTTCTGCCAGTTGATCTCAACATGTTCAACCTTCTTTTCCAGTATGGCTTTTTCTTTCATAATTTGAAGGGGAGCATAGCCCAGTCCATACTGCTCTGCAATCGATATTTTTTGTAGTTTTTGTTCAGCTTTTTGGTTTATATACGTCATATACAAAAAAGCGATGACGAGGATAATTAATAATATTGATATGCTTTTTTTCATTGAAAACACTTCCCAAATTTTATAATACTTCTCCGGCCTGCCTTAATACCAGGTTTTCTCCTTTTTCGTTGTTAATCAGCAAATTATCATAAACTTTTCTTATATTTTCCTTTAATTGATGTCTGCTGACACCCTTTATTATAAAATACCCAGCTCTGGCCGTGGCATTTTGAATTTTACTTATTGTATCTCCTACCTCATAATTTAACTCTATTTTTATTAAATCATCCATCTTTTTTATTTCATCTATATTGCCAATTGATTGAACTTTACCCCGCTTAGCAAAAAACAACTGTACAGATAACCAGTTATCGTTGTTTAAAATATTATAATTATTGAGCTGTTTAAGATCTATACTCTGTCCGAGGGCAGCCCTTATTACCATTTTCAATATGTCAACACCTGTAATTAAGGGTATAAAATCAGCTTCGTAAGCCCCTCCTATCCGACAGGCTATTTCATTTACTTTAATTCCCTTTTCACCCACCAAAAATTGAAAATATATAGGTCCATTTTTAATATTAAAAAATCGGACTATCTTTTTTGATATATTTTCAATTTCACGAAAATAGTTGTGCAGATATCTAGAAGGAAAGATATGAGCAGTACATATACCGATATGTCTGGCCTGTTCATATGTTATACGATCTGTAATTGTTAAAATATTAGTTTTACCCTGTTCAACCCAGCCACTAATTGTTATTTCATCACTTTCATAGTATTCTTCTATTAAAATTTCATCTTCCCTTGAAAATTCAAGGACATCTTTAAAATATAGCGAGACCTCTTCTATCGAATTAATCCTGAATACACCACGCTGGCCCTGACTGTCTAAAGGTTTAATAACAGCTGGAAAATGTATATCTTTAAGTTCCTTTTTTTTGAAATTTTTATCTATTATCTTGAATTGAGCGGTTGGTATATTATTCTTTTTAAAAATATTTTTCATAACTCTTTTATTGGTAACGGCTTTTGCAGTAGTTTTATCAATAAAGGTATTTAAGTTCAGTTTATCTGCTACAGCAGCAGCGGTATAGACCGGCTGATCGGTTCCAATCGTAATAACACCATCTATATCATAATTTTGGCCTACCCTGATATTATCCTTTATATCAAAAGTGCTGACCAATTCTGCATGGTCAGCTAATGGCCTTCCGGGAGCATCTTTTAAATAATCAGAAACTATTACCTGATGTCCCAACTCTTTTGTTTTTTTAATAGCACTTAGTTGTGCTCTACCTCCACCCAGTATTAACAATCTCATTTTTTTAAACACCTCTATTATTATTAAAACCCAGTTTCTTATCTATTTTAAACTGTGCTTTTTCTTTTCTAAATGGCCTTAAAAGTTTTTGTTGAGAGTAATAAATATATAGATTTAAAAAAAGTCTTAAAAGCTTAAAAAAATTATAATTAGAATCCCCGTGTTTGCGATCCTCATGCTCTATTTTTATATTAGTTATATTATCTGTTTTATTGAGAATTATAGCAGAAAGATATACAAAAGACCTTTTATCTTTAATAACCTCCTTTAGTAGTTCCCTGTTTAAAATCCTAAAGCTACTCACCCTTATATCTGAGCTTTTATTGGTTATTAAATTAAAAACCTTATCTGTAAAATAAGAGCCCAATCTTCTGTAAAATAACTGCTGCCTTTCAGTGGGAATTCCATAAACTACATCATAACCTTTTTTTATTTCAGTAAGTAAATTTAATATATCACGGGGTGAATGCTGAAGATCATCATCTATTGTAACTATATATTTACCTGTACAATAATGAAAACCACACATTAAAGCATTTTGTTGGCCAAAGTTTTTGCTCAAACGAATCAGCTTGATTCTCTCATCTTTTTTTCTCAGTTCAAGCATTTTTGCAAAGCTGTTGTCCTGGCTACCGTCATCAACCATTATAACCTCATAACTACTAATCTTCGGATAAAGTGTTTTAGTCAACCTTTTATAAAGTTCATCAAGAGAGTTATAGCTATTATAAACAGGTACAACCACAGATAAATATTGACTCATTGTTACAGCTCCCTGAATATTTCTTTTACATTTTTTACAACATAGTTGAGTTCTTGTTCGGTCATGTCTGTATACAAAGGCAATCTCATGATATTTTCAGCAATATTTTCCGTAAAGGGGAGGTCTCCTTTGTTATAACCAATTTTTTTACCCATTTTGGATATATGTAAGGGAATATAGTGAAATGCGGCGGTAATATTTCTTTTTTTCAATTCTCTGATTGCCCTATCTCTGTATTGTTTACCAT
>Ga0209936_1001922_pt1 | contig 10569 bp, 5 predicted proteins | sample SalPonR1_A_D1_MG_FD_185694 | JGI IMG/M metagenome (GOLD analysis project Ga0209936, IMG submission 185694) | Salt pond soil microbial communities from South San Francisco under conditions of wetland restoration - Salt Pond MetaG R1_A_D1_MG... ... | reverse complement strand
CCCGCGTCGTAGCGCGGGATGAGGTGGTGTTTTTAGTTTGTTTTGGTGTGTATTTTAAAGAGTCGGTAAACGGTATGGGAGCAGGGGATCCCGGATCAAGTCCAGGATGAGGTAGTTTTTTTTCTTTTTGGGTGTAGTGTAAGGAGTAAATAAACGGTTTGCGAGCAGGGGATCCCGGATCAAGTCGGCCCAACTCCGCTCCTTTGGAGCTTCGTCGGTCAATGATGAGGACTATTTATAGTTTGTTTTGGGATATGATGTTAGAAGGTCTTGAGGCCCGGTGCGTAGGCCCCGCAAGGGGTGGTAAGGGAGCCCCGGCGTAAGGCGGAGGCTGTCCCGAGGAACGCCGAAGGCGTCCTCGAGGACGGAACCCCTGGACGACCCGACCCTCGAGGTCCGCCGCCAGGCGGAGCCTCGGGGATGCGGCCAAATTCCTATCATTTAAATATATCTATAAATTGACTTTGGCGGATAAAATGAAATTTCTTCCGGCACCTGATATACCTGAACTATACGGCCTGTATCGCTGATCTGTTAAGTTTTCCAGACCTCCACTTATCATCCATTTTGGGGAGAGCTTTATAAGGAAGTTGAAGTTTATCGTGTACCAGGCGGGCGCATAGGTGTTTCCGTTCTGATCCAAAGCGTAGATATCCGTTTTACCTCTTTCACTAATTGCCAAATCGCTGTGCTTGAACTCCCCTTGATATTGAGCATTGAATTCCAATGTAATCCTCGATGTTTCGTATTTCAATCGGCTGATGCCAAAAAAAGGGGGAACATGTCGAACAGCGCTGGTTTCACCATCCTCCGTTTTCTCTATGCCGTTTTGAAAATTCACATCTGTTATAAAGTAAAAGGGCTCAAATACTTGAAATTTGATACCCGCCTGGACCCCATAAATAGTGGATTGAGCCGCATTTTGAATTTTTTGGACCTGACTGAGCTGGCCGTCATAAAATATGCTATCTCTGCCGTCAAGCGTGGCATTTCGCCGAACAAGTGCCTGGCGCAGTTGAGTGTGATACAGACTGAAGTCGACTTCTATGCGTTCTCCGATCTGGCCCGCAGCACTCATGTCAAAGTTATAGGCATATTCAGCAGATAGATTTGGATTGGGTAGAATAATAGCGCCGGGTTCGGAATCAAATATTTTGCCAATATCATCAACATTGGGTGCTCGAAATGCCGTGCCCAAATTTGCCCTGAACACCCATTTGTCTGAAGGTCGATAGACACTACCCAAACTTCCTGTGAGCGATCCATTTTCAAGGTTTGTTTGCCGAAAGGGGAGTGGGTAGAATTCGAGATTATTTCGAAAATCAGCATTTAATATGAAGTGGGTATACCGTAGGCCACTATTCAGAGACAGCTTATCGTTGATTTTCCATGTTTCGTTTCCATACACGCCAATGGATGTCCAATTCGATTGAGGATAACGGGAGGGCCCGATGACTTCTTCCGCAGTTACAATATTCCGGGAGCGCCCTTTTGAGTGTACATCGTTTCGGACATATTCTGCTCCATAATTCAAGGTATGGGAAGGAGAGATAATCTTTTTGATATCAAAGTTGATTGAATACGCCTGTACGTTTTCTTCTCGAATTCGGCGATTTACACTTCCAAAATCTCTGTCTATACGGCTTTCGTCAAATGATTGGTGCGCTATATGGATCTTGATCTGGTCATACCACCTTGAACGGCCGGTATAATTTATCTCTAAATGATTCATGAGCCATTTCTGAGGGCCGTATTTCCACTCTGCATATCTGGGCTGGTCGTTTCGCATGCGATTATGACGGTCATATCGGCCGAACGAAGACGTCGAAGAATAATGAAATCCATAGGTAAGGTCCCAATTGATATGCGGTTTGTATCGCAGCTTTTGCATTACATTGACCTGAGAGTAAGCCGATGGAATTTGAAGTAAAGGATTATCTTGTTCAATGACTACGTCTCGATCCTCTATGCGACGAACATTTACCGTTTTTAGATAGTCGTTAGGCCCGTTTCTCCCTTGTCTTAAGTGGTCGTAGTCCCAGGAGCTAATGCTGGTAACGCTCGCCCATTTTTCACCCTTTACCTGCAAGTCGAGATGGCCAGTTTGTTCATTACTAGCAGAGGAAAAACGTCCCAATACACTCCCCTCAAACTCCAATGCATCCGTCTTAGAGAAGGTCGGGTTTTGGGTTTGAAAGCTCATGACGCCACCAATCGCATCGCTTCCATACATGACGGATCCGGGACCGAAAATAACCTCAGTGGATTGAAGGGCAAACGGATCTACATTTATGACATTTTGGATGTTGCCACTTCTGAAAATGGCTGTATTCATACGCACCCCATCTACGGTGTAAATCAAACGGTTTGTGGCAAAACCGCGAATCATGGGACTTCCTCCTCCTTGTTGGCTTTTTTGGATAAAGACCTTTCCGCTTGTTTGAAGCAGGTCTGCCGCGGTTTGCGGATTTTCAAGCAGGTTGTCGGCCTGAGAGATAGTGGTGATGGATGTAGACACCTCGCTCTTTTTATCCCGAAATCGGGTAGCAGAAACAACAACCTCTTCCAGATTCAATTGAGAGGGTTCCATGGCCAGGCGAAACTCCGCCATTTTAAGCTTGTGGTAAGTTAGAATAATCGGTTTATATCCAATAGCTCGAACCTGCAGTATAGCGGCAGAATCGAGTACAGAGATTTGAGCGACTCCATTGGTATGGGTGAGCCAGGACTGTTGGCTCTTACTGTGAATGATTTCCGCAAATTCAATGGGTTCCTTAGAGCGCTTTGAAACAATGGTTACTTCTTGAGCCGTTGATATTTGCAAGCTCAATACTCCAACAATAAATAGAAGCAAAGTCCTCGATGCCGCTGTCCATTTGGAGAAGAATAATTCTGTTATCATAGATCTGATTCACAAACTGAGTCTAAGGTATGTACTAGACTTTACATAGGCAATTTTTGGCGGTAGGAAGGGTAGGAGGTTTAAGTTGGAAATGAACTTTTTTTGCATTTCAATGTATTACTTGTATGAGTTTAACAGCTGTATCAGTTCTCGTTTTCATTGCTGCTTTAGTTACCTTAGCATTGGCAGCAATTTATCCCGGCCCCACCTTTATTTTTATTGCCATGGTTATGTTTGGTTTACTGGTCATGATTCAAACTTACCGCGTGTTAGTTGACAATGATGAGTATCAGCCTTTGGATGAGGGCTAGATTTTAATTTACACTTATGTGTACTAAACTTCTTTTTCTATATTATTTATTTCCTCTACAAGTTTAGGCTGTTTCTATTCGAAATGCCTTTCCCATACCCCTCCCATACTGCGTCTATTTCGCCCTGCGGGCCAAAGCTTTTCCTTTGTTTTACCTGACTACAATTATACCCAAAAGTGATAATCAGATCTCATCATTCAAACTGCGTTACTTTGAAAAACTGCTCAGGTTTGACGGGTGTCCATATGATAAATAGTTGATTTCTAGCAAATTATTATTTTATCAACTTATGAATCTTGTAAAGTTTATGAATAGTTCAGGTTAAAGCCTGATGAAAAAAGGTGTATATTTGAATTAATGTCAAGATTGGGCAAAGAAGAAGAAACCGAAATTTTACAAAAAATACGGGACGGAGATCGTTCTGCTTTTGAAAAGCTGTATGATGCTTATTCTGCTGCCATTTATGGTATGGTAACCAAGATTTTACGGTCTGAAGAAGCTGCGGAGGATGTCACACAAGATACCTTTGTAAAAATTTGGAAGTACATCCACTCTTATGATTCCCAAAAAGGGAAATTATTTACCTGGATGTTGAATATTGCTCGCAATACCGCTATCGATGCATTAAGAAAAACTGGGAATGTGGGGAAACCCAAAATCCAAACCTTCGATTCAGCCGTACATATATCAGAGGGAGGAAAGACCGAGAGTCCGGTAATAACTATTGGACTTAGGGATTTCGTCAATAAGCTGTCTCCGGAATACCGCATTATCGTGAATTACATTTACTTTAATGGATATACCCAAAAGGAAGTAGCAGAAGAACTGGATATTCCTCTGGGTACGGTCAAAACGAGAATTCGGAAAGCGGTGCAAGATTTAAGAAAAATATTTAAGCTGTTGTTGCTTTGGATATAAATGAATACATATCGTCAGGAATACTGGAACAGTATGTTCTGGGAAGTGTTTCTTCGAAAGAGAAGCAAGAAGTAGAATGTATGGCATCCATCTATCCGGAAATTAAATCTGAATTGGAGGCTCTGCAGTCGACCCTGGAGATTTTTGCTCTTCAATCAGAAGTGTCCCCACCTCCCAAACTCAAAGGGGAGGTGTTGCGTGCTATCGCAGAAGTTGATCAAATAAAAGACGATGACATCTCATCTGCATCCAAAGTAGCTAAACCATCAAGTGATCATGCCCAAGTAATCAGGTTGAGTCGCAGGTGGGCGGCTGTAGGCGCGGTTTTAATTGTTTCTTCCCTGGCTGCTTTGATGTTTTTCAATTATGAAAGTCAGGAAAACTTGATCGCCCTTAAGGATGAACTCAATCAAAATGATCAAATAATAAGTGAACAGGCCCAAAATTTGGAAGCGCTTCGTCAGGATTATGGTCAGTTGGCATCGGTCAATTCGGTGCTTACGAATCCCAACACCCAGCGGGTTGAAATGCAGGGGACAGAAATGTTCCCCGACGGTGTAGCTCAGGTGTATTGGAATACCGAAGATCAACAGATTGTTATGGACCGTGGTAATATGCCACCTCCGCCGGAAGACCAGGATTACCAGTTGTGGGCTATCGTAGATGGAACACCGACCAGTTTAGGCGTGTACCCCTGGAGTGAAGAATCCTCGGAGCCTGCGTTTATGTCAGGCGAAATCGAAAAGGCTTCAGCTTTTGCAGTGACAATAGAACCTAAAGGCGGTAGCGAAACGCCGACTCTTTCCAAGCTATTTGTGATTGGGGAGGTTTGATCGCTATTCCTCCCTTACTTTTAATTTACGTTCTTTCCTCTAAGTGCCTCCACTGATGGAGCAATCTTTTAATTTCTGCTTTTTTCTTTAATTGGTTTTGATTTCCTCGCTAAACGGTCTTGCTTGATATGATGTAAACATATAAATGCATAATACAAATTCGTATTCTGTTGTGCATTTTTAATTCCTATCTCATCTCATGGGTAGATGAGAGGGCTTTACACAAGGCCCTTTATTCGCACCTATTTATCGCAAATAGAATGGCTTGCCGAGAGTTCCAATTATATATAGTATGACATAGGGATAGTTTCATCGCCGCTGCATAGAGCCGAGGGTAGCTATTCATAAGCTACACACGATCAGTCCTTTTTGCACGTTTGACCTGATCCCAAACCTATTCTTCTATAATCTAAATCGTGAGAAAATGAGAAGGGCTGAGTTGTTATCGCCATCGGATAAGCTAACTCAGGATCTAGGAAACTATTTCTGGTGTTTATACGCCTCAATACCGCTCAATCGCCCGCAGTAATTTTTGCTTAGATTTTAATGCGAGAGTCATTTATGTTTGTTCTGAGCCTGAAAAGCAATGATGTGGAGGGCAAAATGATCAAGAAATAGTCTGTAATGATGCAATGCAAGTTTCACTAGATTACATGCCTAGCCATGGGATCTGGCAAATCCCTATTTTATTTCCACTATTCAATATTGAGATGTACACCATAAAAAAAAGCAGGCCAGACGAGCTGACCTGCTTTGTAAATAGAATGAAAAAAAGGAATTACTGCAAGACTACTTTTTGGGTAGACATAAGCTGTCCATCGATTACCCAATAAAAAACATATAGTCCCGAGGCATTTGAGCCAAATTGATAGTCCTCCTGCCGGTTTGTACCGGACTGGGTCATCGGTAGAATATCAATGGTTTGTCCAAGTGCATTTTTCACAACAACTTCACTACTAGCCGATGATCTGCTCCCTCGCGGTTGTTCCATTTGAATCTGAACACTCCCGTTACTTACAGTGGGGAATATGGTAAAATCGTATCCCCGAGCAGAACCCGCGATTTCATTTGATGTCGTCGTACCATTTTGTAAAGTCAAGCTTGCAGCCTCACCGGGTATCATAACTGAACCATCTGAAGTCACCACTCTGTGGAATAGGGTCGTCGTATCAGATAGCCCAACATTCAACAATTCTAACAGATTTGCTATCTGTCCGAAGCTGATTTGAAGTGAGGTCTGCTGGCCTACATTCATTAACACTGCTGTACTATCAAAGGACTCATCCGAAGCTAATTCCCATAGGTAAACCACTTCATTTTCATCCATGCCTTCATCAGCCCAAGAAATGTTAACCATTTGCGCTGTATCACCTTCGATGGTGATCTCACTTCCATTTGCAGGCGTGAGTATCTCAGTCGAACTTGACGGGAAGAAGTTGATTTCTTCCAGAATCTGCCCTCGAAGTTCTCCTCCGGGAAAACCCCGGCTGTGAATATTGAAGTATCGGTTTTCATCCATAAGTCCCTGCACATCCATCATATCTGCCTCGAATGAGTTTTGAGATGCCAAGAAGGTTCCATTCATACTATCTGCAGTCAAATTTGTTTGAATAATGAACTCAATACCTCCATTTTCAGCAGCACTACCTGCATGAATATGCACACCACCAGCTATATCGGTATTCAATGGTGATTGCAAATTTTCGAATCCACCACTTACCATGACGCTATTCCTGTTGACTTCAACAAGAGCAGATCCACTGGCTTCACTTTGGATGGGTTGGACCTCGTTTTGACCATTAAAGGTCGCTCGCATATACATTTGAGCCGGAGGTAAAATTTGACCTCTAATTTCTCCGGCCGGGAAAGCCTGAGAGTGCACATTTACGTAAAAACCACGGTCCATCAGGGCGACAATTTCACTGGCTGTCCATTCATAGTTATTATTCTGGACTCCGAAAGTTCCGCTTGTCAAGCCATTATTGAAATTGGCTGAAATCAATCGGATAACGGGACCATTTGCACCGGCCCAATTGCTGTGAATATGGATTCCTCCAGCAATCGTGGTATCGACAGCAGCAGATAAATCCGAAATGCTTCCGGATAAAAGCGCCTGATTACGGGTCATTTCTAAAATTGCCATGCCCTTACCATTTGTGTTAGCGGGTTGCGGTACCTGAGCCACACCACTCAAGGGGGCATAGAAGTACAGGCCTGCTTCCGGCAACACTTGTCCTCTCAATTCACCTGCAGCAAAATTCTGAGTGTGAAGATTGGCATAAATACCTCTACTCATCAACTCCTGGATTTGCATCTCGTTCAATGAGAACTGATTATCGCTCGCCTGGAGCATGGCCCCCTCTAAAGAAGCATCCATAAAGTCAGAATTAAGAACGACGGCTACCGGCCCTGTTTGTCCAGCACGTCCCGCGTGTAGGTGAAATCCACCAACTATCGAGGTATCTACAGCTGACGTCAAGTCGCCATAAGATCCGGATACCGTCAACTGGTCATCATTCAGTTCTAATTTTAACCCGCCGATTCCCAAAGACTTTGCATTGGGTACAGCTTGACTACTCAACAGCTGCGCATTAAAGACTATTTGTGACTCGGGTAGTAGCTGACCTCGTAACTCACCGCTCGTTAAATTCATTGAGTGGATATTGAGGTAAATTTGTCGTTTCATTAGCATCTCACCTTCCTGCGAGCTTAAATCGTAACTGTTTTCTACGGGTGAAAAAGATCCAGCTAAGCTATCATTGGCGAGCTCCGGCTGAAGTGAAATCAAAACCGGTCCATTTTGTCCGGCGAATCCGTCGTGCAAATGAATTCCTCCGGCTACATTGGTAGCTACATTAGAACTCAAATTCTGAAATGCGCCGTTGACCTGTAACATTCCATCCTGCCATTCAGCTAAAATCTGTCCATTCCCCGGACTCATGGCCGCCGGAATTTCATTCATTCCTGACAAATGGGCACGAAACGTAATTTGGGAATTAATATCCGTGAGCTGTCCCCGGATTTCTCCCCCTGGAAACTCAGTTGAGTGTACATTGGCATAGATCATTTTCTCTTCTAATAGATCCCGTTGGTTAAGCTGGAAGGTTATGCGATTATTGGCAGATAAAATGCGTCCAGACGTCAAGTCCATGGAAGGCTGTACATCCAATGGAAAAAGGACAGGACCATTTTCGCCGGGACGACCTTCGTGGAGGTGCATGCCTCCTGCAATATCGGTTGCGAGCTCTCCCTGTAATCCCTGAAAGGAACCGCTTGCGATGATCTCTCCATCGTGCAGCTCGAGGGTGACGGCACCTTTTGCAGTTGTCATAGCAGAAGGCACTTCATTGCTTCCGAAAAGCTTGAAAAAATAGTAATCATCTGCATCGGGTAAGATCTGTCCCCGAATTTCGCCTTGGGCCCATCGTTCAGAGTGTATATTGACATACCATTCCCGGTTTCGTAAGTTATCAATTTGATCTGAAGTCAAGGTAAATACATTATCGCTCATGGAAAATTGTCCACGAGTTCCGAGCGAGTCAAGCTCAACATTTAAAGGGAAGATAACAGGACCGTTACTTCCCGCGAGTCCCATATGGATATGAGCACCGCCTACAATATTTGTGTCCACGGGGGTTGACAATCCCGAAAAGGTCCCTGACACTATAGCTAAATCATCTACCAATTGGACGTTCAAAGCACCGGATGCGGTGGTCATCACCGAGTGAACTTGTTGTCTTCCTGTAAGCGCTACTTTAAAGTTATCCGCGTTTAGAACTTGACCGAACTGACCTCGTAACTCTCCATTAGGATATTGGGTGCTGTGGATATTAATATAATACGATCCCAGAGTAAGATCCATTTTTTCATCCGGACCGATGGAAATGGTATTATTCATAGGCGAAAAGACTCCTCCTTCCAGTTCCATATCGATGGAGGGCTGGAGTAAAAATTCTACCGGACCGTTTTCGTCAGCATTTCCACTATGAATGTGAATACCTCCAGCTATGGTGGTATCTAATTTGCCAAAAAGATTTGAAAATGATCCGGTTACCACCAAACTATCCATATAAATCTCGGCTATGGCAGCTCCAAATCCAGAAGTCATGACCGGAGGTATCTCCTGATCACCACTTAGGCTGATAAATTGAAGCTGCGGTCCAGCCGGCACGATTTGGCCGCGCAGTTCACCTGCAGCCTCGGTAAGGGAATGAATATTGACATAGAGTTGTCTCAGTTGAAGACGTTCGAATGTGGCTGGATCCAGGGCAAATCGATTGTCTTCGGCCCGAAATTCACCCGATCTTCCATCCGCTGAAAGCTTAATATTCAATGGGAATATCACCGGTCCATTTCGACCCGCCGGTGCGGTATGGATATGGGCTCCACCGACAATCGATGTATCTACAGCACTCATCAGATTCTCAAAAGAACCCTGAACAACAAGTGTGTCTCCAGCAATGAGTTCCAGACTGACTGAACCTGTAGCTGGGGAAGATACATCGTGGACTTCCTGTTCTCCAGAGAGTGGCGCGGTATATGAATTCTGCGAGAGTCCCTGCACTCCATATAATAGAAAGAGTAGAGACAAAAAAAGCGAAAATTGAGTAAGATGTTTCATCATTTTTAAGTTTTGGTTTAACAACGACATTCTTCGTCATTGATATTAAATTCACCATATGTACGGCCCGAATCGGAGTTCGGATTTCTCAAATGCACTTTTTTTTAAAAAAACCTGAAAAAGTCCTGTTTGACTGTATTGTAAAAGCGTTATTTGATTTTTCTAATAGGGCGTGACCCCGAGGATCCGCCAATGGCGGATCCTTGAGGGTCGGGCTATCCGCTCATAGTCAGGGGCTCATCCCCGGGCATTTTCCAATTATAAAATTCCGGTACAGTTTTAATTACATGATTAACAGAGCTTGTGTAGTATTTATATGGACCGCGTTCCGCGGCATTTCGATCCGTTAAGACGGATCTCAAGCTGCGTATGGCTTTATTTGTCGCTACGTCCTCAAGGTCGCCACAGGCGACCCTTCGGACCGCTTCGCCTGTGGCCGGCTCGCCGAGGCTGTCCCCCTGCCTACCGCTTCTATCCCTCACGCGTAAGATTGCGTATCTTAGTGGTATGAGGTAGAATTATTGGGAGGTATGGGTAATAATGCGAACCATTTAGATTTCGCTCTCAATAGGGGTGTAGTATGGATACAGAATAACGAAACAAATGAATAAAGAAGGTATTCGAACCGATCCCGACGGCAAAGCTCGCTGTGCCTGGCACCAGGGGCACTCAGATTACATCAAGTATCACGATAAGGAGTGGGGCAGACCCGTTGAAGATGACAGGCGATTGTTCGAAAAAATTTGCCTGGAAGGGTTTCAGGCGGGGCTGAGTTGGTTGACCATTTTGCGGAAACGAGAAAATTTCCGTGAGGCTTTTGCCAACTTCGAAGTTGACCGTCTGGCACGTTTTGATGCTGCTGATGTACGGCGTTTGATGCAAAACAAAGGTATTGTCCGGCACGAGGGTAAAATCAAAAGTGCGATTAATAATGCTCAGAGAGCTTGCGAACTTATTGATGAAGTGGGATCTCTATCTACCTTC
>Ga0209936_1001917_pt1 | contig 10591 bp, 11 predicted proteins | sample SalPonR1_A_D1_MG_FD_185694 | JGI IMG/M metagenome (GOLD analysis project Ga0209936, IMG submission 185694) | Salt pond soil microbial communities from South San Francisco under conditions of wetland restoration - Salt Pond MetaG R1_A_D1_MG... ... | reverse complement strand
AAACTTTGAAAAAATCGGAAATGAGACCCCTATTTTTAGTGCGAATTTCTGCCTCATTCCGGAAAGTAATTCATCACAAGGCTTTTTACCTGAAAAAACAACTGAAACAAACAAGCCCGAAGGGCTTGAATATCAGTAGCCCCGAACGCAAGCTCGGGGTTTTGAGGAAAATATAAATCCAACCCTGTAGGGGTTGAATAAATAATGAAATTGAGCCCTTTCTGGATTCATGGGGCTATTTAATTTCATTTTTATTGATATGCTATAATAATGTCAGTATACAATATTCGAAATTCTGATACATTAAAGCTAACCAGAAATTATCAACTCAATCACGAGTAAAATCAGAAGGATTCTTTTTCAAAAAATATTAGCCCGAAGCCCATCACCCCTGATAGGTCGCGCGAGTCTTCGATGGTCTCGCTACAAGCAGGACAGATAAAAAAAACCGAATGGTACCGTGCCGTTAGGTACGGTACCATTCGGTAGAAACAAATCAACCCAAAAGCATCGCGTGCCGTAGGTACGCTCTATGATTCATTGAATTTTGAACAGAGTAGAAAAGATAAGTCGTACCTCCTGCGGCTATATTTGGAGCAGCATGTTTAAAACGTATTTATTGGACATATGGCCATATGAGTGATCCTATCAGCGCGTAGCGGCGAAATCGTTGTAGAAACTACACGCAACTAAAATTGAGCGCCGTAGGTGCGGCATCTTAAAAAAGGTGGTCTCTTGTATGCGTCAGGGATAGGAGTGGTATGGGCGGTGTGCTGCGTCTGCTGCCGCTCTAGAGCGAGGAGGCGACAACCGAAGCCACCGCAGCCGTAGAGTGGCCAGGCGGACGCGCCGACCATAGGAACGGATAGCCCGACCCCAACTGAAAGGCGGGGGGACGCCCAAAAAATAAATATTAGATTTTACCTGTTATTCACATCGCGCCAGACCGAGACTGTCAGGCGGATCGCTAAGGCAACGGAGGAAATTATGCTGCCCACACCAAAGAAAAGTAACTCGTTCTTAATGTATTTTATCATGCTCATTTGCTCGCGGTATTTGAGCGCGTAGGTAATGGTATTCAGGCCATCTTCATCCATATAGCGATTGAGGCTGCTGAGGTAATTGGCGAGGGAGACCACCAGCAAGAGGCTGAAGGCTATGAAGCCGACTTTTATCCAAAAAAAGTTTTTTAGCCAACTATAACGAAGTAAAAAGGTGTAGCGAAAGGCTGTGATAAACACGATGATGAGCACCGCATTGCCCACCCAAAAGGGATAGTCAATGTCGTAAATATAAATGGGAGCGAGAACGGCCAGGGCGATAACGGCTGTGATCAACAGGCTCACGATCTCAAGGGCTACTTTGTAGGATTGCTCTTTTTGCATAGAGTGCAAAGGTATGAAAATGGTTGAATGATCGCTTACTGGATACTGTCACGAACCCGTTGAATTTAGAACTTATCCCCTATTTCTCTGCCGTGATTTCAAGAAGTTGACAACCGCTGTATTCCTCAAGGACTTTATACTCATATTTTTGATCGATCGGTTTCAGAACATCATTGAGGCAACTCATTAATTTTTGACCAGGCTGTAGATGAATATACCTTTTATACGTGAGTTGATAGGTGGGATCTAATCGATTGTACATCTGGGTATAGAAATAGGCCGAGGTGCCAAAATTATTGTCGAGAATGGTGAATTCCCGGTATGGCGCATTCGATCGGTCCAATTGCTTGAGAAAGAGCCCATACTTTGAGCCTTTTGTGGATGGTTTAGGCTTGTAATTTGAAGCTATGGTATGCCCGTAATTCCAACTGTATATAAAAATACAAATGAGAGATACCGAAACCTGCCAGGATCGGGGCCGATTAACAAAATACCATTGATAGAGGTGCCAAAGCGATACGGCGCTTAACAGGGCAAAACCCGGATAAAGAGGGGCCACATACCAACTCGTCTTGGTTGCTGAAAAACTTATAATCAGTCCGTAGGATAACATGCTCATCCATAAAATACGAATCAAACTTTTCCAGCGGTTTGGCACGTCCGGAACGGATAATAGTAATGGTGAGAAGATAGCAGGCCAAAAGAATACGCCCATACCCCGTATCAGTCTATTCAGGTAATATAACGGACCGCCTTGATGCCCTTCTATGGTTTTTTGGTATCGGCCCATCAACTCGTAGTTCCACATGCGATCGATGAAGCCCGGATGCTGCCATTCAAAGTAGACCAGGCTTCCGGCATAGACGCCAATGATGAGAAATAAGGCTCCATACCACTCCGGCCGACGAAACAACCATCGCCATTTCTTTTGATAGATCACGTAAACTAATAAACCGGGCGCGATAATCCCGGCCAGCAGATTTTTGGTCATCAGCGCTGCTATACATGCCAGGGCAAAACCCCAAACGTATTTTCCTTTAGTGCTGTGCAGATATTGAAAAAAAAGAAGTGTCGCACATAATAGATACATGGCAAAGGGCACATCCTGATCGCCGGTGCGCAACATATGCGGACGGACAAAGCCGGGACTCGCTATGAGAATGAATAGAAAAATAAGCACCGGGACCCAGCTGAGATAATGTTTTTTGAAATGGAAAACCATCCATGTAGTCAAACCCAGGAATATGAAAATGATAGGAAGACGGAGTCCCAGCTCATTTACTCCAAAAAGTTTATACCCCAGGACCTGAAAAAAAGTTGTGAAGGGGAGTTTCGTGTTGGGATGATTAGGTAAGTCGGTGTAGAAATTGAAATTATACAAATAGCTTCCTTCCTCAAACAAATGGAGTGCTCGAAGTGCAAATAAGGACTCATCCCATACAGTAACGGGCAGACTGTCCAGATGCAAAAAGAGGGGGAAATAAAGGACAAGAATAAGAGCCAATCCGGCCAAAATATGGTATCCCTTTATTCTCTTCATGCTCATGATTTCCATCGCCGTTCAAAAGCAAAGCGCTTCATGTAAAAATTATAGAAAAAGATGAGCCCTGTGACGATCGCCTTAGTCACGTACTGATGGTTCTCAAAAAAGGCGTATTGATTTAAAAACCAGATTAATAAGGTACCCAGACCTATGCCGATAATTGAGGTCAATAATGAAATTCCAAAGGCTTCGTACACACGGCGCTTCAGTTGAAAAATAAATCTCTTTTGCAGGACAAAGTTAATGATCATGCCTGTAGTCGCTGAAATTAGGTTGGAGACTACCGGAGACAAAGTCGTGACCAGCAGCAGGTACAATACATAATCTGCGATAGTAGCCACAGACGAAGAAGCGGCAAAGCGCAACTTCGGGATAATAAAAGACTTCCACCATTCAATAGAAAACATAAAGTAAAGATAATAGAAAGGGATAAAGAAAAAATCTATACCATCCATTCATTTGACGGAATCCCCGGGTCCCATTACCACAAATACTTAATACAGACACCGAGATAATAATTCCGTCCCGGGGCCGGCTGAAAATAGCGCTCACCGAAGGCATTCACATCATTTCCAAAGCTGAATGTCTGGTCCAGGATATTGTCTACTCCACCAAAAATGGATCCCTGCATACTACGCCCCAGCTCGAATTGATACCCCAGCCGACTCGTGGTATAGTGAATCGGGGATTGGGTCACCGCATTATCGTCAGTGAGTGGCAATCGGTCGGTCCAGCGATAGGACAGCGCAACATAAAAGCCTCCTGCAGTCTCTGCATAGAATTGGGTAAATACTTGCCAGGGCGCGACGCCCGGCAGTGCATTACCACTGAAATCGTTTCCGTTGCGCCTGTAATCCCGAAAATGAAAAGATTGATACGTTATCGCTTGTTGGAAATGTATATCCCGAAAAAAGGAATGAGTCCAGGGCAATAATTGGTACTTCCATTCGATCTCTACCCCATACTGATCGGTAGCTCCTGCATTGCGAAAAAGAACGACGCCCTGGGGATCGGTGTAGTTGGTGATGGTTTCCGATAATCGAAAATAATATATAGATGCATTAAGGTAGAGGCGATCGAGAGTCGTGCGACTCCCCAGTTCCACATTTTGTCCGAGCTCGGGCGACAGCGATCGGTTAATGCTGCCTTCATTGGTTCGGACTTCGGACAGTGTAGGTGTGGATGCCCCTCGACTCCATTGGGCAAATATCATACTGTTTTCATTCATTCGATATTGCAGGGCCAAACGCGGGAGAATGTAAGTTGGAAAGGAAGTAATCCCAGATTGATCAGGCTGTCGCCCCTGAGCATCCGATCGATCGATGCTAAACTCTGATCGGTTTTCACTGAGGCCCACATTCAAACTCCACGAATCTGAGGGCCGCCATCGGACCTCCTGATACAGAAAGCCGGTGTGTATGTTAAGCTGATCGAGAAAGCGCAGACTATCCGGTTGTCCATTTTGGTTTCCATAGTTTGATGCCATGGTATGCTGCGATTGGATTTCCAGTCCGGCTGTGAAGTCAAAATGATGGCGCCCCCATCGTGTATGACCTTGTATACCCCATCGGCCACCGACTCCATATCCGGTTTCTTGCTTGTAATCCAAAATGAAAGGATGGTCGAATGCGTGTGTGCGAATATAAGCTACCGCCTGACTCTGCCAATTGTCGGCCCACTGAAAGCTATGCTGTGCAGAGAAATAGGTGGAAGAGCGATCGATAGAACTGTTTTGGGATTCAGCGCCGGCACGGGCGGCACGGGGGTTCCCCATCATTTGCTCCCGCGTCAATCCGCCGGGCAATTCATAAAATAAGTTAGAGTGAAAAATAGAAATAGAGAGCTCCTGACGGTCATCGGGAGTCCATTCCATATGAGCTATGGTGTTTTGACGCTGCATAGCGGAATGGTCCCGGTAGCCATCCCAGGCCTGACGCGCATGGGCCAGCCAAATTCGACCCGACTGAAAGGTATCCCGATAGTGAAGATGGTATCGGTTGAAGCCATAACTTCCATGGGTAGATCCTACATCCAGTCCTGTATGTTGATGAGCAGGCCGATGGAAAAAAAGTACACCGCCATTACCGGCTCCAAATCTGCTCCCCATAGGACCTTTTAAAATATCCGTTCTTCCGATCATTTCAGGATCTAATAGTTGAAGAGGCGTTACCCCATTAGCTCGAGTGAACGGCATTCCGTTCCAATATACTTTGACGTTTCGAACACCAAAGGGCGATCGCAGAGAACTCCCCCGGATAGAAATTCGATAACTGGCCGGAGCCCGCTCCTGCACCGTTACGCCCGCCCGAGTATTTAGACGGTAGGCTATGGATCGATTTGGAAACCGTTGTCCCATAGACTCGGGAATATGACTGGTGGGCCCATCTCGTTGCAATAGAGGCTGCGAATAGTCAAAGTCACTCACCACGATCTCAGGTATTTGTTGAACCGACAAGCTTAGGGTAGAGTCAGAGGGTATATTGACCGTATCCTGAGCCTGGAGTTGAGAGGCTGCCTCACTTAGAGGCAGAAAAAAAAGAAATAGAAAAGAATACGTCTTCACTCTTCTCGAACTGAGTTCGCACATAGTCCGTGCGATAGTTGTAAAGAAACTGACTGAGATTTTAGCATCCATATTGATACAAAGATGGGGGAAAATCCCGGGGGCTGGGTCCTTATTCATTTGAAAGATTCGGATTCTGTCTCTCGTGCTCCACCCAAATGAGCTCGGACGTGTCATACCCAATTTGTTCCGCCATATCTAAATAATCAGATTTTATAGCTTCGGGGATTGAGGGTGAACGAGAGAGTAGCCAGAGGTAGCCCAAATCATTGCCCGCTACCAGCGCATATTGGTAATTATCATCTAAGGCTAAGATATTATAGCCCGAATAAAAGGGGCCAAAGAAGGAAACCTTCAGTTTGCCCTCAGACTCAGCGCCTCGAAACTTGGCTTTGCCTTCGGCTTTCACCCATTCCTTATCCTCCGTATCGTAGCCGCTATTGATGACCTTAATCGTCCCATCATCTTTCAGGGAATACTGAGCCGAGACATCGGTCAGATTTCGCTCAAAACGATGGTCCAATCTAGCCACTTCATACCAGGTCCCCAGGTATTGATCAATTTCAAAATCGGAAACCGTCTCAGCGCCATCGGGAATATCCTGACAACTGGAAAGTATGATGCACGAGAGGAAAAATAAAAGGTAATATCTAACTTTCATGGGTCTTGTAGTTATTTATTTGAGAAGAAATAATATACGTATTCTGCTTATCATATCCAATTGCTTTTTCATGTGACAGACCAGACCGATGACAGATGTCACTGATTGATTGTTCGACATTCTTGAAATGAGCATCCGCACCACTAAAAGTCGCCGTTAAAGTTAGATGCATGGAGCAGCACATAAAAGAGCAGCGTTAAAACCGTGTAATTGGCTGCAATGTACAAGATCCGCTTCCACCAAACCATCTTAAAGACCCGATTATTCCATACCCCGATAACCAAAAGTAAAAAAGCCGTCCAAAGCTCCTCCACGCCCTCTACATTGAGATAGCCCCAAAGGATGGAGAAGGGTGTGATACAGATGATCCAAATAGATATACTGTAGATATTAAGCACAAAATGCTCATTAAAATTCTTGCCGTATAGATAATATACGCCCCAACTACTCAAACTATAGAGAGAAAGCAATATGAATAGAAACACAAAATGAGGCCCTATACCGTCAGAAACCACGGTGATCGAAAAAAAATCATCTTGAATCAGAAAATTCAAGACCAAAAAAAGAGAGGCAATGGTCAGGAATTTGCCGGGACTAAAATAATAACGTCGATAGCCTTCCCAATAATTGCGTACCAGCTTGGCTGGCCGGAAAAGGCCGAGCTTCATATTCTCATAAAACGACTTGTCCAAAGAATACAATCCATTTACGAGATCCAGTAAAAGACTTTTATTGGTGATGCGTCGCCCGGTATGATACTGCCCACACTGCGGACAATAGTTACGTTCGATTTCAATATCGCAAACAGAGCAGCGAACCATAGCGGACGGGATTTAATCAGGAAATAAATAATCATTGGAAAGATAGGAAGAAATCGGAAATTGGGGTGCGGGAGGATATTGCAGAGAGAGAATGGTTTCGTTGGAGAAGGTCCAGCAGAACGGCCTCTCTCCAACTTGCCTGAGATGAGTAGCAATGTATTGTGAGGTGGTGAGCGAAGAAGGAAACACCCTGAACTAAAACCAACTTCTATCTTTAGCCAGCCTGCTGCCCGAGCGGAGCCCAGGGCGGGGCAATAAAAAAAGCCCAACACCTTACGGTATTGAGCTAATCATAGTTTACTGCCATTATTGAATGGTACGATGTTTATATAACTCAGAAAAGAAATCCTTACAAATACACTCTGCGACCTTCTACTCTACAATAATAGTCTTTGATCGTATGGTACTTCCATCATTTAAGACAACAATGTACTGACCTGAGCGAAGGGGATTCGTAGCAATAGTGTAAGAATGCGTGCCCGGTATAGCCGTCTCTCGCTGCTGGCTTACTTGCACACCATTTACATCATACATGGATAGAGAAATCTTTGTCGGCTTATCAGTGTGATACTCTATGAAAAACTCATTCCCTCTTGTGGGGTTGGGGAAAAGCTCAAAATGAGACTGCTTTTGATTAAACGCATCATCTGCCGAAGATACCATGCCATCGTTGATGTAAAGTTTTGTATCACTGTTGCCATTTAACATCTCTCCTATGATAAACAAATCGGGATAGTTATCGCTATTAACATCTGTAAATACAGCCTCACCCTCTTCAAATGATTTGAAAGAGGTTCCGGCAACTTCACTAAAGTTTGCTTCGCCATCATTAATGTATAGTTTAGAAACGCGCTCAGAATTAAATCCCATGATAAATATGTCCATATGGCCATTTTGATTAACGTCCGCTACAGCGATTGTACCATCATGAACTTCATAAATTTCTTCAAATGGAGTACCTGCTTTTTCTGTAAAATTACCATTCCCGTCATTGATATATAATTTGGTAGCGTCAAAAAAATTGCTGCTTCCATAGACTACGTCCATGTGACCATCCCCATCAAAGTCTGCAAATGCTACTGTTGCTTGGTCACGCGTTGAAAAAGGAGCATCGGGATTCTCGGTATAGTTACCCAAACCATCATTAAGATATAACTTTGTAATAGACGAGAAGCCTCCTATTTCGCCGGAAATAACAACATCCTGGTGTCCATTTCCATTGACATCAGCAAATGCCACATGACTATAAACTACGCCCTCAAAGGGTGTATTTTCCTTTTTCGTAAAATTACCCAAGCCATCGTTTATGTACAGATTTGAAACATATTCACCTGGGGAGATTAAGTCGGCTCCCGTATATCCCGCAGTCAGCAAGTCATTGTCACCATCTCCATCTACATCTTCAAATGCCAAGTAACCAAAAGTTATGCCAACCACCTCTGGCGTTGGCTTTTCAGTAAAATTACCTAAACCATCGTTAATGTAAAGTCTTGATATTGCTTCGGGCCCTAAAATGCTTCCTATTATAAAAGCATCGGGATGGCCATCATTATTCACATCGGCAAAGGCCGCGTCACTAACATAAACCTCTGGAAATGGAGTACCCATTTTTTCGGTATAATTTCCCAAACTATCATTAAGGTATAGTTTTGTAACGCCACCGGTGATTAAAACATCAGAATGACCATCATTATTTACGTCTGCAACATCCACAGAACCATAAGCGCCCTCAAAAGGTGGCATTTGCATAGCTTCCGTAAAGGATTGGGCTGACATAAGTTGAGCGAGAAAAAATAGCATTAGGAATATAATCAATCGCATTTTAAACATTTTTGATTTGGGAAGAAATAAAAGCCCAGCTTTCGATTCGAATGAGGAAAAGTGCAAACATTTTGAAGGTCAGTAAGCTTTTCTAAAAGTTATTGCTTTGTGCAAGTGGCTACGCAATTACCTGTCAAGAATCCATCCCTTAAAACATAATTCAGAGTTAGTGTGGCTTCAGAGATAGACCCATCACCTTCAATTGAAATTGTTTCTTCAGGGGGTGGGGAAGTGAAGGTTTGTAAAGGGATATTGAGGTTGTCGCCACTTACAGTTGCTTCTACATTCATTCCATTAAAATAAAAGTCTTCTATAATTATCCCCCTTATTGATGAAGGTGAATTGACTATGGATATGGTAAAATTAGAAAATCCAATGTCGCAAGCCTCACTAACATTATAATCGCCGATAAATTGGGCTCGATCTTCTATTTCACACGAAGATCCGGAATATCCATTTGGACATTCACATGTACCGTTAACACAAGTACCTCCGTTTTCACATACTACATTTTGAGTGACACATAAATCTTCAATTTGACAATTAGCCCCAGAAAAACCGTCTGGGCAATCGCAAGCGCCGTCTATACACGTGCCGCCATTCTCACATACTACATCCTCACATTCGTCTGAACAGGATTGCGTACTTAGTGCTGTACATATAACCGCCAATAAAAATAAGATTGATTTTAATAACTTCATAGTTACTGTTTTTAGTTTCACTTTGCTGGATAAGAAATTTCAACAAGTTTTATAAAAAGTCAAACCTAAAAAAAAAAACAATTATTCATGCTTCATAACTATTTATTTTTAAATGAAAGGATCTTTTGGACTGCTCCTTCCTTCAACATTCCTTCTGATATAAAAAAGGATCGCCGAGGCTTTCCCAAGCTGCCTGGCGGATTATGTTTAGGCATAAATCTGTATAGATTCGTTGGGGGTAATATATCTGGAAAGGTAAGCATCAACAGCTCGCTTGCGGTTCGAAATATTTCGTACTGTTCCTGGTTTAGCCCTGGACTGAATCCTTTTACGTTTTAAACATAAAGTCTAAAGGGGAGGCCTTCCCGCGAATAAATTTATAAGCCTATGACTAAAAAAGACCATCTACAAATGGAAGGCATGCACTATGGCGCGACGCCCAAGGTGTTTAGAAATGCTGCCAGGCTTCGTAAAAATATGACCGACTCTGAAAGAAAGCTATGGGCTTATTTAAAGACTCAACCCATGAGATATAAATTTAGAAGACAGCATCCCATTTCAAAATATACACTTAATTTTTACTGTCACAAACTCAGATTATCCATTGAAGGAGACGGAGGATATCACCTCACAAAAAAACAAAGGGAAATTGACAATCGGAGAACTGAGTTCCTTAAAAGTGTAGGTATATCAGAATTCCGATTTGCCAATCAGGAAATCCTCAATGCATTTGAGTAATCCATAGAAATGATAACCTCAAAGATCCGTGATGCCTTCCCTTTTAGTGACTGAGGACAATCAAAGGAATACTGCGCGCTGCCTCCCCTTTTGGGGCCGGGGGCGAACGAATACAAAAATAACTTCCTGCGTCCCCTGCTGCCCGATCGGAGCCCAGGGCGGGGCAATAAAAAAAGCCCAACACCTTTCGGTATTGAGCTTTTTGTTATAAAGAGCGGCGGCGACCTACTCTCCCACGTGCTCTGACGCAGTAACATCGGCGCTGAAGGGCTTAACTTCTCTGTTCGGAATGGTAAGAGGTGGATCCCCTTCGCTAGGACCGCCTGTTCAATCGTGTAGTTATTAGCGGACCGAATCG
>Ga0209936_1001914_pt1 | contig 10602 bp, 12 predicted proteins | sample SalPonR1_A_D1_MG_FD_185694 | JGI IMG/M metagenome (GOLD analysis project Ga0209936, IMG submission 185694) | Salt pond soil microbial communities from South San Francisco under conditions of wetland restoration - Salt Pond MetaG R1_A_D1_MG... ... | reverse complement strand
TGTGAACTTGCAAATTAAAATTACTTAATTTTTCACATTATTTTATCATAAATATACCGATTTAATATGGTAATTTTTCAAAATAAATTAACTATATTTGTTTTTAATCAAATTATTTTTCCTTATCAGAAAAAGAAAAAGGGTATCCTCATAAAAGAATACCCATTAATTTTTTAGAAAGGACAAAGTAAATCCTCGTCAATATTATACTCGATTTCATAGGTTTGTGATTTATCAAGAGCAAAAGTGGCATCTAGAAATTGAACGTACCAGCCAGGTTTTTTTATAATGTTTTCTGTAATGTAAGAGATGATACAATTTATATACATTCCATATAATTTAATTGCTATAGAGGTATAAAAGGGGTCTGGATCATGTAGTGTACACTTTTTATCTACGATTTTCCAATGCCCATATTTCGGGTAATATTTTAATTTTCCTTTTTTCATCAAAGCCCCACCTCCTCGCTGGCTTTAAAAACGACTTCTTCATTGATGCTGTCAGCTTTCATCTGACAGCCAATAAGCAGTGAATTGGTGGCTAAAGAGTTTACTAGCCGGGGTAGCCCCCTGGAATTAGAAGTAATAGCTTCAATGGCTCCAGGAGTAAATATAGCATTATTACTGCCAGCTAATTGCAGATGATGTTCAATATATTTTTCCACCTCATCTTTAGTTAAAGGAATCATATGATATTTCATCACCACTCTTTGTGTCAGGGATTGATTTTGATTTAAATTCAATTTATCCAGAAAAAAGGATAAACCTGATAAAATCAAAACAAAAGGATTTTTAGAATCCATGGAGAAATTAAAAAGAATACTGAGTTCATTTAAAAATTTATTGGAAGAAAGATGCATTTCATCCATGATAAAAACCGGAGTTACATTTTTTTCAACATAATAGTTACTGATAGCAGCCTGTATTTGTTTAAATAAAGCAGACTTGCGAAAAACAGGTTTTTCCCCTAAGCCGGTAGCTATGTTTCTGTAAAAATCCATAACCGAACCGGTAGAATGGGGGGAATAAATGACTTTAAAAAGTGAGGAATTAAGATTATCAGCAAATGCTCTTAAGGCAGAAGTTTTTCCACAGCCTGATTCACCGACAATGACACCAATACCTCTAGTTGTTTTTAGGTAATTTAATCTGGAGATAGTTTCTTTAAAATTATCAGATTCAAAGAGGTTATGGGTCTTAATTTCCTTACTGAAGGGGCGAGTGGATAAAGAGTAATATGTTCTATACATTAATTTTTGCTCCCTTCAGGAATAAGATTCTGATAATCAAGATGTCTCTTTCGTTTAAGATAGGCATTTTCTTGTAAGTTTACCAGTTCTGCTTTAGCAATTTCTTGACCCTGTTCATAGATATATATTTCTTTTTTGGTTTCTGGATTAAATCTTATCTCTATTTTTTTACCAATAAGAGAAGGAGGTACTTGATAAAGTTTTTTCTTAAAAGAGATGGTACCATCATGTTTTACCTTGCGGGTATCTCTTTTAAGAAATATTTTCTCCAGAATCTCAGGATTATCAAGGGTTTTAACTTTGCTTATCTGGTCCATATATACTTCAAGTGGTGTTTTATCTAAAGAGGAATGTTTTTTACGGTGATAGTCTGTTTCCAACCATTGCCAGAAGGCCTGATTTAAATTATTAAGAGATGATTTATCTTCTTTAGTTAAAAGAGGAACAAACCTTTTTTTAACAGTAGAGAAAAACCTTTCTATTTTCCCTTTGCTGGCCGCGTCGTAGGGCTTAGTATGAATTAGAGTAATACCCAATTCAGCACAAGCCAGATGAAGCCTATCTGAGGTATATATTTGTCCGTTGTCAACATAGACTAGATCAGGTATCCCTTTTCGTAGCAAGGCCTGTGAAAATACTTTTTTAAGTCCAGAGAATTTTTCTGTAAGTGAGAACATCCCGTAAGGAACAATCCTGGAATAATCATCAATAAAAGCCAGAAGATAACTTCTTTTCTTTTTACCATTAATATTAAGCCAGGGGCCATAGGATAAATCTCCCTGCCACATTTTATTGACAATATCAAAAGAAAAACGTCTACGGTCAGGTTGTTTTTCAACGTCAGTTTTAATTAAATCATTCTTTTTAAAAAAACGGTAAACAGTAGAATAGGAAAGTTCCGAAGGCCTAAATTCATTTTTTTTCACCATCTGGTCGTAAAATAATTTCACAGAAATTCCGGGATTGTTTTCTCTTGACTTTAAAAGTTTGTTCTTTAATTGACCTGTAATTTTACGACTTCGTCCTCGATCAGAGCGGCGTTTAGGCTTTAAGGCATCAAAACCACCTCTGCGGTAAGCTCTAAGCCAACCATAAATTGTTTTAGGTACATAGTCTTTGGAGCCATAATAGGGTACATTATGAACTTTGGTAGATTCTTTTTGTAAATATTCTTTTTGATTTTTAACCTGTCCATTAAGGATAGGAGAAATTAATCCATAGCGAAATAAAGCTATTTTTTCTCTGTCATTTTCGGTCATGATAGTTGCCTCCTTTTAGTAAATTTAAATATTATTGGAAGGCTAGCCGGCTAACATTCCGAATAATGACATTTTATAGCAAAAAAATAACTTTATCCAGTGAAAGATAGTGTGTTTTGAAAAACCCTTCCCAAAAGGTAATTTTTATGGTAAAATTAAAGTGCCATAAAATCTTTATTGAAGTGATTGTGATACCTTTGGGAGAAGGTATGAGCCGAGCAGCTCTTTATCATTTCAATGAGTTTTATGGCTTTTTTATTAATCTTTTTCCCAACAACATAAAAAGAATTTGATTTCTCTCTAAAAAAAGAGATGATTCCTGGTATGTTCTTTTTAAAACGACTACAGTAAAAATGAACCTGACGGTGCTTTAAAGAATAATTTCTTTTAAGAAAATATTGATCCAGACAGTAAAATATAAATTCTAAAGACCGTTGAAACTGTGGTAATAAAAAAGAAGGTAGTATTGAAACCGTTTGACCACAATGCTTGCATTTAAACCTTCTGATAATAATTATGTAAGTCTTACGGGAAATACTAACAACAAATCTTTCATAAAAACCATGTTTTATCATAATATCATTACATTTAGGACATCTGTCAATTTTCGGAAAATCATTATCTTGACCATTAAAAAAATATTCTTCAGGTGAAATACCGAAATTATGTATTATCTGCATAAAAAACCCTCCCCTAAAATAATTTGAAAACATTTTATCAAATTAAAGGGGAAAAAAGAAGGAAAAACATAAATATAATTTGAAAAATTTATGTTAAATTATGATAAAATAATTTGCTGATTCACACTAGAGTTAATTAGAATAGGAGATTTTGATAATGTTGATATTGCTTTAATTACACATGTGGGATCAAACATAAGAAATGCTAGATGTGGTTTTGGTGGGGCTGCAAATGGATTTTTAACAAAAAGGGCATATTATGTGGGGAAAGCTGCCCATGTGGGAGACCCTCATAAGGGAAGAAATACTTTACAGGCTGCAAATATAGCTATTAATGCAATTAATGCCTGGCGGGAAACTTTTAAAGATGATTATCATATAAGGGTCCATCCTATATTGACTAAAGCAGGTTCACATGTAAATATAGTGCCTGATCAAGTTAAATTAGCGACTTATGTTAGAGGAAAAAAATTAGACTCTATTTTCGAAACTAACAAAAAGGTTAATCAGTCTCTTAAGGCCAGAGCAATGGCCATGGGCTGTAAAGTAATAATTGATGACACCCCAGGTTTTTTACCACAAAAAAGCAGTTCTGAATTGTTTGATGTTATCTATCAAAATGCTGAATTAATAATTGATGATAAAAAATAGTTAATAATGGCCATTTTGCTGGTTCGGCTGATATGGGCGATCTTACAAACATAATGCCAGGAACAATTATAGAAGTTGGTGGAATGATGGGCTCACCCCATACTAAAGAATTTCATATAGTAGATACGGATGCTGCTTATATTAAACCTGCTAAATTATTAGCAATGATAGCTGTTGATTTACTTATAAATACTTCTCAAAGGGCGCAGAATATTATTGATTCGTATAACCTTGCTCTCAATAAAAGTGAATATATGAAATTAATGGACAGTTTTTTTAATAATAATCAATATGATTATTTTTCTTTATAGGGTTTTAAAATAAATTATAAAATTACAAGGAGGAGTTCAAAAATGAGTATTCATATTGGAGCAAAAAAAGGTGATATCGCTGATAAAATATTATTACCAGGGGATCCAATGAGAGCAAAGTTTATTGCTGAAAATTATCTCAAAAATGTAAAGTGTTATAACGAAGTTAGGGGAATGTATGGTTTTACAGGTACTTACAAGGGTAAAAGAATTTCTGCACAGGGAACTGGAATGGGAATGCCGTCAATATCTATTTATGTTAATGAATTAATTAGAGATTATGGTGTTAAAAAGCTGATAAGAGTTGGTTCTTGTGGTTCTTTTAATGAAGATATTAAGTTAAGAGATGTCATATTAGCCAAAGGAGCTTGTACTAATTCTAAGATCAACCAAGTTAGATTTGATGGTAATGATTTTGCACCTACTGCCAGTTTTGATCTTTTAAAAAAGGCATTTGAAACTGCCAAAGAAAAAGGTATAGATATAAAGGTAGGTAATATATTAAGTTCTGATACTTTTTATGGAGATGATCCTGAATCTTGGAAGAAATGGGAGCGATATGGAGTCTTAGCAGTTGAGATGGAAACAGCAGAGTTGTTCACACTGGCAGCAAAATATGGAGTAGATGCACTGACTTTATTAACTGTTAGTGATTCTATTGTATCAGGTGAAGAGACTACATCTAAGGAAAGAGAGACTACATTTACAACTATGATGGAAATAGCTTTAGAAACAGCTATAAAATAATAGACAAACATATTCATGCAAGGCTAATTTTGTTTTTCTAATTGAGGATAATTAAAATTTAGGAATAGATTGTAGAGGAGTAGCAGCTGATTACATAGGACCAGTACTTATAGAAAAAAAGATGGTGCTTATATAGATATGTTTGGTTTGATAAGAAAAGAAGTCCAATATAAAGGCGGTGTATACCATGAATATGCTGAATATCCTTTAGCTGAGGCTGCAACACCCAATGAGATAAGAGAATGGGATGGGTGGCCTGATATAAGCCACTGGGATTTTTCTTCTTTAAGTGACAAAATTGATCGTATTAATAAAAAAACCAGATATCATATCAGATATCCATTTTTTGAATTGGGAGGTATATTTGAATTATCATGGGGCTTATATGGAATGGAAAACTTTCTTATCGATCTAATTGATAAACCAGAATTACCTTGTGCAATTATGGACAAATATACTGAACTTTTTATTTCTATAGCTGATAAAGCATTAAAAAAAGCTTCAGATAAAATTGATGTTGTTTATACATATGATGACATTGGCATGCAAAATAACTCATTAATGTCTAGGGATATGTGGAAAAAATATATTTTGCCGAGACATAAGCGTTTAAACAAAGTAATAAAGAAATATTCTGTTCCTATTATGTATCATAGTTGTGGAGCAGTATATGACATAATACCTGATCTAATTGAAGAGATGGGAATTAATATATTAAACCCCCTCCAGCCGAGGGCAAAAGGTATGAATTTGGAAAAGATTAAAAATAATTTTGGTGATCAAATTGGTTTTCATGGAGGAATAGATTTACAAGAGACATTACCATATGGAAGTAGAAAAGATGTCAGAAGGGAAGTTAGATCTAGATGTAAGGTTTTAGGTCAAGGGGGAGGGTATATATGTGCACCCGCTCATCATATCCAGGCTGATACTCCAGTAGAAAATATTATAGAAATGTATACGACTGAAAGAAAAGTGTAGTCTATTTTATTTGAAATAATATTATATTAAACGGTTAAAAAAAATTTAAATTCAAAATTAAAACAAACATTCATAGCTCTTCAAAATATATTAGTGTCGTACTCTCCATATTTTGTTGGGCTATTATTTTTTTATATCAACTGAAAAAAGTTGTAATGATTCTAGTATAAAATAATAAACTTATTTCAAATTCCTAGTAATGAAAAGTGTGTTTCTAAGTACAGCATAAATAATATGTAAATTTTTAACAATGAATTCCTCAGTAACAATTGTTATTTATATATTACTTTTAGAAAACTACCGATGGCTTGTTTTTTAAGAAATAGGATGACTGCATAGATTTAAATGTAATTGTCAAATTAATTCATATTCTAACCTATCTATATTACTTTTAATATTAAAATGAAATGATTAAATAGGTAAATATATAATGGGATGCTATATAGAGTTCAAATAATAACCTAAGATAAATATAATATATCCTCAATAACATAGGCACACTGATTCTCCAACTCTTTTTATAACTTTTTTAATAGGGATGGATTTTTTTGCTTTTATAGTTGTTTTATTTCAAAGCTTAATTTTTTGATGTATGCTTGTAAACTTTATAATATTGTTTACATTTTTTTCAGTGGTAAAGACAAATATGTATTAATTGAAATTAAGAAGGCATTGTATTATTTTAAAAAATATAATATAAAAAAAGGTAAATAAAGTAAACTAAATTATTAGATTTGGATTATAATATTTACTTTTAAATAGTTTTATTTGATTAAATTAATATTTATCCTGTAAAAACAGAATATTTCTTTTGACTACTACCCAGTTGTATGTTAATATTTATATAAGTTAACGTAAACTAACATAAATAAATGGAGTGTTAATAATGTCAACTAAAAGAAAAAGTACAGATGAGAGGAAAAAGGAAGCATTGGAAGTCGCTCAAAAAATAATCTATGAAGAAGGTTTTTATAAGCTTACTGTTAGAAACATAGCTGAAAAAATGGATATTTCTGAGGCTGCTTTATACCGACATTTTAAAGATAAAGAAGACATTTTAGATAAATTAACAGATTTAGTATTTTATCAAGGATGTAAATTGAATACTGTTGATTATGATGATTCTTTGGATATATTAAATAATTTTATAGATAAACAAATAGATTTATTTGAAAGCAAACCTTATTTATCTATAATAAGTTTTCAGGATGATATGTTTAGAGAATATCCTTCAATTAAAAGAAAATTTATTGAACATCAAGATAAGAGAGAAAAACAGCTAATAAATATAATGAAAAGTGGTATTCAAAATAATGTAATAGATGAAAATGTTAATCCTGATGCATTTGCCTCAATATTTATGGGTAGTATTAGAATTACTGTTTTAAAATGGAAGAACAAAAAATTTTCATATTCTTTAAAAGATAGCCTAAATGAGATAAAAAGTGAATTATTCCAATATATAGAAGGTGATCAATAAATGATAGCTTTAATTATTAACATTTCTGCTTTTTCTTTACTATTTTTTACATTTATTCAAGATAAACAAAAAGCACAAAGATCTTTAAAACAGGCTTTAGTTAAATTTGTAAATTTGTTACCAATGATGATATTAATAATAATTATGATTGGCTTGATACTCGGCTTTATACCTCCAGAAGTCATAAGAAATTATTTGGGTTCTGACAGTAATATAATAGAGATAATAGTTGCATCTTTATTTGGGGCTATTACTATGATTCCCAGTTTAGTCGCACTTCCTCTAGCTGGTTCTTTAATCGAAGCTGGAGCATCATATACTCCTGTAGCTGCTTTTATAACAACTTTGACAATGGTTGGGTTTGTTACTTTACCAATTGAATTAAAAGAATTGGGTAAAAAAATGACCATATTAAGAAATATATTTGCATTTTTATTTGCAATAATAATCTCATTATTAATAGGGGTGTTGTTATAATGGAAAAAAACAAAGTTAATCAATTGGATTTCAAGGATAAAATTAACAAGGGACTGCTGAATACAATTAAATATATAATGATATTAACTATAATTATATTAAGTGTATGGTATTTCTTTCCCAATAAGACGAATTCAGCTTTAAATATTTCAAGCAAATATGGATTAGAGATGATCACGATATTTCCGGCCGTACTGATTTTGATGGGGCTTGCAGATGTTTGGATTCCCAAGTCTCTTATTAATAAATATTTGGGTGATGAATCTGGTTTAAGAGGTATTATTATAGCAATGATTTTAGGCACCCTGCCCACAGGTCCCTTATATATTGCTTTCCCTATTGCTGCAGAATTATTAAGAAAAAAAGCAAAAATTAGTAATGTAATGATCTTTTTAGGAGTTTGGGCTTCCTTAAAAATACCACAAATCAGTGTTGAAATAAAATTTCTTGGTATAAAATTTGCAACTTTACGTTTTATATTAACTTTAGCTGCTTTAGTTATTATTGGTAATTTAATAGAATTTATAATAACAAAAAAAGAGAAGAAGGAAGTTCTAAATTAAAAAAATGTTTTAACTTAATAATGAAAATATTAGAAAGAGATAATTTAATATTTTGATATTCTCTGATATAATACAGATAGATAGTAAAATTTATTGGGGGTGTAAAAATGTATTCTATTTTGGGGAAAGCGATTGTTGATCGTAACAAAGAAAAGATAAAAACAATATTGCACAAGTTAGAATATAAAGATATTAACTTTGTTAAATTTGTTGAAGAATTTGCACCACTTATGTTAATGGAAGCCAATTTATCTTTTGGCAACTTTCATATTATAAAGATGGCTTTATTTTTAAAAGAACTTTCTGTAGATGGGTATTTTTCAAAAGATACAGAAAAAAAATTAATTTTCATGCTGGCTCTCAATCTGACGGAGATTCATTATATTAATGTAAAAGCAGAAAGAATAGGCTATAAATCTAACAAAGCAGATCAAAACACCCTAAAAAGAATGATTAATGAATTGGATAAGGGTAATGTACATAATGCATTTTATTACAGTTTGGGATTATTAAAGTTTGAACCGGAAGTTTTGAAAAATAACTTACTACTTTTGGGTACAGAAGTTATCTCAAAATCTTTGGGACACAGTTTCAGTTGTTTTTATCCTGTTTTAAGAGACCTCTTAAATGAAAGTTCTATCCATGATACAACTGCTTTGTTTAGCTATATCATGTATTTATCCAGGTTTAATTATGATAAAGGTGTACATATTCAGTCTGATAAGAGTAGTTTTAAAAATTTAGAAAATATAATTGAAATTAGTGCATCAGGAGAAGGCATTGTTAACCTCCACCACATGATAACCTTGACTCTTTTTCTTTTATGGGAGAAAGATGATGTAAATGGAGATTATATACCGCACCATAACTTTTTGGAATGGATTTCTGATAAAGAAGTAGATCAAAAACAAAAAGATATAATAAAAAATATGAAAACTGAGTTGAGTATACCTGAAAATTATGATGAATTTGAAGAGTTATTTAATATTAAAGATATCGAAAAATTTCTACCTCTTTATTTTAAATTATTAAAAGAGGATTATAAAACTGCTGTAGATTGGATATTTAAAATTTACACAAATTTTTATAGTCCTGAATGGGATCCTCATTATTTTACTGCTTTATATTCTGCTTTAAAATTGTACCAACTGGATAATAGCGAAAGAAAAATACCGGCAAAGATGTCAATATATCAAGCATTACAGTATTTTTCTCAAAGAGTAGATTATGAAATATAAAAAAGGTCCTACTCTTTATTCATAAACAAATAGAGAAGAACCTTTTTTATCTATCAATTCATTTTTTATTTATATAATCTTTACCTTGACTGTAGAGGGAAAGTTATATTTGAGTGTAGTTTGAGTAAAGATTTTTATTAAAAGTTTTCAGCTAAATTAGAAGGTCTTTTTTCAATTTCAGCAAAAAATATCTTAGAATCACCATCTCTAATGATATTGATCATTATCTTATCACCGATTTGGTTGTTATTAATTATTTCAGCGACATCATCTATTTTTTTAATAGGTTTCTTATCAATTTCCTTTATTATATCGTATTGTTTTAATTTGGCTTTTTCGGCAGGGCTATCTTTTATGATTTGATGAATGATTACCCCATTTGTATTATCCAAATTAAAGTATTCTTTAGCTTCACTGGTTATCGGTCCATATATTATTCCTAACCATGGTCTTTTTATTTCACCTTTCGTTTTTAGATCATTGATATAACCTTTAACTTCATTAATAGGTATGGCAAAGCCTATTCCCTGTCCCGAACTACTTACAGCTGTATTTATTCCGATTACTTCACCTTCAATATTTAATAATGGGCCTCCACTATTTCCAGGATTTATTGCGGCATCAGTTTGGATTAGGTTATTATAAGTTCTAGTAGTACCACCATTTGTTGGTATTTGTAGAGGGCGCTCTAAAGCACTAACTACTCCAGTTGTAACTGTATGGTTTAGACCGAAAGGATTACCAATAGCAATAGTCCAGTTGCCTGGTTTTAATTTATCTGAATTGCCAAGTGGTATAGGGCTTAAGGTTTTATTAACATTCACTTTTAAAATTGCAAGATCTAGATTATAATCTGTCCATTTTACTTCAGCAGGCACAGTTTTATTAAATCCTTGTATATTTACATTTATTTCTATTGCATTATGCACTACATGTTCATTTGTTATAATATAACCATCTTCAGAT